>ERZ773133.243-NODE-243-length-81849-cov-5.516468_pt1 | contig 81849 bp, 64 predicted proteins | sample MGYA00580861_ERZ773133 | MGnify/ENA primary metagenome ERZ773133 (study PRJEB29015, sample SAMEA2737844) | human gut metagenome | biome: human gut; feature: human-associated habitat; material: faeces | place: China | collected 2012 ...
CTGGAGCCGGAGCCGGTGCTGCCGGTCTCTGTACCGGTGCGGATGCCGGAAGAACCGGAGCTGCCGGAGCTGCTACACCATTACGATCCAGAGATTTGTAAGCTTCTAATTTTTCTACTTCAACTTCGTATTTCTTTCCATTGATCGTAGCAACATATTTCATAATTCTTTACGTCCTTTCGAATGTTTATCATTACTGTTCACACATGTGTGCCCAGTAATGGGATTTTGCCGATGCTTTGTATTCCAAATCGGCAAAATCTGTTGCCTGAACTGTATCATACAGAATTTTCAGTTCCGAAAATTCCTTTTTGTAAACAGTTGCTATTTATCATAGTATCGTCTATTAGTTCAGGGTAACCAGTGCTGCACCTGTGTCAACGGCGTCGCCTGCTTTGACAAGAATCTGTGCTACTGTACCGTCTGCCGGAGCAACGATTTCAGTTTCCATCTTCATAGCTTCCATCACGATGACGGTCTCACCAAACTTAACTGCCTGTCCTGCAGATACTTTGATGTTCAGGATTTTACCTGGCATCGGAGCCTCTACGGTAGTTGCACCTGCTGCCGGTGCTGCCGCCGGAGCTGCTGCTGGTGCAGGAGCCGGTGCTGCTGGTGCAGGCGCCGGTGCTGGAGCTGCCGGTGCTGCCGGTGCTGCCGGTGCTGCCGGTGCTGCTACTGGAGCCGGTGCTGCTGCCGGAGCCTCGCCGTAACGCGGCATTGGCTCGTATGCATCGATTCTTTCAAGTTCTACTTCGTACTGTTTTCCATTGAGGGTAGCCGTATACTTCATAACTGCTCTAACCTTCCTTTCGATTTCCTTTCATTCCTGTTTCTCATTACTTAACTTCTGTCACGCTCAAGATCTTAAACTTGTCTGTCGGCAATCCGAGGTCATCCCCGATCGTTGCCATCAGCACGGCAAGTAATTCCTTATCAGCTTCATCCGACACAGCCGGTGCTGCTTTCTGTGCTGCGGCCGGGGCCTTAGCACCATCAGAAACAACGGAGCGGAGAATCTTGGAAATTACCATAATTGCCAGAGCCAGACAGATCAGAGCCAGGAAAACTACCGAAAGACCCAGCAGAGAAACGATAACTGACTGCCCGAAAGGCATAGTTGGTTCAGTCCACATTGTGCATTGCACCTCCTTATTTATTTTAGGTTCTGCTTTCTTTGTGAAAAATTATACTTATAAAATTCCACCAGTAAGATTCCGTATTGTGGAATGCATTCCATTTTTGAAAGCAATTTATAAGGGGCTTTTCCCCTTAACTGTAACAAGTGAAGCCACAGATTGACATGATCAGCTCACTTTACTTAAATTATAACAGTAACCCCCCTGATTGTCAACCAAGCCTTTCATAAATTATGCACAAAAAGCAGGGTGTTTTATTAGCAAAAACAACCTGCTTTTTATAGGTTATTACTACATTTTTCTACATTTTTCTTAATAACCCCCGGAAGAATCGCCAAGACCTCTCAAGCATTTTGCTCATATTCTAAAATGTATTCTGAAAGTCCCGTTCTCTCCTTTTTTCATCAGAACAAAGCCGCTTTTTTCTGTATTTTTTTATACATTTTCAAGAGTTGTTCTCGATTTATTTCGGAAGCTTGAAAGAGCTCTTCAGCGAAACAATCCGGTTGAAAACCGGTTTGCCCGGCTCGCTGTCGCGGCAGTCCACGCAGAAGTATCCATTGCGGACGAACTGAAAGCTCTCAAATGCTTTTGCCTCTTTCAGACCCGGCTCTAAGTAACACTCTTTCAGAACGCGCAGGGAATTCGGATTTAAGTTCAGCGTTCCATCTGCATTGAGTTTGCCCTTTTCCTCGTCTACCAGGTTCTCATAGAGACGTACTTCTGCTTTCAGTGCAGTCTGTGCTGCTACCCAGTGAATCGTACCTTTTACCTTTCTTGCATTGAAGCCGGAACCACTCTTCGTCTCTGGATCGTAGGTACAGTGAACAACCGTTACATTACCGTCTGCATCTTTCTCGAATCCGGTGCAGGTAACAAAGTACGCGTTCATCAGGCGGACCTCATTGCCCGGGAAGAGACGGAAGTATTTCTTCGGTGGTTCTTCCATAAAGTCCTCGCGTTCGATGTAAAGTTCTCTGCCAAATGGAATCTTTCTGGAACCAAGTCCCTCGTTCTCCATATTGTTTGGTGCATCCAGCTCCTCGATCTGTCCTTCCGGATAGTTGTCGATAACAAGCTTGACCGGGTCAAGAATTGCCATCACACGGGACTTCTTTAATTTCAGATCCTCGCGCAGGCAGTACTCTAACATTGCACTGTCGATGGAATTGTCTGCTTTGGAGACACCTGCCAGCTCTACAAAGCGGCGGATGGATTCCGGCGTGTAACCTCTGCGGCGCAACGCTGCGATGGTTACCAGACGCGGGTCATCCCAGCCATCTACAATCTTATCCTCTACCAGTTTCTTGATATAACGTTTTCCGGTAATGACGTTGGTCAGATACATCTTCGCAAACTCAATCTGGCGCGGCGGGTTCTCAAACTCGCACTCTCTTACGACCCAGTCATAGAGCGGTCTGTGATCCTCAAATTCCAGCGTACAAATCGAATGCGTGATGTGCTCAATCGCATCCTCAATCGGATGAGCGAAATCGTACATCGGGTAAATGCACCATTTGTCCCCGGTGTTGTGATGATGCATATGGGCTACACGATAAATAACCGGATCACGCATATTGATGTTCGGGGATGCCATATCAATTTTCGCACGCAGTACCTTTTCGCCATCCGCATATTTGCCTTCTTTCATCTCCTCAAAGAGCTGTAAGTTCTCCTCGATGCTGCGGTTGCGGTACGGGCTTTCCTTACCAGGATTGTTAAAATCACCGCGGTACTCGCGGATCTGATCAGCTGTCAGATCGCAGACGAATGCTTTTCCCTTTTTAATAAGAAGAACTGCACACTCATACATCTGCTGGAAATAGTTGGATGCAAAAAACAGGCGGTCCTCAAAATCAGCGCCCAGCCATTTTACATCCTCGATGATCGACTCAACAAACTCCGTCTTCTCCTTCGTCGGGTTGGTGTCATCAAAACGGAGATTGAATTTTCCGTTGTATTCTTTTGCCAGTCCAGAGTTCAGAATAATCGATTTAGCGTGTCCAATATGAAGATATCCGTTCGGTTCCGGAGGAAATCTCGTCTGGACATGATCGTAAACGCCCTCTGCCAGATCTTTGTCAATCTCGCGCTCGATAAAGTTCTTGGAGACAGCCTCTTCCTTCTCCTCTCCCTCTGCCAATGGTTTTTTATTTTCTTCCATATACATTCCCTCCGTTGTTTCTTTTCGTAAATTGATACTGTTGTTTGAGTCAAATCAAACAGTTTTATTTTTTATCATATCACATTTTGGAGTTTTCGAAAAGGGGATATTTGCCCACAAAAAAGGAAGCGCCGCGGGAGGACACTTCCTTTTCTGATTTTCAATTTTTAAGCATCTTTATTATGGCAATTTAAGATGTCCTGCGTTCGCAGGTAATTGTACTTCTTCTTATTATATATGTGTTTTTATGCGATTTTACTTATGCGTTTGCAAGAGCCTCGCCCAGTGCCTCGCACTCAGCACCTGCTGCCTCGTCCGGCGTTGCGTTGCAGATTACCGGCTCGCAAGCCATGGTTACGCCCAGAGTCATGCAGTCGCTCTCCCAGGTACGCATCCACTCGCCGTCGCCCCATCCGTAAGAACCGAATAATGCAATCTTTTTGCCAGAGAGAACCGGGCTAACTTCGTCGAACATCGGCTGGAACTCAGACTCCTCTAACTGTTCAGCGCCCATGGACGGGCAGCCAAATGCGATTCTGTCATACTCGCCAGCTTTGTCAGCGCCAAACTCTGCGGAAGTAAATAAATCAGCCTCGCCGCCCGCTTTCTTAACGCCCTCTGCTACGTAATTTGCCATAGCCTCTGTGTTTCCTGTTCCGCTCCAGTATACAATTGCTACCTTGCTCATTTTTATTTCCTCCTTGTGAATAATTTACTTACTTAGATTTATTATGCGGCTTTTACAAGCTGAATAATCGGTGTCCCCTGACGGTATTTCTCCCGGCACACTTCCGTGCATTCCCGGTATGAATCAAACCGCCGTTTTGCTTCCTGCGGGTCGCCATACGTCTTCCAGTAACCGCTGCAGGTATAATTTTTTCCCTGATTTTCAATGAATCCAACAACATCCTCAAGCGGATACCCCAGGAAAATGCCAATCTCATGTGGAAAATCATGTTCCAGACAAAGCCGGTTGGAAAGCTGCCTCAAAAAGCCATCGACCGTCTTCTTCATCTGGTAACCAGACTTTTTTAAAAAGTGCTGTACAGATATTTTACCCAGAATAAAGCGAAGCCATTCCTCGCGGTACACCAGAATCAGAAACGCGCCCGTCCGGCTGCACTCTTTAAGCGCCCGCACCTGAAGCCCCGACGGTTCCAGTTCCCGGTTCCAGAAATCAAGCGCTTCCAGGAGTTTATCACGGTTCTGCGGCTGATAACGGAACAAGTTCGACGGTTTGATGCCACGAAGAGTCGGCGCACACACCTCTACGAATACTTCTTCAAACAACCGTTCCATCTTTCTGCCTCCTGACTGCTTCTCTTAGTTAGCTATATCTATCTTTAGTTAGATGTGGCTAACTATCTTTTAAAAATAAAAGGCTTTTTCCGCCTTCTATTTTCCTTTTCGTAGGTTAGTCTTATCTAACTTCAATGAGACTATATCATGAATCACTTACCACGTCAAGCAAATTTTGTTCATTTTTGCTTACTGAGTTTTTTTATCAGTAACATCATTTTCTATCTTTTGGGACGATAAATAATCTCATTCACCGCATACACCGTCACAAATGCCTTCGGATCTGTTTTTAATATATACGGCATGAGCTGTGCATATTCGTTTTTATCTACGATCGTGATAATTTCCGTCTTCGGCTCATTGTCAAACGCGCCGAATCCCTGATAGATCGTCGCGCCGCTGTGAAGCGTATGCAGGATAAACTGGCGTATCTCTTCTTCTTTTTCCGAGATAATGCAAACTCTCTTTTTCAGATTCAGACCGAAAATAAAACGATCCAACACAATTCCGTTTAAGTATGTGCCCAGAATGCCCAGCACCACCAGTTTTTTATCGCTGAAAAACACGGATGAGAGCGCCACACACATGCCTGGAAGCGCCATCGCTTTTCCCAGCTCCATATGGAAATATTTGTTTAAGAGCTTTGCCACGATGTCCAGACCGCCCGACGAGGCATTCATCCGGAACAAAAGAGCCAGACCAACGCTGACAACAAAGATATAGCAGACCGTATCCATCATCGCATCCTGGTTGATCGACACAAAATCCGGGAAAACCTGCTCAAACACCCACAGAAAAACCGGCAGAATCAGCGACGTATACACCGTCTTGACGCCGAACTCGCGTCCGATAAAAAGAAAGCCCACCACCAGAAGCGCCGCATTTAAAATAAAGGTCAGCACTGAAATCGGCAGCGGTATCACATTTCCCAAAAGCATCGCCAGACCGGAAATACTTCCCACCGATACACCGCTCGGAATCAGAAAGAAATAGACGGCTGCCGCCACGACAAAGGTCGCCGCTGTGATCATTGTGTACTCCCCGATTACGCGCATGGACTTTTTTGCCATAACTAAAAACCTCCTCATATTACAATTTCGCGCGAGCGCGCATCATTGGCACGTTAGTGCCTTTTTGTGTGATAGAGAATTTCAAGGAATTACCTATTACACAAAAAGACACATCGCGTCTGCAATGTGTCTTCGTAATGAGGCATCGGGGATTCGAACCCCGGACAACTTGATTAAAAGTCAAGTGCTCTACCGACTGAGCTAATACCCCATATTTAACTGGGCTAGTTGGATTCGGACCAACGAATGCAGGAGTCAAAGTCCTGTGCCTTACCGCTTGGCGATAGCCCATCAGCAAAAGATCCTTTTAAAAGGAAGGTGGATATAGGGATTCGAACCCTAGGCCTCCAGAGCCACAATCTGGCGCGCTAACCAACTGCGCTATATCCACCATAGGAATCTGTCGAAACAGATTCGACGAGCCTGAAGGGATTCGAACCCCCGACCCACGGCTTAGAAGGCCGTTGCTCTATCCAGCTGAGCTACAGACTCATATTCATTTTGCGATTCTGACCGTTTTATCCGGCACTGTAACCATTCCCGCACCTGACCTCTCAGCCAACTGCTTATCTGTCTCATCGACAGCAAAGATAGTATATAACATTTGAAAAAGAATGTCAACAGGAAATTTCATATTTTTTAAAATAATTTCAAAAATTCATTTCTTTTGACTTTCCCCCTATTTTTCCACCTCTTCCTGCTCGTATGACAGGAAGTCCGCCAGAAATCCCTTTTCCCGCAGCGCTGCCTCGATCTCGTCGAGAATCTCCTCCTGATCGGCAGCCACGTGATGGAAATGATAGCCCGATGTCACGTTTAAAAGCGGCGTGGAACGCCCAGTCCGGATATTTTCCACAAATGCCTCAACATCGCGGCGGCTGCGGATATTTAACGGCGCCGATACCTTTCCATAGATGCGGTGGTTGACCATGACATCCAGCACCTCGCCGCCCAGATCAACAATCGTATTCAGCTCTTCGCGCGTCTGCTCGGTCGTATGGCACATTTTAAAGAGGCGTTCCGTCTGGTGCGGCACCTCCAGCACATAACCGCGGGCAGTCGCAAGGACAGGGTGTCCCTCGGTACGCAGAAGCGCGATATCCTGCACCACCACCTGACGGCTCACGCCGACTGCCCGCCCCAGCGCCCCGCCGGAAAGCGGTGTGGATGACTGTCCCAGCATTTCCAGTATTTTCTTTCTCCGCTGTACTCCTGTCATCGTTGTTTCCATCCTGTTTTCCCTGTCCTTTCTTAGTTTTTAAATTTTTATAATGCCCGCAGATGTTTGAGGCTCAGATCCAGAATTGGTGCCGAGTGCGTCAGCGCGCCGCTGGACACATAATCTACGCCTAATTTCGTGATCGTTGCGATATTTTCCTTCGTCATATTTCCGGAACACTCCGTCTCGGCGCGTCCGTCGATGATGCGGATCGCCTCCGCCATCTCGTCCGGGGTCATATTGTCCAGCATGATAATATCAGCGCCCGCTTCCACTGCCTCGCGCACCATATCGAGATTTTCCGTCTCCACCTCGATCTTGCGGACAAATGGGGCATATTCCTTCGCCGCCTCAACCGCCGCCTTAACTCCGCCGGCTGCGTCGATATGGTTATCCTTGAGCATCACGCCGTCCGATAAGTTGTAACGGTGGTTGCTGCCGCCGCCAACCTTGACCGCATATTTTTCAAATATACGCATACACGGGGTCGTCTTGCGCGTATCTAAAAGCGTCGTCTTCGTTCCTTCTAAGAGCTTCGCCACCTGATTCGTATAGGTCGCAATGCCGCTCATCCGCTGTAAATAGTTGAGCGCCGTCCGCTCGCCGGAAAGAAGCACCCGGATGTCGCCGGTGATCACGCCTAAAAACTGCCCTTTTGTGACGGTATCCCCGTCTTTTACCTCAAATTTTATCTCGGTCGCCTCGTCCAGAAGTTTAAACACGCGCTCAAACACCTGTAAACCGGCGATAATACCGTCTGCCTTGGCTAAGAGCTGTACCTCTCCCTTGCGGTATTCCGGCATGACCGCGTTCGTCGAAACGTCCTCACTGTTGATATCTTCCTTTAACGCCATGCGGATATACTCATCCGCAACAAGCTGCATCGTAATTGGATTCATACTCTTCGTCCTCCCGTCCGGCGATCTTGCCTGCCGCTCTCTCTGCAAATACAAGGCTTTCCAGCAGACTGTTGCTGGCAAGCCGGTTCTTTCCGTGTACGCCGTTGCAGCTCGTCTCACCGACCGCATACAGGTGGTCCATCGTCGTCTCGGAGAAATGATCGACATAGATACCGCCCATAAAATAATGCTGCGCCGGTACGACCGGAGCCGGTTCCTTCGTGATATCGTAGCCCTCTTTTAAGCACTCCTCATAAATGTGCGGAAAATGGTTCCGGATCGTCTCCTCCGGAACTGCCTTAAACGACAGCCATACATGATCGCTGCCCTCTTTTTCCATCTCCTTCTCGATCGCCTGCGTCACCACATCACGCGGCAGAAGCTCATCGACAAAGCGCTCGCCCTTTCCATTTAACAGAACTGCTCCCTCGCCGCGGGTCGATTCTGAAATCAGGAAGCTGCGTCCCGGCTTCTTGCTGTACAGGCTGGTCGGATGAATCTGGACATAATCGAGATGTTCCAGACGCACGCCGTGTTTCTTTGCCACATCCAGCCCATCACCTGTCAGGCTCGGGAAGTTCGTCGAATGCTTGTAAAGCCCACCGATACCGCCGGTCGCCAGAACCGTGTCTTTCGCATGAATCTTTAAAATATCGCCGTCTGCATTCTTTGCCAGAATACCGGTGCAGATGCCCTTTTCTACCAAAATATCCGTCATAACAGTATATTCCCGGATTTCTACATTCGGAAGTTCTTTTACACGCGTCTGCAGGGTCATCGTGATCTCTTTTCCCGTGATGTCCTCATGGAAACAGATACGCGGCTGCGAATGCGCGCCCTCCTTTGTATATTTTAAACTGCCATCTGGATTTTTGTCAAACCCTACGCCTAATTTCAGCAGATTATTTATCACATCCCGGCTGGAGCGGATCATGATATCCACACTCTCCTTGCGGTTCTCGTAGTGTCCCGCGCGCATCGTGTCCTCAAAATACGCATCATAATCTGTCTCATCCCGCAGCACGCAGATACCTCCCTGCGCCAGCATGGAATCACAGCTCTCTATATCTTCCTTGCAAATCATTAAGATCCGGTCTTCCGACGGCAGATTTAAAGCGGTGTACAGACCGCCTACGCCACACCCGACGATGACCACATCATAATTTTCCTCCCGGACCATTTTGTTGCCTTCCTTTCTATACCATACGTTTGCACTTATCTTTTTATCCTGCAGATAGTTCAGCCTTCAAATAGCAGAATACTATCTGCCACTCTATGCTCCTATCGCAAACAGAGTTCTCTTTCAATCCAAAACTTCATTTGTGCATCCGCACCAGTATAGCACATATTATTTCATGTGACAAGACATATGTAATGATATTTTGGGTGATTCTGCAAAAAACATATTACTATTCACGCATACGTGCCCAGTAACCAAAAAACTCCAGTTTCATTGACAGTCCACCATAAATCCATTAAAATACCTACTATAATAAGGTATTTCGCCGAATTAAATTTAAACATATGAAGAGAAGGTATTTTCATGAAAATCAATCACGTACACGCAGTCTATTTTAGTCCGACCGGCAACGCGAAAAAGGTTATCATCACGCTGGCGCAGGCGATCGCGGATACACTCGGTGTCCCGATGGATTCCTATGATTTCACGCTGCCGGAAAGCCGCGAAAAAGTTCATACATACGGGGCAGACGATCTGCTCGTCATCGGCACCCCGGTCTACGCGGGACGCATCCCGAACAAGATGCTCCCATTTGTACAGACCCATTTTGAGGGAAATGGCGCGCTCGCCATTCCGGTGGCTGTCTTCGGAAACCGCAACTTCGACAATGGGCTCATCGAGCTTCGCAATGAATTAGAGGCGCACGGTTTCCACACCATTGCGGGTGCCGGTATCCCGACCGAGCACGTATTCAGCGACAAGCTGGCAACCGGACGTCCAGATGCAGATGATCTCGCACAGATCCATGCATTCGGCATCAAAGCAGCTGAAAAGATCACTTCCCTGACCGAAATCCCGGCTCCGATTGCCGTGCGCGGCGATGATCCGGTCGGACCATATTACACACCGCTCGGCACCGACGGAAAACCGGCTGTCTTCCTGAAAGCCAAACCAGTTACTGATCCAGAAAAATGTACTGGCTGCGGCATCTGTGCAACCGTCTGTCCGATGGGCTCTATCCCGGCAGATGCACCAGACACCTGCACCGGTATCTGCATTAAATGTCAGGCGTGCATCAAGATCTGCCCGGCTGGCGCGAAATACTTCGACAACGAGGCTTTTCTGTCCCACGTTGCGATGCTGGAGCAGAACTATACACGCAGAAGTGAGGCGGAGTATTTTATCTAAGGATAGCCACATTCCAGCATAGTTTTAGGGCGGCGCCATTTTACTGGTGCCGCCCTATCAACCTACTTTTATGACCGTGCAGTCTTTATTTTTCTATGTCCCGTTCTATTCCTCTGTCTTTTTTCTACCTGTCATTAATACATAGGCTGCTGCCATCATTCCAACTGTAAGTGCAGTCATCGGCACATTCATCTGATCCTCTCCAGTCTTCGGAAGTCCCTCTTCCGGTACGACCGGCTGAGGTTCTGGTTCAACCGGTGTAACCGGTTCGGTCGGTTCTGCTGCCGGACCAGACGCGGTTGTGGTCGAAGACTTTTTACTGCCAGAACCACTTCCACCGCCGTGACCACCATGACCTCCACCGCCATTATGATCCGGGGTCGGATCTGGTGTTGGAGTTGGATTATCGCCTCCGCTCATGGCATTGACAAATTTTACAACTGCTGTTTCTCCACCAGCGATTGTTCCTACATCTCCTGTTTTCGTCACGGTATAGCCTTCATTTCCGCTCTCTTCCACCGTGTAAGCAGTTCCCTCCGGAAGACCGGCTGCTGACTTGCTCTCGCCGTGCTTTAATGTAAATGTTGCTACATTATCGACAAATTCCATATCGCCATAATTTCCGTTCAATGCAGTGCCGCCCTGCAAGGTTACTTTAAACGTGAACGCTTTTTCCTTGTCTCCGCTTCCGGTGACCTCTTTGGAAACCGTCAGGCTGCCGTACCGGATTGGTGCATTGGTCAGTGTAATGTGATAGGTCTTGTTTTCCTTGTCATATTCTGTACTGGAACTTCCCTTCCATCCTTCCAGCGTTTCTTCTTCCACAATATAGTGACAATCTTCCACCTCTCCATTCGAAACGCATTTTGACGGAAGATCCTCAAACGACGCCGACCAGTTATTCTCCGCATTTAGTTCTGCGTGACTGTCGAGCTTCACTTTTTCACCGCTCGTATCGCCTACGCGGTAGAGATCCACGTACACGTGGTCTGGATGAGTTTCTTCGGTCCATTTTTTGGTTACTTCTACCGCCACATCTGCATATTCCATACCAATCACGACTGGACTGTTCGTTGCAATACCGCCGCCACGCTTGGAAACATTGTTACTGATAACAAGCTGTGCCTCCGATGACGCCAATTTCTGGTGTTCCTCACTCAACTCTCCATGTAAACCAAATGACTTATTTGTATTGGTATAAATAGCCGGATCCGCTTCTGGATTTCCAGCCTGATAGCGATTTTCCGCCTCATCAGAATACCATCTGATCACACCGCCGCCCAGAGAACGACCGGAAACAGAAATGTGGGTAGTTGCGCTCGGCGGGTTGCTCTGAATCGAGAACTTATCCGGTGTATCGGTTCCTTCATAGCGGATCTCATCTCCTGATGCTTCATAAGAATAGAAAATGCCGCCTGTCTTCCCAGTTGCCTTATTTCCATAAAAAGCGCCGCCCAAAGTTGAATAAACCTCTGTCTCAGAGGTCGGGCACGCCCAGATTCCTGCACCACGCGATGCCCGATTTCCTGTTATCAGAACATTCGTAAGATGAAGCGTTGGATTCTCGTGATTCGTGTAATCAATTCCGCCGCCAAAGCCAGACGATCTATTTTCACTGATCAAACCACTGATTAAATTCACCTGGCTGTTCTTATCCATATTCAGCTTCATACCGCCGCCACGCTGACCCGCTTCATTCTTAGCAATGGTATTTCCTTCCAATGTCAGAACACAATCAGCCGCTCCAAGTACCCACAGCCCGGCGCCATTTCCCATGCTGCTATTTTCTGTAATGACATTATTCTTCAATGTAACTGTTTTCGATATACGGCTGTAAATCGCACCGCCATCGCCGCCTCTGGCTGCCATCTCTGTAATCCGATGGTTATAAGCATGTGAATTTCGAATCCGGTTGCCTGTCAATTCTGCCGTCTGCACCGCATCCAGATGGATTGCTCCACCATAATCCTTAGATGTATTAGAGAAGAAATAATTTTCATTCAGTGTCACCGTTCCGCGATCTGCAAAAAGCGCACCGCCGCCAAACCAATACTGTCCAGTCGTTCCTGTCATATCAATCGCGCTGTTATAAAACAAATTACACTTCTCCATTTTAACCGCTGCCTGAGAAGTATAGACAGCACCTCCGCTCTGGGCGAAATTTCCCTGTCCACTATATTCTTTGTAATTATTATCTTCTCTTGTAAAATAACCGAAATTACATTTCTCTGCTTCCAGCGTACCTCCATTCATCAAAACAGCGCCGCCGTTTCCAGATAACGCCTGAAAACCTGCCAGAATCGTATTCCTCAGAATGACTGTTCCGCCGTTTGCCTCGATCGCACGGTTATCTGCACCCTTGCCGCTTCCGCCAAGCAGACCATTCAAAACCGTAAAGGTTCCCGATTCCGCAACCGCAAATGCACTGATTGTCTGTTTTGCTTTTGCTTCCGGAACTATTTTTACTTTTACTACTTTTCCATTCAAATCAAGTGTAAGAGCTTTATCAACTGAAACAGCATTTGACAGTCCACAGTTTTTCAGCACCTTCACCGTATCCCCATCGTCTGCTGCCGCGAACGCAGCTTCCAGCGTATCATACGCTGTCCCATTTACCTCTGCCACACCGGCAGCTGCCTCGTTTAAAGCCAGCAGAATAGAAAATTCGTTGACGCCAAAGGTCAGTTTTGCTGTTTTTTCACTGTCCTCTGTGCTATCCTGGATTTCAACCTCAGAAAGTTCTGTGATGACATCCTCATGGATATGCAGGATTTTTGTCTCTTCCAGATTTTCTCCTGTCTCACTTTCAACTGCATTCTTTTTAAACTGAATGCTGACCTTGACTTCTTCGGATGGCTCGACTTCCTCTCCTGCCTCGTTTACAAATTTCACATCAAAGGCTGTAAAGGAATCCGCGCGGTATCCTTCTTCATGGATCTGATCGCTCAATGTCTGATGTTCTTCGCTTCCGTCCTTGATCTCTTCTGCTTTCAGCTTTACTTTTTCTTCAAACGCACCCGCCGGTACCGTCAGGGTAAGTACAGCGGAATCTGTATTGACCGTGTAGACCGCATCATCCACACTGCCGGAAAGTCCCAGCTCTGCAGCGGTCGTCACGAATGCAGCAGCTGCCGTATTTTTAAGAAGAACGCTCTCATATGTCTCGCCCTCTAGCCGCTCTGCTCCGTCTTCTATCTCGACTTCCGTCTCCGCATCCGGCTGGTCGGCTGTATTCGTTTCTTTCTCCGATGTCTCATCTTCCGTCTGTATCTCGCTCGCCGTCGCCGGTGCCGCTGTCAGAAACATCTTAAAATGATCCGATCGCGATACCTGCGCCACGTCCCCTGCTTCGCTGCCTGCAGAATCATTCTTTTCCTTTTCTGAGCCCGAATCTGCATCCGGCTGACTGTCCTTTTCTTCTGGGGTACCTGTTTTTCCCGCATCACCCGCACCCGAGCCTGCTTCCTGGCTCTTTTCCGGCTCGTTTGCCGGGTTCTTTGCTTCTGCCCCGTTTTCTGCTTTATTCGCCGGATTTTCCGCCTCTGAACCTTTTTCCGGTTCACTTGCCGGGTTCTCTGACTTGTCCACCTTTTCCGGAGTTTCCACCGGGTTCTCTTTTTCTGGCTCCTGCGAATCTGTCTCTTTTACATTTTCTTTCTTCTTAGACTCTCCAGCCGTTTTATTTGATTTTTCTTCCGCACCATTCGAAATGGAAACTCCCGTTTCTTCGCTTGCTTCCATTTCTTCATCCTGGATCTGCTTCTTTAACTCTTTAGATGAGAGAATCGAAACTTTTCCGCTTCGTTTTCCATCTACCTCTATCTGCCCATATTCTTTCTCAGAAGAACGATTTAACAGCAGAAATAAAATTTCTTCCTCGCCCGTGATCGTATAATGATCCAGATCCTCTTTTTCATCCAGTCTCGCATAGACCTTTAAATTTACCTTTCCGTCCGGTGCTTTCACATCCGGATGCAATTCAAAGAGGGAACCATCTTCCTGAAACAGTGTCTCATACGCTTCTGATTCTTCTCCCTCAAAGGTTAGGGCATCTTCCTTGACCGGTTTTCCTTTCACCGCTTTTAATAGTGCCTCACTCAGCTCTTCCTGATCCAGGACAAAATTCTGATTTTCTTCTTCCGCCTCATTCTTTTCCAACAGCGGAGCCGTTGCTGCCAGCGCCGTCGTACTTCCAATACTGGTACTGATCATACTGGTGCACAAACAGACAGACAAAAGACGCTTCATCTGCTTCATTTCTTTATGAAACAAATGATGCCTCTGTTTCCGGCTCCTCCCCTTTGTCTCTAACTTCTTCATATTCTTACCTCCTGTTATAGATCTATTTCCCATTCTATTCTGCCGCCTCATACGCATATAGAATTGTCCGGGCATTGTTAAATTCATAGCTGCATGTCACAAATGAATACAAACGCACGATCGTCCCCTCGATCGGCGCGGACGCGCTCGCGCCCGCTGTCATCTGCTGAATATATGACGCAAATTCTTCTCCCGATGCAAACTCCGTTTTCCGGCGGATCGCATCCGGCGATGTGCAGACAGCCGCCAGGGCTTTTAAATGAATCTCCCGCTCCGGCGTATAAAGAATGATTTCTGAATGCTGATCGAAATAGCCCTGATCCTTGTATCTGGAAATGTCCTTAAACATACTTCCATTCTTCATGTGATGGCCGTACAGCACGTTATGCAGGGACGAAAAATCTGCCTGATCGGCATAGTCCAGAAAAATCGTGCCCGCCGTGCTCTTCTGCCCGTTCAGATCACGGTGCAGATAATAATCATTGTCCTTCCCCTGAACCACCGGATAATTGATCTGTGTTCCCGGAATCTGAATCCAGGCAACGACGTCCGGATTCTGGGAATCCAGCACTGCGAAATCAATTGCTGACACATATTCTGTCTCCTTTATTGCATTTGTCTCATCTATCTCATTGTCCACTTCTGGCACTTTTTTCTCCGGCATTATTTCTCCTGTCGTCCCTGCTTCCGACATTCCCACAACCTGAGCGGTCAGCTCTTCATGCGCCTTCTCCTGACGCATTTCATCCCATTTATGCATTGCCACCCCCGCTGTACCGAACGCCAGACAGATGACAGCTATCACAGCCGCTGCTTTCCGTGTCCACTTTTGCATCGATCCCTCCATCTTTGCCCGTGAAACGTTCTGCGCCTTTATTTATTAAGCAAATTATATATTTTTATAAATGATGTATTAATTTGCATACAAAACGAAACAGATAATAGCATAGTTTTAGGACAGCGCCATTATTTCTGGCGCCGCCCTAAAAACCTGCTCTTATAACCGGGCAATTTTTATTTTTCTATGTCTCGTCTTACTCTTCCGTCTTTTTTCTGCCCGTCATTAATACATAAGCTGCTGCCATCATTCCAATTGCCAGCAGAGCCATCGGCACATCCATCCGATCCGTATCCCCGGTCTTCGGAAGTCCTTCTGCCGGTACAACCGGCTGAGGTTCTGGTACAACCGGCGTAACCGGTTCCGTCGGCTGTGCTGCCGGTCCCGACGCGGTTGTGGTCGAAGACTTTTTACTGCCAGAACTACTTCCGCCGCCGTGACCGCCGTGGCTTCCGCCTCCGTTATTGCCTGGATTCGGGGTCGGGTTAGGATCAGGTCCCGGTTCCTGGCTTCCATGTTCTACCACATATGATACGGTCGGCTTCGGGAATTCTTCTGGCCGATACTCATTTCCACGGCTGTCTACCGGATACAGGACCGCCTCCTGATTGGTATAGAGCCCTTCATAGTGCTGGCTGCCGTCCCGGTCATATTTTCCATATGTTCCATCCGCCGTCTTTGGGTTTATCAGTTTTACGGTATAGGTCAGCTGCACCGGTGCAAAGTTTGAAACTGGTTCATTTATATACCAGGTAAACATCTCTGTCTCTGCCTTATTTCCCGCATCATATACCACTTTAAAACGATAATTCTGCGGTCCCGGTTCTCCGTCTCCAAAATACCAGGTGTTGCCCTCCTGATACATAGAAAGCGCTTTTCCCCCTACTGTCAGCTGGTCTAAGTGATCGAAATCAAAGTTATAATCCTCTTTCACATAGCCCATATAATCTTTCACAACAGAACCTTTATCAACGGCATACAAAATATCATTTTCTATACTGTCAAATGAAACCTGCTTTCCATTCGCGAGGTACCGCATGAAACTCATTCCCCACTCATAGTTACTTGCCGTTCCGGGCGGCGTAATCGGCATCGCATAGCAGTGATATCCTTCCGAAGCTGCCTGTGCGTACGCCTCGTACGAAAGATATAATGCCTTATCGATCGAATTCACATAATTTCCTGCTTTCTCCACCGGTGTAATAAGCGATGCATCCGGTTCCGTTCCATATGGATAGTCGTGTGTATCCTTCTGCTCTGAAAGTCTGGCTCCTATGCCGGTCAGCCATGCATTCCAGTCCGTCGGTGCCTGATTATTTCCATACTTGGATTTCCAGTTATCCGGTCCTGCAAAATGTTTCGGAGAATCTGCCATAAATCCCCAGGCAACCGCCGTCGGATTCTCATTAAACATATAGGTAATACCATCACTGACAACTACCAGTGTCTTGCGTTCATCTGCCACTCCTGTATCCTGGTCTAACATCGATTTACCCGCTAAAATACCTGCGTGAAGATTGGTTCCACTCTTAATCTCCTGACAAATGGCTGCTTCAATCGCCTCATATTGGGTCTCCAAATCCATAAATCCATCCGTATGCGCTTCCTTGTTAAAGAGCACTACTCCCACTTTGACCTTTGCTCCCTTTTCCTGCACTTCTTTCTTGAGGTTCTGAAGCATTTCCAATGCCTGCTCTTTCAGTCCCGTGCTGGTTGATTTATCTAAGACAAGCACCACATCACTTACCAGCTGCTCCTCCGCTGACGGCAAGGACAAAGCCACTTGAGACTTAAAATTTTCATCCAGCTGTTCCGCTGTCTTCGATTTAGAAGTTCCTCCCTCTGGAATCGTCGGAAGTTCTCCTCCCGGAATCGTATATGATACAGTCGGTTTCGAAAATACTTCCGTTTTTCCTTTTTCCTGATCGCTTCCAACCGGATGCAGCACTGCTTTCTGGTTCGTATAAAGTCCATCATACTCTTCGCTTCCGTCTTCATCGTACCGTCCATACGATTCTCCTGGATTGTTCTTCGGATTTACCAGTTTTACCGTATAGGTCAGCTGCACCGGTTCATTATTTTTTACCGCCTCATTCATCGTCCAGATGAAATGTTCTCCTCCTTCCTTATCCGACGGATCGTATTCCACCTTAAAACGATATTGAGCTGCATTCACGTCTTCATTTCCAAAATAAACGGTATTTCCATCTTTCCATTTAGAAAGCTCCCTACCGCCAACAGTCAGACGGTCGATGCTCTTTAAGTCAAAATTGTAGTCATCCTTGACCCAACCCATATAATCTTCCACAGTCGAGTCCCGATCGACGGCATAAAGGATATCATTTTTGATATCTTCAAAACTTACCGTTTTTCCGTCTGCCAGATATTTCACAAAGCTCGGTCCCCATGGATAGCTTTCACCAGCAGATGAACCAATCGGCATCGCATAGCAGTGATACTGTTCCTTCGCCGCTTCCAGATATGCCTCATAGGAAAGATAGAGCGCTTTATCAACGCTATTGGCATATTTTTTTCCTTCATCAGGTGGGGTACATGGCGTTAAATCTCCTGGCTCATATGAATGGTCAAATTCATCGCCCTGTGCATCCATCTGCGCTTTGATTGTACCCAGGCGCTCGTTCCACTCATCCTCCGATAATGCTTTATTATTCCCATATTTAAGAATCCAGTTATCCGGTCCCGCCCAGGAATGTTCTGAACCATCATTCTCAAATCCCCAGGCAACCGCCGTCGGTTTTTCCCCAAAAATATAGGTAATGCCATCGCTTAAAAGCACCAGGCTCTTTCTTCCTGCTGCCACCTGCGTATCCTCATCCAGCATTTTCTTGCCTGCAAGGATTCCAGCCGAAAGATTCGTTCCGCTGCTAATATTCTCACGGATCGCTGCCGCAATCGTATCATACTGGGTTTCCAAATCCATAAAGTCAGACTTATGCGCTTCTTTATTAAAAATAACGACTCCAACCTTTACTTTTGCGCCATTTTTCTTTGCCTGCGCCTGCAGCTCCTTAAGCATCTCTAACGCCTCATTTTCCAGCTGCACGCTGGTAGATTTATCCAGCACAAACACAATGTCATTTTCCAGTTTTTCCTCCGCTGACGGAAGGGAAAGTGTTACCTGGGATTCAAAGTTTTCGTCCAGATTGGTAGCTTTTTTAGACTTCGAAATCTGCCAGTCTGGAATTTCTTCCACTTCCACTGCCGACAAAACAGCTACGTCTGTCAGACCAAGCTCCATCGCGGAAGTTACAAATGCGGCTGCGGATGCATTCTTAATGCCTACCGTTTCATATGAATCCCCCAGAATGCGTTCGAAATTGTCTTCTTCTGCTTCGTCGCCTACAATCGCCTTATTTTTTTCGTTTTCATCGTTCTCGTTCTCTTCTTCTTTTGCATCAGACGGAGATGCCATTGCAGCTGAAGTTAAAAACATCGAAAAATGAGCCGAACGTGATACCTGAACTGAATCTTCGTCCTGGGCGCTGTCATTTTCTGAATCCGATGTATCTGCATCGGACGCATCCATGTCTGCTTTTTCATTCTCGTTCTCAGAATCCAGCTCCGATAAATCTTTCTTGTCATCCGCTGCTTCCGGTTCTTCTTTTATATCCGAGGTATCTTCTGAATCTCCTGTATTCGGTTCCTGAGCTTTCTGCTCTGCTTTGTCCTGTTTTTCTGGATCCGAGGTTTCTTCTTTTATTTGATTGTTACCTGTATCTGAAGCATTTTCCTGCTCCTTTACATCGTCCTCCAGAGCCGTACCCTCTTCTGTGATATCTTCACTTCCTGCCGGAACTGCACTTTCCGGTTCTTTTACCTCATTTTCTATCTCGGTCGGAACCGCTTCCTCTGTCTCCAGCTCAACCTGCTTTTTTACTTCACCAAATGGCGCAACCGTCATCCATGCGCTGGCTCTTCCATCCACCAGAATCCGTCCGGTGCGCTCTTTTGAAGAAGAGTTGGTCATCAGGAAAATAATTTCTTCATTTCCGCTGATCGTATACTGATCCATGTCCTCTTCATCCTCTAAGCGGGCATACATTTTCAAAGTAAGCCGGTCGTTTTTCTTCTCGAAATCTGGATGCAGTTCATATAGATTTCCTTCTTCAAACAGTCCCTCGTAGGTTTCTGCCTCATCGCCGGAAAACGTAAATACATCCTCTTTTACTGTCTTTCCTTTTTTAGCAGCATCCCGGATTGCCTGCCTGAGGACTTCTTTTTCCAATGAAAATTCCTGTCTTTCATCCCCTCCTTCGGATGTGGCAGCTGCAAATGCGGCTGTATTTGCCACGCTTGTGCTCAACATACTGCTGCACAAAAGCACTGACATGAAACGCCTTGACTGACGTTCAAACCATCCTTGACTGTAACTTTTCCCCTTTTTCTTCGCTTTTTTCATTCTTTTTGCCTCCTGTCTTATCTATCATCAACGCAGGTCCCCTTATGCAGATTTAAATACCTCCCTTCTGCACCGCTTTCACGCCATGTTCCCGCAAAAATGGCTCGTACAATTCCTCTTCTGCTTTTTTCCGCGCTGCCACCGCATCCTCAAGGTTTACGAAGGTTCCAAGGTTGTACACTTTTCCCTGAAAGCCGATCGCTGCCCGCCACCGGGAATTTTCCCGCTGGTAGACGCCTCGGTAGCCGCTTGTATTGTTTGCCGTATTTTTCTGGTTGGCGATTCGTTCCAGGCAGGTTCCGCCTACAAAATGAATCGCTTTTTTCATGTTTTTCTTTCGTGTCTCCGCCTGCAGGCACCCACAGCTCTTGGTTTTTCCCGCGCACAGGCTTTCTTTGGATGCCTCAATCAGGCGTCCGCAGCTACAGACACATTTCCAATATCCGCCTGTCCGGTTGGAATTATCCGCCTCTTCAAGCACTTTCAAACGTCCGAACTGACGGCCTGTCAGATCGATCCGCCGACTGGACGGAAGCTCCTTCCGATAGCACCCGCAGCTTTTCGTATGCCCTGTTTTCAGATGGGACTCCTCCACGGTCTTTTCTTTCCCGCAGTCGCACCGGCACAGCCAGTAATGGCGGCGGCTTTTTGCTGCCTGTTTTATTTCCCGGCAGACAGTCAGACGTCCATACCGGCGCCCCGTCAGATCTTCTCTCACATACTCCACCTCCCCGGATGACATAATGGGAATTATGTCATATCCGACTGTTTCATTTTTTCTTTTATTTGCAAAGCTTTTGTCGAATTTTCCAGATTTTGGATAGAATATCTGTGTTATTTCAAGTACTGTTTTTAACGCCTTTGTATGTTGAAATTCTTTCTCAGAAGTGATAAACTTAATAATAGAATCATATATTTAGATATGTATGCAGATTTTTTCCATTTCATGACATAATTCCCATTATGTTTTTCGTCAATTTTCCCTATCAATCAACAAACCTAATTCCAGCTGTCTGCGGCACGCTTCCCGACTGCTGATGATCGTATAACGGCGTGTCGTTTCTACGCTGCTGTGACCCAGATAGTCCGCCAGACGAACCAGATCGTGATCGCGCTCATAAAATATCTTGGCAAACAGATGGCGCAGATTGTGCGGATATACCTTGCTCGGAAGAACACCCGCTTCGGTGCAGACGGATTTCATGTCCGCCCACACATTCTGTCTGCGGACTGCCTGCCCGTTTTTTGTGACAAAGATGCTGCCTCTCACAATCCGCTGCTTCCGGCAGTACTGCGTCAGATACAGCATCAGCGACTGCGGCAGCAGGATCACCCGCTGTTTTCCCTTACAGTCGATCACTACTTCCCCCTGTGCCAGCGATTCCGCTGTAATATATGAAAGCTCGCTGATTCGTATGCCCGTGCTCGCGATTGTCTGCAAAATCGCACAGAGACGTTCATCGCCGCGTCCCCGTGCCGCCTTAACTAACTTCTGGTAATCGCTGCGCGTCATTTCCCGTCTCTCATCGCAGAAAATCCGCTTCTGCACCCGGAACGTGCGGACACAGTATTCCTGTCTTCCGATAAAATGAAAGTAGCTGTTCAGAGATGCCAGCATCGAATTGGCGCTGGATGTTTTATAATGGGCTTGCAGATATTCCTTAAACGATATAATTGTGTTTTTATCCCATTCTTCACCCACAAACATCAAAAACTTTCTCACATCCCGGCAGTATTTTTCGATCGTATGGCTGCTTTTTTCCTGTTCTCTCAAATAATCCCTAAATCGTTCCAATTCATTTTGTGTTTCCTGTTTCAATGCGTTTCCTCTCTTTCTCACGAAACTTTCTCGCGGATTTGTTTTTTTCGCAGCTGTTTCTTCTTTCACAACTGTGACCACTTTTCTATTTTCTGAAAAGTAATCTTATAGTATACGCACCGGAAACAGAAATCTCGCTAAAAAAACATTTTTGCTCTTTTAATCGGATTTTTGCAGAACCAGACATCACTGCGCCCGAAATTTTTTCACATGGACTCTCTTTGATCTTCACAATAAAAACAGGACAGCCGCTCCCATATTGCTCGGAACAGCTGCCCTGTTTTTTCATATATTTTCTTTTATATTCATTTTACTCGTCCGCCCGGATCGCCCAGCGCATCTTCGTCGAGCGGGCACGCGGGTTCTGTACGTACTCCTGCGCGGACGGGCGCACCACATCTTTGGAATATTCTTTATAGATACCGGCGCGATATCCCTCTTTGAGCGCCGCTTTCACCAGTTTATCCTCTCCGGAATGGAAGGTCAGGATCGCTGCCCGTCCGCCCGGTCGAAGCGTATTTGGAAGCTTCTCCATAAACTCATAGAGCACTTCAAATTCCTGGTTTACATCGATCCGGAGCGCCTGGAAAACACGCTGACAGGTCTTCTTGACTGTCTCCTTTTTCTCCTTTTCCGGAAGGAAATCCAATGTTTTTTCAATGATTTCACGGAGTTTCGTGGTCGTATCGATCCGGTTTCCACGGCGGATCTCATCCGTGATCGCTTTTGCCAGCTCCTCGCAGTACGGTTCGTCTGAATTTTCGTACAGCATGCCCGCCAGCTCCTCACGCTCGATCGTGTCAAGGCGCTCGGCGGCGCTGATGCCTTTTTCCTGATTCAGGCGCAGATCCAGCGGCCCATCTACCTTGAACGAAAAACCTCGCTTCGGATTGTCAATCTGCATCGAAGACACTCCCAGATCGGCTAAAATAAAATCAAAACCACCCGCTTCTTTGGCAATCTCATCGATTGTACAGAAGTTCTGGAGACGGATTGAAAGCATGTCCTCGCCATAGCCCGCTTCTTCCAGGCGTTTCCGCGTCTTGGCGGATTCCTCCGGATCAACATCGGTCGCATACATATGTCCCTGACCTTTCAGGCAGGCCAGCATCGCCTTCGTATGTCCGCCGTATCCTAGCGTCGCATCAAATCCGACCTGCCCCGGCTGGATCTGCAAAAAATCCAGAATCTCCTGCACCATAATGGAAATATGCATGCCCGCTGGTGTATTTCCCTTCTGAATCACGTGCTGGATCGTGTCCTGATACTTCTCCGGCTGCAGCTCTTTATATTTTTCTTCAAATTTCTTTGGATATTTTCCTTTATATCTGACACGCCGTTTGTGTGGTGTCTGATTTTCCTGATCCATAAAAGCCTCCCATATCTGCTTAGATTTTCCATTGATTTTCCCATCTGTCAAATCGAAAATCATATTGGTTCAAGCATATATGGAAGGCGTTCAAATGTCAATTCTTTCTTGATTTTTCCAGATAAAACGCAGCATCATAGGTATACAATAAAGGCGTTTTGGTTGAAATGTTTCTCCGGGCAGATGTTTGCAGATGAGCCATCAAATCTTTCTGTATATAAAATACTCATTCTCCCCAATGTCTGACGCTCCTGCCTGCCCGGATACTCCTTTTCAACGTGCATAGTATGACGAATTGTGTGGCGTTTTGCATCGGCGGGATACTTGACACGGCATCCCGCTTTCAATAAAATGATTATACATCGTACATTGATGTGCGATACAATCCCTTTTTAGCTAATTTATATAATTTTTACTTATTTTTCATGTAATTATACACAACTATGAGTGTAAAAAATTGCACCAGAATCCTACATGGCAAATATACATGATTGCACATCTTATGGATATCTAACAGGAGGTTTTATGACGCACGATAAAAAACGGCTGCTCTCGATCGGCGAGGCAGCCAAAGCGTTGGAAGTGACCCGGCACATGATTTTAAATTATGAAGACAAGGGGCTTATTCTGCCGGATCAGAGAGACGGTATCAATGGAAACCGTTACTATACAGCAGACACCGTCTCGCGCATCCGGAGCATCCGCATTCTGCAGAATCTCGGTCTCTCGCTGGATGATATCTATGCCTATTATCACGGCACGACGGATCTGGAGCCGCTGATCGCGCGTCTGGAAGATCTGCGTGACGAGATCAGCCGGAATATTGAGAAATTAAAAGAACATTCAAAAGGGCACAATGACTTTGAAATCCGACAGATAGAACTTCCCGCCCAGACCGTTTACTGCCAGGATCTGCATTCGACAGAACTTGAAGACAAGAAAGAGCAATTACGTAGCGTCTTCATCAAGGCGATCCGCCAATATGGTTCTGACACCACCCAGCATATGTTTTTCACCGAATACAACCTTTCGAATCCGGGCGATTTTACCTGCTGCATCGCCGTCCCGCCGGAAAGCCTGGGTGAACATCTCGTCACCCTGCCCTGCCAGAAAGCGCTCTGTATCTTTTATCACGGTGCCTATGAAGGTCTTCCGGTAATTGTGAAGCATCTTTGTGCGTATGCTAACAAATATCAGATTCCATTAAAGGGCACCGCCCGCCACCTCTATCTGGAGGGACCGCCCCAGCACAAAAATCCTGAGAATTTTCTGACGCAGGTAGCGGTTCTGGTGGCGGATGATACCCTTTAACCAAAACTAATTTCTCTAATTTTATTATTTTAATTCCTCTGGGCGCAGCACGCATTGACCCACTCTATAAAGTTATCGGCCGCGGCAGCCCGCATGACATAAACAAAGCCCTGATCCGTATAATCCGTAAAACTCCGGTACTCCGTCAGATCCTCCTGCGCCGCATATCCCGGCGTATTGACTGGAAATACGATCGGCTCCGAACGTGCCTATCTGTATCCAGAATCACTGCCTTACACTTCAATCGCCCCAAACCGGAACGAATACAGGTAGCGCTCCGCCACCCTTTTTCCTGTCATCTGTTCCAGTGCGCGGGTATAGTAGCGCACCTGTGCCTCATAGCGGCGGATCAGAATGTCTGAATTTTCCACATAATCTGTCTTATAATCCACCAGAACCAGCTTGCCATCCTCCTCAAAAAAGGCGTCGATGATACCCTGTATCAGAATCCGCTCATCCGAATCCCACTCGCCCATCTCGCGCGCCGGAATACCGATGACGAACTGTTTTTCCCGGTACAGTTTCCCGGCTGCTGCCGCTCTCTGCATGCGTTTTCCCAATGAACTGGCTGTCAGTTTTGCCAGATCTGAGCCGCGCACCAACGCCGCCGCCTCGGCGTCCATCCGCCCCTCAGCCGCCAGCTTCGCCGGAAATGCATTTAACTCCTGTCTCGACATTGCCCGCTCAAACGGCAAAAACTGCAACACACGGTGGTACGCCGTACCGCGCGTCGCGCCGCCTTTTTCTTCCTGCTCCTTCTCCATAAACACTGGCAGCGTCGGCAGAAATACCATCTCCTCCTCCTCTTCCTCCATGCCCTTTTTCTTGAGTTCAGAAACGGACATCTTGGTGTTGAGACTCAGATCGTCCAGGTATGGGTACTGGAAATGGTAGTTGTTGCTGATGATCGATTCTATTTGCCTGATATTTTCGAGCCGATTTTGCGTGTTTGGATGATTCTCGTCATTCGACAAATGGCTGTCCTCCCCCGCCAGCCACCGCAGCCACTCTCTCGATAACGTCTGACGTATCTGCGTGCCAATCTCACGGTCGATCTGGTCGGAAAGCATTTCCATCTGATATGAAATCCACGGATTTTTTTCCGGAATACTCATCAAAATCCAATCCAGATACGAGGAAGCCAGCGTCAGAATCGTATACGGAATCGCCCCGTGTTCGGCTGCCACTGCGCTCCACTTCGCAATCCGATCCTCCAATTTCCGGGAGGACGCCGTCAGAATCAATTTTTCCTTCGCACGCGTCAGCGCCACGTAAAGAACGCGCAGTTCCTCGCCCAGCGCCTCCAGTTCCATCCGGCGTTTCATCACATTTTTCTTGAGCGTCGGTCCCTTGATGCGCTTCTCACTGTCCAGATAGTCGGTTCCGATTCCCAGATCCGCGTCAATCAGAAGTTTCCCCCGCGTATCCTGCTTGTTAAAATTTTTTCCCATTCCAGCCACAAACACGATCGGAAATTCCAGTCCCTTGCTCTTATGGATACTCATGATCCGCACCACCGTTCCCTCGGAATCTGCCACCGGCGCTTCACCAAAATCTGTATTGTATTTTTTCAGCTTCTCAATATACCGGATGAAATGGAACACACCCCGGTAGCTCGTCGCCTCATAGGCTGCCGCTTTCTCCACCAGCATATCCAGATTGCCGCGCCGTCCCGCCCCGCCCGGAAGCGCCGACACATAGCGGTAATAGCCCGTTTTGTCGTAAATCCGGTAGAGGAGTTCGTGCATCGGCAGGTAAACAGATTCCTGGCGGAATGTATCCAGGAGAGTAAAGAGTTTTTGGAGTTTTCGGCGCAGGTTATTCTTTTGAATTAATTTATTTTTTTGAAAACGAAACGCATCCGCAATCGACGAATCGTCACTTTCGTCATTCGACTTCACCGGTCCATCCTCGTTCATATACTCCACAACCGCCCGGTAAAGCCCTGCATCCCGCGACCGGTCAACGCCCGCCTTATGTTCCGCCACAATCCACGCCATCTCCTCATCAGAAACGCCGCCAAACGGCGATTTGAGCACCGACGCCAGGGGAATGTCCTGCATCGGATTGTCAATGACTGCCAAAAGATTCAGCACCGTCTCGACTTCCAGCGTATTAAAATATCCCGTCCGAGACTCTGCGACCGCCGGAATCCCCTGCGTCGCCAGCACCTCGATAAATTCTTCCGCCCATCCGCTGACGCTTCGAAGCAGAATCACAATATCCCCGTACTGCGCCCGACGGTAAACGCCAAGCTCCTTATCCCAGATCGTGATCCCCCGTTCTTTATCCGTCATCTCACGGATCTTTCCGGCAATCATGCGCGCTTCCAGCTCTCTGGCGGTGTAATCGGCTGCCTCATCATCTAACTCAGGGGATTCCGTCTCTTTCTGCGGCTGCGCCGACAAATCCACCAGCAAAAGCTCCGTCTTTAACTCATCCAGGCCATCCCGCTCTTCAAAGGCTGCGCCCGGATGCAGTGCCGCATCTTCCGTATAGGATATATTTCCCAGCTTTTCCGTCATGATACGGTAAAAAATCGCATTGATCGATTCCAGTATGTGATCCCGGCTTCGAAAGTTCTGGTGAAGCTCAATCTTCTGGTGCGCGCTCTCCTCCGACGTGTATGTGCTGTATTTTTCCAGAAATAATTCCGGTCTCGCCAGGCGGAATTTATAGATACTCTGCTTGACATCGCCCACCATAAACACATTCGGGCGGTCAAAGCGTTCACCGCTGATGCACTGGATCAGCGTCTCCTGAACCAGGTTGCTGTCCTGGTACTCGTCCACCAGAATTTCGTCGTACTGCACGGCGAGCTCATCCGCGACTGTGCCTGGTACGCGCACTGTCCAGGCATTTTTCCCTTGCATCTGATCGGTTTCTTCTGCACTTGAAGTTTCCTCCACCTCGGAACATTCTGCTTCCGGTTCTGTCAGAATCTCCAGCGCAAAATGTTCCAGATCATGAAAATCCACCACATTTTTCTCTTTCTTCTTCGCCCTAAACCGCCGTCCAAATTCCTGAGCCAGCTCCAAAAGTTCCAAAATCCGCTCTTTTCCAGCTTCCATATCCGCAAGCATCTGCTCCGGGGATGCAAACAGATACTCTCCTTTTAACTTTTCAACTGCTTTTTTGACCCGGCTGCGGCAGTCGGAAACAAGCGCCTTTTTCTCCGGATCGACCTCCCCGTTTTTGCCGCGGATCGCCGCCAGACGCGAAAACGTAAATTGTTCCAATGCCTCCGAGATCGTTTCAAACGAACCGGCTGCCCCACAGACTGCCTCCGCATGGCGCAGATCTTCCTCGATCATCGGCAGGTACGGCATCGGTCCCCCCGTCTCCTGGCAGATCTCCCACGCCTCCCGAAGCTGTATTTTCCACTCCTGCGCCTGCAATGCAATATCTCGCAAAAGGAACTGCATCCACTCCGTCTGCTCCAGCTCTCCCTGTTCGGTCAAGAGCAGCTCCTCACGGCATTTTTCATACCACGCATCCGGCCACGGGTTACTCTGGGCGAAATTGTAGACCTGCATCACATACTCGGCAATTCCACCGTCCGCCTTGCCCGTCGCATACGCGTCCACAAACTCCTCATACCGTTTCCCGCCGTCGCGGTAATAATCTTCCAGCAGCCCATCCATCACATCAGCACGCATCAGAAGCATTTCGCCCTCATCGCCAACCCGGAATGCCGGATCGATGTCCAGCCGGTCAAAATGTTCCCTCATGATATGCAGGCAGAAGCTGTCGATCGTCGTGATCTGGGCAAACTGAACCAGAACTGCCTGCTGCTGGAGATGTTCATTTTCCGGCTCCGATTCCAGTTTTTTCTCAATCGCCGCCTGGATCCGCTCCCGCATCTCCGCCGCTGCCGCCCGGGTAAAAGTCATGACAAGCAGGCGGTCTATGTCCTTCGGGTTCTCCCCCTCCGTAATCATCTGGATGATACGCTCAACCAGCACCGCGGTCTTGCCGCTTCCGGCCGCTGCCGACACCAGGAGGCTTTTCTCCCGCCCCTCAATTACCTGCTTCTGTTCCCTGGTCCAATTTACTGCCATTTCTCGCCCTTTCCTTTTTCATGACTGGTTCTTCTTTCATTCCCACAGTCACAGCCAAACACAAATCTACCGTTCCGTTTCCTTATCCTTTTCTTCCATCTTCCCCCAGATCTCCTCCGGGCTCAGCTTATCAAAACGCCGGAACTGGTAGCCGTCCGTTTTCAAATCAAATCCGCACACACTGTGGTACGGGCAATAATCGCACGCCGTTTTCTGGCCGTTTTTGTACGGCGACGCTGCAATGTTTCCATCCAGAATCTCCCGCCCCATATGCTTCATTTTCCGGTTCACATACGCGCCCAGCACACGGAATTTTTCTTCCCCTGCCGCCTGCGAACGCCGCTCAACGATCGCCTCATTTTTAATCGAAACCGGCACAACATCCGAATCCACCGTCGCCTCCTCGCCCAGCCGGTTATCCAGATGTGCCAGTGCCTCCCGATCGCCGTTTACCAGCCCGTTCATCCGCAGTGCCTTCAAAATATCGGCATTCGTCTCCTCCTCCGACTCCACCGGCTTGCGCTCCACCATCGGATCCTCGATATGATAATAGAAAAGCCCCGCTGGAACCACCGTTTTATCCGGGTATTCCCGCCCGATCTTCTCCATCGCCGCATCCATGTAGACAACCAGCTGCAGCTGCAATCCATAATAAATATCCGTCAGGTCAAATTTCGTTTTTCCCGTCTTGTAATCAATGATCTTAAGGTACAGCCGGTCTCCATCCTCGCAGAGATCGATTCGGTCAATCCGCCCGCGCAGATGGATCGCCTCCTCGCTTGAAAGCGGAATCCGCATCGCTCTCAGGTGATCCATCGGTGAAAAACTGACCTCAAACCCGGCTGGCTCAAAATCACCTTTTTTTAGCTGTTCCGTCAGTGCCCAGATCGTCCGATCCGTGATCCGGTATACCTTCCGTTCCAGATACTGGTTCCGGTACGAGCTTCCCAGAATCGCATTGCCGTATTCCTCCGTGACCGACGCCACACACTCCGCCACCATTTTCTGGCGGTCTTCCTCCGAAATGCCGGAAAACCGGCGATTTTCCTCTTTCATCCGCGTGAAATACATGTCGATCGCCGCATGGAACAGATTTCCGATATCCGACGGGGCAATCTCGTACATCTGCCGTTCCGACAATTCCAGCCCATACGAAAGAAAATGTGCATACGCACACGACGCATACAACTCCATACGCGTCACACTGCCCCGCAGAATCGGGCTATAGAGCGCCCGCGCCGCCGCCTTCCCGATGCCCGTATCCTGATAGGTATAAAATGCAGCATCCGAGAGCGCCTGCATTTCATCCCGGTACGATTCTGACTGAATAAAGTATCGGTACAGCGATATAAACTGGTCATTTTCCCCGCTTTTTTCATCCTGCAGTCCCCGAAGCACCCAGCTCATGCCAAGCTCCGGCGACCAGAGCGCTTCCTTCTCTTCCTTCGGCTGTTCCAGACGTTTCTCCGGAAATAATTTAAGCAGCTGCAGCATCAGACTCGAAGGACGCATCGCTTTTCCCTCGGCAGAGGACGCCGCACACGACAGATAGAGATAGTCCGACGGCTTTGTCAGCGCCAGATAGAGATAAAATCGCTGCAAAAAGCTTTCCTCCCGCGCGGTCGGCGCCAATTCTACCTGCATTTCCCGCAGCGCCCGGCGATCCGCCTCCGAAAGGATCCCGCCGCGTCCCGAAACAGACGGCACTATCCCGTCATTGACTCCGGCAAAAAACAACACTTTTATATTGGAAAGACGGGTTCGCGTGATATCGCCGACCACGATCCGGTCCACGACCGCGGGGATCAGTCCTACCTTGATCTCCGCAAAACCGGCGTCCAGAATCTCTGCATACTCCCGCTGTCCCATGATCTCCTCGCCAAGAAGCGCCACAATCCGGTCAAACAGATCCATCACCAGCCCATACACCTGCCCGTACTCCTTGGCAAGACTCATATCGCCCACTTCTTCAAACTGCTGCGCCATCGCCGCCAGCTTCTGCTCCATCTCAAGTGCTTCGAGAAAATGGACCAGCGCCTCCGTCCGCTCGCGCACCGTTGCTTTGCGGTTGGAAAACACCTCCCGAAGCGGCAGAAATGGTGTGACAACCGCCTCACGGAACTGATTTAACTCATCCAGATTGATAAGCTCTGCCCCCCGGTACACGCGCTCCCATGTACTGTTCCACCGCTTAAACCCGCGGATTCCAAGCGCAATCACATAATTTTCCGCCTGATAGATCACTTCCGGTGAAAGCCCCGCAAGCGGCATCACCAGCCCTGTTTTCAGGAATCGAAACACCGATTCATAGGAAAAGCCCGATTGCAGCACCTCCAGCGCCGCCCGGATTAGTTCCACCATCGGGTTACTTAAAATATTTTTTTTATAATCAATAAAACACGGGATCTGATTCTTCTCAAACTGCCTCAGAATCTCCCGCGAATATGTCTCCAAGTCGCCGGTAATCACCGCGATCTCCCGGTAACGGATGCCCTCCGATGCCACCAGATGCCGGATTTCTCCGCATAAGAAAGAGATTTCCGCCTGCGGGGTTGCTGCTTCAATTAGACGCAGGCTTTCCCGGCCGTGTTCAGCCGCAGCCCCGCTTTCGTTCCCGCTCCCAGAATGATACACCTTTCCCCTATATCGGAACAATTCATTTTCAATAAATCCCAGTTCCGGGCTGTCCTTAAATCTCCACATTGGTTTTTCTTTCAACAAAATATCCTCATCCCGGCTGCATCCGGCAGCTGCAGCACGGTCAATCAGACGGCAGACGGTATGACGGCTCATGTAAAAGAGCTTCTGCTGCACGCTCTCGCGGTACGGGTTGTCCTCCGGATCCATCGTGACCGTCACGATCACCTTCCGGCAGCACCGGAATAAGAGTTCCAGAAGCTCATACTGGATCGGCGTAAAGCCCGTATAGCCATCCAGCGTCACAACGCTGTCGCGGATGAGCTGTGACTGCGGCAGCACCCGGCAGAGAAGGCTTAAAATTTCTTCTTTTACGATCACTTTTTCCTCGGTATACGCCTGGAATGCCCGGTATAAAACCTGCATATCCAGAAGCTTCTGGCGCAGCAGCGGGCTTTTCGTCTCCCCGATCAGCGTCTCCAGCTTTTCCTCCGTGATGCCGTACTGGAAAAACTCAGACAGCATCGATTTGATCTCGCTGATAAAGCCCGCCTTGTCCAGATGCCCTCCAAACAGGTGCAGATTTCCCCGGACGCCCGATGAGACGCGCCGCAGAACCATCGATTTTCCCATATCATCCAGCACCGCCAGATTTTCAATCGCTAGTTCCTCAAACACCCGGTATGCCAGACGCTCAAAACTGACAATATCGATATTCATCACGCCATGGTTCGGATGCAGCATCACGATCTCTTTCTGCGTCTGCATCGTAAACTGTTCCGGCACCAGAGCAAAAAAACGTCCGTCCGGCTCTTCCATCGACTGACGGATCAGATTTTCATACAATGTCCGTGTCTTTCCCGAACCGGAACCACCGATTATAAATTGCAATGACATAGTTTTCCCTCTGTCTTTCTGTCTATGTTTTCTGTCAGATACCAAAGCACTTCCGCCCGGATGCATCCCGGATTCCCATTTCTTCCCGGTATTTCGCCACAGTCCGCCGCGACAGCGTGATCCCCGCTTCCGCCAGTTTTTCTGACAGCACGCGGTCGCTGAACGGCTTTCTCGGATTTTCCGTTTTGATCAGATGGCGGATTGCCTCCCGCGGATCTTTGCCTGTTTCCATCCGATTCACCACTTCTGCCTGAACCGCCGTTTCTTCCTGATTCGCCGCCTCTTCCCGATCTGCCATTCTTCCCTTATCCGTTGTCCCGAATCCCCCCGCAGCCATGTGTCTTGAAAAGAAATATGACAGCGGAAAGATCCCCCAGCGGCATTGCAGATATTTTTCACGCACTGTCCGGCTCAGCGTCGGCTCGCTGATCCCCAGCGATTTAGCCGCCTGTTTCTGCGTCCACGGAGCCAGTTTTCCACTTCCTTTTGCAAAAAACTCCCCCTGTACGCACAAAATCTCTTCTGCCAGCCGCGCCAATGTCCGATTGCGCTGCCCAATGCACTGGCAGACCCATTCAGCCTGTCGGATTTTCCCCTCGATGTATTCCTTCGCCTCCGTCTCGGTATCTTTCTGCTTCATCAATGACAGATAATACGGATTAATGGCAATCTGCGGCAGTGTCTCATCGGAAAGCTGCATTTCAAATCCGTGTTCCGTCTGTGAGATAATTATATCTGGTACGATATATTTATCATAGCTCTCATCCCCATATCCGCTTCCTGGTTTGGGATTCAGCTCCCGGATCCGCGCTGCTGCCAGAAGCACTTCCTCCAGCTTGCAGGAGCATGCACGGGCAAGCTGCTTCATCTGGTTTTTTCCAAGCAGATCCAGATGGTTGGAAATGATGCGTGCCGCCAGAATTTCGGTTCGCATCGTTTCATTCTGAACAATATCAATCACCACGCTGCCGTCCTCTGCCAAGCAAGACAACTGCATCAACAGGCACTCCTTCAGCGACCGCGCCCCGATCCCGCGCGGTTCCAGCCTGCCAAAATTTTTCCAGATCCGTTCTCCTTCTGTCTCCTCAATTCCCAGCCCAGCGCAGAGTTCTCCAAAATTCACGCTGAGATATCCGCTTGCATCCAGATTTTTGATCATATAGCGGAATATTTTTTCTTCTCTTTTCCTCAGATGCAGCATACACGCCTGTTCCAGAAGCGATTCCAAAAGCCCATCCTGACTCCGTCCCGGCTCTAATCGTCCCGCCTCTTCTTCCTCATCCTGATAATAGGTCTGGTTCTGGCGGTCAAGGCTGGCAAGTTCTTCAAGTCTGCGGATTTTCTCGTTCAGCTCTCCATTTTCTTCCAGCCGTCCGTTCTCCAGCTCCCGCTCTTCCAGATCTACCACCGGATTTTCCAGCGCCATCTCTTCTATGTACTCTTTCAGTTCTATCTGCCCCATCTGAAGAATATTTGCGGATTGTATCATTTTCTGGGACAAGGTCTGTTTGAGCTTTAACTCCTGTTTCAGTTCCATCGTACCACCCCTGAAAAGATGTAAAACGCCCAGATGCCTCGCCGTTTCTGCCTGCGAAGTACCTGGGCGTCCTGTCTTTTGCCTGCCTAATTACTGATCCAGCTCATCCTCGCCGACCAGCTCATCATATTCCTGCTCGTCCAGAAGCTCGTCAAACGCATCTGCCACGATCTCATACTCATCGTCGTCCTCGATGTTTTCCAGGTTCGGCTGTCCGTTCTCATCCTCGCTGTAACGGTACAGATATACCTCGCCATCCTCTGCCTCGATGTCATCCATCGGAAGAAGGGCAATATAATCCTTACCGCCTGCCGGGAAAATCGTCAGAACAACACACTCAATCTCTCTGCCGTCATCCAATGTCAGAGTCACGGTCATCTCCTCGCCGTTGTCGATCTCTTCCTGCGTCATATTCTTATTATCTGCCATATTTTACCTCTTTCTTTTCTATGCCTTTTCTACGTCCCACAAGATCCGTTGGCGGAATCCTGTCTTGACTCCACTGTATCAGAGTATTCTGTAAAAATCAAGACTTGACTTCCTCATTGTCCTCTTCATCTGCCGCCTCGTTACTGTTCACGCATACGTGCCCAGTAACGGAATTTGCCGTGGCTTCGCATTTAAATACGGCAAATTCCTGCTGCCACCACGTTTTCTTACGGCACTTTCGGTTCCAAAAGTGCCTACCCGTGTACAGTATCGCCGCTTCATTCCGATACGCCGCCATCTATTCCAGCCCCTCATCCGGCACCTGTACGCGCATTCCACGTGCAAATGCCCGGTTTAAGCGGATTGTGTGCCGTGCCAGCGGGTTAAACAGCATATAGATGCAGAATACCGCCTCTATAAATTCGATTGCCGCCGCCGTCACCAGCATGAAAACCAGTGGAAATGGCAGCCACCAGCTCATCTGAAGCAGCGATACGCCGCCCCACACGATACTCGCCCCACGTCCGAGCAGCATCAACACCGTAAGCACCGGGCTCTCCCGCAGCATAAGCATATACCAGCCATAAAAAATAAACGGTCCCAAAAGCGTCATGACCGCATTTGTTTTCTCCATTCCATAGACAAATGTCATAATCAGATAAAACAGGCAGTACAGAACCCGCACCCCCGTCAGAATCCGTACCATCCAGTGCAATGCCTCATTCTGCTCCCCGTAACCCGGAAGTGTTTTTTCCATCTGGTTTACCCACATTGCCCATTCCCGCTGCACTGCAGCGTACTCCGGACGATGCTTTCTCTTTATAAATCCCATTCAGAGTCCCCTCTCTAATATTCAATTCCCCGCCGCGCCAGGATTTTCCGGTCAAACGGATGCTTGATTTTTTCCATCTCTGTCACGTAATCAGCCCGCAAAAGCAGCTCCTCCGGCGGTTTCCGCCCTGTCATCACAACTTCCAGATCCGCTGGTCTGTGATCCAGAAAATCCACTATATCCGCCAGCTCCAAAAGTCCCGAAGAAAGAGAAGCGCAGACCTCGTCCAACACCAGCAGAACATCGCAGGTTTCATTATTCTGTATTTTCCTGCTTCTTGAATCTTCCGTTTTCCCACACCGCTTCACTGCCTCACAGCACGCTGTCTCAAACATACTTTTATAATAATCCGCCGCCTCCCGCTTCACCTCATCGGTCATTTTCCACGTGAATCCAAATGTTTTTTCACAGGGAATCAACGTCACCTCCGGGAGCCGCTTTAAAATCTCCACCTCCCCAGACTGATCCGTTTTTAAAAAGCGGGCAGCAACTACCTGTTTTCCCGCTCCTGCTGCCCGGACCGCCAGACCGATCGCCGCCGTCGTCTTTCCTTTTCCATCGCCGCAGTACAGATGTACACATCCCATATATTTTTCCTTTTCTTCCTTATTTATCTCGCTTTTCAGCGCACCCATACCAACTATCTTATCATATCAAACTGCCAACCACAATATTTGCCCGATTGAAAATTTACATTGAAATATTTCCCCATATACGCAATCTGGCGGTCTGATCCCAAGGACCAGAACCGCCAGAAAACCAAACTCAATGATTCAATTTTACCAAACTTCTAACTTCAAACTTCTAATTTTCCTATTTGAATGCAGCAACCAGCTCTTCCGCATCCTTATAACCTTGTTTTTTCAGTTCCCCGATATACCACTCGGTTACTGGTTCTACAACCGCCTTGAAGGAATCGATATCCAGATCCTCATACGGGATGACCTCGACACCATTCTTGGACTGCCATCTGGAGAGGATCTCGTCGTCGCCTGCGCGGTTGATCTCGCGCTCGTACTGAACAGCAAGTTTGCCGCACTCATCGACTACTTCCTGCTGCTCCGGTGTCAGGCTGTCGTAAATATCCTGGTTGATGCAGAAGAACAGGCAGTCATAGTTTGCATTCCACATGGAAACGTATTTCTGTACTTCCTGTACGCTTGCCGCATCAATCGCCGGAAGCGGGTTCTCCTGACCGTCTACCGTACCCTGCTGCAATGCCGTGTAAGTCTCGGACCAGTTCATGTTGGTCGCATCTGCGCCCCACAGCTCGTAGCACTTCATCAGAAGGTTTGAACCAGCCACACGCACTTTCAGGTTCTTCATATCTTCCACGGAATGAACCGGGCGCACGCCGTTCGTGAGCTGACGGAAACCATTTTCCGCCATACCCATACAATGCAGGTCATAGGAAGAAAGAATCTCATCCATCTTCTGGCCAGCCTCGCCGTCCAGCTTCGCGTCGGCGTCCTCCACTGAATCAAACAGATACGGCAGTGATACAACATTGAACCGCGGGTCAAATGCCGAATAAATCAGGTTGCTGTGCATCGAAATCTGCACCGGATCTCCGTTCATCAGCGCCTGGATGCCCTCGGACTGGTTTCCACCGGTCAGCTGATCCGCTGCGTAAACATCTACTTTGACCTTGCCGCCCGTTGCCTGATCCATGAGCTCGCCAAACTTGCGTCCTGCCTGTGCCCAGGTACTGGTTTCTGTCGTGGAACACGTAAAGTTCCAGGTCATTTCCGGCCAGTTCAGGTCACTGTGATCTTCCACCTGATAGGTCGAAGAATTTTCAATGCCCGCCGTCTTAACTGCACTAGCCGCATTTTCAGTAAAGGTGTTTACCAGATCCTCTGCATCATCAAAGCCCTGGGTTTTCAGTTCTCCGATAAACCATTCCGTTACCGGCTCAGCTGCTTTCTTAAAGGATTCGATGTCGAGATCCTCATATTTCAGCACCTCCACACCGTTCTTAGTCTGCCAGCGATCCAGAATCTCCTCATCGCCTGCACGGTTGATCTCACGCTCGTAAGCAACTGCCTTACGGCCTGCCTCATCAACAACCGCCTGCTGCTCCGGTGTCAGGCTGTCATACAGCTTCTGATTGATGCAGAAGAACAGGCAGTCATAGTTTGCGTTCCACAGGGAAACATATTTCTGTACTTCCTGTACACTCGCCGCATCAATCGCCGGAAGCGGGTTCTCCTGCCCGTCTACCGTGCCCTGCTGCAGCGCCGTATACGTCTCGGACCAGTTCATATTGGTCGCATCTGCGCCCCACAGCTCATAGCACTTCATCAGAAGGTTCGAACCAGCCACACGCAGTTTCAGGTTCTTCATATCTTCCACGGAATGAACCGGATGCTTGCTGTTGGTCAGCTGACGGAAACCATTCTCCGCCATACCCATACAATGCAGGCCATAGCTTTCCAGGATCTCAACCAGCTTGTCGCCCGCCGGACCATCTAAGACTGTATCCGCTGTCTCAACTGAATCAAACAGATACGGCAGTGATACAACATTGAACCGCGGGTCAAATGCCGAATAAATCAGGTTGCTGTGCATCGAAATCTGCACCGGATCTCCGTTCATCAGTGCCTGAATGCCCTCAGACTGGTTTCCACCGGTCAGCTGATCGGCTGCGTAAACATCTACTTTGACCTTGCCGCCGGTCGCCTGCTCCATGAGCTCGCCAAACTTACGTCCCGCCTGTGCCCAGGTGCTTGTCTCGGTTGTGGAACACGTAAAGTTCCAGGTCATATCCGCCCAATCCAGATCGCTGTAATCGCCGATCGTGTTGAAATCGTCATTGTCTGTCTGGGTGGTTCCGCTGTCGCCTCCGGCTGTCTCGCCATTTTCAATGGCTGCCGCACTTCCCAGTGCCGCCGGCAGACAGGTCGAAATCTGCGGAATATAAGTAATTATCAGTAAAACAACAATGGAAGCGGCTACCATCGGAACGACTGCCCTGGAAATCTCCTGCAGCGTTACGCGGATACCGTCTCTTAATTTGATGCCGATCGCGACAAACAGGTTGACACCGACCGGAGGTGTTACCTGACCAATTGCCAGGTTGACCGTTGCCATGATACCAAATGCGATCACGTTGTAGCCCAGTGCCTTGCAGACCGGCAGCATGATCGGGATGAAAATGTACATCGCAGAATTTGCATCAATAAAGCAGCCCGCGATCAGGAAAATAATGTTACAAATCAGCAAGAAAGTAAACTGGTTGCCTGCCACTCTTGCTAACAGTTCGGAAGCAGCCGTCGAAATACCGAAACGGGTGCAGACAAAGGAGAACAGCGACGCACACGCTACGATCAGCATGATGCCGCCGGTGGTCTTTGCCGAATCAATCAGAATTTCCCACAGGTCTTTAAATTTTACTTCCTTATAAATAATCATACCGACAAACAGACCGTACACAACGGATACGGCTGCCGCCTCGGTCGGTGTAAAGATGCCTCCGTAGATACCGCCCAGAATGATGACCGGCATCAAAAATCCCCAGAATGCATCCTTAAATGCGTTCCAGCGCTCTTTTGCGGATGCTTTCTCTACGGTGGACGGCACGACATGATTGCGGCGTACCTCCAGCATAACGACAACTACCAGAGCCAGACCCATCAGGATACCCGGGATGATGCCTGCCATAAACATATCTCCGATGGAAACACCTGTGATCGACGCGTATACGACAAACGCGATACTCGGCGGGATGACGATGGCGATGGAACTGGAAGTTGCCATCAATGCCGTCGAGAAGGCTGCGGAGAAACCGCCCCGCTCTACCATCGCCGGAATCAGGACCGCACCCAGGGCCGCTACCGTCGCCGGACCGGAACCGGAGATCGCGCCGAAGAAGCAGGCTACGATGATACACACATTCGCAATGCCGCCTTTTCTGTGACCGACACATGTGTCAACGAAACGGATCAGGCGCGTGGAAATCCCCGCCTTCGCCATGATATTTCCGGATAATACGAAAAACGGAATCGCCAGCAGCAGGAATTTACTGATGCCGGAGTAAATATTCGTCGCGACAATCGTTAAAGAAGTACCGGAATACAGGATCGCCGCTGCGGAAGAAAGTCCCAGACAGACGGAGATCGGCACATTCAGCACCAATAATACGAAAAAGGTAATAAAAAGAACTGCGCTAACCATTTATTTGTCCTCCTTTTTCGTACACTCATCGAGACAGAACTCGATAAAATGAAGAATCATGCACGCCGAACCGATCGGTACAAAGGACCAGAAGATCCACTCCGGCCAGTTCAGCACAAAGGTACGTTTCTGGTTCGCAAGCTGCGCCAGTACCTTGTCCATGCCATAGTAAAATAAGATTCCCATAAAGAGAACCGAAAAGATCGTAATCAGAATCATGACCGGCTTCTTTGCTGATTTCGGCAGACGCTCTGTTACCAGATTTAAGCCTACCAATCCGCCCTCACGCGCAGACAGCGCCGCGCCAAGCAGTGTAATTAATACGAAAATGGCAACAACCAGCTCCTCTGTAAAGGACCAGGACTGGTGAATCACCTTACGGGAAAATACATTTCCCACCGTCAGTACAAGGATCAGGAGCATCGTGACTACCAGCACGGTTTTCTCAACCATCGCCACAATATCCATCAGCTTTTTATATCCTTTCATACTGCGCTCTCCTCCTAAAATAAGTATCTCATTTTTCCACATTTCCGTCGGCTGTACGCATTCATCTGAACATTTTTGTGTCATAGGACGCAATTTCCTAAGGCATAAAAAAACGCCCCCAGATAATAGGGACGAATGAAGTGCCAGATTTCTGCTAAATGTTCTGTTTTTCTCGGAAAACACGCAAACATATGCAGCACCAAACAAACAAACGCTGCTCCCGCTTGTGCGGGATTCGTACAAAAACAGTGACCGCCGCGCCCTTGCTCTCAGTCAATCGAGGCATGAACGGTTCCGTTTTCATATGGAACTATATCAAACTAAAATTAAATATTGCTGATATGGAATATATTCTACACTTTTTTAATACATACGTCAACCATTTTTATAGACTACGGTCTGTTTTATAAAAGCCACATAAAAATAGCATAAAAGAAATAAAATTCTTTTCCCTCAACCTATTGATGATTTGATTTTTCTATACTATAATAAACATTATACGCTTTAAAGTGTGAAAATCTTTTAGACAATACAGGAGGATAAAACTCATGGGATTTGAATATGTCAGCAAGCTGCCGACCCCGGACGAGATTCGTGCACAGTTTCCACTGGCACCGGAGCTGGCCGCAGAAAAAGCTCGAAAGGACGCTGCTATCCGTGACGTCTTTACAGGCGACAGCGACAAGTTTCTTGTCATCATTGGTCCGTGCTCTGCTGACCGGGAAGATGCGGTTATTGATTATGTAAACCGCCTTGCCAAGGTACAGGAGAAAGTGAAGGACAAACTGATTCTGGTTCCTAGAATCTACACCAACAAACCTAGAACAACCGGTGACGGCTATAAGGGACTTTTACACCAGCCAAATCCGGAAGGTAAGCCAAACTTATACCAGGGTCTGATCGCGATTCGCAAACTCCACATGCGTGTGATCGAAGAAACCGGCTTCTCGACCGCAGACGAGATGCTATACCCGGAGAACCTGACCTACCTTTCCGACGTTATGTCCTATGTTGCAGTCGGCGCACGTTCCGTTGAGAACCAGCAGCACCGCCTCGTTGCCAGCGGCATCGACGTACCGGTCGGCATGAAGAATCCGACCAGCGGCGCACTCTCCGTCATGCTGAACGCCGTACACGCAGCACAGCACGGTCATGAGTTCATCTACCGCAGCTGGGAAGTAAAGACACAGGGCAACCCGCTGACCCACACCATCCTGCGTGGTGCTGTCAACAAGCATGACCAGTGCCTGCCGAACTACCACTACGAAGACCTGAAGCTGCTCTTAGACCTCTACAACGAGCGTGATCTGAAGAATCCGGCCTGCATCATCGATGCAAACCACTCCAACTCCAACAAAAAATACATGGAGCAGATCCGTATCGTCAAGGAAGTACTCCACAGCCGTCGTCACTCCGACGATATCCGTAACTTCGTCAAGGGCGTCATGATCGAAAGCTACATCGAACCAGGCAACCAGAAAGTTGGCGAACACATCTACGGAAAATCCATCACCGACCCGTGTCTGGGATGGGATGATTCCGAGCGTCTGCTGTATGAAATGGCTGAAGGATTATAAAAAATAGGTATCTGTACTGAACAGTTACAAAATTAGAAATATGCAGAAAAAAAGTCCAGTGGAAAAGCTCCGCCGGACTTTTTTTCGTTAGGAATTCGGATTTCAAAAAGGTTAAAGGATTAAATCTTTTGTATCATGCATTTATTATGGTTATAGTATATCATGCCTCTCTCCAAAATGTTTGTATTCTCTTTAAATAAATTATGAAGAAATTCTTAAGATTCACCATTTCGATGCAATAAAAATCGTCTTTCCTGCATTATATTAATTTAACGTTCTTTTTTACTGCACATCCTTAAACAGATCACAAAAATCAAAGGTCGCAAAATAATCCTTCGGTGTCTCTGCCCGGCGGATCATCTCCACGGAACCATCCTCTTTCAGGAGCAGTTCAGCCGAACGCAGCTTTCCGTTGTAGTTGTAGCCCATCGAAAAACCATGTGCGCCGGTATCATGGATGACAAGGATATCGCCCATATCAATCTTCGGAAGCATCCGGTCAATCGCAAATTTATCATTGTTCTCGCACAGGGAACCGGTTACATCGTATTTGTGGTCGCACGGCTCGTTCTCTTTTCCCATGACCGTGATGTGATGGTATGCGCCGTACATCGCCGGGCGCATCAGGTTGACTGCACACGCGTCCACACCGATATACTCTTTGTAGGTGTGTTTCTCATGGATTGCCGTTGTCACAAGGCAGCCATACGGCGCCAGCATGAAACGTCCCATCTCTGTATAAAGCGCTACATCGCCCATGCCAGCCGGAACCAGAACTTCCTCATAAACCTTGCGGACGCCCTCGCCGATTGCAAAGATATCGTTCGGCTCCTGATCCGGGCGGTAAGGAATGCCAACGCCGCCAGACAGGTTGATAAATTTAATATCTGCGCCAGTCTCTTCTTTCAGCTTGACCGCTACCTCAAATAATACCTTCGCAAGCATCGGATAATACTCATTTGTAACCGTATTGCTTGCAAGGAAGGCATGGATACCGAAATGTTTCGCACCTTTTGCTTTCAACACCTTGAATGCCTCAAATAACTGCTCGGTTGTCATACCGTATTTCGCATCGCCTGGGTTGTCCATGATATCATTGCTGATCTTGAACAGTCCGCCCGGATTGTAACGGCAGCTGATCGTCTCCGGAATATAACCGATCGTCTTCTCCAGGAAATCAATGTGCGTAAAATCATCAAGGTTGATGATCGCGCCCAGCTCGGCAGCCATCTTGAATTCCTCCGGCGGTGTATCGTTGGAGGAGAACATGATCTTCTCGCCATCGTACTTCATCGCCTTTGCCATCATAAGCTCTGTCAGCGAAGAGCAGTCCACGCCGCATCCAAGTTTCTTTAAAATATCAATTACAAATGGGTTCGGTGTTGCCTTTACAGCAAAATACTCTCTGAATCCCTTGTTCCAGGAAAATGCACGCATCAGGCGCTCGCCATTCTCGCGGATTCCCTTTTCATCATACAGGTGGAACGGTGTCGGGTATGTTTTCTTGATCTCCTCCAGCTGCTCCCGTGTTACAAATGGTTTCTTCTCCACTTTTACATCCTCCGAACTAAAATCTACATATAAAACTTAAAAGTCTGGACTACCGGGAACATACACTACTCCCGGCACGCCCAGACTCCTTTGTCCTGCTACTATTTATACACCAAAAACCGTGTTTTATCAACTGATTTCCAAAAAAACGTCCACAATTGGACGGTATTTTGTTACTGTTCACGGGTAGGCACTTTTGGAACCGAAAGTGCCGTAAGAAAACGTGGTGGCAGCAGGAATTTGCCGTATTTAAATGCGAAGCCACGGCAAATTCCGTTACTGGGCACGTATGCGTGAACAGTAACGGTATTTTTTCTCGTTTTCTCCGCCAGGACACAAACTCCGGACAAATTGAATCATTTTCCAGATACATCTATGAACCGGGCACAGATTCAGGCGCAGAATCCAGTTTCTACTCTACCACAATTACACGCATGATATTCGTATCAGCTACCGGTTCATGGCGGTTGGCACGTGTCACCACACCCGCGGTTGCAACCACAATCTCACCCTCTTTGACGATACCTTTCTCTTTCAGCAATTCCACCGATGCAAATAAGAGCGCATCCGTCGATTCGGCGCGTTTTGCATGGAATGGCTTAACACCCCAGTAGAGCTGCATCTGGCGGACAGCCGTCATGCTCGGGGAAAGTCCTGCGATCAATGCTTTCGGACGCCATTTCGAAAGCATTCTCGTCGTAAATCCGCTGACACTCGGCGCCACAATGACCGGCGCTTCCAGATCGGAGGCGGTCGCTACGGACGAATAACATACCGTATTAGATATATTTCGAAGATTTTCCGCCGATACCTTTCTTCTCTGGTAGAACATATAATCCAGATATTTCTCCGACTCCTCGGCGATCTGGCTCATCATGCGGACTGCCTCGATCGGGTAACTTCCCATCGCCGTCTCGCCGGACAGCATAACCGCATCGGTTCCCTCGTACACTGCATTCGCCACATCCGATACCTCGGCACGCGTCGGACGCGGGTTGCGGATCATTGAATCAAGCATCTGGGTCGCCGTGATAACAACCTTGCACGCTAAGTTACACTTGCGGATGATCATCTTCTGAATGTGCGGAACCTTCTCTGCCGGTATCTCCACGCCCATATCGCCCCGGGCTACCATGATGCCGTCGCTCGCCTCAATGATGGAATCAATATTTTCAATTCCTTCTTCATTCTCGATTTTCGCGATAATCTGCATGGCAGAACCTTTTTCATCCAGAATCTCCCGGATCTCGCGGATCGCATCGGCATTGCGGACAAACGAAGCTGCCACAAAATCAAAGCCTGCATCCACGCCGAAACGAATGTCTTCCTTATCTTTATCGGTCAGTGCCGGAAGCTTGACACGTACCCCTGGTACATTGACACCCTTCTTCTCGCCCAGCTCGCCTCCATTTTCAATCCGGCAGACGATATCTGTTCCATTGACCTCCCGCACGTGCAGCTCGATCAGACCATCGTCAATCAGAATGCGGTCACCCGGCTTTACATCCTCCGCCAGCCCCGCATAGTTGATGTAGCCGCGTGTCTCATCACCCACGATCTCCTCGGTCGTCAGCGTATACAGATCGCCCTCTTTCAGCGTCACTTTCTTTCCATCTTTTAATTTGCCGGTACGGATTTCCGGTCCCTTGGTATCCAGAAGCGATGCGATCGGAATCCCCAGCTCCTCGCGCACACTCTCCAGAATCTCCAGACGATGTTTATGCTCCGCATGATCGCCATGCGAAAAGTTAAAACGTGCGACATCCATGCCATTTAACGCCAACTCCTTCATAATCTCCCGGTTATCGGTGTTTGGTCCCATTGTGCAGACAATCTTTGTCTTTTTCATGCCGTTATTCCTCCTCATATTCTGTCCTTTTTTTAAGAATTTTCCCATCAGCGAATCATTTATAGGCTCTTTTGTATGCTTTATCCAGCCTATTTAAATCCCCTGCGTAACTGTTCAGTAAATGCGCAGACCTGCTGAACAGTTACTCCCCTGCTAAAAAACAATCCACCGCCTGATTCTATTTAGAATCTTTCAATTCTTCTTCGGTCACGTGTTTGTGCGTATACAGATGATCCATGCAATATTCCAGATTTCCCGCACACTTCGAACAATAGCGGAACTCCAGGTTCGGATCGTCCTTCTCGGTACGTCCGCAGACCGCGCATTTGTGGCGGGTCAGGGAAATTTTCTGGATCTGCGCTTTCTGCATCTCGTTTTTGAACTTCTGCTTGCGAACCGCCTCTTTCGGGCTGATCTTCCGGTAGTTACGCGTCATCAGGAAGAAAATGATAAAATTGAGCATCGAAACAACAATCTCAATTTTCGCGATAATGCCACCCGTTAAGAAACTGTAGACCAGAAGCGCTCCGTACATCATTCCAAGGTATTTCGCCCGGATCGGAATGAAAATCAGAAGGAACTGCATCTCCGGGAAGGTGCAGGCAAACGCCAGAAACAGCGATTCATTTAAGTAATACGGGGACATCGGCACCGAAAAGCCGGTCACACCGTACACCAGAAATGCCGCGATGATGTGTCCCAGCACGCCCATAAAGAAAAACATATTAAATCGGAAGGTTCCCCACACGCGCTCCAGCGTCGAGCCAATCGAATAATAGAGATACATCGCGAGCAGCGCAAAGAGGACGCCCGACTGAGGCGGGCATACGAGAAAGGTCACGATTCTCCACACCTGCCCCCGCAGGATCGCCGCCGCATCAAGTGCCAGATACTGCACGTAAAAATATGGATTAAACAGGCTCATCACAAATCCAGCCGCATACATCATGATGATGTAGTACATCAGATTCGGGATCGCAAACCGACCGAATTTGCGCTCTAATTTTCTAAAAAAATTCATAATTCACATCCTTTTCCGTTTTCCTTCCATTATAGAGAGCGGCGGATTCTTTGTCAAATTATATTGTCGCTTCCACCACGTTATCTTACGGCACATTCGGTTCCAAAAGTGCACGCCTGCGTTCTGTAATGGCTGCATTCCAACTCAGAAAAAGCGGTATTTTCCACGCAGAAAATGCCTTTCCTTGTACAGGAACGCCCTTCTCCCATTATGCGCGATATTAACAAATTTTGCACATTTTTAGCATCTTTTTAACGCACCCTACCGATTGTTTTCTTCCTTATTCTATGTTAAAGTATAGCCGAATACATGTGTAATACAAAGGAGGGAAGGGGCACTGCCCCGATTGTACATGAATTCCTGTAAAAAATTAGGAATCGACATCGGTTCCACAACGGTTAAAGTATCTATTATTGAAGACGGCGGTAAGCTTCTTTTCGCCGATTATAAACGTCATTTTGCAAACATACAGGAGACGCTCGCGGATCTGCTCCGTGAGGGTGAAGAGAAACTTGGCGCACTGACCGTCGAGCCGGTCATCACTGGTTCCGGCGGTTTAACACTTTCTAAGCATCTGGGCATTCCATTTGTCCAGGAGGTTGTAGCGGTTGACACATCCCTGAAGGATTATGCCCCGCAGACCGACGTTGCCATCGAGCTTGGCGGCGAGGATGCGAAAATTATTTATTTTACCGGCGGCATTGACCAGCGTATGAACGGAATCTGCGCCGGAGGTACCGGCTCTTTTATTGACCAGATGGCTTCGCTGCTTCAGACGGACGCATCCGGTCTTAATGAGTATGCGAAAAATTACAAGGCAATCTATCCGATCGCGGCGCGTTGCGGCGTTTTCGCCAAGACGGATATCCAGCCCCTCATCAATGAGGGCGCAACCAAAGAGGATCTGTCCGCCTCCATTTTCCAGGCGGTTGTCAACCAGACCATCAGCGGTCTGGCATGCGGCAAGCCGATCCGCGGCAATGTTGCGTTTCTCGGTGGACCGCTTCATTTCCTCTCGGAGCTGCGCGCGGCATTTATCCGCACCCTGAATCTGGGGACGGACCAGATCATTGCCCCGGATCACTCGCATCTGTTTGCGGCGATCGGCGCGGCGATGAACTCTGATCCGAAGACGACTGCCAGCCTGCACGATCTAATCGAACGGCTGTCCCACGGCATCAAGATGGATTTCGAGGTAAAGCGGATGGAACCCCTCTTTACTGATGAAGCTGACTATGAAAAATTCAGAACCCGCCATGCAAGTCATGACGTCAAAAAAGGTGATTTAGCGACCTACGAAGGCAACTGCTACCTCGGCATTGACGCCGGTTCCACCACAACCAAGGTGGCGCTTGTCGGCGAGGACGGCTCTCTTCTATACCGCTTCTACAGCAACAACAACGGCAGCCCGCTGGCGACGGCGATCCGCGCGATGCAGGAGATCCACGACCAGCTTCCTGAGAAAGCACAGATCGCTTATTCCTGCTCCACCGGTTACGGTGAAGCGCTCTTAAAATCTGCCCTGATGCTGGATGAGGGCGAGGTCGAGACGATCTCCCACTACTACGCAGCGGCGGCATTTGAGCCGGATGTAGACTGCATCCTTGATATCGGCGGTCAGGATATGAAATGCATCAAGATCAAGGACGGCACCGTAGACAGCGTACAGCTCAACGAAGCTTGTTCGTCCGGCTGCGGCTCCTTTATCGAGACATTTGCTAAATCCTTAAATTACAGCGTACAGGATTTTGCCAGGGAGGCACTCTTTGCCAAAAATCCGACCGACCTCGGTACCCGCTGTACTGTTTTCATGAACTCTAACGTCAAACAGGCGCAGAAAGAGGGCGCTTCCGTCGCAGATATTTCTGCCGGACTGGCTTACTCCGTCATCAAAAACGCCCTGTTTAAGGTTATCAAGATTACCAACGCCTCCGATCTCGGAAAACACGTGGTCGTACAGGGCGGTACCTTCTATAACGATGCGGTTCTCCGCAGTTTTGAGAAGATCTCCGGCTGTGAGGCAGTCCGCCCGGACATTGCCGGTATCATGGGTGCCTACGGCGCGGCTCTGATTGCCCGTGAGCGCTACGATGCTTCCAAGACGACCACGATGCTGCCGATCGACAAGATCTTAAGCCTGACCTACAAGACGACGATGGCACGCTGCCAGGGTTGTACAAACCACTGCGTCCTGACGATCAACCGTTTCGATGGCGGACGTCAGTTCGTGACCGGAAACCGCTGTGAGCGCGGACTGGGCGGCAACAAACAGAAAAAAGACATTCCGAACTTATTCGACTATAAATACCACCGTATGTTCGATTATGAACCGCTGACCGCCGATCTGGCGCCGCGCGGTACCGTCGGCATCCCACGTGTCCTGAATATGTATGAAAACTACCCGTTCTGGGCAGTCTTCTTCAAGGAACTGGGGTACCGCATCGTTCTGTCCCCGAAATCGACAAGACAGATCTACGAACTTGGTATTGAATCAATCCCGAGCGAATCCGAGTGCTACCCGGCAAAACTCGCGCACGGTCATATCGAATGGCTGATCCGCCAGGGACTGACCTACATTTTCTATCCGTGCGTTCCTTACGAGCGCAACGAAACCCCGGAAGCGGGAAATCACTACAACTGCCCGATGGTCACATCCTACGCGGAAAACATCAAAAACAACGTAGAATCCCTGACGGATCACAAGGTACATTTCCGGAATCCGTTTATGGCATTTACAAATGAGGAAATCCTGACAAAACGTCTGGTCGAAGAATTTACCAGGGATCAGTCGATCCCGGAGAAAGAGATCCGCGCCGCCGCTCACAAGGCATGGCAGGAACTCATCGCCTCCCGTCAGGATATGGAAAAGAAGGGCGAGGAGGTCATCACCTGGTTAAAAGAAACCGGACACCACGGCATCGTGCTGGCAGGCAGACCGTACCATGTAGATCCGGAGATCAACCATGGCATTCCGGAACTCATCACTTCCTACGGTTTTGCCGTGCTGACCGAGGACTCCGTCTCCCATTTAGGACGCGTTGACCGTCCGCTGATCGTCACCGACCAGTGGATGTACCACTCCCGCCTCTACGAGGCAGCTTCCTATGTGAAGACACAGCCAAACCTGGATCTGATCCAGCTCAACTCCTTCGGATGCGGTCTGGATGCAGTTACTACTGATCAGGTCAATGATATTCTGACCCGTTCCGGCAAAATTTATACGCTGCTCAAGATCGACGAGGTCAACAACCTCGGCGCCGCACGTATCCGTGTGCGCTCCCTGATCGCCGCAATTCGTGTGCGCGAGATGCGCCACTACCATAAACCGATCGTTTCCAGCGCATACAGCCGTGTTTATTTCACGAAGGAAATGAAGAAAAACTACACAATCCTCTGCCCGCAGATGTCGCCGATCCATTTCGACCTCATCGAACCGGCAGTCCGAAGCTGTGGTTACAACCTGGAGGTGCTGCAGAACTCCGACCGTACCGCTATCGACACAGGACTTAAGTACGTCAACAACGACGCCTGCTACCCGTCCCTGATCGTGGTTGGTCAGATAATGGATGCGTTGCTCTCCGGCAAATACGACTTAGAGCATACAGCTGTTATCATGAGCCAGACCGGCGGCGGCTGCCGTGCTTCCAACTATATCGGCTTTATCCGCCGTGCCTTAGAGCGCGCCGGTATGCCGCAGATTCCGGTTATCTCGTTAAATGCCAACGGCATGGAGACGAATCCGGGCTTCAAGATTACCCTGCCGCTTCTCACCAAGGCAATGCAGGCGGTTGTCTACGGTGACCTCTTCATGCGGGTTCTCTATGCGACCCGCCCATACGAGGCAAAAGCCGGTTCCGCCAATGCCCTGCATGAGAAATGGAAAGCAATCTGCATCAAATCGCTGCAGAAACACTCTTTATCCATGGCAGAGTTTAACCGCAACATCCGCGGTATTATCCATGACTTCGACGAACTTCCGAGACGCGATGTCCAGAAACCGAGGGTTGGCATTGTCGGCGAGATCCTGGTAAAATTCTCCCCGTTAGCAAACAACCACGTGGTAGAGCTTCTGGAAGCCGAGGGTGCCGAGGCTGTAATGCCGGATCTGCTTGATTTCCTGCTTTACTGCTTCTACAACAGCAACTTCAAAGCCGACAATCTGGGCGGCAAACGTTCCACCGCACACCTGTGCAACATGGGAATCTCCCTGCTGGAGTATTTCCGCCGCACCTGCCGCCGCGAACTGGAACGCAGCACACATTTCCTTCCGCCTGCACGGATTCAGGATCTGGCGTCGATGGCGAAGCATTACGTTTCCCTCGGCAATCAGACCGGCGAGGGATGGTTCCTGACCGGCGAGATGCTGGAACTGATTCACAGCGGCACGACGAACATCATCTGCACCCAGCCGTTCGGCTGCCTGCCGAACCACATCGTCGGAAAAGGCGTCATCAAGGAACTGCGCGCCAGCCATCCAGAGGCGAATATCATCGCCGTAGACTACGATCCGGGTGCCAGTGAAGTCAATCAGTTGAATCGTATCAAACTGATGCTTTCCACCGCACAGAAGAACCTGTCAGAAGGGAAAAAAGATTCGAGAATTGGATGATTTTGGATAAAATTTCCAGCTGACTTTTAAAGACGTCTGTGATATAATAAATTTATATGGAGTTTAAGATAGGCTATGGATTCCATAGCCTATCTTCTATATAGGGGAACAAAAAGACAGACTAAAAGGAGATCTCAGGATGAAATCAAAATTATTCCTCTGCGCGGCTCTGGCTGCGGCTCTCTACGTGACGCCGTCTTATGCAGCTGATTATTCCGCACAGGTTGTGAGTTTTTCTCAGGAGGACCCGGACAACCTCTCCATCGAGCTGACCGGCTCCAAAGTAATTACCGACGATTTTTCATTCAAACTTCCATCCCAGGCATTTTCGAGACTCATCATGGTTCCGAGCGGGGATTCCTACGAGGTATATGAAAAAACAGCCTATGAAGCCAACGGAGGCGGACTTCTCTTCCGCATTCTCGCATTTGAGGACACGCATTACCGCGATTTAAACGGCTGCACCATCTTAGGCTTCTGCGGCAACAAGATCTTCATTCTGGATCCGCACTACGACGAGCAGTATGCCAGCGACAGCGAAGAATATACACAATGCAAAGAAATCGTGACCTCGATCAAGAAGAGTTTCATTTCCTATATCAAAGACGCCGGGACGGTTGAGTAGCATCGAATCGAATATAAATATGCAAAAAGAACGTCAAATTCTAAGTTTTTCGCTTGGGTTTGACGTTCTTTTTTACTTTAAACTCTTCTATTTTTGGCTCTTCTATTTTCGTCTTTGTGCCATAGAGGTCCCTTACAAGACCGCTGATGGTCGTGTACTGGCTTCTACGCAGGTAACGGACTGCCAGCATAGAAGAAACAACCGCGCCGATCGCCCATGCTGTATCATACCAGCCTGCCGACAGCCCCACGGTAAAAGCGTTCTCCGCGATACCGATCGTCGAAGCGCCGCCGATCGCCAGACCCGCGATACTAGCTGCCACGACAAACGCATTATTTTTTCCTTTATATAAAAGGAAGTTCTCTGAATCCTTTTTCTGGCTGTAAGACACATAGATACTGATGCCAAACAGCAGAAGCACATATAAAATAACAATTAGCAGCGGAATATTCATTACTTCGCGCCTCCATTTTCCTCTGCCTCGCGGCAAATACGCTCGTAGGCTTCCTTTGTCTGCGGGAGCACGCTTCCGCCGTACGGAATTACATATACATCTTTTCCGTTAAAGTCTACCTCTGCCAGCAGATCCTTCATATCTTTAAACGATCTTACGCCCATATCCCGAACCAGCTCCGGCTCCATGGAAGACAGAAGCAGCGTCTTCGAACGACGGATGGACTCGCAGGCTGCGTAGAAAATATAGCCACCGATGGTGAAAGACGCACGCAGTGCCTCATCCAGGCATCCCTTAGAGAAAGGCTTAATCCAGTCGAAGAAATCCTTGGAACCGCTTCCCTCCGGGCATTCCGCCAGCATAATGAGTGTACCGCCCTCTTTGACCGCTCTCGATGCGTTAAACAGCGTCTTGGTGGACTGATAAAAATTCAGATCCTTCGGGAAACCGCCGCAGCTTGCAATTACGACATCTGCCTGATAGTCGATCGGCAGTCCGTATCCCTTCTGTACATAACTGCAGCTTGCCTGCCATGCCTTGTCAAACTCACCACAGAATAAACCGCTGTGGCGGGAAGACGTATCTACCACGATATTGATACCGAACGTAACATGCACCATGGCACCTGCCTCGCGCATATCCAGATTGATCGGGTTGTTCTCCACCAAACCGCTGCCGACACGCACATCCGTCATCGGTTTCTCCGGATCCAACGCACGCTCATGGTTCATGCGGATCGTCTCACGGGAAGCAATACCTGGAACGATGCTCTTTCTTCCGCCGCCGTAGCCTGCCATCAGATGGTGCACCGTACCGCCGATGCAGATGACCTTTCTGCCGACTGCCAGCGGATTGACCGATACACGCGTTCCGAAGGACGTCGTACCGATGTATGCCAGATCTGGCGCATCGCAGTCATGGTCAGTCACGCTCGCTACATGGTCGTAGACAAACTCGCTTGCAAGTTTTCTGCGGTCCTCCGCCGTATTCTTGCGGTGTGTTCCCAGTGCAACCACAACCGCAATCTGGTCATATCCCACGCCCATCTCATCGTGCAGATATTTTACCAGGAGCTCGCAGATCACGTCCTGACGCATCCAGAAACGCGTCATATCACTGATCACGATCGTAACCGGATCGGTCGGTGCAATCAATTCCTTTAACGGCTTCGTGCCAATCACACCATCCGTCACACAATGCAGAAATTCTTCTTTTATATCTTCAATGACCCGCATCTTATTTTCATACAGGTATTTTACACTCTTCGCTCCGTCAACCTCAAAATCGACCGCCGACGTTCCGTACTTTAAATGTACTTGCTCCATTGTCTTTCTCCTTCACATTTCCTCATCTGCGTTAAACATTTGCACTTTAAACCACTAAAGCATATAATAAAGCACCTGTTTTGTCAAGTCTTTCACAAAACAGGTGCTTTATTTTTATAATTTATATGATATTTTTCAATCTTCCCGGTACGCCGCATACATCTGCGTCGTCGCCATATCCGAATGTCCAAGAATCGTCTGAACCGCCCGCATGTCTGCACCTCTCGCAATCAGGTGCGCCGCAAAGGAATGGCGCAGCGTGTGCGGCGTGATATCTTCCTCAATCCCGGCTTTCTCGCCGTAATATTTGATAATCTTCCAGAATCCCTGCCGGCTCATCGCGCCGCCCGTACAGTTGACAAAGAAATAGTCCGATCCCTTTCCACGCAGCAGCTCGTTTCTCGCATGTTCCAAATACTCCTCCAGCGCTGCTTTCGCCGAACGTCCAAATGGGATCGTCCGCTCCCTCTCCCCGTCGCGACAGACCAGAAATCCAATGTTCATATTGATATCTTCCATCTGGATCCCTATAAGCTCTGACACCCGGATTCCGGTCGCATATAAAAGAGCCAGCATCGCCTTGTCCCGAATCTCCTTCGGTGTCTGCCCGGATGGCTGTGCCAGAAGCGCTGATACCTGATCGACACTCAGGACCACCGGCGCCTTTTTCTCCACTTTCGGCGCATGCAGACTTTCCGCCGGGTTCCGCCGGATGCATGCCTGCATACATTCATAATTAAAAAACGCTTTCATCGCCGCCATCATCCGTGAAATGGTGGTAGGCGCCTTTCCCTGCTCTTCCATATGAAGAATATATCCATGCAGGCTGGTCTTTGTCACCTTCGCCGCCTCCCGGATCTCTTTCTCCTCCAGATAAGTAATCATCTGCATCAGATCTCTCCGATATGACTGTACGGTATTTTCTGATGCCTGTTTTACCTCCCGCAGGTACTGTTCAAATCTGTCTACTTCCCCTCTCATACTTCCCCAATCTATTCTCGTAACCATTTCCGCCATTCTTTTATTCACGGCATTTTCTGCCAAAGCCCCAGCCTGCAGGGCAAATATCGTTCCGCGGCAATCCTATCGATTCCTCCATCTGAACCATCCATTCTCCTGAGGTTTTCTCACCCTATCTGCAACTTACCTTCTTCTCCACAAACAGGGCTTTTATCGTCCGCAGGTATCATTATATCTACATTTTCCCATAAAATCAAACATAATTTTCCCCACTTTTCCTACATTTTTCGACTGATTTACATAAAAATACAACATATGGTGCGTCCACTTTTTTCACCCCCATATGTTGTAAATTTTGAATTATATTTTTATTCGGACAGCCCCATTAAAATGGGCAGTGTGAGACCAGTAATGATACAAAACCAGGATTCAGCCACACTTCCAGCGCAGTTCCCATCCCCAGCACCAATAAAAGGATTAAAAATCCAGCCGTCCGTATCCGCCTCTCCTTTGCAAGCGCCCAGGAAAGAAGCAGCCAGAACACAGGAATATAAAACACCACCTGTGGAAATAACGTTGCCACAAATACAGGCAGTCCCCAAAAACCGCCCCAGCCAGTAAATCCTGCCAGCAGCCATGCCTGCTCCAGACCTAAGACGAGACAAGCACCCCACGCAGCCAGACATGCGACCGGCGTCATACCTGCCAGCCACAGCATCAGCGCCATCCCTGACCGCTGCAGCCAGACCTGAAAAAACAAAGTTCCCCGGCTGGCTGCCTTCATTCCGGCGTTTAGATGCCAACCGGCACCCGATGGATCTCCAATTCCTTGTCCAAGCCTCGCTGCCAGCACACTTTCCAGCCCGGCATGTCCGCTCCCGGACGAAATTTGAAAACAAACGGCTGCTATCGTCCCCAATACAATCCCAAGGATCCAAAAAAACACTGATACATCCCAGGTACTTAAAGCCGGAAGCCGGAATCTCCTTTTCACATGCAATCCCTGCCTATTCCTTTGTTACCTTATCTGTATTCAGTGTTTTTTATAATATGCCTTTATATCTGCCTCTATATGCTGTTAGCTTCATGCGTCTTTCAGCGTTTAATCCATATATTTATTTCATCACAGATGCTCACAGTGCTTCGCTGATCCTTATTTTTACTTCTGTCCTGCTTTGCAGGCATACGCCAGAATCGCGGACACAGTCTTTCCATCCGTCAGCTCTCCTGCGTAGATCCGTTTCAAAAGGTCGGAAAGTTCCCACGCCTCTACCTCAATCTCCTCGTCCGGGTCAAGATGCTGATGGGTTTTCTTGAGATCGCGTGCCAGAAAAATATCCAGCGCCTCATCACAGAACGCGATCGTTGTGTTGACGCTCATCAGATATTCCAGATGATCACAACGGTAGCCCGTCTCCTCCTCCAGCTCGCGGTACGCGCAGTCAATCTTCGCCTCATCCAGCGAATCCAGCTTACCAGCCGGAATCTCCAGTGTATAGCGGTCCAGCGCATTGCGGTACTGACGCACCATGAGAATCTTTCCATCCTCCGTAACCGGAAGCACCGCTGCCGCGCCGTCATGATGGATAAAATCCCATTTTGCCTGATGTCCGTTTACCTCGACGGTATCTTCGTACATTTTCAAGATGGTTCCCTGATATTTTAACTCTCGTTTCAGGCGTTTGACCGGCACGGACTCCAGCGATGCCTGCTTTTCTACTTTCTGTTCCATATTTTCTCACCCTTATATCTAGGTTCCTTCTGGGTTCTTTTTCAACATTTTTTCACTATTTCAGGTCGATGCACTTCTCATAGCATGCGTCACATGCCTTGATAACCGCATTCCGCAAACCATACTCCTCCAGGACGCTGACCGCATAGATCGTCGTGCCGCCCGGCGAGCAGACATCATCTTTGAGTGCGCCCGGATGCTTGCCGGTCTCGAGTACCATCTTCGCACTGCCGACAACGCCCTGCGCCGCCATCCGGTAAGCCACATCTCGCGGCATGCCGTACTTAACGCCCGCATCTGCCAGCGCCTCGATGAACATATAGATGTATGCCGGTGCACTGGAACTGATACATACAACCGCATTCATCATATATTCCGGAACGATCTCCATCATACCAAAAGATTCAAAGAAATTGCTGATCATCTGCTTTTCTGTCTCTTCAAACAGCTTCTTGTCGTAGCAGACACCTGTCATACCCTCGCCGATCAGCGCCGGCGTGTTCGGCATCGCACGCACGATACGGCGGTCACCGCCCAGCTTCTCGTTGACACTGTCAATCGTGATACCCGGTGCAATCGAAATAATAATATTTTCTTTCGTTACATGGTCCTTGATATCTGCCAGTACATTGTCATAAAACTGCGGTTTTATAGCTAATACGATATATTTTGCATTTTCCGCACAATCCTGGTTTGTGTCAACCGCCTTGACACCTGTCTCTTTCTCTATCTGTGCCACTCTCCGGCGGTTCAGATCCGTAAAAGTGATGTCTTCCGTTTTATATTTGTTCAGCAGGCTTCGCATGATCGCATAGCCGATATTTCCCATTCCGATAAAACCAATTTTCGCCATAATCTTTGTCTCCCTCCATATGCCATCCGGCACTTCCCTGCCGGATGAGCCTCCATTTGTTGTCTGACTGCAGCTGCTCTTTCCAACAGCCACATCTGGCTTTCTATTCAGCATCTTGATAACGGTTCAATCTTCTTACCATTACGCCACAATAAATGCATGAAGCTGCTAAATAATCACTATTTTTCAACTCTATCATGCTATAATACTCGTCTTTTGGACAGTTTGCAAGCAAAATTTCTCCGCCTGCCTTCACGCTCACGATCCTTTATTTTACCCTGCTCATGCAAATTTTCAGTCTGTCCGAAAAACAGAGTTTCCGTTTTCCGCTTCATGAAAAAAACCTGTATTTTTCTGTTTTTCTTTCTCTCTCAAAAAAGATGTAAAGAATGTGCCTTGGCACATTCGGGCGTCTCGCGCGGTCGCTTGCGACATGTTTCTTCTTCGCGCGAGTGCGCATCCTCGCGGAGCGTTTTTTTGTTTCATAGGACGCAATTTCCCATGAAACAAAAAAGTCTTATGAATGTAATGTATCTTCATCCATAAGACTTTTATTTTCATGCTCAAGTTTACTCCATGCAGCCCTGCTGCCGGGTTTTATTTGGCGTACTCGGTAACTCTCGATTCACGGATTACATTGACCTTGATCTGTCCCGGATACTGTAACTCTTCCTGAATCCGCTTTGAAATCTCTCTCGCCATCAGAACCATATCATCGTCGCTGACCTGTTCCGGTACAACCATGATACGCACCTCACGACCTGCCTGAATTGCGTAGGATTTATCAACACCCTTATAGGAGTTCGTGATATCCTCCAGCTGTTTCAGACGGTTGGTATATGTTTCCAGAGTCTCTCGTCTCGCACCTGGACGTGCCGCTGAAATCGTATCAGCTGCCTGTACCAGACATGCAATCAAGCTCTGTGGCTCTACATCGCCGTGATGGGCTTCCACTGCATTGATAACGGTTGCGGACTCTTTGTACTTCTTACAGAGCGCCACACCCAGTTCTACGTGGGTTCCCTCCTGCTCGTGATCGACTGCCTTTCCAATATCATGTAATAAACCTGCACGTTTGGCGGTCCGTACATCGACGCCCACCTCAGCCGCCAGAAGTCCGGCTAACTGTGCAACCTCAATCGAATGCTTCAATGCATTCTGACCGTAACTTGTCCGGAATTTCATCTTACCAAGCAGCTTGACAAGTTCCGGATGGATACCATGAATGCCAACTTCCAGAAGAGCCGCTTCGCCCTCCTCGCGCATCATGTTTTCCACTTCTTTCTGTGCCTTCTCTACCATCTCTTCGATTCTGGCTGGATGAATCCGTCCATCCACAATCAGACGTTCCAGTGCAATACGCGCTACCTCTCTCCGGATTGGATCGAAGCCAGACAGGACAACTGCCTCCGGCGTATCGTCGATGATCAGTTCCACGCCCGTCAGAGTCTCCAGTGTACGAATATTTCTTCCCTCACGTCCGATAATTCGTCCCTTCATCTCATCATTCGGAAGCTGTACGACTGATACGGTTGTCTCAGCCACATGATCCGCAGCACAGCGCTGAATCGCTGTCACCACATAATCCTTGGCTTTCTTCTCTGCTTCCTCTTTCGCTTTCGCCTCGAGATCTTTGATCAGCTTCGCCGTATCATGCTTTACATCTTCTTCCACGGAACGCAGCAGATATTCCTTTGCCTGTTCAGAGGTTAAACCGGAGATCTTCTCCAGTTCCAGCATACCTTTCTCATAGAGAGCCTCTGCCTCCGCAGTCTTTCTCTTGAGTGCCTCCTCCTTGACATTCATACCCGCTTCACGCTTTTCCATCGCTTCTGCTTTTTTGTCCAGGTTTTCTTCTTTGCTCAGTACACGTCTTTCATAGCGCTGAAGCTCAGCTCTTCTTTCCTTTGTTTCTTTCTCAAGCTCATTCTTTGTCTTTAACGACTCTTCCTTCGCTTCAAGGAGAGCTTCTCGCTTCTTTGTCTCAGCAATTTTCAATGCTTCATCTATTATTTCCCTGGATCGTTCTTCTGCGCTTCCAATCTTCGCCTCATATGTCTTCTGGCGATGCTGGTTCGCAACGACCCAAGTAATAGCTGCTACAATAACACCTGTAACGATAACCGCAATTATTACTTGTGACACAGGAGCACCTCCTTATTTAGTTTTCATTGTACGAAAATACAATACTATAATTTTAAACGGTTTTATACAGTATGTCAAGCAGAATAAGCGCTTCCTAACCAGCTTCCTGAGACACCTTCAGACAGCATTCTGTTCTGTTTCATAATACATTTGCACGTTCACAGTCATGAAACAAAATCCATTCAAAATTATCTTTGGTAAATGACTCTGCGCCTGAAAGTCAACTAAGTGCATCCTCCTGCTCCTTCATCTCTCTCCGGATATCTTCCCATGAAAATCCCCGCCTCATCAGATAGGCAATGATCTTTTTTTCCTCCTCCGGCGCTGTCTCTCCCGCCCTGTAATGCTTCTTCTCAAGCAAGACGCGGATTGCCTCGCCCGAATCATGTTCTGTCTCTTCCAGCTGCTCCCGGATGATCTCGCGCGATATGCCTTTTCGCTGCAGGTAAAGCTTCAATTCCGCCTGGCTTTTCCGCTTTCCATGAACCTGCAGGTAATTCGCCGCATATCTGGCATCGTCCACAAAATGATATTCCTGCAAAAATCCAATCGTCTCCTGCACGATCGAATCCGGATACCCGTCCTGGAAAAGGCGGCGGCACATTTCTCCTTCCGTCCGGTCCTGCACCTTCAAAAGATTCAGCGCCCGCTCATGTGCCCGGCGGCTTAAAAGATCCAAAAGCTCCCTCTCCGTTCTTTCTTCCAAAACCGCGCCCTCACAGACACCGTATTTTTCTAATTCCCCATTATATAAAAGAAAGGCGAAGTCCTCATCCGTGAAAACTTTGCACTTTCTCTTATCCAGGGATTCTACGCGTTCAATCCGCATATACAGCCCCTTTTCATAGCTACAGTTCACACGCTGCCAGCTGTAACTTTTCCTGTTACTGTTCACACATATGTGCCCTGTAACAGGATTTTACTCTATTTTTCGTCCTCTGCGTCCACTCCTACCGGCGGAAGCTCCGTCGGTGCTTCCTTGGACGCCCCCGGCATCATCGTGTCTTCGGAAAGTCCGTATTTGACACGTACCTTGTTCTCAATCTCAAGGCAGATTTCCGGATTTGCTGCCAGGAAATTCTTCGCGTTCTCGCGTCCCTGACCGATCTTGCTGCCCTCATAAGCATACCAGGCGCCGCTCTTCTCCACGATGTTCTCCTTCGCCGCCAGATCCAGGATATCGCCCTCACGGGAAATACCTTTTCCGAACATGATATCAAACTCTGCCTCACGGAATGGCGGAGCAATCTTGTTCTTCACAACCTTGATGCGGACACGGTTTCCAATCACTTCGCCGCCCTGCTTCAGAGACTCAATCCGGCGGACATCCATGCGGACAGAAGAATAGAACTTGAGTGCCCGTCCACCGGTCGTAACCTCCGGGTTTCCGAACATGATACCAACCTTCTCACGCAGCTGGTTGATAAAAATAACGATACAATTTGAACGGCTGATTGCTGCGGTCAGCTTTCTGAGTGCCTGCGACATCAGACGTGCCTGCAGACCTACGTGGGAATCACCCATCTCGCCGTCAATCTCTGCCTTCGGAACCAGTGCGGCAACCGAGTCCACAATCACGATATCGATCGCACCGGAGCGCACCATCGTCTCGGTAATCTCAAGCGCCTGCTCGCCGTTGTCCGGCTGGGAGATATACAGATTATCGATATCAACACCTATCTTCTTCGCATATGCCGGATCGAGTGCGTGCTCTGCATCGATAAATCCTGCAATACCGCCTCTCTTCTGTACTTCTGCCACCATATGCAGGGCAACCGTCGTCTTACCACTGGACTCAGGTCCGTATACCTCGATGATTCGTCCCTTCGGAACACCGCCCAGTCCCAGTGCAATATCCAGGCTCAGGGAGCCGGTCGGAATCGTCTCTATATTCATATTCGCACCAGAATCGCCCAGCTTCATCACTGAGCCTTTTCCGTATGCTTTCTCAATCTGTGTCAACGCAGCATCCAATGCTTTCAGCTTGTCTTCTTTATTCATCTTTCCCTCCAAAACGCCGCTCCGCGGCCAATCACGAACAAATGTTCTAAACTTAGTTCTATCATAGCGGATCCGGCTGTAAATGTCAACTGTTTTCTTTTGGTTTTCCCCCGGACGCACTGCAGGATGCTGCCGGATCTATAACCTGATTCTGCGATTCAAAGTATCTACAATTATATCATTTTCCGGCTGATTCTGTCTATTATTTTGCCGAGAAAAGCTGCTACCCGAACTGTGTCGTACGGAATTTTCAGTTCGGAAAATTCCGTACGACACAGTTACGCTGCCACCATTACTGTTCACACAAAACCTTCCGTTGCAAAAATGCCTGCCTGTACACGTCATCTGGCACCGCCCCGCTTCTACTCTAACAGCCGCCCGATATCCAGCGCCCCCCAGCCCTGCTGGTTGCGCGGCAGCCCCAGATCCACTGCCCGCTCTTTAAAGCGAAGCTTCACATCCCGGTTCGTCATGTCCGGGTTCTGCTCCAGCAGAAGCGCCGCCGCCCCCGCGACAAGCGGCGTAGACATGGACGTCCCGCTTTTAAAACGGTACCCGTTCCGCCGCAGGTTACAGCTCACAATCCGTGAGCCAGGCGCCACAATGTCCGGCTTGCAGATACAGGCGTCCGTCGGACCCCGCCCCGAATAGTCCACCATCCGGCTGCCTGCCACCTCTACCTCCCGGTCATCATCCGCACATCCCACCGTGATGACCTTCCGGCTGATCCCCGGCGTTGTGATCGTGTGCGCGGCTGGACCATTATTTCCCGCTGCCACCACGACCACATACCCGGCATCCCACGCCGCATCGACACCGCGCACCAGCGCCGAATCTTCGCTCATTCCCTTCGGTGTAAAGGAGCCAACCGATATATTGATAATCCGGATCCCGTACTGGCTGCCATTCTGGCGCACCCAGCGAAGCCCTGCCAGCACATCCGATACATACCCATTTCCCCTCTGATCCAGCACTTTCAGGCAGACCAGCTGCGCCCCCGGCGCCACACCCTGATAGCGTCCCGCCGACGCCGTGCCGCTGCCGGCAATCATCCCTGCCACATGCGTTCCATGCCCATTGTCATCATACGGCTGCTGTTTTTTCTTAAGGAAATCCCGAAATCCGTAAACGCAATTTTCCAAATCCGGATGCAGAAATACCCCTGTGTCCAGGATCGCCACCCCGACGCCTTTTCCTGTCAGTCCTCGTCTGTACGCCTCATTGCAATGAATCCATTCTCTCGCCCGGTTCACAGGAAAAAGCCCCCATATTCTTCCCTTACTGTTAGAATATGGGGGCTTTCGCCGTATGTGAATGCAGCCTCTTATTTGTGGAAGCTGTAATAGACGGTTCCGCCTGCCAGTCCACCGCGGAACTGCGCCAGCTCACTGACCGTCACCAGCTGATAGCCACGCTCCACAAGCGCCGGAATGATCGTGACTGCCGCATCACCGGAAGCATTGTAAAGCTCATGCATCAGAACCACCGATCCATCTTTTACCTGGTTTAACACGGTCTGCACCGATGAAGCCGCATTGCGCGTCTTCCAGTCCAGCGTATCCACATCCCAGAGTACAATCGGCTGGCTGATATTGGCAAGCACAGTGCTGTTTTTTCCACCGCCCGGAAGACGGACTGTTTTCGGTGCCTCGCCTGTGATCGCGGCAACCGCCTGATTGCAGGCCTCCACCTGCTGACGAATCTCCTGTGAGCCTAACTTCTGGAGATACTTGTGATCCTGCGTGTGATTTCCAATCTCATGCCCATTGGCATACATCCGCTGAATCTCACTCTTATAGGAATTCACACGGTTTCCGACCACATAAAAGGTCACACGGCCGCCGTACTGTTCCGCGCAATCCATGATGCGGTTTCCAACCGGGGCATACGGACCATCATCAAAGGTCAGTGCCACCATCGGTGCATTCGGATCGATATAACGACCGCCGCTGGCTACCATTCCATCCGGAACCTGGCTGTCCCCCTGCTCCGTTCCCTGTGTCTCAGAAGCAGTCTGTCCGTTATTTTCTGTCTCCTGGTTCTCTGTTGTCTGCTGTCCTTCCGCTGCGCCAGCATGATTCTCGCTGCCAGCAGCCGTCTGTGCATCCCCCGCCTCATTCTGGGAACCGGACGCCTGCTCCCGCCTCTGAATCAGCTCCATATCCGATGCCGGTCCGGACGGCACATCATCCGCATACGCCGCAAACGACGCCCCTACCGTACAGACCGCCGTAAGTAACAGTGCTGCTGCTCTCATTTTCCATGTTTTTCTCATACCTATCCCAATCCTCCAAATTGTTTTCTTTTTCTTCTGCCATTCCGATGCAATTTGGAACAGCTGACCATGTTAAATGCTCACGTATAATGGTTTTATTATATCACACTCGTCCTTTATTAAGAACACTTCGTCCCCATTTTACTTCTTACATTTTTCTGACAAGCTTTATCCATCCGACATCCCAATCCCATCTTCCGCCACGCTCTCTTATGACACTTTCGATCCCAAATGTGCCTGCCTGTAAACAGTTACAAAGAGTATTCATAAGTATTTTTAATAAATATTTCGTATTGTGTAATCCACCTAATATATGCTATGATAAAAATGATGTCGTTACGCATCACAACGCGTGCAACGTAACACATGGAGTTTATTGACAAAAGAGTTGAAAGGAAGTAACAAATGGGCGGATTTTTTGGTGTCACATCAAAAACAAACTGTACACTGGATCTTTTTTTTGGTACGGACTATCATTCCCATCTGGGAACACGACGCGGTGGTATGGCGGTTTATGGAGAAAACGGTTTCAGCCGATCTATCCACAATATCGAGAATTCCCCGTTCCGTACAAAATTTGAGCACGATGTCGATGAAATGCAGGGTAACATGGGCATCGGCTGTATCTCAGATATGGAACCGCAGCCTCTGTTAATTCAGTCGCACTTAGGAAGCTATGCCATCACCACAGTCGGCAAGATCAATAATGAAAAAGAGCTGATTCAGGAAGCATTTAAGAAAGGGCATATTCATTTCATGGAAATGAGTGGCGGCAAGATCAATGCAACCGAGCTGGTCGGCGCCATCATCAGTCAGGCAGATTCCCTTGTTGAAGGTCTGAAACTGGCACAGGAAAAAATCAAGGGTTCCATGACCATTCTCCTGCTGACCCCGGAGGGCATCTATATCTCCCGTGACCGCCTCGGACGTACCCCGGCGATCATCGGACGCAAAGATGGTGCGTTCTGTGTTTCCTTTGAAAGCTTTGCATACATCAACCTTGGATACACGGACTACAAAGAACTGGGACCGGGCGAGATCGTCCGCATGAACGCCGACGGCGTAGAGGTACTCAGCCCGGCTCGCAAGGAAATGAAAATCTGTTCTTTCTTGTGGGTTTACTACGGTTATCCGACCTCCTGCTACGAAGGAATCAACGTCGAGGAAATGCGGTACCACTGCGGTCGTATGCTTGCCAAACGCGATCAGTCCGACGCCGATCTGGTAGCCGGAATCCCAGATTCCGGTATCGCGCATGCAGTCGGCTACGCCAATGAATCCGGCATTCCATTTGCCCGTCCATTCATTAAATATACCCCAACCTGGCCACGTTCCTTCATGCCGACCACCCAGAGCCAGAGAAACCTGATCGCACGTATGAAGCTGATCCCGGTAGACGCCCTGATCCGCGACAAGAGTCTGCTCTTAATCGACGATTCCATCGTCCGCGGCACCCAGCTCGGCGAAACAACCGAATTCCTGTATCAGAGCGGTGCCAAAGCAGTACATATCCGTCCGGCTTGTCCGCCGCTGCTGTTTGGATGTAAATATCTGAACTTCTCCCGCTCCAATTCCGAGCTGGACCTCATCACACGCCGCATCATCCGCGACCGTGAGGGCGACAATGTTTCCCCGGAGCTTCTGGATGATTACGCAAACCCAGACAGCCAGAATTATAAGGAAATGGTCGAAGAAATCCGTAAACGCTTAAACTTTACCTCCCTGCAGTTCCACCGCCTCGACGATTTAATCGAATCGATTGGTCTGGAACCGTGCAAGCTGTGTACGTATTGCTGGAACGGAAAAGAATAATATTGTAGAATACGTTTCTATGATAACCAAAATGGCAGCCCATCAATTTCTGCTGATGAGCTGCCATCTTTATTCTGTTAATTCTCTGCCAATCGTTTTATCAGCACCGTGCCTTTATAGTTTATACAAGCACATCGCCAATACCCACATCACTTCTGCCCTGTCACCATCATATAACGGTTATGTGCGTCCTTCAGACAGGCAATGAGCGGCTTCTGAGTCAGTGCAAAATACCTTTCCCGGATACTCTGCTGCATCTCGTCCAAATCCGTTTTCAAACTCTTTCCAAGCAGCATCGACACAACAAAATTGCGCGTCACCGACAAAATCGTATTGCACTCCAAATCAAGAATCTTTCCCGTCGCCCGTTCTACTACAAAACTCACATAAAACTCGCCGTGCAGGCTGTAAATCGCGTCCTCCTTGCTCGGTTTCGCCTGACCTACAACCAGAATCGTATCATCCTTATACATTATATCGTTTCCCCTTTTCTTTGGAACTGCCGTAACGGTTCAGTCCCTTCACAATTACTGGTTTTATGATACCATGATCCGTGGAAAGGTACAAGCCACGCTTCCTCGGAACCGTATAAAATGTCATGAATTTCCTGTTCACTTTTGCCTGTTTTTTCAGCAATCGTTGATTCTGATTCACCGCTCATGAACAAACGAAAAATGGTTCTGGTTTGCTGTATGCCCTTTTCCATCCATCTTTCCGCCAATCCTTCACCCAAATTACACATCTGATTCAGCCTCCCTTCCAGTTCTTCTGTCATTGTGATCTAAAAAAGCTTTACCAATCTCCCAGCATTCCGTTTGTTTAAATGGCTGGATATAACGTAAACAGCAGCCTCCTCTGTGTTTCCACTGACAGGCTGCCATTTTAATTCATTTTTTTAATGCCTCAAATATCCGCTCCAATTTCTATATCTTTTATCTTCCAGCAAACCACACAAATAAGCACCTCCAAAAAATAAAAATATCTAAACCAGAAATTCAAGAACTCTATTTTCTCCCAGAATCGATATCTCCACCAATCTCTCGGTACCTCCTCCGTCCGCAAGACCCTTACAGTCGCTCCTAAGATTCCATACTCTTCTCCATTCATTATTTCGCCAAATGCTGCATCTGTTTTAAGGAACCTCTGAAACCATGTCCGATGTGGATATGGTATGCCTTTTATTACCATTTCTCCTTCATTTGAATCATCTATATACTCATCTGCATACACTTCTCCATAATGCTTATTTACATAGCTTTGATATTCCCGCAACAAAAAGCTTGACGCAAATAAAAACACAACTAAAAAGGTCCATTGAAGCACCTTTCTCATTTTTGCCCCCATCCGTCTCCCTTTCAAGTATCTGCTAAACCTAAATAACAGGAATCCCACAAGCAAAATACTAGCCAGATACGCTGGGATTCTCAGGGATGACCAGAATGGATAGTTTTTCATCCCATGCACTCCTACCAGAAAATATAGATCAAATAAGAACTCAATCGCGAATACATACGATATCACTGCCGGAACCATATTTAAAACGGCAAACACGATCATAAAATTGATAACTGTTTTTCGAAGCAAACTAGCTTTTCGTCTACTCATCCTCTTCCCCTACCTGTAATCTTTTATTTTTCCAGACTATTGCCGGTATCCTTCCCTTCTTTCGATTTCTACAATTAAATCGCGGTTAGCCAGCTCATATTCATCTCTGGTCTAGTCCAGCAATATCTGAAAATCATATTTCTTAAAATTATAAAACCGTTAAACTTCTATATTAAATATATTACATCACTGTCAGGAAAAATGGACCCCTTTTCCCCCTTTCCTCTATAAACTCTTTGCATAATCATTTAATTTCGTAATTAACCCACTTTTAAATCCAATGCAACCCGCTGTGCATTTTCTAAGCTGACGTTTTTTACATTCCTTGCATTCATCAACTGCTGAAATTTGATAACTAGCCGAATCTATATGATTCAAAAAATAGCTTGCAATTTCAGAAACATTCTGAAAATCATCTATCTTGACTTTTTCGTATTCTGACATTCCAAAACACCGAACCGCCTGCAGATCTGGTAAAATATCAATAACCGGATAACAAAAAGAATGATCACCAACCAAATTGCTTTCTACATGATATTGTTCAACCATATTTTCAATCCACTCTTTTTCCTCATCAGACCAGATACAATATGGTGGTTTATTACAATCATAATACGGCAAAATATTATTTTCCTGCATTTTATGTAAAAAACCAAGCAAAAAATTCTTTCGTCTTTTAAAATATTCAATTGCATTTATGCTTCCGCATATTGAAAAATCTGGCACTGTAAGAGATATACGCACTCTATGAAGTCCACACATTTTAAGTAAATCTATAATATATGAATAATCCAAGTCATCAGAATATAAGTTTATTCCAAGATTTATGCGTTCTCTCATATAGTGTTTATTGATTAAAACATCTAAATTACTACGCAATTTTTCAAATGCATCTTCTCCAATTTCTTTAGGCGAATTACAATTAACTAACAATCTAAATTTAGGAGTTATCACTTGATTTATATAATTATTTAGTAAGATTCCATTAGTATATATTGTTGTCTCCGAAACACGTCTATTCTCAATTAAATATTCCAAGAAATCTTTAAAATACGGATGCAATGTTGGTTCTCCTCCAATAAGGCCAACTCTTGCAACATCATCATGTGTCAAAAAATTTATTGCTTTTATAAAATTTTCTTTTGAAATATAATTAGATTTTTTATTTACAAACTCATTTGCAAAACAATACGGGCACTTCAAATTACATCCATATGTTAACATTATATTCGGCATGATCATATCCTTCTTTCTATAATTTTCTTTTGAAATGGGATTTCTTCGCAAATCATTTTTTGAAATTCATTCATCCTTTCAGCAAAAGAAATAATTCCATTAATTTCTTTTAAACCAGAATATTTTTTTGTGTTTTTCAACCACTTTTCAAATCCACGTTGCCATGCAAAATTTCCAGCTTTTGCTCTATTTTGTGCAGTTAATTTTATTGTCTCTTCTATACTATTCACACATATCATATTTATTTCATATTGCACACAATCAAGCATTCTATATATCTCATTATAAAATTTGACAATTTCACTTTTTGATAAATTATAAAATCCCATGATTGTAAGCAATGGATTATGTAATAATGCCCCTTCAAAAATATAATCAACATTTGAATCATATGTGGAAAGGAATGCCTTTAATCGTTTCAAAAACATATCAGAATACTCCTGATACGATACCATCCCATCATCATATTCTTTCATATATAAGTCTATCAGACGATATTTTATCTTTTCATTTGGAGCAATTATATGAAGATATGGGACAAAAATATAATCATCCACACGAGTAATTTCTTTTGAAATTATTTTTTCTATATTACCTGCTTCATTTACATTTTCACATAGTTCTCCAATTTCGAACAATAATGCTTTATACTCCCTTTCCGACAACACCGCTTGTCTTACAAAATCAATCGGATTTCGATATTCTTCCTTATAATAAATAACTTTATTTTTATTGCTTTTATATAGTTTTCTTGAATAAAAGCTTTTCCCACCTCCGGGAATACTCTCCACGAAATAAATCATATTTTTATTTTTGCAAAAAAACGATCGATTGCTTCTCCTCTATTTTGTTCTAGCATGGTTTTTTTCAATTGTACATGAAGTTTATTTATTGCATCAATATTTTTCTTTTGCATAAACATCCTTTGAGAAAATGACACTCCCATTGATTCAAATAATTTCATAGTTCCTTCAAATGCTTTTCTATCTATCCACTCAAAGGATAATTTGGCAATTTCTTCTTCAAAAAACAATTTGAGCAAATATTTCATGTTATCTTTAGAAATTCCTTTTTCCATTAACTCTACTGTTCTTATCAAACACTCGCTATATTGGGTTCTGGATAATCTCAAATATTTTTTTGATAATTCAAATTCCCTTATATCACAGCAAACTGCTGCGTGTAAAAGGTGGAATCTACCTTCCCCAAGGCTTCTAAAAATAAGACCATTTATAAATGTTTTTTCATTAAACAACGTTTTTTCTAATTTTTGAATGTTATCAATTGAATACTCTCCCTTTTCTGCCATCTTCACAAAAAGTTCAATTGTTTCATAACACTTCAATTGAAATTCATCAAATGGTATATATGACGTAGATACTGTTGGTGCATAAACACGATATGCCGGAAATCCTAAATAACTCACATCATGTATATAAACATCCGGTGCAATTTCTAATAATTTCTTTAACTGAATTTCCATTCCCATTCTATTGGAATACTCTGGGTACTGTGGCCATGCTTGAAACTTCCATGAAGGAGAACCCAAAAAAAATGTATCTGGGACCGCTCCAGAATCATCCTTTAAAATCGTCACCCAATTTTGTGGATATTTTGCTCTTTTTTGTATCTCATCGCTCCATTTTTCCATGTTTTTTCTATAGTTATGCTTTTCTGGAATAAATGCTTGAAGCATCTCTGTCAGACATCTCTCTAAAGCAATCTCAAATTTAGGATGTGCACCAAAATTCACTAAATATTCTGCTTTTTTCTGATTAATCATAAGTACCGACATAACAGAAAAACCCAGTCCCAATGATGCATCCTTCACTATTATTTTATATCCTTTATTCTTTTCTAAAGTATTAATTACTTCTATAAGTTCCGGACACCTTTTACTTATATACTCTCTAGGCACTTCAGGAGGCGTTAAACTCTCCATATATATCTTATGTTTAACATACCTTTCTATAATTTCATCACAAGCATGGCCTATTGCTTCCTCCGGTGTATTTCCTGCGGCTCCACCATTCGAACCGCAAAGATAAAAAATCATATTTTCGGGAACCATTTTATATTTTCTTGTTTTAATACTATAATATGGAACAAACGGAACAATATCTCTATGTAAAAACTTTTTCCATAATTCTATTATTTTTTCATCTGGTATCATTTTATTTCTTACTAATCCATACGCCATCCTTAGATCTAATAACATATCTGGCATTTCAGTATATATATATGTTAAATCTTTTTTCACTTCATCTGGATATTTTTCAAATCCAAATGCTTCATTTGCTTCTTTTGACAAGTTAGTAATTTCATATGCAAAATAATTACAAAGATGCTCTACCGACTCTCCATATGCACTTGCCGCACAAAACAAATCAGACGTTCCTTTTCCACACGTGTTCCAACCTGCATCTATATCAGTAAGCGTTGCTGAAAATATTCCATCTATACGTTTAGAAACGTTCAATTTTAATTTCAGTCCTAATTTCTCATCATATATCTTCTTTATTGTTTTTATGGTTTCTTCCGGCGACGCATCTTTATACTTACTATATTTCATAATATTTATCACCCTGACTTTCTTTCAAATAACTCCTTAAGCAAATTATATTTTTTCCATCTATACTGTGTACTTCTTGTTGCCAATGCTAAATATTTATCATCCATATAAATTGCTATTCTTTTTTTTACAAACGATTCTAAAATTTTTTTAATTTCATTTTGTTCCATTCCCATGATTTTCTGAATTTTTTCTATTGAAGAAGGCTGGACAATATATAGATAGATTTCTGCTTCAACACCCCTAAAGAAAAAATGCTCTTCTTTTTCATACTTCCTCATAATATGAACACCGTCAAAATTGTCATATACAAAGCACAATTGATACCCTCTCGAAAAACACTTTTTCCAAGTATCAATCTTGTCTGAAAGCTTCCTATATACATCTTTTAATTTCGAATTGATCTTTGTTTGATAAAACACCTCTATATCATCTGAAAAACCTTCATGAAAAACCTTGCTGCCTACCGGATTCAACTCATTTTTTTCACTATTATTAAAAATTCTGGATTCCCGATTAATCCAGACTTGCCTTAGAGCAGGCGGGAACAAATGATATAAATATGGAATTATATCCAACACAGATTCATACCATTCTCTTTTATCATCAGAAAAACCATACAAATAATTCCAGTCAATTCGAATTTTATATGACATTAACAGTATCAATAAATAAATATTATTTATTGCCGTTGTCCCCTTATGAATATACTCTAATTCATCCGATGATAAGCTTTCAAAACCTATTTGAGAATAAAAAAGTCCCATTTTTCTAAGTCTTGCAACGTCTTCTTCATTTATATTAGGCCTTAATTCCCAAAAAAAGTTCATTCCCAACTCTGTGATATCATCTACTTTTTCGAGATATTCTCGCCTTGGCTCAACTAAATCCGTAAACCTTATATAATTTATTTGATATAGTTCTTTTAACATTTTCAAATCTGAGATTACTTTTTTGGGTGATTTTATCAAAAAACATTTTTGATATCCAAAATATCCACACATTGCACATGATTTCTTTTCTCCCCACCAGCATCCTCGTGAAATTTCATATGGTATAATCATTGCTTCTTTTTTTAATCTCAAATTTTCAATTTCATTTACATAATCCGAAAAATCCGGACATGGAAGGTGATCCAGTTCTTTTATCTTGTTCATTTTTAATGCGTCTTTTTCCCTGCTTGTAATATATGGATTGTCGTATGTATTATCTTGCAATAAATTTAAAACCAATTTCTTATAACTATCAACATCTTCATCACAAAGAATATAATCAATTTCTGGACATAAAGTAATAATTTCCTTTGCCAACTGAGGGGTACACATACTACCACCAACAATTATAATCAAATTTTCATTTATTGATTTTAATCTTCTAAATAATTCAAAAGCAAAATTGTAATCTCCAAATGTCAAGCTATATGTTAATATTTTAGCCTGACTGTTATGTATATCAAATACAACTCTTTTTAAAATCTCATTTGCATTTTTCAATACATTTAAAATTTCTTCTCCATTCTCAATCCCCATTTCATTTTCCAAAAACATTATCCCACGCTCAACATTTTTAGTATTATAAAGGAACTCACTAAATTGAAGTGGAATATCACTTATACATTTTAATACCATTTCATTTTCATAATACTTATTTTCAACGAACAAATGTAATGATGGATAAAATATTTTGGATTTTACACCAATTGTATTTAAAACAGCCTTTAATGTTGGTGTACCTAATGTTGGCAAAATTCCTGGCAATATGAATGGTTCACATAAACACACTTCATATCTTTTCATATTTCATCTCCATTTTTCAATATTTTATATTCTTCTTTCCAAAATAACTTTATTAGCTCAAGTATTTTTGTACTCTCTTTGTATTGATTATTAATCGCACTATGAACTGCATATGATAAAAGCACTGGCATATACATTTCAAATATCATCTCCATTTCCAATTGAGTCAATATGTTATTTTCTATTAATTTTTTCTTTTCAGATAAAACTTTCAAAACTATTCTTTTTCTAATTTCTTTATTATCATTTACAATCAAATCCCAGCAAAGTAAAAATGCCCACTCTAGCAGTGGCGGACCAAAACGTAAATATTCAAAATCAATCAATACGTATCTTCCTGCGTTTATGAGAATATTTCCATTATACAAATCCCCATGCAATAGACTAAATTCTTTAACATCCACACCTTTTTTTATGAACTTTTCCAAAGCATTTATAGATATTCCACATATTTCACTTCTAAACCTTGTATAGGAATCGGTAACCGGAAACTTACGTAATACTTCAATTTCATTTTTCAAATAATCCAAGTAACTCTTCTCATAATTTAAAGATACTCCATCCCAAAAGCTGTATATTCCAGCAGAATACTGAGATGTTTTAACGCTGTGAAACGGATATATAATCTCTTCATACATTTTTAAAATGTCCCACTGCGTTCGTCCAATATGTTTTCCTTCATATTCTATAAGAATATTCCCTTGAACTCTATTTATTAATGTAACTTTCATTAAATTCAATTCTTGAATCAACGAAATAATTTCTATATCTTTTTTTGAAATTTTCTTATAGTGCAGTTTCATTTTTCTTTAAATATCTTTGCATATAATTATATATATAGTGAACAATAGCATATTGACTTTTACACGTTGATGATTTGCTCATTATTGTTCCATTTATTGATTCAGCCACATATGGACAGCCACCGCAACAATATTCTTGGATATCACAATCCTTGCACAAGACTTTTTGTAAATAATCAAATCGTTTTGCAAACATTTTATCTCCCAGTGCTTTTTCCAAAGAATCTTTTCTAATATTTCCAATACAATTTTTTTGATCCATATAATAATGTAAACAACGATAAAAATCTCCGTTAGTATCAATTGCAACGGTCGTTTTGCTACAATCCGGAATATATGTACACACTTCCATAAAAATATTCTTCTTTACTCCCATTGCACTCATAATCCGTTCAAAGCATTGTATCGACTGATATCCATCATTATCATTAATCCATAGTTCAAACATTCTTTTATAAAATTCAATATAATCATTTACATTTAACGAATCACACCCTGATGGTTTATTAGGATCAATAAATAATGGGTTAAAAGAATAATCTAATTTATTTTCTTTAAAAAAATAGTAAAATTTTTCTGGATTTTTTATTGTTTGATCAGTAACAGTTGCCAATCCCCCAACGATAACACCTGCTTTTTTTAATTTATTAATATTTTCGAAGACAATATTAAAAGAACCACCTCTTGCCTTATTTAATCGATATGCATCATGCATTTCCTTTGGTCCATCTATGCTTATCCCAACCCTTACATCAAATTCTTTTAACAACGCTATCATTTCATCTGTTATAAGTGTTCCATTGGATTGCATACTAATTGTTGTATTATCAAATTTTTTTACTATCTTAAACGCTTTTCTTAACAAAGGAACTCCTATCAACATAGGCTCCCCTCCATGAAATGTAACATCTGTATCCCGATCCAATTTTCGATTAATTTCAATTAATTCAATTACAAATTTTTCAAATCCATTTTCTATAAATGAAGCAAATTTATTTTTTATCTCATCTATAGTTGGCATACACCCTGTATGCATACTTTCTTCAAAACAATATGAACATCTCAAATTGCATTCTTGTGTGCATAAAACCAATCCATTCATAATACCCCTCCATCTAAAAATGGTCGGGCCACATACGCAGCCCGACCCTTCTTGTCATATAATCCTTCATCCCTACCAGAGACTAAAATCCAATTGCATATGACTCTTCATACTGATCATGGCGCTCTGAATAAACTTCTCTTACACCATTCTGCGTAACAGCTGCATTGATGTTCATCAGACGCTCAAACACTTTTGCAACTTTCTCACTCTCCGGAAGTGCAAACTGATTCATATCCAACGCGATCGTTTTTGCCATAATAATTCCCTCCTATTTTATTTTTATTTTATAAAACTATAATTAAATTATAATTTTATAATCTCTTTTCACTAAATCATATAATTATTCTTTTATTCTAATAATCATGCACATTAGTTCGCATCTACATCATAGCCACCAATAATCCATCCATTAGAATCAAATTTCAAACCATATAAACGTATCACGCTTAATCTAGTTGTCAATTCATACATTTCACCATATCCCTTAGGCGTATAATGTGCGACCACCTGCATATTCTCTCCCGCTCTCCATTCAATATCGGCATCTTTTCTTAAATACACAGTTTCATTTGTGTCAACACACGCAGGAATCCCATAAATCCCATCTACTTCTACATATTCAATTATAAAATTTCTCAGCTCATAGTAACTTCCACAATCTACTATGTCATCAGAAACAATGCCAACTCCCGTCTCAACATTCGCATACAAATTTAATAAGTTTATTCCCGGTGATACACTGGATTTCCTCTGCACCTGTCCATTTGAGATCCATGCTCCATCCGAATTAACCTGATATCCCTGTACCGTTTCATCCGAAACCATCACACCATTCGCATCAAAATAATAGCATTCCGCGCTTCCATCATAATTCCCATCCAGCCAGTACCATCCATTTTTAAGGCTTGTCCCATCTCCATTGTCATAACTCCACTGGTTTCCATTTTGTCTCCACGTTCCCGCATATGCTACACTCGCACTTAATGCAGTTAATACCGCTGTTGCAATAATTGTATTAAAAAGCTTCTTTTTCATAAATATCTCCCCTTTAATTTAAATTTTTAAGGTTTCCCCAATATGACAAATTCGGCACTTCATTAAGAGGCTCATCTGGACTCCAATACGGTCCCTGCTTATAACACTCACCTGTATTTAAATCTACAATATATTTTCCCTGAAATCCTGTCGGCCAACATTTCCAAATAATCGCTATATCTTCATTACTCTCTTCATAATCCCAATCAATATGGTAATGTCCTGATGAATATGCTCCCTTATTGTAATTATATATAATATTCGTTGCCTCTTCCGGTGTCAGTTTACCTCCCTGTCTTCCTCTCGTCTGTACGCTGCCATTGACGATCCATGCGCCACTTTCATTTACCTGATATCCATCCGGTGTAACTGTGTTCGCCAGCTTATAACCATTTTCGTCAAAATAATAACATTCTGAAACACCATCCTGATTTCCATCCAGCCAGCACCAGGCATTTGCCGGATAGCTGCCATTATCTTCCTGCCACCACCATCCTCTTCCGTCTTTTTGCCAGCTTCCTGCATATGATGTTGTTACCGTAACGGTACTGATCAATAGGCTTATCCCTAAAATCCGTACCCATTTGTTCTTATTTTTTTCATCCTGTTCCCCCTAGCAATATCACTTAGCTTCCCAATCTTCCCACATCTACAATTCTATATAAGCTGGTTCTACTAACGTGTCAAAATAAGTACTAAATTCCTGCTCTGAAATTTCTGAGTTATTCTTATAATAAATACGATTTCCTTCTGTTGCATCCCAACCCAAATAAAATTTAGGAACCAGCTCCGAAGCATTTATACCCATAAAATTATAATCAGCCATCATATAACTTACTCGAAATTCAGTCAGCGCCAATGCTCGATATGTTTCTGAATATCGTAAACTTCCAAAATAATACCCATTATCTAATATTTTTACCGCTCCACTTTGTAAATCAGCCGAACATATCAACGCATGAAAAAACTCCCCATCACTTAGAAGAATCAACTCCTGGTTTCCATCCCCATCAATATCTAAATAGGTGTATTTACAAGGTGACTCGTTCCATCCAGATGTATATTTTGTATATTCCTTATTATAAATAAATGACTCAAATACATTTTTCGCCTGAATGGTTGGAATCCATTTTCCCGATGCATCCACCTGATACCCATCTGGTGTAACAGTACTGGTCAACATACTTCCATCCGTGCCCAGATAATAATCTCCAATCCATCTATCATGAACCATATAACCAGTTTCATCAAAATAGTACCATTTCCCACTTATATTGCTCCATTGTTTTGTCGGAAATGTTCCATTACTTTCCTGATACCACCAATCAGTATTATCTTTTTTCCATTCGCCAGCATATGCATGGCTCGAAAATGAAAGCATCGTTATTATGCCCATTCCTAATATCCAAAAATTCTTCTTCATAAAATACCCCACTTTTTTAATATCCTTTTAAGGCTTTCCAACTTTTCAAGAACAGCAGCACTCTTTCATCTATAGATTTTTCAAATTCCCCCAATATTGTATCTCGAATAAGTCTTCAAGTGGATCATTCGGACTCCAATATGGTCCTTGCAAATAACACTCCCCCGTATTCAAATCTACAATATATTTTCCCTGAAATCCGGTCGGCCAGCACTCCCAAACAACACCTGTATTTTCGTCACTTTGACCTTCCATTCCACTAATATGATAATGACCTGATGAATACAAATCCTTATTATGGTTATAAATAATATCCACTGCTTCATCCAAAGTTAGTTTTCTACTCTGTTGTCCTTTTGTCTGCACACTGCCATTGACAATCCATGCACCACTTTCATTTACCTGATATCCATCCGGCGTAACTGTGTTCGCCAGCATATAACCATTTCCGTCAAAATAATAGCATTCTGAAACGCCATCCTGATTTCCATCCAGCCAGCACCAGGCATTTGCCGGATAGCTGCCATTATCTTCCCGCCACCACCATCCTCTTCCATCATTCTGCCAGCTTCCTGCATATGATGTTATTACTGTAACCGTACTCAATAATAAACTTGCGCCAAGAATATGCATCCATTTAGAGTTAATTTTTTTCATTACAAGTACCTCCCCAATAAGCCATTTACCGTTTCAAAGATGTGGAACTAAAAACTTTTCCGGATCATAAAACAATGCATGACCTTCGACCTTTCCTCCATATTCATAATTCCATCTACTCACATCTAGACCAAGACAGTCTAACTGCATCGTCTGTGGAATATACTCTTCGCATAAAACTACAGTCCCACCTGCTCCCGTTATATCAAAATAATACATATTTCCGTCCGTCCAGCTAGACGTAACAGACAGGCTGTCTAAATTGCGATCCCCATTCAATATAAAACGAGCCAGTTTTATGATCGCTGCAGAATCGCTCTTTATAATCGTATCTGCATCTGGCAATTCTGATTCAAATTCCGTCATTCTCCATGTATGTACTCCATCATATTCAAGCTGAATATTTACCTCCGCTTTCACACTAGATTCAGATCCCTCAATTACATCCTCCACTGCAAAACCATCTGCTATCTCCCCTTGAAATGTTATTCCATTCGTAATATTCATTGTTACCTGACATATATTATTGTTTAATTCACTACTAATCAACTCTTGAGGCCAATAGCAATGAATATTAGAATTCCCATATAGAGCACAAATCATCGTTCGAATCATTTCTTCATCTGGTGTTTGCATAGCCGCTGACGTTCTTGTATTTTCTTCTTCATATATATTGTTTAATTCCCAATAATCATTATCATATTTATTATAACTTACTACGATAACACAATTATCTTTATAAGAATCATTCTCAAAAGACACATCACACCATGCCGTATAAGAAGTATCCTCCGTTCTACTTTTTTGAATTTTCAAAGAAGAAACCTCCATATCACGTTCTATCTCTGTCTCCCCCCAGATATATCCTGTATCTGTATAAAAATATAAATTATTATCCAGATATTCATTCTGATGCTCTATAATGTCATCTTTTATCATAGCTTCCGTTGGTGCACTACTTTTTCCGCATCCAGCTAATATTACAACCGATCCTATTAATAATGTTATAAACAACCTTTTCATTCTCATATGTCCCCCCTTTTCTATCGCCGATATAGCAATTTAATCAAATATCCTAGATGGAACCGGTGAATCTCCATAACAACTCCATGAAGTCACAAAAACATCCCCATTTACAATTTTATTTTTAAAATACTCTCTCAATTCTTTATGCATCATTTCACCGAAGTTATAATAATCCAATTCAACAAAATTATACTTTGCAAGTATGCTTTTAACTTCCATATTATTTACATCTTTAGCTGCCCCATAATTCCTTGTCCACTCATCCCCTTCCAAGGAATCTCTATATGATTCAATCTCACTCCACAGGGCGCTCGTTCCTTTCTTTCTCATGCAAAAGCTCACACCATCTCTATGTGCAACATATGCAATGTCCAATACCGCCTCTAAGTCCTCCAGTGTGGTTGTCTCATCTATTCCATGAACGCACTCACTTAACTTTTGATATATTACTACTCCACCTTCTCCATCTTCCCTCCAAATTCCATTTTCTAAGAAAAGAGGTTCATCATTCTTAATAAGAAGACTATTTCCCATACATCCATTTAAATCAATTTTTCCATTTAATTGTATCTTGGGAATCGGCTCCCCTTTTTTATAAAAGATAGTTGTACTATTGTCTATTGTATCTGACTTTTGTAAAACAAATTTTACTGAATCAAACTCTTCCTCATCATAATAACTTTCCAACGCATTTGTAACATCTTCCAACGCTGGGCTGACTTCAAATTTAGACGTTTGCTCTTCTGCAAACACTATACTTGACATATTCAGGCACATAACAAAGCTAAGTCCCACAAATGCTATCTTTTTTTTAATACTATTTTTTCTCATCCATACCCTCTCCTTTTGTTTTTCTATATTTTCACAACTAATGACGCAAAACAAAAAATTCTATTTTCCACCTAAAACATCCTAAATTTATTATATCATTTTTCTCCCACTTGTCAATTTATACAATCTTTTTATGATATTTATATTTTACATTGTTTTTAACATTGTCCACACCCTTCTCCATGTTATAAGTAGCCCTTTTGCATTTTCCCCTCTATTATCTCTTAAATATTTTTATTGTCATTTTCTATTGTCTTTTTATGATAATTTCATTTACCCTTTTGAACGCTATCATTATTATAAAAAGGAGGTTTTCCATGATCGTACAAACGGCTGAACGTATTCGCGAACTGCGCGAAAAAAATGACATGACTCAAAGTGAACTGGCAAAACGACTCTCGATTACCCGTTCCAGTGTAAACGCATGGGAGATGGCCATTTCCATTCCTTCCAGTAAAATTCTTCCTGAACTCTGCAAGGTACTTCATACCACCTCAGATTATCTTCTGGGAATGGACGACGCAGAACTTCTGTCCCTAAAATATTATTCAGATGCAGAACGTGAAATTTTATATCGCTTGATGCGTTACTTTGACGAAACAAAAAACAGACAAAAAGAATCCTGATACAGACAAAAAAAGGGGACTGCTATGACATAAAAATTTGTGTTCGTTCTAATCTTCAAACCAAACACTCATTCTATGTCACAGCAGTCCCGTGCTTTCTACTATCTACTTCTTTCCATCATCACCCTACACCTCTTCCGGTTGCAGGCAATCCCATAATTTAATATCTGTTCAACTCCCATCTGGCGCAGGCTCATCCCATATTTTTTTACTTCTATCTGTCTAAGCGCATTCCGGCACTCGATATCTTCTTTTCCGTCTTCCGCATACTTTACTTCTATTATAATTCCAAGTTTCTCTGCATCATCGCGGATCATGATATCGCTGAATCCATCCCCGGACTCCCGGTTGGAATTAACCAGCCAGCCTGATTTATAGCTCACAATTCCAAGCAACATTCCATGATAGAAGTTTTCTTTTGTCGCCACATGGACAAATGTGTCACGAACGCTGATCGTCTTTTCCATGTATTCGGTCAGTACCCGTTCCACCTCTTCCGGTTTTCCATCCGCCAGCGCCCGGCAGAATTTCTCTGCCATCACTCCATCCTTGACTACATTTTCCCGGAAACGTATCAGGATATACTCCGTTATAATATTCCGTATTTCCTGATTCGGGACAACGAGATGATATCGTTTTCCATCTGCTTCCCCACGCTTGGTCAGATATCCAGTCATCAGCAGCGCACTCCAGATATTTTCTGTGGATGCATACAACTCCTTGTATGTCAGTTCCTCATTGATTTCCTTCTGAACGGATTCCCCATTTACCAGCGCTTCCAGTTCTGCTTTCGTCAGTTTCTGCTTTTCTCCCATTTCATCAATAAAATGGTAAATCGGCTCATTTCCGCTGGTATTGATCCAATAATTCTGTGGCGGCAGCTCTGAATCACTAATATGATCGCTGCAATAATTGATTACATCCCACGGGCAATAGACATCCGCTTTTCCAAACCGATATCCATCATACCACGCTTTTACCGTCTCATATGTTTCATCCAGATCATAAGCATGAAGCAATGCCCTTACTTCTGCATCTGTAAAACCAAAGTATTCATCAAACGCGGCACTGGTAATCGGATATACTTTAAAATTGTTCAACCCCGTAAAAATACTTTCTTTTGCCACTCTCAGGCATCCTGTCAGCACCGCAAATTTAAGGCTGTCATTCGTTTTCAGGACATTTTCAAATAAATTCCGTATCAAAAGTGCCATCTCATCGTAAAATCCATTCTCATTTGCCTTGGCAAGCGGAACATCGTATTCATCGATCAGAACGATTACTTTTTCTCCAAAATGTTTTTCTAAAAGTTCAGACAGCTCCTGTAAGCTGCTGGTCAGCGTCTCGTCGTCCATATTTTTCCGCAGAAGCTCGTCAAACAGTTCCCGATCAAACCGGGTCAGTTTTGGACTTTCCATCAAAAATTGCAGCCGTCTGGCTTCGCGGTTAATTACTTTAATTAAATATCCCTTTGCCTCCTCATACGTTGCCCCATTGACTCCTTTTAAGCTAATGGAAACAACTGGAAATTTTCCCATGTAAGCTTCACATAAAGCTGTATTTTCAGAAATATATAAGCCCTTAAACCATTCCGGCTTCGCCCCGATTTCAAAGAAGCTGCGAAGCATACTCATATTTAATGATTTTCCAAAACGCCGCGGGCGTGTAAATAAATTTACTTTTCCCCACTGGTTTAAAAGTTCTTCAATTAACTTTGTCTTATCCACGTAATAGAAGCCATCTGTTCGAATCTCTTCAAAACTTTCTACCCCAATCGGAAGTTTCAGCCGTACTTTCACTATGACATCCCCCGTTTCCATTGATTTTTCTATTTTCCGTTCCCATGTTATAACCATATCGAATTATAATTACAACTTTTCTTTTATCTAATCTCTATTTTATCATCTCTATTTTACTGATACAAGGACAAAAAGAATCCTGATACAGGCACCTCTCAATTTTCTCTCTTCATATACTGCAATATATCCAATATGAAGAGAGGTATCTTTTTATGGAAACATACAACTACGACGCAGCAGCGGCAGTGCCCGAGGGGGACGCTGAGAAGACTCCGGAGACAGATACGGCAGCAGCTGGAATCGGCGACACGACACCGGCGGCTGTGTGAACTGCGGCGGTTCTAACTGGAACACATCCCCCAACGGAACGCTCTGGACCCCCATTTTTTACCACTCACACCTAATTTCATTTCCAGGCACCAAAAAAGTACCGCAATCGCTGTAATTACGGTACTTTCTGGGCTTGACACATTTTCAATTTACAAAGTATATTTAGAATTTCCCAGCCTTCGCAGCTTCCTCAATTCAAACAGAGAATGCCCTAAAATCAAGGTTCTTAGCTCATTTTTACACAATCACTCAACAAGTAAACCACTATTACTCGTATTTTATCGAGGTTTATCACGAGAATCTACCTATTTATAATAAGATAGAAAAAATTATTTTTTTGAAAAAAGTCGTTATAAAATCAGCAGTAATACGCGTTATATTATGAAGGGATTTACCTCCCCTATATGTCAAGTTATCGGATGGTGTTACATTCCGCCACCCGATACAGTTTCTTCAAGTCGCCAGGATTTTACATTCTTTGTCCCGGCGGCTCTCTCTTTTTTATCGTATATGCCGTCGTCCGCTATCCGGTCCGATGTAATCATCCAGCCGTCCGAATCAAACGCATACGCCTGCCCGTCAATCAAGTAGACCGTATCATGATGGTAGGTGTAACCACTCAGTAGATACCACCAGCTCCCATCCTGTAAAAGCCAGCCCTCAAGGTATTTGCCGGATATCCAGCCGTCTGCGGTCTGGATCCACGGATCGCCGTCGGCAAAGCATTTATTAATTGGCTGCACACGCTGATCCTTGGTATAGCGCTTGCCTGTGTCTGTACCTTTTGGAGTTGTTCGGATGATAAGTGAGGATGCAGTGACTCTCAACCCGCGTATGCCGCTCTTAATGTCTTTAAGATCGGTGATCACCGTTTTTGACTGTTCTGGTACCGTGCTGTTCTCCGCCGCCCAGGTCTTTTTAAA
>ERZ773133.246-NODE-246-length-80987-cov-7.518608_pt1 | contig 80987 bp, 73 predicted proteins | sample MGYA00580861_ERZ773133 | MGnify/ENA primary metagenome ERZ773133 (study PRJEB29015, sample SAMEA2737844) | human gut metagenome | biome: human gut; feature: human-associated habitat; material: faeces | place: China | collected 2012 ...
TGCAGAAGTGGCGGAATTGGCAGACGCGCACGGTTCAGGTCCGTGTGGTAGCAATACCTTGAGGGTTCGACTCCCTTCTTCTGCATTGGTCAAAGAAAAGCCGTATGGCTTTCTTTTTTTGAAAAAGAGATTGGCCATCACCTGTGATACCAGACAGGTCAGAGCATTCTTAAAAAGAATGAATTTTCAAAACAGTTAAGAAAATTCGAATTAATCGAAAAACTTCTTGACAAACCGAAAAATCTGGTATATAATATATATGTGTTCGCGCAGAAGTGGCGGAATTGGCAGACGCGCACGGTTCAGGTCCGTGTGGTAGCAATACCTTGAGGGTTCGACTCCCTTCTTCTGCACTGAATGTATCGGGAAGTCTTGGAGACAAGGCTTCCTATTTTTTTGCATGTATCCCTATTGGCTGAGTGTGGAGTAAAAGTTGTGTTTTATCTGATTATTGTCAACTCAATGAAAGGGTGTAAGAGAAGGAGGCATTTTTATGATAACCAATACCATCCAGGAACTTTTCGACCGGAAGTCCGTCCGTGTCTTTACGGATCAGGAGATTCTCCCAGAGGAGAAAGCGCTGATCTTAAAAGCCGCAGCCGCAGCGCCGACCGCTGGTAACCAGCAGCTTTACACGATTTTAGACATTACCGATCAGGAACTGAAAGACAAACTGGCGGAGACCTGCGACCACCAGCCATTTATCGCCAAGGCCAAGATGGTCCTCATTTTCTGTGCTGATTACCAGAAATGGTACGATGCTTTTCAGGCGGTTGATTGTGAGTCGAGAAAGCCAGGCCCTGGGGATCTGATGTTGGCCTGCTCCGATGCTAATATCGCAGCGCAGAATGCGGTGACAGCGGCATGGAGTCTTGGAATCGGTTCCTGCTACATTGGCGACATCATGGAGCTAAGAGAGGTACACCGTGAGCTTTTACATTTGCCAGAGTATGTATTTCCAACAGCCATGCTGGTGTTTGGCTATGGAAATGAGCAGCAGATGAATCGTAAAAAGCCGGAGCGCGCCAGAATCTCTGATATTGTCTGCGAAAATGGATATCATAGGAAAGAGAAAGACCAGTTAAAAGAGATGTTCCAGTATAACAACTGTCCGGGACGGGATTACGAGGCGTGGATGAAAGCGTTCTGTAACCGCAAATACAATAGTGATTTTGCAAAGGAAATGAGCCGTTCTGTGGGAGAATATTGGAAACAGTTTGAAGAATAAGCCTGGCAATACCTGGAGTTATGGGGTATAATAAAAGGATCAGGGTCACACAATGAGTTAGCGGAGGAAAAAAAGATGCTTACATTGGAGAATATTTCCTTTGGAGTAAAGGATGAAAAGGGCGAGAAAGAGATTATCAAAAATCTGAACCTGTCCATTGGAGAGAACAAATTTGTGGTCATCACCGGACCGAACGGCGGTGGAAAGTCCACATTGGCGAAATTAATTGCAGGAATTGAAAAGCCGGTATCCGGACGGATCTTATTTGATCAGGAGGATATCACGGAAAAGAGCATTACCGACCGGGCCAATATGGGAATCAGCTATGCGTTCCAGCAGCCGGTCCGTTTTAAAGGTATTCAGGTGCTGGATCTGATCCGTCTGGCAGCAAAGAGGAAAATGTCTGCAGCGGATGCCTGTGAGTACCTGTCTGAGGTGGGGTTATGCGCGAAGGATTATATTAACCGTGAAGTCAACGCCAGTTTATCCGGCGGCGAGTTAAAGCGGATCGAGATCGCTACGGTATTAGCCAGAGGTACGAAGCTTTCTGTATTTGATGAGCCGGAGGCAGGAATCGATCTGTGGAGTTTTCAGAATCTGATCTCTGTTTTTGAGCGGATGAGAGAGAATACCAAGGGCTCCATTCTGATCATTTCCCATCAGGAGAGGATCTTGAATATTGCCGACGAGATCGTGGTCATCGCTGACGGACAGATTTCTGCACAGGGATCAAAGGACGAGATTTTGCCGAAGCTTTTAGGAACTGCGTCTGCGGTGGATGCCTGCAGTATGTTTTATAAGGGGGAAAAATAAGATGTCAGCATTTCCAAAGATTGATGAGATCCAGTTAAGACTGTTAGAGGAGGTAGCAGACCTCCATGAAGTGCCGGAGGGAGCTTATAACATCCGTGCCAATGGCAAACTGGCAGACCGTGTCAACAGTGCCAATATCGAGATCGTGTCCAAGGAGGACGGTACCGGAATTGACATTCATATTAAGCCAGGTACCAAGAAGGAAAGCGTGCATATTCCGGTGGTGTTAAGCCAGAGTGGATTATCAGATCTGGTATACAATGATTTCTATGTAGGGGATGATGCGGATGTGGTGATCGTGGCAGGCTGCGGTATCCACAACGGTGGCGACCAGGATTCCAGACATGACGGCATTCATCGTTTCTGGCTTGGTAAGAACGCCAAGGTAAAATATGTAGAGAAGCATTACGGCGAGGGTGATGGTAAAGGGAAGAGGATCCTGAACCCGGTGACGGAAGTGACCATGGATGAGAACAGTTACATGGAGATGGAAATGGTCCAGATCAAGGGTGTAGACTCTACCCAGCGTATGACCAAAGCAGATCTGGCGGCAGGTGCCAAGCTGATCATCCGGGAACGTCTGTTGACCCATGGCGATCAGCATGCAGAGAGCGGATTTGTGGTGAATTTAAATGGAGAAGATTCCAGCGCCAATGTGATTTCCAGATCCGTGGCGAAGAATCATTCCACCCAGGTGTTCAATGCTGAGATCAACGGCAATGCCAAATGCGCAGGACATTCTGAATGTGATGCGATTATCATGGATCATGCGAAAATATCCGCAATTCCAAAAATTGTGGCCAATGATATTGACGCGGCTCTGATCCATGAGGCAGCAATCGGTAAGATCGCTGGAGAGCAGCTGATCAAGCTGATGACTCTGGGACTGACAGAGCAGGAAGCGGAAGCACAGATCGTCAATGGATTCTTGAAATAAATGGGATGATGCTGATCGTTTGACTGTATGGTGCGTTTGCAGAAATGACAACGATTTTAGAATAAAATAGCATAGAAATTCATAAAATAGCCCTGATTCTTAAGTGATCGGGGCTTTTTTTGTATGGATAATCAGAAATTGGAAAATCTGCTGAATCTGGCATTGTCGGCTACTATCCAGGAGCGGGAGCGGTCGGCCGGCTTATCGACCGGATATGACGCAGAGACCAGGCGCTGGGAGCTGATCGTGCGGCATAGCCTTCCACTGCCGGATCTTTCGGAACTGGGAATCGAGGAGGAAGAACTGATCGGGCAGTATGGGATCTTACGTGTCCCGGAACCGCTTATTGGTCTGGTCAGTGAATTGCCGCAGGTCGAATATATCGAAAAACCAAAGAGGCTGTTCTTTGCTGTCAATCAGGCGAAGGCAGCCTCTTGTATTACCCAGGTGCAGATTCCCGGAAGCGGGGATCATACCGATTTAAGCGGCCAGGGAGTGATCGTGGCAGTGATCGATTCTGGAATCGATTACTTTCATGAAGATTTCCGGAGGGAAAATGGACGGACCAGGATTCTGGAATTGTGGGATCAAGAGCTGGGACAGATATTTTCTCGGGAGAAGCTCAATGAGGCTTTAGAAGAGGGCAGCAGAGAACAGGCGCTTCAGATGGTGCCGTCGAGGGATCTGAGCGGACACGGGACGGCAGTGGCAGGAATTGCAGCGGGAAATGGACGGGAAAGCGGAGGAAGATACCGCGGCGTGGCTTATGAAAGTGATCTGCTGGTGGTAAAGCTGGGCAACCGGGAGTCAGGGGGATTTCCAAGGACAACGGAACTGATGCGGGCGTTAAATTATGTGGTACAGTATGCGGCTGAGCGGGCGCGTCCAGTGGCAGTGAATCTGAGCATCGGAAATAGCTACGGTTCCCATGAGGGAAATAGTCTTCTGGAGACATTTATCAACACTGCCTCGAATTTTGGAAGAACCGTTCTGGTTACCGGAACCGGCAATGAAGGTGTTCGCGGCGGTCATGCTTCCGGAAATTTAAAGGAGCGGGAGAGCCAGGAGATAGAATTATCGGTTTCGTCTTATGAAACAGGATTCAGCGTCCAGCTCTGGAAATCCTATGTGGATGAGTTCCAGATCAGTCTGGTTACGCCGTCAGGAACCGTCCTTGGCCCATTGCCGCCCATCACCGGTCCTGCCACATGGAATTATGAAGGAACCAGGATACTGGTCTATTACGGAGAACCGGCGCCATACAGCTCTGCCCAGGAGATTTATTTTGATTTTATCCCCTATGAGGATGCCTATGTTTTGAGTGGGATCTGGCGTTTCCGCTTAAATCCCCAGAGACTCCGTCAGGGAAACTATGATCTCTGGCTTCCATCTGCGGCTGTTCTGAATCCGGCAACTGCGTTTTTGCGCCCCTCTCCAGAAATCACGTTAACGATTCCGTCTACATCCTCCATGATCCTTTCTGTAGGCGCCTATGACAGCTTTCGAAATACCTATGCTGATTTCTCTGGCCGTGGTTTCACCCGCGTCACCAACCAGATCAAGCCTGATCTTTCTGCCCCCGGAGTCTCTATTATGGCGCCAAAAGCCGGAGGTGGCTACGAACCTGTCACAGGAACTTCTTTTGCTGCACCGATGGCGACGGGATCGGCGGCCCTTTTGATGGAATGGGGGATTGTGAGAGGAAATGATCCATTTTTGTTTGGGGAGAAAGTCAAAGCCTATCTGAAACGGGGCGCCAGGCCCCTTCCGGGGATGGGAGTGTGGCCGAATCGGGAGATGGGGTGGGGGAGGTTGTGCTTGGCGGAAAGTATACCAAAATAAAAGATTGGACAGAATTTAAGTTTCGCCAAGTTTCACCTGCCCCGGTTCCCAATCCGAAATACCGCCTGCGGAATCTCAAAAACAAACACGATCCCCAGTACAATGGCAACCGCCATTTTAACGGCGTCAAATCCGGTCTGTACAGCCAGATACAGCTGATTGGTAACGGTATAATAAGCTGCCCGGTAAATTCCGGCTCCGGGAACCAGAGGGATGATACCGGAGATCAGGAAAATGGTAACAGGGCAGTGTTCACGGACGGCGAACCACCTGGACAATAGGATCACGATCACGGTAGCAGCGAAAGTGGCGATGGATACGGAACTGTAAGGAAGCAGAAGCAGATAAGCCAGCCAGCTGACACCACCGATCAGGGCGCAGCTGGGATAATAGCGGGCCGGGACGCCGAATAACAGGGAAAATCCCACGGTGGCAACGGCAGCTGCCAGTGTTTGAATAAGTAAATGCAACATATGTTTTCCTCCTGATTAAACGCATACATTTTCGCAGCTTTTTTCTGCATTTTATTTGCAAAAAATTCGAAAGTATATCTTATGGCAGCAGTGGGGTGCCGGTCAGTGTGCCATATAGCGCGATGACAAGACCGACCCCGATGGCAATACAGAAAAATACAAGAACAGCGTCCATCATGCGGACAGATCCGGAGATATAGTCGCCATCGGCCATATCGCGGATGGCATTGGTGAATGCCACTCCGGGTACCATCAAGATAATGCCACCGATGATCATGGCATCAAAATTTTGTCCAGGTCCAAAACGGTAACAGAGAATACATAAAAAGGTGATCCAGGCGCTGCCTAAAATATTCCGGACGATCTGGCTGAAATGAGGAGCGCCGAGATACAGGCAATAGACCTGATAAAGTGCTCCGATAAAGAGAGAACAAAGAAAATCTCTTGCAGATCCGCCAAACATGACGCCAAAGCAGGCTCCGGCAATCCCGGCAACCGTAATCTGGAGGGCAGCAGGAAAGCCTGGTTGTTCTTCAATCCGTTTTAGTTCCCGCCGGGCCTCTTCCGGTTCCAGCTTTTTTTCCTCAATTCGTCTGGAAAGCTGGTTGACCTCTGCCACCCGGCGCAGATTGGTATGATTGACCGGAACCTGCAGCACCTTGGCAAATTGTGGCTCCTGTTCGTCCCCACAACTGATAAAGATTCCGTTGCTGAGAACGAAGGTGTTGACAGAATGAAGACCATAAGAACGGCAGATGTGCATGATGGTATCCTCTACACGGAAGATTTCTGCGCCATTTTCTAATTGGATCTGCCCGGCTTTCATAGCCAGAAGCAAAATTTCCTGTTGTGGAATCATTTTTTACATCCTCTCATAACCAATTCAAGTCGAACGTCCGTGAGACTTGGCGCGTGATTCTGGTCAGCGTAAGCTGACATATTCTTTACAGAATCACTGCGCATCCTCGCGGAGCGTTTATCTCAGTCGGAGACCCGCCTCCCACTGGGACTAATTTGTTATTACTCACCACCTGAAGAGGTGGGAGTCTTCTCGACTGAGGTAAAATCAAAATTTGTAATTGTTCGGTATCTTCACAGTTACCTGAATTTATCATAGCATAAGCGCCAGAAAGTTCAACCAGCATTTTAGATTGCCTTGACAGATAAAAATAGTTGTACTATCATCCAATTGGATGTATGTACAACTATTTTACGTTCAGCGAACCAGTACATTCGCTGTGTGGATACGCTGAATGGTTATCAGAGAGGAGACGTATGGACGAGACAGGAAGAAAAATTACGAAGATCGCCAGAGAAGTAGCCAAATTTACTGTTCAGACCATGAAGGAAGAGGGAATCGGAACGGCGGAGTTTGATTTCATCCATCTTGTGCGGCACAATCCGGGGATCACGCAGACAGCGGTGCGGGAAAGCCTTCAGATTGATAAAGGAGCGGCGGCCAGACGGGCGGCAAGTCTGGAGAGTAAGGGCTATCTGGTGCGGAAGCCGAATCCGGCGGATGGCAGAAGCCAGCTTCTGTATGCCACGGAGAAAGCAGAGTGTCTGAAAAATTCTAAGGCGAAGATTGAGGGGATTTTCTATGAGTGGCTGCTTTCTGAATTGCCCAAAGAGGAAAAAGAGGCGTTTTGTAAGACATTAGACATATTGTATTGGAAGTCTAAACGGCAACGGCAGGCGGGATTTGTGGATGTGGCCAGAGTTGTAGAGCAGACAGGTGAGAATCATGTATGACCGGATCAGCACGTATTTTAAGACAGAATGGAAAATTTTGGTATTGATTACTGTATCTGGCCTGATCTACAACCTGGGACTGCTTGCGGGACCATGGTTTGAGGGAAAGATGGCTGGATGTCTGATCGATATCTTAGGCGGATCGAAGGTATTTTCTGACATGGCAGTTCTGGTACTGGCTTATATGATTTCTATTACAGTGGTGCAGAGCTCCCGGTATCTGAAGCGTTTTTACGTGCGGCGGTTTGCCAACAATGTAAACCGGAGCATGAAGCAGGTGCTCTTTGGAAGTCTGATCCGCAAAAGTCGGACGGAGCTTCAGGAAGAGGGCGTGGGAAATGTAATGACGAAAGCAATCCTGGATGTGGATGACTGTGCGGAAGGCATGAGGAAATTCACGACAGAAATCTTTGATACGGGCGTTGCTCTGATGGCCTATGCGGGAATGCTGCTTTTCTATGACTGGAAATTGGCGCTTTTGAGTATGATCTTCCCTCCAATTTCCTATTTTATAGCGGAGAAGATGAAAGTGGTGATCCAGAAAACGGGTGCCGCTTACAAGAAACAGTCCGGAGTATTAAGCGATGCTACCTTAGACCGGGCTTCCAATGCAATCACCTACCGGGTGTTTGGGCGGGAACAGGAGCGGAAAGAGGCTTATGAGGAAAATCTTTCTGCGTATGAGCGTGCTACAGTCCGTGCAAATATCTGGAATTCTTCCATGCCTCCGATCTATAAAGTGGTATCTATGACAGGCGTTTTGTTTATCCTGTATTTTGGCGGAAAAAATGTACTGGGTGTGGGATGGCGCACATGGGATATCGCAGCGTTTACCACGTTTATTTCCTGCTTTACCAAGCTTTCCGCGAAGTCCTCCAGTGCAGCGAAATTATTTAATGCGGTGCATAAGGCACAGGTGTCCTGGAAACGGATCAAGCCGCTGATGAAGGTGGAAATGAAGCGTGGCATCATGGAAGACTCGGAGCATGAAAATCAGAAAGTGTCTGGGATGTCACAGTCTGGTTTGACAGTGTCCCATATGGGCTTTTCTTATCCAGATAGCAGACGGATCTTCGATGATATTTCATTTTCAGCAAAACCAGGACAGATCATTGGTATCACTGGCCCCGTTGCATGTGGAAAGTCCACCTTAGGCAAAGTATTTTTAGGCGAATACCCTTATGATGGCAGCATCACATGGAATGGAGAAGAGCTACAGGAAGAAACAGCTGCGAAGCGTGCAGAACTGATCGGATACCTGGGTCATGATCCGGAGCTATTTAACGATACGGTGGAGCAGAATATTCTGATGGGCGATCAGAAAGATGCCAGAACCTATCTGAAGGCTGTCTGCTTTGATGAAGAAGTGGAAGCGATGGAGCAGGGGACAGAGACCTTCGTGGGCAGCGGCGGTGTGCGTCTGTCAGGCGGCCAGGCCCAGCGTCTGGCGTTGGCGAGAACTTTATGCCATAAAAAGAAGCTGCTGATTTTGGACGATCCATTTTCCGCACTGGATAAAAAGACTGAGGAGCAGATTTTTGCGAATCTGAAGGAAATGGCGAAAGACTGTGTAGTGTTGTTGATTTCTCACCGGTTGTACCTGTTCCCGCAGATGGATCAGGTGATCTGGCTGAATGAGGGGCAGGCCGTGATTGGCAGCCACCAGGAGGTTCGGGATCAGGTGGAAGAATACCGGAGATTATATGATGGACAGAAGGGAGAAAACCAGAATGAAAAATAGCGAACAGGTAAAATCCGTTATTTTCCGCACAGTCGGAAATCATAAGTGGCTGTCTCTGGGAATTGCTGTCTCTGTGTGCGGAGCAGTGGTGACGTCCCTGATTCCGCCATTGATCCTTGGGAAGATCATCGATGGTCTGACAGCCGGACAGGCGCTGGCATTCTCCATGGTTTTATCCTATTTTGGAATGTTGGCTCTGACCGGTCTGACAGAATCCCTGCGGGAGGGATTTCTGACTGTATTTGGCCAGAAGATCACCCACGCGTTAAGAAGCAGTCTGATGGACAAATTTACCCGTCTGACGGCAGACGAGTTAAATAAACAGGAGCCAGGAACCCTGGTTTCCCGGTTTGTTGGGGATGTGGATATGGTGGAAAATCTGTTCACATCAGGTATTATCAGTATGTTTGCTGACGCCTGCCGGATCATCAGTATTCTGGCGGTGATCTGGTTTCAAAACCGTGGACTGGCGCTGGTGTTTGTGATCTTGCTTCCAGCGCTTTTTGGATTTACCAGATTTGTCCAGAAACGGATGTTGGCGGCTCAGCTGGAGAACCGGAAGGCTGTGGGAAGAGCGTCTGCTTTTGTGCCGGAATCTCTTCACAATATTCGGACGATACATTGTCTTGGAAAAGAAAATTACATGGAAAAGAGGTATGACCAGTACATTGGCGAGAGTTACCGGGCCATGGAGAAAACCAACTTTTATGACGCAGGATATTCCCCAGTGATCCTGGTTTTAAATGCCATTGTAGTGGCTGTGGTGATGGCGCTTTCTGCATCAGGCAATCCGAAGGTGTTAAGTCTGTTTGGTATGTCTGCCGGAACCGCTGTCGCAGTCATGAACTACATTTCCCAGATCTTTGCGCCAGTGGAAAGCCTGGGCATGGAGATCCAGACAATCCAGTCGGCATTAGCTGGTATCCACAGAATCAATGATTTCTTCGGGCTTCCAGAGCGGAAACCAGAGACTGCAGGAGTGACCGGTCTGAATCCGGTGACGGAATCCACGAAAATAGAAACTTTGGATGTGAAGACGGAGAACACCGATCCGAAAGCATTTGTAGAACTGAAAAATGTTACCTTCGGTTATGATGACCGCATCATCTTAGACCACATCAATATCCAGGTGCAGAAAGGTGAGCAGGTTACATTATCGGGCCGTACCGGAGCAGGAAAGAGCACCATATTTAAGCTGCTATTGGGCCTTTACGAGCCTCAGGACGGTCAGGTGCTGATCAAAGGAATCCCGGCTGGTGATATTTCAGAATCGAAGAAGAGAACCTTATTCGGCTATGTGGAGCAGTCCTTCCATATGGTTCCTGGAACAGTGAAGGATCAGATCACCCTCTATGACGATTCCATCCCCGATGAGGCGGTAAAACAGGCGGCGAAAATGGTGGGACTGGATTCCTCTATCGAAGCGTTGGAGCATGGTTATGATACGATCTGCACTCCGGAGGTATTTTCCCAGGGGCAGTGGCAGCTACTGTCTATCGCCAGAGCAGCGGTGACAGGACCAGAGCTGCTTTTGCTGGATGAGATCACGGCAAATCTGGATGCGGAGACGGAACGGGCAGTTTTGCAGGCACTGAAGCAGGTTTCTGCAAACCGCACGGTGGTTTCGATTTCCCACCGGTTTTCTGCGGAGATGGGAAGAATTATTAAACTCACAGGTGTTGACGAAAAACTGAAAATCTGCTAAGCTAGACATAGCAAAAGAGCTGCGGCGAATGATAGTTTTATAATTCGTTGCAGCTCTTTTTTCGATAAAAATAATTTTGTGTATTTATTAAAAGTTTGTGTTTTCGGAATAATAAGAAATGTGGAGGCAGAAAATCATGACGGCAGAAATGATGAAAAAAACAGGGAGAGAGATCGCGGCAGAGATTGTCGGAAGTGCGTTGATCGCCCTGTCAACTTACAATGTAGCCCTTTACGCAGAGTTTCCCATGGCAGGGCTCTCTGGTGTTTGCCTGATCCTGTATCGGTTGTTCGGGCTTCCTATGGGTGTGATGAATCTGGTGCTAAATATTCCGGTAGCTCTGCTTTGCTGGCGGCTGATCGGTACGAAATTTATCCTGAAATCCCTTCGATGTATGCTCATTTCCTCGATTATGCTGGATTACGGGGCTCCGTTATTTCCGGTTTACGAAGGAAGCCGGATGGTGGCAGCCATTATGACTGGCGTCATCGGTGGAATCGGTTATGGGCTGATCTATATCAATGGCTCTTCTACCGGAGGTGCGGATTTTATCATCATGGCGGTGAAAGCCTTGAACCCTCATGTGAAGCTGGGAAATATTACATTTGGCATTGACATGGTGGTGATCTTCTTAAGCGGACTTATTTTCCGGGATGTAGACAGTGTATTTTATGGGATCATGATCAATTATATCCTGGCGCTGGTGGTCGATAAGATGGTGCTGGGTCTGAACAGCGGCAATGTAGCTATGATCGTGACGGAGCATGGAAGGGAGATCTGCCAGCTGATCGACCAGTGCTGTATGCGTGGTTCCACGATCTTAAAGGCAGAAGGCGGTTACCAGGGAGATGAAAAGCAGGTGGTTCTGGTGGCTGGAAGCAATAAAGATATCCATATGATCGGGAAAGCCGTAAAAGAGGCAGATCCGGCCTCTTTTACGATCGTGATGGAGTCAAAAGAAGTGCTGGGTGAAGGGTTCCATGTGACCAGGATTGCAGAATAAATTGTTAAAATTATTTTGATTTTTTTAATTGTTCCAAATGTTCCCTGGTACAGGGAACATTTCCATAACGTGCTTTTTCATAAAGCTCATGAAGGGCTGGCTGATCCATGCCGCAGGTTTCCTCAAGCTCAGAAGGAGAAGCCCAGCGCGGCAGAATTCCTGCAGTTTTTTGTGAAAAATGTTTTAAGATCCGCTGTCGGTACAGACGGCGGATTTTTTCGCCTGGGGTTCTGACCGGAAGAAACGCTATAGCAGGACGGAATCCGGTTTTTGCCGTTTCAGTATCCAGGTGAAGAGATGGCTTTAAATAAATTTTTTCGTCATCATCAAAGTGTCTCGGCTTGGTGAAAAATGTCCAGATGGACTGGGCAATCTGACGCAGAACCAGGACTGTCAGAAGTGAAAGCAGGAGCACTGCAAAAATGCCCATGATCCGGTCTATGAATTTCATCCATGCAGGTGCTTCTCCGGTTTGTTCCGCAAGAGAGGGAAGCAGACCGGGCTGGTTTAACATAGCAGAGGTATTTTGTTCCATTTCCACAGGTGCAGACGATGAGGTGTGGGTGAGATACTGAAGACCACGCCAGATCCATGCCCAGAGGGGATCGAACAGAGGCGGGACCACGGATAAGACCAGCGCAGAGATCAGCAGGAATACCGTCATGCAGAATGCGTTGACATGGGCCAGCTGCTTTTCTGGAAAATGATCTGTCTGATGAAACATATCCCAGAAATGATGCAGACTGTGCAGATTTTTGTGGACCAGATAGAAAAGTCCAAGAAAAATTGTCAGAATGACTGCGGAAAGCTTCAAAACCCATGACAGGGCAGATTCCTGGAGGTAGAAGCCAAGCGCAGTTCCAAGGGCGTAAAGTCCGGCAGCTAAAATCCCAAAGAAAATATAAAATCCATCCCTGGATTTTTGAAACCAGTAATTCATCAGTTTACGAATGCTCATAAGGTACCTCCAACGGAAGAAGGGTAAAGGAAGCAGTTTTCAGACTGTCTGGAAATTCTCCTGGCCGGTGGGGACAGATCCACTGGGATCCGGCGGTAGGGCGGCATAAGGTCTCATAGGAAGCAGCAAGAGAAGCAGTAACGTTCGGTGAGATCAGCACATAAAGGACAGAATCGGAATTCCTTTTGAAAAAGGCAGAGTCCAGACACTGCTCCATGGGTGGAAGCTCTGCTTTCTCATCTGTCTGGATCCGGGCACATAATTCCTGGATCCTCTGCGGATGGATATTGCCGGTGCCAAAGGATAAAAAAGCTGGTTTGCCAGTGAGACAATCCGGGCCGTTGGAACCAATAGAAACGGGAATCTGGCGGTTTAGCAGCTCCAAAGCCATAGAGCAGCCCAGCCGGATCACCGTTTCATAGAGACTGTGGTCTTTCCAGATCCGGTCGGAATGAACGTCCAGCAGAATACATACCTGCCAGGACGCTGTAGGAGCATAGACATTGACCTTCATCTGCCCGGTCCTGGCGGTTGCTTTCCAGTTGATATCCCGGAAGCTGTCATAGGTCTGGTAAGGCCGGATGGACTGCATCTCAAATGGATCACGGATCAGGGAACGGCTTGCCAGGATCTGACCGCATAATTGCTTTAGCGGCAGATCTAACACAGGCAGTGGGACCGGAACTGGATAAACGTAGAGAGCTGTTTCCACTGGATAGGAGCGGACAAAATGACAAGTCTGCATCAGATCGTAGCTGACCAGATCAGCCCGGGAAATAGGATAATATCCCCGTTTGGTGCATCGGAATGTCAGGCTGCGGCGGATCTTTTGCCATGGCATACAGGAAAAAATATCACTGCGGTAATTCTGGTCTGTGATCTGAAAGTTTTTACTGTTGGAAAATACCAGTTCCCGGCCCATCTGAAATTTCACATGGAGAACCGGGATCGGCAGCCATTTGCGGTTGGTAATGGTTTCAATTAAGGAAGAATCTTCTCCTTCTGTGACACCGTGATCCACAAAATGAAGGTCTACAGTCAGCTCCCGCGCCCAAAACTTGTTCCAGAACACTCCCTGAAACAGGATCAGCAAGAGAACCAGAATCAGGATGACGAGCAGCTTCATAGGCGTTTTCCCCAGTCTTCCGTAGGCAGTGGAACGGTAGTCAGAAGCCGTTCTATGATCTCTTTACCAGAAGTTTTTAGTCCGAAGGTTCTGGCAGTGGTCAGACGATGGGCCAGAACTGGAACAGCCAGTGTTTTGATATCTTCTGGAATCACATAGTCACGGCCTTTCACCAGAGCGTAGGCTTTGGCGGCGCGGTAAAGGGCAAGACTTCCCCGTGGGCTGACACCATCCAGAATCTGGGAATCATTTCTGGTCGCCTGTACCAGGTTCACAAGATAATCTTTTAAAAGCGGATGTACGAAAATGGCACTGGCGGCGGTTTTCAAAGAAGATAAATCCTTCTTATTGCAAACAGCCTTTAAATCAGTCAGTGGATTTCCGGAGCCAAAATGGTCCAAGATGGTCAGCTCTTCCTCTTTGGATGGATAGCCCATGGAAATCTGCATCAGAAACCGGTCCAGCTGAGCCTCCGGAAGAGGATAGGTCCCCTCTGTTTCTACCGGGTTCTGGGTGGCGATGACGAAAAATGGTTCATCCAGCAGATATGTTTCCCCATCAATAGTTACCTGATGCTCCTCCATGGATTCCAGAAGGCTGGACTGGGTGCGAGGAGTGGCGCGGTTGATCTCATCTGCAAGTAAAATGTGAGTAAATACAGGGCCTTTCTGAAGAACAAAAGCACTTTCCTTCTGATCGAAATAATTCAGTCCGGTAACGTCAGATGGAAGAAGATCCGGTGTAAACTGAATTCTGGAAAATACCAGAGACATGCTTTTGGCTAAGGATTTGGATAAAAGAGTTTTGCCGGTTCCGGGAACATCCTCTAACAGGACGTGTCCTCCGGCAACTAAGGATGTCAGAAGAAGGTCAATGGTGTCGGTTCTTCCGACGATGACCTTGCGGATATTTTGTCTGATGGATTCAAGAATTTCGATTGGCTGCATAAGTTCCTCCTGGGTAAATCCCGGTATCCCCTATAAGATCTTTAAGCGGGGGCAGTACGGGTTTTTTACGGTCAGCGTGATAAGGGTACAGTAACGTACAGACCTGCTGAACAGTTATAAATCATTTTACTACAGCTTTTTTAGAAGAAATAGTATTTTTTGTTATGTTCTGGATTTTTATAGTTTTTTGTGGTGTTTTATCAATAAATCTTGCTATATCGTTAAAAAAATGCTAATATTAGTTCTGGACTTGAAGGTTCGGAAAAGGCCTTTGGGATTAAATCTTTTAGGAGGGGTCAGATGTTTAAGATATTAAAAGCAGAGCAGTTGGCAGACAAAATCTTTCTGATGGACGTTGAAGCACCCAGAGTGGCCAAATCCTGTGAGCCAGGTGAATTTGTGATCGTAAAGATGGATGAGATCGGAGAGAGAATCCCGCTTACCATTTGTGATTACAACCGTGAGGCAGGAGTGGTTACCATTGTATTCCAGATCGTTGGCGCTTCTACCCAGAGAATGTCAGAACTGAAAGCAGGAGATGCATTTGAGGATGTAGTAGGACCTCTTGGCCGCCCATCCGAATTTGTACATGAGGACCTGGAAGTATTAAAGAATAAGAAAATGTTGTTCGTAGCAGGCGGTGTCGGCACTGCTCCGGTATACCCACAGGTGAAATGGTTAAGAGCCCACGGTATTGATGCGGACGTGATCGTAGGCGCAAAGAATAAAGACCTTCTGATACTGGAAGATCAGATGAGAGCCGTAGCTGGTAATTTATATGTGACAACGGATGATGGTTCCTATGTCCGCAAGGGTATGGTAACTGACGTGATCAAGGATCTGGTGATCAACCAGGGCAAGAAGTACGATGTGTGTGTAGCCATCGGACCGATGATCATGATGAAATTTGTGTGCCTGTTAACAAAAGAATTAAATCTCCCAACTATCGTCAGCATGAACCCGATCATGGTAGATGGTACAGGTATGTGCGGTGCATGTCGCCTGACTGTTGGTGATGAAGTGAAGTTTGCATGTGTGGATGGACCGGAATTTGACGGTCATCTGGTAAACTTTGACGAAGCCATGAAGAGACAGCAGATGTATAAGACCCAGGAGGGCCGCGCAATGCTGAAATTAAAAGAGGGCAAGACCCATCATGGCGGATGTGGACAGTGCGGAGGTGACGAATAATGGATGTACTGAAAAAAGTTCCGGTTCGTGAGCAGGACCCAAAGGTAAGAGCAACAAACTTTGAAGAGGTTTGTCTTGGATATAATAAAGAAGAGGCTATGGAAGAGGCATCCAGATGTCTGAAATGTAAAAACGCCAGATGTATGAAGGGATGCCCGGTTTCCATTAATATTCCTGGATTTATCAAAGAGGTTCAGGATGGCAATTTTGAAGAGGCAGCGAAGATCATCGCCCAGTCTTCCGCACTTCCTGCAGTCTGCGGACGTGTATGTCCACAGGAGAGTCAGTGTGAGGGACAGTGTGTACGTGGTGTGAAAGGTGAGCCGATTTCCATCGGTAAGCTGGAGCGTTTCGTAGCAGACTGGTCCAGAGAGAATGATTTTGTTCCGGCAGTCAGCGAAGAGAAGAATGGCAAGAAAGTCGCAGTCATCGGTTCCGGTCCATCCGGTCTGACCTGCGCAGGTGATCTGGCAAAATTAGGCTATGACGTGACCATTTTCGAGGCACTGCATCAGCCAGGCGGCGTACTGATCTATGGTATTCCGGAGTTCCGTCTGCCGAAGGATACTGTCGTTAGACATGAAGTTGAGAATGTGAAAAAACTGGGTGTGAAGATCGAAACGGATGTCATCATCGGCAAATCCATCACCATCGACCAGTTATTAGACGAGGAAGGCTTCGATGCCGTGTTTATTGGATCCGGTGCAGGACTTCCGATGTTCATGGGTATTCCAGGTGAGAACGCCAACGGCGTATTCTCTGCGAATGAGTACTTAACCAGAAGCAACCTGATGAAGGCATTCCGTGACGATTATGACACTCCAATCGCAGCAGGCAAGAAGGTTGCTGTTGTCGGCGGTGGTAACGTAGCTATGGATGCGGCAAGAACCGCACTTCGTCTTGGCGCAGAGGTACATATCGTTTACCGTCGTAGTGAAGCAGAGCTTCCGGCACGAGTGGAAGAAGTTCACCACGCAAAAGAAGAGGGTGTGATCTTCGATCTGCTGACCAATCCAACCGAGATTCTGGTTGATGACAACGGCTGGGTAAGCGGCATGAAGTGCATCCGCATGGAATTAGGCGAGCCAGATGCATCAGGCAGAAGAAGACCAGTAGCTATCCCAGGTTCTGAGTTTGTGATGGATGTAGACACGGTCATCATGTCCCTAGGTACTTCTCCAAACCCACTGATCTCCAATACCACCAAAGGTCTTGAGATCAACAAGAGAAAATGTATCGTAGCTGAAGAGACTACTGGTAAGACCAGTAAAGAGGCTGTTTACGCAGGCGGCGATGCAGTTACCGGTGCAGCAACCGTAATCCTGGCTATGGAGGCCGGTAAAGCTGGCGCGAAGGGCATTCATGAGTATTTGTCTGGAAAGACAGAAGCGTAAGAGCTTTTGAAAATTGAAGATTGATGGTTTTGAGAGGGCGGGAAGCATAGGCTTTCCGCCCCTTTTGTAACAATAGAAAATAATATATCCCATTATACCCGTTATACCCTTGAAATGCTGAGGTATAACGGGTATAATTTGATATAACAACAGACACTAACAGGAGGTGACACTATGTTCCAAAATGAACTTCAAAGCCGTATTGAAGATTTAAAACAACAAATTGCAGCTTTTCCACCTGGTTCTATTACAAAGAAAAAAATAAATGGTAAGGACTACTTTTATCGTCGCTGGACAGAGGACAAAAAGAGAAAAGAAAAATACATTCCAATGACAGAAGTGGAAACAGTTCGACAACAGATTGAACAAAGAAGGTTATTAGAACAGGAGTTGATAATATTAAAAGTGCAGCTTTCAAAATCACAGCCTGAGAAAGAAATAGTGACATCTCCTGCATTTGTAACGAATGTACGAACTGGCAAATCTTTACGTGTATTTTCGGCAAGTGTTCAAAAAATGCGAAAAAGAGAGTGCTATCAACAACTTTACAATTTTGTTTACGGTGAAGCACAGGATAAGGTGTTCATCCTTTATGGATTACGCCGTACCGGAAAAACCACGATGATTCGGCAGATTTTTGCTGAAATGGATGACAACGAACTAGAAAAAACTGTTTTTATCCAGATTACATTAAAAGACACTTTAGCAGATGTAAACCATGATTTGAAACTATTAGAGGCACAGGGGATTCGGTATGTATTTCTTGATGAAGTGACCTTAATGGAAGATTTTATTGAGGGCGCAGCGTTGTTTTCTGATGTGTTTGCTGCTTGTGGTATGAAAATTGTACTGTCTGGAACAGATTCCCTGGGCTTTTTATTTACAGAAGACGAGCAGCTTTATGACAGATGCATTTTACTTCATACGACATGGATACCATATCGGGAATTTGAAGAGGTTTTGGGAATCCATGGTATTGATGAATACATTCGGTATGGTGGAACCATGAGCCTTGGCGGAGTTCATTATAATGAGACTTCTACATTTGCGACTTTGGAAAGTACGGATCAATATGTGGACACAGCCATTGCCAGAAATATTCAGCATTCTTTGCGATGCTATCAGTATGAGAATCATTTTCAACATTTGCGGGATTTATATGACAAAAATGAGTTGACCAGTGCGATCAATCGTGTTGTGGAAGATATCAACCATCGTTTTACACTGGAAGTTTTAACGCAGGATTTTAAATCCCATGATCTTGGAACTTCAGCATCTAATTTGCGTAGGGATCGGAAAAATCCAACAGATATCCTTGATCGTGTGGATGTGGCTGAGGTAACAGATAACTTGAGAAAATTACTAGAAATTCGAAATAAAAAGGAACAGCAAGTAGAACTTGATGACGTTCATGCAGCGGAGATAGAGGAATATTTGAATTTGCTTGACCTCACACAGAAGATTGATGTGATGCATTTGCCGAATGTTGGAACGAAGACTCAAAGGACTGTCATAGCGCAGCCGGGACTCCGTTATGCTCAGGCAGATGCTTTAATTCGTAGCTTGTTGTTGGATGAAATATTTAATTCTTTATCCTTGTCAGAACGAAATGCGATACAGGAACGGATTTTAAATGAGATAAAAGGGCGGATGCTGGAAGATATCGTTTTACTGGAAACAAAAATGGCGAATCCAGGAAAGCAGGTGTTTGTGCTTCAGTTCCCAATTGGAGAGTTTGATATGGTAGTATTTGATCCCAATGCTGCTGCATGTCAGATTTTTGAGATTAAGCATAGTACGGAGGTGGTTAAATATCAGTATCGTCACCTGATTGATCAAGAAAAATGTGCGCAGACTGAACATCGATATGGTTCGATTACGAAAAAAACGGTGCTTTACCGGGGCAAGAATCAGATGGTCGAAGGAATATGGTATCAGAATGTTGAGGAATATTTGAAAAATTTGTAAGTCACTCTCATTGTTGGAGTTTAGAAACCTCCCCTGGAATTTAACCCCTTTCAGCCTAATTCCAGGGGAGTGATCATACTAATACATATGCGGCATCCCACAATCATCATGCATCTCGCAATCGTGATCTGGCATTGCCCCGATATTCTGGGTGTTCAGCGTCCGGCGTTTTAGGCGCTGGTCTTCAGACTGCTGAAGGATAAAATCTTTAATTGCCCGCGCATTTTTAATATGCGTCAGTTCTAGTTTTGGATGGGTGACGTCGCCGGTGTTACAGATGATGGTCCCAAGTCCGACGATACGTTCGAGAAAACTGGTAGTCAGGGTCACATCCTGGATTTTATACATGTAGCAGTCATCTTCTTTGCGGCTTAAGAGTCCCTGATCGATGGTAACAAGCTCTTCGGTAATGGTGTAGGTGGTAAAAGTCAGTGGAAGCCCCAGAAATAAACATCTCTTTTTTTCTTTAAATTCCATAAATACACCCTCTTTTCATAAAAATATGGTAATGACACAGGTTGATGTGAAACATTTAAATGTAAATCAAGTATACTCGAAATAACTGAAAATTGCAAAGATATTTAAAGGAAAAGAAAAGTCCGTGTTCCATCATTGACACCTTGAACCATCCAGTCCATTTCAGTGCCGATTGAAGTCATGTTACTCCCAGCAGACCCACCATTTTCCCGGCTGCCACAGATAATGGGAATTCTTTGTTTACAGCAATGCAGATGGAGCGTCTAGGAATCGGATCGACGATATTCAGCTGAAAGACAGAGCCATTGATCAGGCTGCTTTCCGCGAAAGAATAAGGTACAAACCCAATTCCAAGGTTGTGAGAGACCATGGGGGTGATCAGGTCTGTGGTGGCCAGCTCGATATCTGGTGTGAGGTGACAGCCAAAGCTGGCAAATATGTGCTCCAGATGTTCCCTGGTTCCGGTACCTGGTTCCATGGAAACGATAGGGTAAGCGTTTAGATCGGACAGATGAAGCGGTGTGTCTTTTAACTGGGAAAATTGGGGACCGGCGATGAAAATATCCCTGATTTCCAGTAATTCGTGGATTTCAATGGAATCATCCGCTACTGGTGCGATGATCACTGCAAAATCAATGGCGTGCTCCCTTAATGCGTGAAGTGCCGCCGGAGTGGTGGTATTGGAGATTTTCAGCCGGATATGGGGATAAGCGGCACGAAACTGTTCTAAATAAGGAAGAAGAAAATAGTGCAGGGTGGTCTCGCTGGCGCCGATGCGGATCTGCCCTTCGGACAGGGACAGGTGATCGCGCAAGGATTGTTCTCCGTCTTCCACATGCTGGAATGCTTTCGATAAATGACGATACAAAAGCTCTGCCTCCGGTGTCATCTGAACTCCCTTTTTGGAGCGGATGAAAAGCTGACACCCCAGTTCCTTTTCCAGACCGGCGATAGCGTGGCTGACGGTGGGCTGAGTCAGAAACAGGGCCTTGGCAGCACCGGTGATATTTTTATATCTGGCAGTATAATAGAAAATCCGGTAAGTCTCAAAGTTCATAAAGCGTAGCTGTCTCCTTATCCATAGAAAAATTTTAGGAATAATGACAAAATATATCATTATATTTATCAATCTATCTGTAGTATAATATCAGCCAGTGCAAAACACAAGAAAAAGAAATTAAAAAGAAACAGGGGAGAGAGAAAAATGGTTAAAGATCTAACAGTTGGAAAACCAGAAGAAGTATTATGGAAATTTTCTATTCCGATGTTTGTCAGTGTCATTTTCCAGCAGATGTATAACATAGCAGACAGTGTGATCGCCGGCAAATTTGCAGGAGAGGATGCGTTGGCGGCAGTAGGAGCTTCATACCCGATCACCATGATTTTCATGGCCATTGCGGTAGGCAGCAACATCGGATGTTCCGTTGTGATTTCACAGTTGTTTGGTGCAAAAGAGTATGAAAAAATGAAAACAGCAGTTTATACAACGCTTACTTCTTCTGCTGTGTTGTCGATTCTGTTGACGGTCCTGGGACTGATAGGAACCAAGGGACTGATGCACATGATCCAGACACCGGATAATATTTTCGCAGATGGTTCTCTGTACTTAAGTATTTATATCGGAGGCTTTTTCTTCCTCTTCTTATATAATATCTGTACCGGAATCTTTCAGTCTTTAGGAGACTCCAAGACACCACTGTACTTTTTAATTGGTTCTTCGGTAGGAAACGTGATTCTTGATTATATTTTCGTAGCGATCTTCCCGTGGGGCGTAGCCGGTGTTGCATGGGCTACCTTTATCGCACAGGGCATTGCCTGCGTATTGGCGTTTATCACATTGTTAGGCCGTTTAAAAGGTGTAAAAACCAGGGGCGAGGTGAGGTTTTTCTCTGGGGAAATGTTAAAGAAAGTATCTTTAATCGCAGTACCAAGTATTTTACAGCAGAGCTTTATCTCCATCGGTAATATTTTCATCCAGGGTATCATCAACAGCTATGGCTCTTCTGTCATTGCCGGATACTCTGCAGCAGTAAAATTAAATACCTTTACCATTACTTCCTTTACAACCCTGGGAAATGGTCTGTCCAGCTTTACTGCCCAGAACGTGGGCGCCGGAGCCATCGACCGTGTCAAGAAAGGATACAAAGCCGGAGTCAAGATGGCGCTTATGGTGGCAGTACCATTTTTTATACTGTTTTTCTTCCTGGGAACGCAGATGATCTCTCTGTTCATGGATGAAGGTGGTACTCTGGCTATGAGCACCGGTGTTCAGTTCTTGAGAATCGTAGCTCCGTTCTATTTTGTAGTATCCATGAAATTAATGGCGGATGGCGTTCTTCGTGGCGCCGGGGCCATGACTTACTTTATGATCGCAACCTTTACGGATCTGATTCTCCGGGTAGTCCTGTCTTTTGTCCTGTCAGCGATGTTTGGCACAGTGGGTGTATGGCTGTCCTGGCCGATCGGTTGGACGATTGCCACGATCATGTCTCTGTATTTCTATTTCACGGAGAAATGGAATCCGATAAAGGAATTGGAAAAAGAGCTGGAGCCGGTTGTGGAAGAGATGGCGGAAGAAGCAGAGTAGAATCAGGAAAAGAATCGGGAAAAGAATCAGAAAAATAAGAAAAGAATAAATCGACAAATTTTAGAAAAAGCTATATAATAAAAAGAGGGGACGAAGTTTCCCTCTTTTTCATGTCATAGGAAACTTCGCCCTATGACACAAAAAACGCTCCGCGGGATCGCACTGCGGCGGAGTGGAAGAGTGTCGCTAAAGCGACCCGCCGCAGGCGGAGAATCCTGCGAGCAGGATTCTTTTTCAGTGTAAAGGAGAGTATCTATGAAAAAATATAAAAGAATCTTTACGATTGTGATCGATTCTCTTGGTATTGGCGCCATGGCCAATGCGGCAGAGTATGGTGATGCCGGAACAGATACCTTAGGACATATTGATGAGCGTATGAAAGAGTTTCGTATCCCGAACCTGGCAAAGCTTGGACTGGCCGATCTTCATCCGATGATCCATGTAGAAAAACCTGCATGTCCGATGGGGTATTATGCCCGTTTATCGGAAGCCAGTGTGGGAAAGGATACCATGACCGGCCACTGGGAGATGATGGGACTTCAGATCACGAAGCCATTTCAGACATTTACCGATACTGGATTTCCTAAGGAACTGCTGGATGAGTTAAGTGCCAGAACCGGAAGAAAGATCATCGGCAATAAAGCAGCCAGTGGTACGGAGATTCTGGAGGAACTGGGGGAAGAGCAGATCGCGACTGGCGCATTGATCGTATATACTTCTGCAGATTCGGTATTGCAGATCTGTGGAAATGAGGAGACCATGGGAGTGCCGGAGTTATACCGCTGCTGTGAGATTGCCAGAGAACTGACCATGAAGGACGAGTGGAAGGTAGGCCGTGTGATCGCAAGACCATATGTCGGACTGAAAAAGGGCGAGTTTAAGAGAACCTCCAACCGTCATGATTATGCATTGAAGCCGTATGGAAGAACGGTGTTAGATGCATTAAAGGACGCAGGCTATGATGTGATCAGTGTTGGTAAGATCCAGGATATTTTTGACAGCGAAGGAATTACAGAGGGTAACAAGTCCAAGAGCAGTGTTCACGGTATGGAGCAGACCATTGAGATCGCAGACCGTGATTTTACCGGATTATGTTTTACCAATCTGGTGGATTTTGATGCACTCTGGGGCCATCGCAGGAATCCGATCGGCTATGGTCAGGAACTGGAGCGTTTTGACGAGAAGCTCGGACAGCTTCTTCCGAAACTGAGAGAGGATGATCTTCTGATCATCACGGCAGATCACGGCAATGACCCGACTCATACAGGAACTGACCACACGAAGGAGATGGTGCCATTTCTGGCATATTCCCCATCCATGGTTGGCTGCGGCGGATTAGAAGATCAGAAGTGTTTCGCCGTGATCGGTGCGACCATTGCAGATAATTTCCAGGTAGAGATGCCGGAGGGAACCATAGGCACATCATTGTTAGGAGCGTTACGATAATGGAATATGAAAGACCGATGCACTTATTCAGACCGATGAATCATGCATCGGTCTTTTTTGTACGCTTTATTTTGGTGCAGAGATAAATAAAAAAAGAGGAGATTAATAGTAATGAAAGAGGAAATGAAAAATCTATTGTATATTTTAGCGGGTAATACCATCTATGCCCTGGCAGTTACCCTGTTTATTTTACCAAATGGACTGATCACAGGAGGAACGACCGGTCTGGCGCTGTTTTTCTATCATCAGTTCGGCCTGCCGATCCAGGTGTTTGTGTCAGCTTTTAATGTAACGATGTTTGTACTTGGCGCGATCGTGCTGGGTAAAAAATTTGCCCTGACGACCATTGTCAGCACGTTCTACTATCCATTTATTTTGTCAGTATTCCAGAACATGCCGATGATTGGAAAAATGACAGATGATAAGATTCTGGCAGTGCTTTTTGCAGGACTGATGATCGGCGGAGGTATCGGAATCGTTCTGCGAGCAGGTGCGTCTACTGGCGGTATGGACATTCCTCCGCTGGTACTGAATAAGAAGTTTGGAATTTCTGTTTCCGGGTCCATGAATGTGATGGATACGGGGATTCTGCTTCTGCAGATGGTCTTTTCCGACCGGGAATCGGTGCTTTACGGAATCTTATTAGTGTTGACTTATACCACTGTGCTGAATAAAGTTCTTCAGATGGGACAGGCGAAAATGCAGGTAAAGATCGTCAGCAGCCACTATGAGGAGATCAATCATGCGATTGCTACCCAATTAGACCGCGGTGTGACCTTACTGAAATCGGTTACCGGTTATTTAAAACAGGATGGCTATGTGGTCATGTCCGTTGTCAGTCACCGGGAGCTGGTACAGCTAAACCGTCTGATCCAGGAAATCGACCCTCATGCCTTTATCGTAGTGAACCAGGTTAACGAGGTGCGGGGCCGTGGATTTACCATGAAGAAAAAATATGGTTCAGATATCAATAAAGAAAATTAAGTGATAGTTTTGCTGAATTTGACAAATTAGCAGAAAATAATCGAAGTATTTCAATTATTCTCAATAAGAGATATTATTATTGACTAACCTGGGTACGGTTTGATAGTCTGTGTGTAATAAAAATAACGTAACTATTCAGTTTCTGACCTATGTGTTCTTACGGTCAGCGCAGCATGTGCGCACCTGCTGAATAGTTACAAAATACCAATATTCATAGGAGGAAAAAATTATGTTAGATATCAGCAAAATGAAACATATCGGACTTTTTGCAGGAGGTGTTCTGTTCGGAACCGCAGGTGTGAAGGTATTAGCAAGCAAGGATGCGAAGAAGCTGTACATCAACTGCTTAGCAGCTGGTTTAAGAGCAAAAGAGAGCGTTATGACTACCGCTACCAATATCCAGGAGAATGCTGGTGACATCTTAGCAGAAGCAAAAGAGATCAACCGTGTTCGTGCTGAGGAAGCTGCAAAGGCTGCTGATCCAGAAGTAGAAGAGACTGTTGAGGAGCAGGTGGAAGAGTAACATGAAATTTACAATCAGGCATGAGATAAAAGGCAGAATCCGTATTCATCTTTGCCAGAATCACATGACCATGCGCCAGGCCGATCTTTTGGCCTGGTTTCTTTCAAATCAGCCGATGGTGGAAGAGGCAAAGGTTTATGAACGGACTGCAGACGCAGTGATTCATTTCCGCGGTGAACGGAAAGAACTGATCCGCGCGATTTTGGATTTTACTTACGAAGATGAGACATTAAATGAAATCGTTCCGATGGACAGCGGACGGGAGTTGAATCAGGAATATCAGGACAAACTGGTAAACCAGTGTCTGGGACGTCTGTGTACCAAACTGTTTCTTCCGGCTCCGGTGCGTGCAGTTTATACCACCATCAAAGCTATCCGTTATGTATGGAAGGGTATCCGTTGTCTGATGAAGTGTAAGATCGAGGTTGAAGTGCTGGATGCCACAGCGATTGCGGTTTCCATTATCCGCAATGACTTCGATACGGCAGGCTCCGTCATGTTCCTTCTGGGTATTGGCGAGCTGCTGGAAGAGTGGACCCATAAGAAATCAGTAGGCGACCTGGCAAGAAGCATGTCCTTAAATATTGAAAAGGTATGGCAGAAGATCGATGATACTGAAGTATTGGTTCCGGTATCGGACATCCGCGAGGGCGATCTGGTAGTGGTCCATACTGGTAATGTGATCCCGTTAGACGGTATCGTAGAAGCCGGTGAGGCCATGGTCAACCAGGCTTCCATGACCGGAGAGTCTGTTCCGGTGAAGAAGGAGATCGGCTCTTACGCATATGCGGGAACAGCGATCGAGGAAGGCTCTATCACCATCCGGATCAAGAAAGCAGCTGGTTCTACCAGATTTGAACGGATCGTGACCATGATCGAGGAATCTGAGAAATTAAAGTCTTCAGTAGAAGGCAAGGCATCCGGTTTAGCAGATGCGTTAGTTCCGTGGAGCCTTGGAGGTACCGCGTTAACCTGGCTGATCACCAGAAATACCACCAAAGCATTATCCATTCTGATGGTGGATTTCTCCTGCGCCCTGAAACTGGCCATGCCATTATCTGTACTGGCGGCTATGAGAGAGGCCAGCAGCTATCAGATGACGGTCAAGGGCGGCAAGTTCTTAGAAGCCATTGCAGATGCAGATACCATTGTTTTTGATAAGACGGGTACCTTGACCAAGGCACAGCCAACAGTAGCTGATGTGGTGACTTTCGAGGGCCGTGACCAGAATGAGATGCTTCGGATCGCTGCCTGTCTGGAAGAGCATTTCCCTCATTCCATGGCGAATGCGGTGGTGCAGGAATCCATCAGCCGTGGGCTGGTTCATGAGGAGATGCATTCCAAGGTTGATTATATCGTAGCACACGGAATCGCCTCTTACATTGGTGATGAGAGAGTCATCATCGGAAGTAACCATTTTGTATTTGAGGATGAGAAATGTGTGATTCCGGAGAGTGAGATGGACAAATTTGACAGTCTTCCACCAGAGTATTCCCATCTGTATCTGGCGATTGGAGGACGTCTGGCAGCGGTTATCTGTATCGAAGATCCACTTCGTCCAGAGTCCACACAGGTGATCAAAGAATTGCGGAAGCTTGGTATTTCCAAGATCGTCATGATGACCGGAGACAGCGACCGTACAGCGAAGGCCATTGCAGCGAAGGTTGGTGTGGACGAGTATTACTCTGAGGTTCTGCCAGAAGATAAAGCGAACTTCGTGGAAAAGGAAAAGGCTGAGGGAAGAAAAGTCATCATGATCGGTGATGGCATCAACGATTCTCCGGCACTTTCAGCAGCCAACGTAGGAATCGCCATCAGCGAGGGAGCACAGATCGCAAGGGAGATCGCGGACATTACGATTTCTGAGGATGCGCTGTATCAGCTGGTGACCTTGAAGGAGATCAGTAATCGGCTGATGAAGAGGGTTCATTGGAATTACCGGTTTGTGATCGGATTTAACCTGGGTCTGATCCTGCTTGGTGTCAGCGGCGTGCTGGCTCCGGCCACCTCAGCGCTGATGCATAATACTTCGACGTTATTGATCAGTTTGAAGAGCATGACGAATCTGCTGGATCATGATAAGGTGGATCTGGAGATGGCAGAATAATGACCGGATCGTAACTATTCAGTACCTTCATAGTTACGAGCAAAAATCCATTCCAGATCAGCTTCGCTGATGGGATTTTTGCTTTCTAGCCTATGTGTTCTTACGGTCAGCGCAGCATGTGCGCAGACCTACTGAATAGTTACACCGGATCATAAAAAAACTCGTACTTTTACGAAAAGTTTTCGTGAAGTACGAGTTTTTGCGTTAATTAAAAAAGAATCAATAACCGTAGAAAATCTGCGTGATCGGTGAAGATTTGTCCAGCAGCAGTGTGTTATTCCCATTTCCCAGAGATGCTTTTGCGGCATCTAAGGATCTGACAAAGTTATAGAAATCTGCCTTGCTGGTATCGTTATAGGCTTCTGACAGGATTTGCATATACTGCGCCTCACCTTCTGCCTTGATCTTTTCCGCTTCCGCTTTCGCCTGGGATTTCATGACGGAAACTTCTTTGGTGGTATCGTTCTTGATCTTCTGTGCAGAGGAGTTACCCTGGGCAGTGTAGGAGGCAGCGATGTTGTTGCGCTCGGAAATCATACGGTCATAAACGGCCTGCTTGTTGTCATCTGGCATATCCAGAGACTTGGTTTCTACGGCCAGTACCTCGATGCCATATTCATCTAAAGAACTTCCGATGTTAGCGCGGATATCCTGGGCCAGCTTGCCATTCCGGTTCTCGATGATCTCGGTCTGATCCATATTGGAAATGACGGATTTCATGGAGGAGAACACGGAAGCGGAGATTCTGGACTGAGCCTGAGCTACCTGGCCGTTTAAATGGCGGGTGAACAGGATCGGGTCGGAGATCTTCCACAGGACAAATGCGTCTGCGATCATGCTTTTTTTATCTTTGGTGATGACATCCGATTCCGGGATATCATAAAGCTGTAAGGACTTTGGCAGAGTGGAGCTGGTCTGGATCACCGGAAGCTTTAAAGAAACGCCGGCGGTGTCGGTGACCCGCACGATTTCTCCAAATTGACGGATAATGGTGTATTCATCCGGATAGGTAATGACCAGAGAACCTCCAACTACAAACATGATAGCAAAAATAAGCAGCAACGTGATAAATTTTGATGCCCGTTTCATGATTACTGTGCCTCCTTTCCAGTCGTCGTGTCAGCCGGATCTGAATCTTGTGCAGCGGTGAAACTATCTAATGGCAGCAGCTTCTGGGTTCCATTTTCATCTACGATGTAGACCTTCATGGTCGGAAGCAGGTCTTCCATAGTCTCATAGAACATGCGCTGCTTGGTGATCAGAGGGTATTTGCTGTATTCTGCGTACATCTGCTCAAAACGGGAGACCTGTCCCTGGGCCTCGTTGATGCGGGCTTCTTTTTCGGCTTCGGCAGTCTTGATGATCTGGTCACACTCGGCCTCTGCCTGAGGGATCTTTTCGTTTCGGTCTTTGTTGGCGTTATTGATGGCCGTTTCCTTGCCCTGCTTGGCATTTTCCACATTTTTGAAGGCGTTCATGACCTCGTCGGTCGGTGGAAATGCGTCCTGGATGGTGATATTGGTTACGGAAAGCCCGATATCTTCTTCAATCATGCGGTTGGTCAGCTTTTCCTTGATTTCTGACTGGATCACAGCTTTTCCTGTGGTGATCACATCGTCTACATTATAGATGCCTACGGTGTCACGGATGTAGGACTGGGCCAGCATCTTTAAGGTAGCTACCGGGTCGGAAGATGCGTACAGGTATTTCACCGGATCATTGACCATGTATTCTAGGTAGAAATCAGTGTCGACAAAGTTAAAATCCTTGGTGATCATCACGGATTCTGAATCCACAGCCTCTCCGGTATCCTGGTTATAACCGATGGACATACCTTTAATACCCTTGGATACCATGCGGACGTTCTGAATAAATGGAATCTTAAAATGAAGTCCCGCCTGGGATTCCGCCTGGGGACTTCCCAAAGTAGTGACAACAGCATAATTTTCCTCATCCAGCACGTAGTAGCAGTTGCTGGCAATGACTGCGGCAGCCACAATGATGACTGTGGTCCCAGCCCTTTTGCCAAGATGCACCCGTCTGCGGATCGGATTGCCATCCGAGTCAAAACGTTCTGTTTGCCCGTCTGGGGCTGATGATTTTTTCTTAAATAGCATAAATACCTCCTTCTGCGATAAACTAAAAAATGAAAAGCGGGTGAAAAATATCCTGTCAAACAGCTCTTCGCCTGCGGCGGAACAGATGCTGTTTGGCAGGATATGATTACTTGCGGTGTTTTAGAATATGCTGTTTTAATGCTTCAAAGCTTTCCGGGCTGATGTCATGCTCCATCTTGCAGGCATCCGCCGTAGCGATCTCCCGGTCAACGCCAAGCTCGATCAGCCAGCCGGACAGGAGAGAGTGGCGCTCATAGACGGTTTCTGCCATAGCCTGACCCTCCGGAGTTAAAGAAATATGTCCATTGTCAGACATCACGATCAGATCCCGGTTGCGCAGGTTCTTCATGGCAACACTGACACTTGGCTTGGAAAAATGCATCTCGTTTGCAATATCGATCGAGCGTACCTCTGGAAGCTTATGGCTTAACACCAGGATCGTCTCCAGATAGTCCTCTACGGATTCTTCAGATTTGTGTTTGATATAGGTCATTCGATTCCCTCCAATAAAGTCTTATGGCTATTCTATCACAGAAAAGAAGGAAAAACAAGAATGGGTGAAAAAAGGATTTGCAGGGAAAATTATCAACAAAGATATTTTCAAGGACTGGCTTTAGGCTGACTTGAAAAAGGGAAATTTTGCTTTATGATATACGATATGTTACAATAAAAGAACTATGTTGGACGGAATTTCAAAGAGAAAGGTGATTTTGAAAATGCTTAAGTCATTGTTGGATACGGTTGCAATGCTTAGTTCCGATGAAGCACAGAATGTTTTGGTTTCAGCGGGAGAGCGAGTAGTAAAAAATTATAAGGGATCAAAGGCGTGGGAAAAACTGATCGTAGGCACAGGCAAATTTTTTGTTGAAAATGAACGGAAAAAGGAGTTATTCTTTGAAGATTTGGAATGTGCATTATCGAAAGAAAATTTAATTCCGATCGCAGCGAAATTAAAATCTGAGGATGGATATGATTTGAAGCATGGATTATATCAATCATTTATGCAGTTGATGAGAAAATATGAAATTCCATATGAGATTGCAGAATCTTATACGATGCGGATGATCTATACTGTGCTGGGGCAGTTAAGGGTAATAGATCCAGATAAATATGAACATCATTTTTTGAAGGAGTGGAGGGAGGAGCAAGAAAAAAGCTTTTCGGCATTGCAAAATCGAATTGAAAAGATGTCAAATGAATTGATTGTCTATCATCGTGAGCAATTGGCAATTATGTCATCTGGGCAAATGGATATAGAACTCAGAAGAAACACTCAGAATCCATCATTAGGAATAGAATTTTTTGTGATTGACGATGAACATTTTCAGGACAGTTTTCAAGATCAGAGATATGAAAAAATGGTTTACATAAGAGGACGTAATCGGGAGGAAACGGTTTATTGTATTCTTAATGAATTGTGGAGGCTAGATGACAGACGTCCTATTTATGTTGTAAAAAATCTGGAATCATGGAATAAATTGCAGTTATTGGAAAATAAAGGAAATGTTTATATTCCGTGTTTTTATGCAGATGAAATTGTAGCAATTGAGAATAATACAAATATTTTTGTAATAGATGAGAATACACCGGTATTTAATAAGCCGGTTCTGGAATTACGACCGAGAACTCAACGTACGCTAGCAAAATGTTTAAAAAAAGCCGGAATGGATTATAATGAGGTCAATGCTTTGCTGACTGATACCCATGGTTTATATACACAGATTAAAAAGAAATTGTTTAAAGGTGAATACCTGAAATTACCTTCTTGGATAGATCATGTTAGTGATAGAGCAAAAAAAACGTGCCTTCTTATCGGAAGTTGGGAGGAAATAGCGGGCGATAAGCTAATTATTGAATCTTTATATGGCGATTCTTATGATAGATTCCTGGAGGAAGTTCTTCCGTATGCCAAAGGAGAAGATCCGCTTATATATGAGGTAAAGCATAATGGATCTGTTTCGTATTATTTAGCGAGTACAGAAAACATCTGGGGTTATCTTAATGTTTCAACAAATGAAAGAATCTGGAGTGCATTTGTTACGGCTGTATTGGATGTGCTTAATGAATCAGAGAATCTTTTTATATATGACAATTATGAAAGGATACATGCACAGCTTAAAGGAGAAAAGTTATTTTGGTCTGAAACTATACGAAAAGGTATGTTAAAAACATTGATGATTAAAGGAGGATATTATAAGGAAGAAGAGACACAGGCAACCTTAGATGGAGTGGTTAAGGCCATATTAAAATGTGTAAAAACGGAAGAACAATGGATTTACATATCAAAGTTCTGGTTAGAACTTTGTGAAATATCTCCAACAGTTGTTATGGAAAGGCTAGAAAAGGAATTAGACGAAGATACTGGGCTTTTATCTCTTTTTCGGGAAAAATCAAACGATGTTTTTGGGAAAAGAGATGCTTATATGGATATTTTATGGGGGATTGAGCAATTTCTTAGTCAAAAAGAATATTTTTGGACTGCATTTAGATGGCTTTTAAAATTGGATGCCTGTTGCTATGAAGGTAAATTCGATTCACTTAAGACAGTTTTTGAAAAGGTATTTTGTACATGGGTGAATTTTTCTCCGCTTCAGACGGCGGAAGAAAAAATAAAGGCAGCAGAAATTGCTTTGGAAATTGATAGCCATCGTGCGTGGGAATATATGTATTCAGCAATTGATCATAACAAAGGAAGCATATGTGGCGATTTGTTGTTTCCGAAGTATAGGAGACATGAAGAAACACGATCAGTTACTATATGTGAGATGCAAAAAACAGATAGAGGATATGTTGGTATTCTTATAAAACATATGGAGTTTTCAGTTGACCGATGGATAAAGATAATTAATTTGTTATGTGAGTTACCAGAAGATTTATGTAAAAAAGTTTTTAATCAACTTTTATATGAAGTTAGTCAAATGACAGATGAAGAGGTCATGCAAATCAAAAATGAAATTAGGCATCTAATTTATACGCATAGATATTATGCCTCTACAAATTGGTCAATGACGGAGGAAAGACTTCAGGAATTTGAAAATCTCCTTGATGAAATACATATTGATACGCTTGAATATGAGTATAGTTATTTATTTGAAAGGTATCGAGGCTATCCGCTTTTGCATCCGATTCCTTTTAATAGAGAAGGGGAGAGAAAGAATAATGAGGTGGCTACACAGGAATTGGTTCGAGAGAAATTGATTGAATTTCATGAACTTGGATATGATTTACAAATCTTAGCAAAAGCTTGTGCGAAGGAATCGAATACATCTTTAGGAAAATATTTGGCAATGTACTGGAATGGTGGAAAATGGAAATTAAATGTATTTATAGATCTGCTGAACGCTCAAGAGTCTGGAGAGATTGCACTTGATTACTTAAAGGTTTTAAGCTATAGAGAATCCTTACCTTATTATAAAATTATTAAAGATTTGTCAAATGGTGGCTATCCTGTAACTTTTTTGGCGAAGATATATAGAGTAGAAGCATCTAGAACAAAAGAAATTCCGCTTGTCACAAATGCTCCAGATACAATTAAAAAAGAATTTTGGAAAACAAGTATTGATTGCGAAAGCTGTAATATACAGTGGGTTTTGATAGAATGTAAGAAGTATGCTACTGTCGATGTGTATCTGGATCAGATGCATCAAATTCATTATGAGAATCCATTATCTGCTGATCAAATTTTTGAATGTTTTGAGAAAATTGAGCGTATGCCGCAATCAGGCGGCGATCAGTCAATCGGATATCATGCGGAACAACTGATTGGTGTAATGCAGAAGGCATATTGGGACAATCCAGAAAAATGTATCAGAGTTGCAGGTATTGAACTTTTCTTTATGGATTTATTGGATTGGAAGAGTATGAAGTGTTATCATCATATGATTAAGCAGGAACCGAAATTATTTGCACAACTTGTGAATGGTATTTTCAAAAAGGATCATGGTAGGATTGATGAACAACTTAAGGATCAGATATGTGTTCAAAATATGTATAAAATTTATGAAAAAGCTCATTTCTGTCCAACAGAAAACAATGGAGAGGTTTTGACAGAATCTCTTGAACAGTGGATAGAGCGGTACAAACAACTATTAATTGATCAGGACCAGAAGAGTTTATTTACTGCTACCTTGGGACGATTGTTTGCATTTTCTCCTGAAGGTTTAGACGGTCACGAGCCATGTGAAGCGGTGAGAAACATGATTGAAAAGTACGGTGATGACAGAATGTATCATAGTTATCAAATAGAAGTATATAATCGCCGGGGCGTTTATTGCTGCTCAGCAGGAAAAGAAGAACTTAAGATGGCAGATGAGTTTGAAAAGAATGCACAGTATTTAGAACCCAATTATCCTAAAACAGCAAAGATTTTCTACGGCTTGAGTAAAACCTATGAAAGTGAAGCCAAGAGAGAGCGGGTGGAGGCTGAAAATGATTGGTAGAGAAAAATAAGGATGCATAGAAAAATGGACATCATTGTAGATCGAAATGCTATCAAAATGTATCGAAATGTTATTGTAAAGCATCAAAATGTTTTATAAACTCAGTGCAGAGGATTGAAGGAGGTATGGATGTGCATATACGTGAGCTGTTTCCAGATGTAATATCAGAAGATCTGGATTATGAGTACAAGACAGTTTTAAATCCAGATAAACCTGTAAAATGGGCCAAAACGATCGTTGGTTATGCCAATGGAAAGGGTGGAATCATGTTTGTTGGAGTTTCAAATGAAGGTATAGCATTTGGAATTAGTCTGGAAGAAGTTGATAAGACGAAAAATCTTATTGCAACTGTGAATGACAGGCATATTTTTCCACATGCAAGAGTCCGTTATATGTTGCGTAGTGTGGATGCGAATGCGGAGCGTTTTGTTTTGGCTGTTCATGTTGTACAAGCAGATTCTATTTTAAGGTATCGGGAAGGGGATTTTAATGAGACGGTGTATATAAAGGGCGATGGAAATACACCACCTGCGACACCGGAAGAGATTATTACTTTGTATAAAAGAAAATTTGGGGTGGATAATGAAACAACGGAAATAAGATATGATGACAAACAATGGGAAGAATATATCAAACTATGTCGGGAATATAGAGAGGATTCATCAATTCCAACATTAAAAGATTTGCAGAACGAGGAAATTGTATCGAAGGATGGATTTGCAAAATCTGGATTTATGATGTTTAGTGATGATTATGATGGAGATGATTCTTTGATATGCTGCAGACTTTGGAAAGGAAAACAAAAGACGGGAATTGTCTTAGATCATGAAAGATTTAAAGGATCCTTGGCTAAAGTTTTCCAGGAGGCCATGAATTTCATTGAGAGAAATACAAAGACGGGGTGGAAAAAACACCAAATGGAGGTCGGGAAGAAGTTCGGGCATATCCCAAAGAGGCGATTCGAGAAGCCCTTGTTAATGCAATTGCTCATAGAGACTATTCCATAGCAGGGACTCAGATTGATGTTGATATTTATTGTGACAGAACAGAAATAGTATCTCCGGGTTCATGGTTATTGCCGAAGAATTATGAAGAGTATCCACTTGGATCGGTCCCCTCTATTCGGAGAAATACGATTATTGCGGCATGTTTGGATGAAGCAAATCTAATGGAGCGTGGCGGCACAGGTTTTCAGACGATGATTGAGAGTTATAAAAATAGTGAAGAACATCTGCAACCAGTAGTGTTGATTTATCCTGGCTTTTTGGATTTGCGTTTGTATGACAGACTTTATGAAGAAAATAGGATTGTACAGAATAACTCCATGCTAACGGATACAGAAAGAATTATAGAAATATTGGAAATAGAAGGGCCAAAGTCAGTTAAGGAACTGCAGGCATATACAAAATACAAAAGCAGGAGTCAATTTTTGGCGGAAGTGATTAATCCATTGATAGATTCAAATATGATTTATCGGGACGGAAGTGTAAAGTCTCCAACAGCAAAAATTAGATTGAAAACATGATTTATAATTAAAATATAAATGTGAATGTTCTGACGTTTACTGGTTTGTTCAGATGTGCTATACTACGGGCAGCAGAGAGGAGAGAAAAGCTATGAAATATACGATTTCGATTTTTGACTTAGATGGAACGATTTTAAATACACTGGAAGATCTGGCGGACAGTACCAATTATGCATTGAAAACCTGCGGCTATCCGGAACGGACCATGGATGAAGTACGACAGTTTGTGGGAAATGGAATCCGAAAATTGATGGAGCGGGCAGTGCCGGAAGGAACTCCGGTGGAGGAGATTGACCGGGTACATGAGACATTTACTGCACACTATAAAGTTCACTGTGCGGACAAGACCAGACCTTATGACGGAATTATGGAACTGCTTCAGAATCTGAAAAAGGACGGCTGTAAGCTGGCTGTGGTGTCCAATAAGGCGGATTATGGCGTGCAGGAACTGTGTAAACAGTATTTTGACGGCGTGTTTGATTTTGCTGTGGGAGAGCGGGAAGGCATCCGCAAGAAACCGGCGCCGGATTCTGTCAATGAGGTGTTAAAGACCCTGGAATGTTCCCGTGACCGGGCTGTTTATATTGGTGACTCTGATGTGGACATTCAGACCGCAGCCAATGCCCAGATGGATCATATCATCGTGGAATGGGGATTCCGGGATATCCCGTTTTTGATTTCTAAAGGAGCGAAAGTGCTGGTAGAAAAGCCGGAAGAGATTCTGGAGATCGTGGAAGGACGATGATAAACGTTTTACCACCGAAAAAATGTTCTACGTAACAAAATTACGTCCGAAAAAATATAGAGACAACGTGAGATTTACATCGAAAAAATGAAGGACTGCACATGATAGCAGAGTCTCTGATAGCAAACATCATAGCTACGGTGTGCAGTCTTTTCTATTGGTAAAGTGACCCGTTGCAGACGGAGAACCCTGTCTGCCGGATTCTATTTTTAATAATGGATCACATTCGCCTCTGCCCGGATCTTCTCGATCACCGGCGCAGCCTCCGGACTTTCAAAATACCGGAGAGTAGTCTCTGGAACCAGGGTCTTTAAGGTTTCCATATCTCCGTCCTTCAGGCACTGACGGACGGTGGATGCGCTGATTGGTTTTCCATTGGCTTCTTTTCTTGGAATGATCCGGCACTGGATGTCTGCTTTTGGAAGCTCTGCGGCCATGATCTCATTGTACATACTGGTCACCAGGCTGGTTGGTTCTTCGCCAACATAGCGGCAGGTGATGCCAAGGGCTTCGGAAATCCTTGTAAATACGGCCAGATCCAGACGGGCGTGGCTTTCGATGACAGCAGTTTCGTCCTTCTGGAAATAGCTTGGGAAGGTGGCGCTGCTGATGATATAAGGGCCGCTTTCGTGGTAGCAGATATTGCTTAAGTGAGCGGTTCCTTCCATCACCAGTTTTTTGCGGACAGAAAATGGAACCAGGCTGGAGTCTTCGCTGACGATGAATAAGTGCAGAAGATCGCAGGAAGCAGCAGCTGTCTCCACCAGATACTGGTGTCCAAGGGTAAAGGGGTTGGCGTTCATGACAAGGGCAGAGATGAAAGGGTCAGAAGTGCCAGAGCCATCTGTGGAAGCTGCTGCATGGCCAGTCAGACAGCGTTTGTCCGCATTGGCCAGGTCTGTATAAGCCTTACATTCGCAGGTTTCTTTCTTCAATTTCTCCAGATACCCGGAAAAGCCCGTTTTCCGGTTTTCCATAAACACGATCTGCCCGTCCACCCGGACGATTTCATAAAATCCCAGATCCCCGAAGAATTTTGCTGAATTGCATTTCGTATAAAGGAACAGGTGCATATTTCCCCGTGCGAACTGTACCTCCATCAGATGGGTGACGATCTCATTCATCAGCCCCTCGCCCTGATGGGAACTGTCCACTGCCATACACCGCAGGGTATTGCCAAAACAGCTTCCTGTGGCGATCACATTCATATCATCGTCAAACATGGCGCAGGTGTAGTCTAAGTTGCCGTCCTTGCGGATTCCTTCTTTTATTAATAGCTCTGAAACCAGGCGGTTGGTACGCTTGTCAGAGGGATAAACTTTCGAAATTTGATAATCGGACATGAGTTTTGTCTCCTTTTTCGTTCTTGAAGTTATTTTAAAAAAGTTTTGGAAAAATGTAAAGGTCTCTTTTTCGTATATAAAAATGATTGACAAATAAATCTTCGACTGTTATATTTTACACTATGGAACGAGGGCGTTGCAGATGGTCTGGGAAGAACAGACCTTATGCAGTGCCCTCTTTACGTTTGGGACAGAAGTATGATACACTAAAAGAATAAGGCGATCTGCAGATTTTTCATGATGTAGAGAGGGAGAAACATATGGCGAAATACAAGAAAGAAGATATTTTTCGTATGGTAGAAGAGGAAGATGTGGAGTTTATCCGTCTTCAGTTTACAGACATGTTTGGTATGTTGAAAAATGTAGCGATCACGGCTGGTCAGCTGGAAAAGGCACTGAATAACCGCTGTGTATTTGATGGTTCAGCCATTGAGGGATTCGTAAGGGAGGAAGAGACAGATATGTACCTTCACCCGGATCTGGATACGTTTACCATTTTCCCATGGAGACCACAGCAGGGCAAAGTGGCGCGTCTGGTCTGTGATGTGTATGGTCCGGATGGAACTCCGTTTGAGGGAGATCCGCGCTATATTTTAAAGAAGGTATTAAAAGAAGCAGAAGAGCTGGGCTTCTATTTTAATGTAGGACCGGAGTGTGAATTTTTCTTATTCCATACGGATGAAGAGGGACGTCCGACCACCAAGACCCATGAGATGGCTGGTTATTTTGATGTGGCGCCGATCGATCTGGCAGAAAATGTACGCCGGGATATTGTACTGAACCTGGAAGAGATGGGTTTTGAGATCGAATCCTCTCATCATGAGATCGCACCGGCACAGCACGAGGTGGATTTCCAGTATGAGAAAGGCTTAAAGGCAGCAGATAATATTCTGACCTTTAAGATGGCAGTGAAGAGCATCGCCAAGCAGCATGGCCTTCATGCGACCTTTATGCCGAAGCCAAAGGCCGGGGTGAATGGTTCCGGTATGCATATCAATATGTCTTTAGAGGACAAGCTGGGCAAAAATCTATTTGCAGATACAGATGATAAGCTGGGATTAAGCAGGCTGGCCTATGAGTTTATGGCTGGTATTTTAGCCCATATCAAATCCATGTGCCTGTTGACGAATCCTATTGTCAATTCCTATAAGCGCCTGATTCCAGGCTATGATGCGCCGGTTTATATTGCCTGGTCCAGAGCGACCAACCGGGGACAGATCGTGAGGATTCCGTCTTCCAGAGGCGCAAGCACCAGACTGGAGCTGCGAAGCCCGGATTCTGCTATGAACCCATATCTGGCACTGGCAGCATGTCTGGCAGCAGGACTGGACGGCATCAAGAATCACATGGAACTGCCGGAGCCGGTGGTTCAGAACATTTATGCCATGGATGAGGAAACCATCAAGGAGCGGGGCATTGATCATCTGCCGGAGACTCTTGGAGAGGCGATTGATGAGTTTGAAGAGGACGTATTTTTAAGGAAGGTTCTTGGAGACCATATTTTCTACAAATATCTGGAAGCTAAGAAAGAGGAGTGGAACGTATTCCGCAGCCAGGTAACCGACTGGGAGATCGGGGAATATCTTTACAAATATTAAAGATAGTTTCTAATGACACCAAGACCTGGGGGTGAGATATGTGACCAATATTATCGTGGCGTTTTCCAAGCCGGAGGACGCAAAAAGTATTAAAAATATCGTCATGAAAAATGGCTTCCGTGTTGTCGCAGTCTGCACCTCAGGTGCCCAGGCCATCAGCAGTCTGGAGGGACTGAACGGGGGAATCATAATCAGCGGATACCGGTTTGAGGATATGTTGTTTAGGGATCTGTATCAGAATCTTCCGGAGAACTTTGAGATGCTTTTAGTAGCATCCCAGAACCGGGTAGGTGATGATCTGGATTATAAGCACCTGGTATATCTGCCTATGCCGCTGAAGGTTCATGATCTGATCGCCACACTGTCTATGATGTGTGAAGCCCAGATCTGGCTGAAAAAGAAACGGAAGCAGAAGCCTCATCCAAGAAGTGAAGAGGACCGGCTTCTGATCACCAAGGCGAAGGAGCTCCTGATGGACCGGAACCACATGACGGAGGCAGAGGCCCATCGCTATCTGCAGAAATGCAGTATGGACAGTGGTACCGGTATGGTGGAAACTGCACAGATGGTGATCAGCCTGATTCAGATTTAGCAGTTTAGAAGTATATAGAAAAAGAGGACCGAGTATGAAATTTACGAAAATGCAGGGCGCAGGGAATGACTACGTCTATGTGAACTGTTTCGAGGAAAAAGTAGAAGATCCAGTGTCAACCGCGATTCGGGTCAGTGACCGCCATTTTGGAATCGGTTCGGACGGACTGATCCTGATCTGCCCGTCCGATCACGGAGATTGTCGGATGAGGATGTTCAATGCAGATGGCTCCGAGGGCGAGATGTGCGGGAATGCCATCCGCTGCGTGGGCAAATACGTCTATGACCACGGCATCTGCCCGAAGACAGAGCTGGTGGTGGAGACTTTAGGCGGTGATAAGTACCTGACATTGAATGTGAAAGATGGAAAGGTATTTGAAGTGACTGTGGATATGGGAGAGCCGGAGCTGACTTCCGAGCTTCCAGAGAAGATTCATGTGAATGGCGAGAACAGAGAATTTGTTGGGATTTCCGTTGGAAATCCGCATGCTGTTTATTTTACGGAAGAAATCGACGGATTAGATTTAGAAAAGATCGGCCCGGCTTATGAAAATCATGAGCGTTTCCCAAACCGGGTCAATTCTGAATTTATAGAATTAGTCAGCCGTGACCATATCCGGATGCGGGTATGGGAGAGAGGAAGCGGTGAGACCTGGGCCTGTGGAACAGGAGCGACAGCCAGTGCCGTAGCTTCTATTCTGATGGGCTACACAGATCCGACGGTGAAGGTCTCTTTAAGAGGCGGTGATCTGACCATCCACTGGAACCGGGATACCAATCATGTCTATATGACCGGTCCGGCAGTGGAGGTATTCCATGGTGAGATCGAGGTCTGACCGGTCAACAGTTGGAATGATTCAAGTCGAACGTCTGTGAGACTTGGCGCGTGATTCTGGTCAGCGTAAGCTGACATATTCTTTACAGAATGAGAGTGACATAAAGGAGGAAAATGCCATGTTTCAGGTAAATGAAAATTATTTAAAGCTGCCGGGAAGCTATCTGTTTTCTACAGTAGGAAAGAAAGTGAAGGCTTATTCTGAGGCACACCCGGATAAGAAGGTGATCCGTCTGGGAATCGGTGATGTGACCCAGCCATTGGTTCCGGCCATTATCAAGGCCATGCATGAAGCTGTGGATGAGATGGGCAATGCGGATACCTTTCACGGTTATGCCCCGGATCTGGGATATGGATTTTTAAGAGAGACCATTGCCAGAGAGGATTACGAGAAACGTGGCTGTCCGATCGCGGCAGATGAGATCTTTATTTCTGATGGTGCAAAAAGCGACTGTGGCAATATCCAGGAGATTTTCTCCGCAGACAGCCGGATCGCTGTCTGTGACCCGGTCTATCCGGTTTATGTGGATTCCAATGTGATGGCAGGCAGAACCGGTGAGTACGATGGGGAAAACGGTATCTGGAGCAACGTGATCTATATGCCGTGTACAGCGGAAAATGGTTTTGTTCCGGAGCTTCCAAAAGAGACGCCGGATCTCATTTACCTGTGTATTCCGAATAACCCAAGCGGTACCACACTGACCAGAGACCAATTAAAGGTATGGGTGGATTATGCCAATCAGGTAGGCGCTGTGATTCTTTATGATGCTGCTTATGAGGCATATATTTCAGAACCGGATGTTCCACACAGCATTTTCGAGATCCCGGGGGCCAGGACCTGTGCGATTGAGTTCCGTTCCTTCTCCAAGAACGCCGGATTTACCGGAGTGCGGCTTGGCTTTACGGTAATTCCAAAGGATTTAAAGAGCGGCGATATCACGGTACACAGCCTTTGGGCAAGAAGACATGGAACCAAGTTCAACGGCGCGCCGTACATCATCCAGAAGGCGGCAATGGCAGTCTACTCTGACGAGGGAAAAGCCCAGTTAAAAGAGCAGGTGGGCTACTATATGCGTAATGCCAGGGTGATCTATGACGGCTTAAAAGAGGCAGGCTACGAAGTATACGGCGGTATCAACGCTCCATATATCTGGTTGAAGGTTCCGGCAGGTATGACTTCCTGGGAATTCTTTGATTACCTGTTAGAAAATGCCAATGTGGTCGGAACACCGGGAAGTGGATTTGGTCCAAGTGGTGAAGGCTATTTCCGGCTGACTGCGTTTGGAACCTATGAAAATACCGTGGAAGCTATTGATCGGATGAAGAAATTACAAAAATAGTAACTGTATGGTCAGTTATGAAATAGAGATGCAGGGTTTATGCATCGAGGAAGACGGGAGGAGAATGCACTATGATGACTTTGGACGATATTGACAGAAAGATCTTAAAAATCCTGCAGGAAAATGCCAGGACTTCCCTGAAAACCATAGCAGAAAAAACATTTTTGTCATCTCCGGCAGTCTCAGCCAGAATTGAGAAGATGGAAAAAGATGGGATCATTTCCGGATATCATGCACTGATCGATCCCATTCGTCTGGGATATCACATCCTGGCTTTTATCAATCTGAATGTGGACCCGGATGATAAGCCAAAATTCTATGAGTTTGCGTCGAATGTGCCAAATGTGTTGGAATGTAATTGTGTGACAGGGGAGTATTCCATGTTGATGAAGGTAGCGTTTCAGAGTACCATGGAACTGGATCTGTTTATTGGCCAGCTTCAGAAGTTTGGCAAAACCAGTACGCAGATCGTGTTCTCCACCCATGTGGGGCCAAGAGGGGTAAGTGTAGAAACCATAGGGTAGAAGGAGAAGGTACCGAATGGTTCCTAGAAAAAGAAAACAGGGGAAATAAAAATGAAAGAAAACAAGACAAAGAGGTCTTATGAGATTGATATGTGCAGCGGTCCGCTCTTTTCCAAGATCGTTCTGTTTGCATTACCATTAATGGTGTCTGGAGTTTTGCAGCTGCTATTCAATGCGGCGGATATTATCGTTGTAGGCAGATTTGCAGGAAGCCAGTCCATGGCAGCGGTTGGTTCCAATGGCTCACTGATCAATCTGATGGTCAATGTGTTCATTGGCCTTTCCATTGGTGCCAATGTGCTGGTTGCGCGGTATTATGGCGCCAGGGATGAAAAGAATCTGGAGGAGACGGTCCATACTGCGATGGTGATCGCTGTTGTGGGCGGCCTCCTTTTGATCGCTGTTGGAGAACTGCTGACCAAACCGATCCTGATCCTGATGGGATCACCGGAGGATGTGCTTCCACTGGCAGTGTTATATATGAAAATCTATTTTCTTGGAATGCCGGGAACGTTGGTTTATAACTTCGGAAGCGCTATTTTGCGTGCAGTCGGAGATACCAGACGGCCGTTGTATTTTCTGCTGACTGCAGGCGTGGTTAATGTGATTTTCAACCTGATTTTCGTCATTGCGTTTTCCATGGATGTGGCAGGCGTTGGCTGGGCAACGGTTATTTCCCAGTATATTTCTGCAGCCCTGGTCTTAAGGTGTCTGATCCAGACTGAGGCAGATTATCGTCTGGAGCTGTCAAAATTACGTGTGGTGAAGCATAAGCTGTGTGCGATTATCCAGATTGGACTTCCTGCTGGTCTCCAGGGTGCGATTTTCTCGATTTCCAACGTACTGATCCAGTCCTCCATTAACTCCTTCGGTTCTGTGGCAATGGCAGGCAGCACTGCTTCTTCGAATATTGAAGGTTTTGTCTATACGGCCATGAATGCGATTTATCAGACGGCTTTAAGCTTTACCAGTCAGAACTATGGTGCGGGCAATTTTAAACGGATCAAGAAAATTCAGATTTATTGTGTGGCGTTTGTCGTGGCTACGGGTCTGGTACTGGGCCAGGGCGCAGTATTCTTTGGAAATAAGCTGCTTCGGATCTATTCTTCCGATCCGGAGGTGATCACATACGGGTTGGAACGTCTGGCTATCATCAGTGGACCATATTTTCTATGTGGAATCATGGATGTTATGGTAGGCGGACTGCGTGGGCTTGGCAGCTCCGTGATTCCTATGTTCGTTTCCCTGACCGGAGCATGTGTGTTCCGTGCGATCTGGATCTATACGATTTTTGCCATGAACCGGACACTGGATGTGCTTTATTATTCTTACCCGGTATCGTGGCTGATCACTTTAACCGCCCATGTGATCACTTATGTGATCATTTTCCGATTAAGATCCAGAAACCAGGCAAATGTGGCAGGATAAAAACCGATTGACAAATCCCTCCAAAACCACTATGATAAGATAAGTGCATTATCAATGCGAAAGGTTGAGAAAAAGAGGAGTACGTTTTCAAGTCCCCTTGACAGAGAGAGAGGCCCATCGGCTGAAAGGCATCTTAAGGATAGCGAAAACGGAAGGTAGCTTTGGAACCGGGACGGGGAAATCGCAGTAGTCGTCCACGCTTTGTCAGCGTTAAGGGACTTAAGAGATGTACAGAAGTTTTTCTGTATAAGTAAGGTGGTACCGCGGATATTTCGCCCTTTTCATGAGAGATCATGGAGAGGGCTTTTTGTGTCATAGGAAATTTCGCCCTATGATACAAAAAACGCTCCGCTAAGGATCGCACTGCAGTGGAAGAAAGGTGGGAGAACATGCATCAGAAGAAATCAACTGTTTCCAAAAGCAGAAGCACTAACTGCGAAAGCTGTGTGAATTACGTCTACGATGAGGAATATGGATATTATATCTGCGAGGCAAATCTGGATGAGGATGACATGATGCGTTTTCTGACCAGCCAGACCTTCAGTTGTCCGTACTACCAGTTGGATGATGAGTACCGTGTGGTACGTCATCAGATGTAAATTGTTAAAAGAAAAGATCATCATAAAAGGAGAAAGTCAGAATGAAAGAGTTAGAAAAGAACTATAACCCGTCTGAGATCGAAGACAAGTTATACGACAAATGGCTTACGAAGAAGTATTTTCATGCTGAGCCAAACCCGGACAAGAAACCATTTACCATCGTGATGCCGCCGCCAAACATTACCGGACAGCTTCATATGGGCCATGCGCTGGATAACACCATGCAGGATATCCTGATCCGTTATAAGAGAATGCAGGGCTATGAGGCTCTGTGGCAGCCGGGAACGGACCATGCAGCGATCGCAACTGAGGTAAAGGTAATTGAAAGCTTAAAGAAGCAGGGCATCGAGAAGGCTGATCTGGGCCGTGACGGTTTCCTGGAGAAGTGCTGGGAGTGGAGAAAAGAGTACGGTTCCCGCATCATCAAGCAGCTTCACAAATTAGGCTCTTCCGCTGACTGGGACAGAGAGCGTTTTACCATGGACGAAGGATGTTCCAAAGCGGTTCAGACGGTATTTATCAAATTATATGAAAAAGGCTATATTTACAAAGGCTCCAGAATCATCAACTGGTGTCCGGTATGTAAGACTTCCATCTCTGACGCAGAGGTTGTCCATGAGGATCAGGACGGATTCTTCTGGCACATCAACTATCCGATCGTTGGTGAAGAAGGCCGTTTTGTAGAGATCGCGACTACAAGACCGGAGACTCTGCTTGGCGATACTGCGGTTGCAGTAAACCCGGACGATGACCGCTACAAAGACCTGGTCGGCAAGATGTTAAAACTGCCTCTGACCGACCGTGAGATCCCGGTGATCGCAGATGAGTATGTAGACAAAGAGTTCGGTACCGGCTGTGTAAAGATCACACCAGCTCATGACCCGAACGACTTCGAGGTTGGTAAACGCCACAATCTGCCAGAGATCAACATCATGAACGATGACGCAACCATCAAGCTGCCGGGCAGCAAGTATGACGGCATGGATCGTTATGAGGCGAGAAAAGCCATGGTTGAGGACTTAAAGGCACTTGGCCTGTTAGTAAAGGTAGTTCCTCACACCCATGCAGTTGGTACTCATGACCGTTGTAAGGCAACGGTTGAGCCAATGATCAAGCCACAGTGGTTTGTTAAGATGGATGAGATGGCAAAGCCTGCCATTGAGGCTCTGAAGAATGGAGAACTGAAGTTCGTTCCAGAAAGCTTTGGCAAGACTTATCTGCACTGGCTGGAGGGTATCCGTGACTGGTGTATTTCCAGACAGTTATGGTGGGGCCACCGGATCCCGGCTTATTACTGTGAAGACTGCGGCGAGATCGTGGTTTCCGGGGCTCAGCCGGAGAAATGTCCAAAATGTGGTTGTACCCATCTGAAACAGGATGAGGATACGCTGGATACCTGGTTCTCCTCTGCTCTGTGGCCATTCTCCACGCTGGGATGGCCAGATCAGACGAAGGATCTGGAATATTTCTATCCGACAGATGTGCTGGTAACCGGATACGACATCATTTTCTTCTGGGTTATCCGCATGGTATTCTCCGGAATCGAGCAGACCGGAAAAACTCCATTCCATACCGTATTGATCCACGGTCTGGTAAGAGATTCCCAGGGCCGCAAGATGAGCAAATCTCTTGGAAATGGTATCGACCCGCTGGAGGTGATCGACAAATACGGCGCAGACGCCCTGCGTATGACCCTGATCACCGGCAATGCACCTGGTAATGATATGCGTTTCTACTGGGAGAGAGTAGAGAACAGCAGAAACTTTGCCAATAAGATCTGGAATGCGTCCCGTTTCATTATGATGAACATCGAGAAGGCGCCGGAGAAAGAGGTGACCTTAGCAGACCTGACCATGGCAGATAAATGGATCATTTCTAAAGCGAATGACCTGGCAAAAGAGGTGACCGAAAACTTAGACCGTTATGAGCTGGGTATTGCCCTGCAGAAGGTTTATGACTTCGTCTGGGAAGAGTTCTGTGACTGGTATATCGAGATGGTGAAGCCAAGATTGTGGAATGATGAGGATACCACCAAGGCTGCAGCAATCTGGACCTTAAAGACAGTTCTGATCCAGTCCCTGAAGCTGCTGCATCCTTATATCCCATTTATCACAGAGGAGATCTTCTGCAACCTGCAGGATGAGGAAGAGTCCATTATGGTTTCCCAGTGGCCGGTATTTAAGGAAGAGTGGAGCTTTGAGAAAGAAGAGCACGCAGTAGAGACGATGAAGGAAGCTGTTCGTGCAATTCGAAATGTTCGTACTTCCATGAATGTTCCACCGAGCAAGAAAGCGAAGGTTTATGTGGTTTCCGAGAATGAGGAGCTGCTTCAGATCTTTGAGCATAGCAAGGTGTTCTTTGCGACATTGGGTTATGCAAGCGAGGTATTCTTACAGAAGGATAAGACCGGCATCGCTGAGGATGCAGTTTCTGCAGTAATTCCACAGGCAGCGATTTATATGCCATTTGCGGAGCTGGTGGATATTGCGAAAGAGATCGAGCGGTTGGAGAAAGAAGAGGAGAGACTGACCAAAGAGCTGGCGCGTGTCAATGGCATGCTGGCTAATGAGAAGTTTGTGAGCAAGGCTCCTGCAGCGAAGATTGAGGAAGAAAAGGCAAAACAGGCGAAGTATAGCCAGATGATGGAGCAGGTGAAGGAGAGACTGGCACAGCTTAGATAGTTGGTGAAGGGTTACTGTACACGGGTAGGCATTTTCTGAACTGAAAATGCCGTACGATACAGTGGTGGTAACAGATTTTGCCGATTTAGAATGCGAAGCATCGGCAAAATCCGTTGCTGTTTGCGCAACGCGTGAACAGTAACGGTGAAGGTCCGGAGTCGTGGCAGGCATGATCCACGTCGGACGTGCTTTCGCTCAGGGAAAAATGCAGAGGGGTGTGAAAAACGCTTTGGCGTTTTTTGACACCCCTTGTCTCTTTTTTGACTTTGATGGGGGATTATGCGAAAAAAATTGGTTGCATTGTTTGGGATGCAGGATATAATATAGAGATAATTACGGGAGCTGTTATGGAATTTGAGCGAACGTGAGGTTACTTGTGGACGAGAGAAAAGAACCGTGATGGGAGTGAGTAAGATGAGTGCTGTTGAGGAGTATTTGGAGCGGATTCCGATGTGGGCAGCGAAGAAGAACAGTCTGGAAGATGTACGGGCTTATCTGGAAGAGATGGGGTCGCCGGACCGGGGGATGAAGATCATCCATGTGGCGGGAACCAATGGGAAGGGATCAGTGTGTTCTTATCTGACTTCTATGCTGACGGAGACAGGTTATAAGGTTGGCACGTTTATTTCTCCCCATCTGGAGGAGATCCGGGAGCGGTTTCTGATGAATGGGGACCTGGTCCGGGAAGATACTTATGAGCGGGCTTTTTACCGGGTGAAGGAACTGTCAGAAAAGATGGTAGAGAAAGGATACCAGCCGCCGACTTATTTTGAGTTTCTGTTCTATATGTGCATGGCGGTGAATGAGCAGTGCAAGCCGGATTTTGTGATCCTGGAGACAGGGCTTGGAGGACGGCTGGATGTGACCAATGTAGTGGAACATCCGGTGCTTACGGTGATCACTTCCATCAGCATGGATCATATGCAGTACTTAGGCAATACTATCGAAGAGATCGCGGGGGAGAAGGCCGGGATTTTGAAACCCGGGGTTCCGGTGGTCTATGATGCGTCCTGCGAAGAAAGCAGGACGGTGATCGAGGCGAGAGCTATGGAATTGAAATGCCCGAAGATCCCGGTAGGACGGGATGCCTATACCTTTATGAAACGGGATGCGAAGGGCGCCCACATCGCAGTCCGGACGTCGGATGGCGGTCAGCTTGTGGTGACAGTGCCGTCCCAGGCGGAATATCAGCTGATGAACGTTTCTGTCGCAGTGAAGGCTATGAGTGTCCTTCGGAGAAATGGTCTCTGCTGGTTTTCTCTGGAAGATATTGTCCAGGGAATTTTACAGGGATACTGGCCGGGACGGATGGAACGGGTGCTTCCGGGAGTTTATCTGGACGGAGCCCACAACGCAGGTGGTATTGAAGCCCTTCATGAAACGATGACCCGGATGCAGAAGGAGACGGGAAAATCCATTTCCATCTTATTCGGTGCAGTGGCAGATAAAGAACATAAGAAGATGATCCAGAATCTGTGCCAGGATTTAAATATCACCCATGTGACGATCGCCCACATGGAGACCAGCCGGTGTGCAGATACAGAGCAGCTGAAGGGAGAATTTGCGGAGGTTTTGAACTGTCCGGTGGAGGTATTCCAGACGGTAGAAGAAGGCTGGAAGCATTTCCTGGAAAATCAGGGAGACGGACTGGCATTCTGTGCCGGATCGTTGTACCTGATCGGAGAGGTAAAATCTCTGTTAAAGCCGAAGGAGGCAGAAGATGATTGATTTTGAAGAAGAATTAAGCCGGTTTAAACCAAGTTTGGAGATTGAAGTGGTGGAGGATGCCATTGTAAAGAGTGACCTGACGGATATGACTGATATCATGATGGAGCTGATTAAGGAGAGAAAAGAGTAGAAGCATGGATTATACAAAAAGATGCCGCCAGATTTCCAACAGTTTTTATAATCTGGGCCTGGAAAAAGCACAGATCCGGGATTTAAGCGGTGCCGCAGAATGCTTAAAGAAAAGTCTTCATTTTAATAAATACCAGACAGATGCCAGAAATCTGCTGGGTCTGATCTACTATGAGATGGGAGAGACAGCAGAGGCCCTGGTGCAGTGGGTCATCAGCAGCAACCTGCAGCCACAGAAGAACCGGGCAGTCCATTATCTTCATGAGATCCAGGATAAGCCGGGACGTCTGGAGGCAGAAAGTGTCAATATAAAAAAATATAACCAGGGATTGTTCCATGCCCAGAATGGCAGTGATGACCTGGCGATCCTGCAGCTTAGCCGGGTGGTAGAGAATAATCCTCATTTTATCAAGGCCCATCTGGTACTTGCGCTTTTGTATATTGCGCGTGAAGATTATACCAGGGCGGGAAAATCTCTGTATAAGGTGCTTCAGATCGATAAAAACAATCCCAAGGCCCTGTGGTATATGTCCATCGTAAAATCCAACACCGGCCGGGCTGAGGTGGAGCGGCGGAAGCTGACCAACGCATTTTCCCACCGGCAGATGCAGGACGATGACATCATCATTCCACCGACCTATAAGGAGAATACAGGCTGGCAGACCATCATCAATATCATGGTTGGCCTGGCCCTGGGCGCCGCAGTCGTATTTTTCATGGCGGTCCCGGCGGTGAAGGAATCTTTAAATACGGAGCACAATCATGAGCTGGCCCGTGTACTGGAACAGGTCAGCCAGAAAAACCTGGAAATTACAGGGTTAGAGGATGATAAAAAGAGTCTGGAGAGCCAGTTGAGCAGTGTGCAGGATCAGCTGAACAACATTAATGGAGAAAATCAGGATGTGGTGATCCAGTATCAGCGGTTGGTGCAGATCCTGCAGGATTACCGCAATGAAAGTCTGACAGATGCGGCAAAGGTGTATACCGATATGCAGCCGGAGCTGATCACCGATGCCGGTATGCAGGAAATTCTGGCATCTATTTCTGCAGATATGACAGAAAATGGATACCAGCTTTTAGCAGCAGCCGGAGATCAGGCCAGGGATGCAGGTAATACAGCAGAAGCTGCGGATAATTATCAGAGAAGCCTGAAATTGAAGGCAGATAATCCGGCAGTGATCTACAGCTTATCCAATGTTTACCAGGCCATGGGTCAGGAAGATCAGGCCAAGGAACTTTGGGGTCAGCTGATCATGAATTTCCCGGATACAGAAGAGGCAGCGTTGGCGAAAACAGCCAGAGGATACTAAGGATAGGATAAAAAAGACACAAGAGAAGAAGTGGTTCCGAGCAGAACCCTTTTACTCTTGTGTCTTTTTTTGACGACTGCTGATCCGAGCAGAAGGCGCGAAGGGTATTCAGGCTCTGTTGAAGTGAAAAATTCAGAAAAGAGGGAAAAGTATGACAGAACCAACTTTTTTTTATGAGGCCAAGGGCCAGGTACTGGTGATCCATCTGCCCAAAGAGCTGGATCATCATAACTGCAGGAATCTGCGCTATGAGACAGACTTACTGCTGTCGGAGAATTACATCACCCGGATGGTTTTTGATTTCAGCCGGACGGTTTTCATGGACTCTTCCGGTATCGGAATCCTGTTAAACCGCTACAAACAGATGCAGCGCAGCGGCGGCAGTGTGGCCATTTATGGCGTGGGGGTCCAGATCAACCGGATACTGAATCTGGGTGGCATCTGGAACCTGATCAATGGATTTTCATCAAAAGAAGCGGCGATTGCCGGAACGGAGGGGTAAGGAAGATGGAGGATAAGAAAGAAGAAAAAAACGAGAACATACAAGCAGCAGGAGATCATTTTGCGCTGGAAATCGACAGTGATTCCAGAAATGAAGAATTTGCCAGAGTGGTGACCGCGGTATTTTTAAGCCGTCTCAACCCAACCCTGGAGGAACTGGATGATGTAAAAACTGCGGTATCAGAGGCAGTGACCAATGCGGTGATCCACGGTTATGAGGGAAAGGACGGAACTGTCCGTTTAGAGGGAAAGACCGAGGGCAATATATTTACCATTCAGGTGCGGGATCAGGGGAAAGGCATTGTTAACATTAAACGGGCTATGGAACCTATGTTTACCACAGACACTACGGGAGAACGTTCCGGTATGGGATTTTCCTTCATGGAAGCCTTTATGGATCAGGTACAGGTGGAGTCAGAGCCAGGAAAAGGAACCACCGTCACCATGAAAAAGAAGATCGGTAGGTGATGGCTTTGGACGATGTCATGGCGAAGATCCAGAAAGCACACCAGGGGGATAAAGCCGCCAGAGATCAGCTGGTTATGGATAACATGGGGCTGGTCTGGAGTATCGTGCGGAGGTTTAAAGGACGGGGCTATGAACTGGAAGATCTGTTTCAGATCGGCAGTATCGGCCTGCTAAAAGCCATTGATAAGTTCGATTTGAGTTACGATGTGAGATTTTCTACTTATGCAGTGCCGATGATAGCAGGGGAAATCAAGCGTTTTCTCCGGGATGACGGTATGATCAAGGTCAGCCGCTCGATCAAAGAGATGGGCGCAAAGGTGAAAACAGCCAGAGAAAGCCTGTGCGGAAGCCTTGGACGGGAACCGACGGTGGAAGAAATTGCCGGGGAGATCGGGGCTACCAGAGAGGAAGTGGCAGTGTCCATGGAAGCGGCAGCGGAGGTGGAGTCCCTCTATAAAAACGTGGGGAACGGAGAGGATAAAAGCCTCTGCCTGATGGATAAGATCGAAGATCACAGGGAACGTCAGGAGGAACTGATCAACCATATGGTGTTAGAGAAGCTGATCAGCCAGCTAGGGGAAAAGGATCGGGAGATCATCATCCGGCGGTATTTCAGGAATCAGACCCAGACCCAGGTTGCCATCTCCCTTGGCATTTCCCAGGTACAGGTGTCACGACTTGAAAAAAAGATTTTAAAACAGATGCGGGAACAGTTTTAGAATAAAAGAACGGTGGGATACTAAGAAAAAAAGAAAGGAAACGAAAGAGATGGAATTTATCAGACATCGTTGGAAAATGATCCTGCTAGTGGCATTGCTTACCGCAGCGATTTTAGGAGGCGCCATGCTTTTCTGGAGCAGCACCAGGGAGAAAACGTATACAGGCGGATTGTTTGTGAAGGAAGAACGGCAGAAAGAAGTTGCGGAAGCTGGGATGTAAACTGCCGGGAATCTGTTTGTGGATTCCCGGCAGCGAAAAGCTTTTTTAAACAAATCTGAGGTTTAGGTATTGACATTTTGATCTTCTGGAATATAATAGAATCAAACATATGAATAAATGTTCATATGAAAAAGTTCGAATAAGAAAAGGAGATTAAAATCATGAAAAAATCTTACAAAATCGAGGTAGACTGCGCAAACTGTGCAAATAAGATGGAGGATGCAGCAAAGAAAACGGCTGGTGTAAAGGATGCAACGGTAAACTTCATGATGCTGAAGATGAACGTTGAATTTGAAGATGGTGCTGATCCAAAAGCAGTCATGAAAGACGTACTGGCAAACTGCAAAAAGGTTGAGGATGATTGCGAGATTTATTTATAATCAGAGAAAAAAAGAGATCCGCAAAACGGATTTTTAAGAGAGCTGCGAAAAAGGAGAAGAGAGGCAGTCGGTATGAATAAAAAGCAGAAAAAGGTATTGGTCAGAATCATCATTGCGGCAGTTCTGATGATCGTATTTGGATTTTTACCGGTAAGCGGATATCTTCGGTTTGGTCTGTACATGATCCCGTATCTGGTGATCGGCTATGACATTTTAAGAAAAGCATGGAAAGGCATTTTAAACCGACAGATGTTCGATGAGAACTTTCTGATGGCAGTCGCAACCATCGGCGCGATTGTGCTGGGCGAGTATACCGAAGGCGTTGCCGTTATGCTGTTTTACCAGATCGGCGAGCTGTTTCAGAGCTATGCTGTTGGCAAGAGCCGCCGAAATATCAGTGAGCTGATGGACATCCGTCCTGATTATGCGAACATCGAAGGAGAAAACGGCTTAGAGAAGGTAGACCCGGATGAAGTGGAGATCGGTTCCATCATCGTGGTCCAGCCTGGCGAGAAAGTGCCTATCGATGGTGTGATCGTGGATGGCGAGGCGTCCTTAAACACCAGCGCATTAACCGGAGAGAGCCTTCCAAGAGAAGCGAAGACCGGTGACGCAGTGATCAGCGGCTGTATCGATATGACAGGCGTGTTAAAAATCCGCACCACAAAGGAATTTGGCGAGTCTACCGTATCCAAGATCCTGGACATGGTAGAAAACTCCAGTTCGAAAAAGTCCAGATCCGAGAATTTTATTTCCAAATTTGCCCGTTATTATACTCCGGCTGTCTGCTATGGCGCGCTGGCTCTGGCAGTTTTACCGTCTCTGATCCAGCTTGTGATGGGAATGACACCGCAGTGGAGCACGTGGATCTACCGGGCCCTGACTTTCTTAGTCATCAGCTGCCCATGTGCCCTGGTGATCAGCATTCCGCTCAGCTTTTTTGCAGGAATCGGCGGCGCCAGCAATGCAGGCGTTCTGGTAAAGGGTTCTAACTATTTAGAGACTCTGTCCCAGACAAAATATGTGGTATTTGATAAGACGGGAACACTGACCAGGGGCGTATTTGAAGTAGTTGGTGTTCACCATAATACCATAGAGGAAGCAAAGCTCCTGGAGATTGCCGCTTTAGCAGAGAGTTATTCTTCTCATCCGATCAGCAAGAGTATCCGCAAGGCATATGGCAGAGAGATCGACCAGAGCCGGGTAACGGATGTGAAAGAGATCAGTGGAAACGGAGTGACTGCGAAGGTTGATGGCATGGATGTGGCCATTGGTAACAATAAATTGATGAAGAGCCTTGGTATTGATGCCATGGAATGCCATCAGGTAGGTACGGTTGTGCATATGGCAGTCAATGGTGCTTATGCAGGTCATATCCTGATCGCAGATGTGGTGAAAGAACATTCTGCAGAAGCTATCCGGGAACTGAAAAAGGCCGGAATCCGCAAGACCGTTATGTTGACTGGCGATGCAGATCCGGTGGCAAAACAGGTGGCTGCTGAGTTAAGGGTTGATGAAGTGTACAGTGAGCTTCTCCCGGCGGACAAGGTAGAAAAAGTAGAAGAGCTTCTGGCTAAAAAGGGAGAGAAAGAAAAACTGGCTTTCGTAGGTGACGGGATCAATGATGCCCCGGTACTTTCCCGGGCGGATATTGGTGTTGCCATGGGCGCTCTGGGCTCTGATGCGGCTATTGAGGCGGCAGATATCGTTCTGATGGATGATGACCCGTTAAAGATCGTCAAGGCGATCCGGATCGCTAAGAAATGTATGCACATCGTATATGAAAATATTTATTTTGCCATCGGTATCAAGGTCCTGTGCCTGATTCTGGGTGCAGCCGGCATTGCTAATATGTGGCTGGCGATCTTTGCAGATGTGGGCGTGATGGTACTGGCGGTGCTGAACGCGGTGAGAGCGTTATTTGTAAAAAAATTGTAATTGTACGGAATCATTAGAAAATGATAATGGAGAGCTTATGACAGAGAGAGAAGAAATGTGTTGTGAGTCCACAGAGGTTCATGAGGAGCTTCTGCGGATCGTCAATGAGACGCTTCCTGATGAGACAGAGCTTTATGATCTGGCAGAATTATTCAAGGTATTCGGAGATTCCACCAGAATCCGTATTCTTTATGTCTTATTTGAAGCTGAGGTCTGTGTCTGTGACCTGGCTGCGGCACTTAATATGACCCAGTCTGCGATTTCCCACCAGCTTAAGATCTTAAAGCAGAACCGTCTGATCAAAAGCCGCAGGGAGGGAAAATCGATCTTTTATTCCCTGGCAGACGATCATGTGCGGACGATCATCGCGCAGGGTCAGGAGCATATTGAAGAATAGGCGCTATCGGATCATATAGTAGATCAGTCCCAATATCCAGCTGGTAAAGGTGCCATAAAGGATCACAGGCCCGGCGATGGTAAAGATCTTGCATCCGATTCCATAGACGTGTCCTTCGGCCTTATATTCGATAGCAGGCGCCGCTACGGAGTTGGCAAATCCGGTGATTGGCACCAGGGCTCCGGCGCCGCCCCATTTGACGATCTTCTGGTAAATATTAAATCCTGTCAGCAGAACGCTTGTCAGGATCAGTACCAGAAGCTGCCATGCTGCCGCTGATTTCTCATCCAGTCCCATGGCAGTCAGCCAGGTGAGAAGAAACTGGCCGAGGGTGCAGATGACGCCTCCGGTTAAAAAAGCGCGGAGCATATTTCTCCAGAGGGGATAAATGGGGGTGACTTGTTTTACATATTTGTTATAATGGTCTTTTCTGATTTCCATAAATTTCTTCCTTTCTTTGATATCGAATCAGACGTTACTGTTTACGCGTTGCGCAAACAGCAACGGATTTTGCCGATGCTTCGCATGCTAAATCGGCAAAATCTGTTACCACCACTGTATCATACGGCATTTTCAGTTCAGAAAATGCCTACCCGTGTACAGTAACAACCAGACCGTCTTTGATCTGGTCACGGTACGCTCATATCCCGGAAAAAGTAGAGCAGAGATCCGCTCAGTTTTCCCAGTGCGATTGCCAGAATGACATATTGAAAGCCCACGGCCAGACGGATTCTCCGGTTCATTACAGGCAGTGCTTTTACCGTCTCAGCCAGGGACATGACCAGACATCCTACAAAAGTGCCGATGGACAGTCCGGCGATGCCAAGGAAAATCTGGTCTGACAGATCATTTCCCAGTGGGATGGGAAGATCATATAGATTCAGAAGATTCCCCCAGATTCCGCCTAAAATTGTGGCGGTTTCATAGATTTTGGCCTGTCCCGGTGTGCGGCTCCATCCCATCAGCCGTGGAAATACGCCGATCATAGACAGAAAGGCGAACACTCCGGCAGCGATGATACTGCCGGCGCAGATGCCAAAAAAACCTAAGAACAGTTGGCGGGGGAACATGGGATCAATGACCAGTGCTTTAAGAAACATCGATGCCGGACTCCTTTCTTCCTGCGTTCTGGATCAGGGTCTTGCACACATTTTCCTCATACAGACGCATTTCTACCTCCAGAGGCGTCGGGTCTGTGGTGATCTTCCAACGGGCAAAATGGTTAAAGAATACCACGATCCCAAGTCCCAGACCGATGGAATAGGAGATTTCCAGAATCGTAAATCCATCGGAATTGGTTCCGGTCACAAGAAGGTAGATCTGATCAAAGGCATCGGTGACACTGACGTCATTGTTAAAGGTCATAATGGCAAATGCCGCGCCGAAGAAGCTGATCAGGCAGACGGCTGCAGTTTTTAACCAGGCACTTAGATAGCGGGGCGGTCTGGCTTTCTGGAAATCGATGATAAAATCAGTCTCCCCCAGGTTATTGATCTGGATCTGCGGGTCCAGTTCATAGATTTTTTCCAACACAGTGATGACGGAATCAACGTATCGTCCATTGTGGTCATCGGGAACGGTGCGTATCTTTAATGCCCGGCACTTGGCCATCAGCGCCGGATCATCACTGTAGATTTCTGCAATATCTTTCAAATAGACGCGTTTTTCATGAATTTCTGAAATCTGGTTTAATTTCAAATATAAGGTCTTATTCATGCTATTCCATCCTTTTTCATCAGGTTCTGTTCGGACTGCTCAGTTGCATGAGGGTATCTGAAACTGACCAGTTATCATAAGGCTATTGTGGATGGAAAGAGGATTTTTTATACATACTGCACGGTAAAATGGCCGGTGGAGCAGATGACAGCTTTAGGAGAGGGCAACATCCAGAATCATCATGACTACAAATCCCAGGGAGAAAAATAACGTCCCAAGATCGGAATATTCATGCTCGTGCAATTCCGGGATCAGTTCTGCCACCACCACATAGATCATAGCGCCGGCGGCAAAGCTGAGTAAAAAGGGCAGAACCGGTGTGATCTGTTCTGATAAAAAGATGGTCAGGACAGCGGCGACAGGTTCTACAGCTCCAGACAGAACGCCGCCTATGAATGATTTTTTGCGGCGGAAGCCGGCAGCCCGCAGTGGGAGAGAGACCACGGCTCCCTCAGGAAAATTCTGGATCGCGATGCCTATGGATAAGGCAAGTGCCCCTGCCAGTGTAACGGCCCCGTCGCCCATGAGCCATCCGGCATAGATGGCGCCGACCGCCATGCCCTCAGGAATGTTATGGAGAGTAATGGTAAAAATCATCATGGACGTTTTTTCGGCTGCATCTGGACGGATCTGTGTTAACGCATGATCCAGAAGCAGCAGGAGCAGGGTGCCGGACAGGAAACCTCCGGCAGCAGGAAGAAAGGCCAGATGTCCCAGATGGGCGCTCCGGTCAATGGCTGGCAGAAGCAGGCTCCAGATGGATGCGGCAGCCATGACTCCGGCGGCAAATCCATTTAAGAGAGTCTCCAGACGGGGATTTAAGTCCTTTTTTAGGAAGAACACACAGGCTGCTCCCAGGGAAGTGCCGAAAAAAGGAATCAGGATTCCTTTTAGAATTTCAAAATTCAAATCAGTTACCTCGTTTTTAGAATGGATGATCTAGTATCAAAATATGGTAAAAAAGAAGAAAAGAGCCTGGACACCAATGGTGTGGTAAATATTTTCGATAAATATTTTCCGGGCTTGTTATTGACAGATTGCCTGAACGAGAGTATGATGATGGATGAAATTAAATACAGAGATCGACAATAGAGGCGCGATGATTATCAGTATCTGCCAGGAGGCTTGCGAAAGCCGGGGAAAGACAGAGAAAGGATGATTCGCCGAAACCAGTGATCGTTCGCAGGTCACTGAGTTGGGGTACCGTTTAAGAGACGGTGCACTCTCACCTTTCTGGTGGAGGAGCTATTGTTTCATGGATATTATAACGTAGACATAGAAGCAGTGGTGAGATTTCATCATTGCTTTTTTTATTTCTAAGGATATCAAACATGATTTCAGTACAAACGTTGTCGGTCAGAAAACAGGAGGAAAAGAGATGATAGCATTTTTAAACTGGCTTGACGGCGTGCTTTGGGGGCTGCCCCTGATCGTGCTGATGATTGCCACAGGACTTTATTTTACCGTTCGGTCTGGATTTTTCCAGTTCCGCCATTTTGGCTGGATCATGAAACGGACTGCAGGACAGATGTTTGTGAAGGATGAGAATAAGGGGAAAGCGCAGAATGAAAAGGGTATGCTCAGTTCTTTTGAAGCCATTTCCACAGCCATTGGCGGAACCGTAGGCTTTGGTAATATTGCTGGCGTGGCTACTGCCGTGGCCGCCGGTGGCCCTGGCGCAGTCGTCTGGATGTGGCTGACCTCCCTCATTGGCATGATCTTAAAGCAGGTTGAGGTGACCCTGGGCTGCTATTACCGTCGGGAGCATGAAAATGGTGATTTCTACGGTGGACCGACTTACTATATGGAACGTGGTCTTGGCAAAGAGAGGCATTGGGGAAAATTATGGCTGATTCCGGCGCTGATCTTCGGAGCTGGTATTTTCTCCACATTCTTTGTTACATCTTCTACGCTGACAGCAGCACAGGTTGTATCCGGCGCATTCCATCTGGGAACCTATTCTATTGCCGGAATTCCGGTTGAGGGCGTTATTTTAGTGGCAGCATGTCTTTGTGTCCTGACTTATATCATCACCAGTGGCGGCACTAGAAAGATTGCGGCAGTATTCAGCAAGCTGGTTCCGGTGATGAGCGTGATCTATATCCTCATGGGAATTGCCATGATCCTGGTAAATATCCAGAGAGTTCCGGCAACCATCGTGGAGATTTTTACGAATGCATTCACAGGCACTGCGGCGATCGGTGGCTTCGCAGGCTGTGCAGTCAGCGAGATGATCCGTGTAGGTATGGCTCGTTCCGTATACTCCAATGAGGCTGGATGGGGTACTTCTCCTATGATCCATGCCTCTGCCAAGACCCGTCACCCGGTAGAACAGGGACTGTGGGGCTCTTTCGAGGTATTCTTTGATACCTTTATTATCTGCAGCATTACTGCATTATCTGTTATTTTAAGCGGCAACTGGACAGATGGGACCAATGGTGGTACACTGGCTCTGAGCGCATTTTCATCTGGATTTGGTACAGTTGGAAGCCTGCTGTTAGCTGTGATCATGGTTGTATTTACCGTGACGACTTCCGGCGGATGGTTTACCTATTACCTGGCGATTCTGGAGCATTTATACAAACAGGAAGGTATCGTGAAGGATATCGTGATGAAGCTGTTCTATGCAGTACGTGCGCTTCCGGGACTGTTATGGACGATTTATCTGGTAAAGACCGACAATCAGGGATTTATCTGGACCGTTGTAGATATTACATCTGCAATTCCGACATTTGTCAATGTAGCGGTGATCCTGTTATTATCCAGTCAGTATTTCAAACTGCTGAAGGATTATAAGGCACGCTATTTAGGGGAAGGTTCAGTAGATCCGAATATGAAATTGTTCTATGAGGAAAAGGTAGGAAAAGAGGAAGCATAATGAAAACAGTATATTACAATGGAACTGTATATACAGGAGCTCTTCCGCTGGTACAGGCATTTGTGGAAGAGGATGGCAGATTTGTGTTTGCGGGAACGAATGAGGAAGCCCGGATGGCAGCAGGGGAACAGGCGGAGCTGATCGATCTGGAAGGCAGATTTGTATGCAGTGGATTTAATGATAGCCATATGCATCTGCTGGGCTTTGGCAGTGCGTTAAATTCCGCCCAGTTAGCAAAGCACACAGAAAGCCTTCAGGACATGGTGGCGTGCCTGAAGGAGTTTGCTGCATCCAGAACCAGAAGCGCTGGTGCATGGATTATGGGCCGTGGCTGGAACCAGGACTATTTTACCGATGCAGACCGGATGCCTGACCGTTATGACCTGGATCAGGTTTCCACAGAAATCCCGGTGTGCGCGGTTCGTGCCTGCGGTCATTGTCTGGTAGTTAACAGCAAGGCGCTGGAGGTGTTAGGCGTGACAGCAGAAACTCCACAGCCGGAAGGCGGTCATATCGGGATAGAACACGGAGAGCCGGACGGACGTTTTTTTGATAATGCTATGGACCCGGTTTATGCAGCGATTCCAGAGCCGGATAAGGCAGAAGTAAAACACATGCTGAAGATGGCATGTAAGGAGTTAAACCGCTTTGGTGTGACCAGCAGTCAGACCGATGATTACTGTACCTTCCGCAAGGTTCCGTGGTCGGTAGTCAATGAAGCTTACCGGGAACTGGAGGCAGAGGGAGAACTGACGGTCCGTGTTTATGAGCAGAGCAACTTCACAGATCTGGACAGCCTGAAGGAATTTGTAGAAGCAGGCAATGTTACAGGGGCTGGCAGCGATTTCTTTAAGATCGGACCATTAAAAATGTTAGGAGATGGCGCTTTAGGCGCGAGAACGGCTTTTTTGAGCCAGCCATATGCAGACGATCCGTCTACCTGTGGGATTCCGGTATTTACCCAGGAGACACTGGATACCATGATCGGATATGCCAATGAGCATCGGATGCAGGTGGCAGTTCACAGCATCGGTGATGCATGTCTGGATCGTGTGCTCCATGCCATTGAAAAAGCCCTGGAAGAGCATCCAAGAGAGGATCACCGTCATGGAATTGTCCATTGCCAGATCACGAGACCAGATCAGTTAAAGAAAATCGAGGATCTGAATCTTCATGTGTATGCGCAGAGCATTTTCCTGGACTACGATATCCACATAGTAGAAGATCGTGCGGGAGAAAAATTAGCTTCTACCAGCTATAACTGGAAGACTCTGATGAAGCATGGAGTATCTGTCAGCAACGGAAGTGACTGTCCGGTGGAGCTGCCTGATGTCTTAGGCGGTATCCAGTGTGCAGTGACCAGAAAGACCTTAAAAGACCAGATCGGACCTTATCTGCCAGATCAGGCATTTACAGTACAGGAAGCCATCGACAGCTTTACCACTCGCAGTGCAGAAGGAAGCTTTGAAGAAAACTTTAAGGGGCGGATCGCTCCAGGTATGGCAGCTGACTTCGTTGTGCTGGATCAGAACCTGTTTGAGATTCCGGAAAACGCTATCAAGGATGTGAAGGTCTGCGGCACATATGTGGCAGGTAAAAAGGTATATCAGATGTGAGATGACTCCCACCTCTTCAGGTGGCGAGGAGCAAATTAGTATCAGTGGTGGGAGTCAATCCCCCATCTGATATAGCCTCCGGCAGGATTGCAGAGATGCGCAAAAGAAATATGTCATGCTTTGCATGACGCGCATCTCGCAGCAAGAATGCCGAGGCATTCTTGAATAATTTAGAGTGTTTGATATAAGAGCATGAAAGAATCCGTATCCATTTCTGTGGGTACGGATTTTTTTGTGTGTAAGGGAGATACTAATTTCTGTAAAATCGTAACTATGACGGTACTGAATAGACAGTTGCGTAAAGTCAGTAATGGTTCAGGAGCTATGGTTACAAAATCAGAAAAAGGAGTATACCGTATGCAAAAAGGACATGCCAGCATTTTATTCGAAGATCCGCCAAGGATCGTGGGAGGGGCCAGTGTTGTAGGGAAAAAGGAATCGGATGGACCGCTTGGAAATCAGTTCGACCAGGTTATAAAAGAGGATATGGCAGGCCAGGATTGCTGGGAGATGGCGGAGAGTGCCATGCAGATCAAAGCGGCAGAAATGGCTATAAGGAAAGCTGGAAGAAAAAAAACAGATATCCGCTATCTGTTTTCCGGTGATCTGCTGGGTCAGCTGATCGCTACCTCTTTCGGAACCGGAAGCCTGGAGATCCCCTTGTTTGGGCTTTATGGCGCCTGCTCTACCATGGGTGAGGCCATGAGTCTGGGGGCTATGACTGTTCATGGCGGTTATGCGGACCGGGTGCTTGCCATGGCATCCAGTCATTTTGCCACGGCAGAAAAAGAGTTCCGTTTTCCACTGGCTTATGGAAGCCAGAGACCATTTTCCGCTACATGGACAGTGACTGGATGCGGGGCTGTGGTGATCGAAAAAGCAGTGCAGGGCAATGATAAGGTAAAAATCCGCGGTCTTACCACTGGCCGGGTTATCGACCTGGGGGTCCGGGATTCCATGAATATGGGAGCAGCCATGGCTCCTGCAGCAGCATTGACCGTATTACAGAATTTTGAGGATCTGAATGTGGATGAAACATTCTATGACAGAATTATCACAGGAGATCTTGGGAGAACAGGCGGCACGATTTTCTGCCAGATGATGCGTGAAAAGGGATATGAGATCAAAGACCGCTACATGGACTGTGGGATTGAGATCTTCGATGGCAGTGATCAGGATACCCATTCCGGAGGAAGCGGCTGTGGCTGTTCTGCTGTTACGTTATGTGCCATGATTCTCCCTAAACTGCAGTCGGGTCAGTGGAAGCGGGTGCTTTTTTTGCCAACAGGAGCGTTGCTATCCAATATCAGCTTCAATGAGGGGCAGACGATCCCGGGCATTGCCCATGCAGTAATTCTGGAATCTCCCAAAGTCTGACAGACAAGGTGGTATCTGAAAAATGGTGGATACATGAATGTTGAAAGGAAGAGAAAAACGATGGACTATATTAAAGCATTTCTTATAGGAGGCATGATCTGCGCCCTTGCACAGGTCCTCTTAGACCGCACCAGGCTGATGCCGGGCCGCGTCATGGTTCTCCTGGTTGTCAGTGGCTGTATTCTGGGATTTGCCGGTGTTTATGAGCCGTTTGCCAGATGGGCAGGAGCAGGAGCGTCAGTTCCTCTTCTGGGATTTGGCAATACCCTGTGGAAAGGTGTAAAAGAAGGGATTGAAAAAGAAGGATTATTGGGGATCTTCAAGGGTGGTCTCACCGCCAGCTCCGCCGGAATCTGTGGCGCCCTGGTGTTTGGCTATCTGTCATCCCTGGTGTTCCAACCGAAGCTGAAAGAATAAGAGCTGCTGTTTGCGCAATGCGCGGACAGTAACGAATAAGATAGGGCCGTATCTGTTAAGCGTGAAATCGCTTAAACGGATACGGCCCTTTCAAATATTATATAGAAAGTATAACAAGTTGAGGTTGTTTCGCTGCCAGTTTAGTCGCTGAATCCTGGTCCTATATTCTCAGGGACGGTCGGAACCGTTGGCGGTGCGTCCGGTACCGTAATATATCCTGGACCATAAGGTACCGTTGGTGAAGTGGCATCGTTATCGGATGGAAGGACTGTAGAAGTACTTCCGTGAATAGGGCAGTAACCAGGAATTGCAAAGTAGCTGTCGTCGGTTTCTCCTGTTTCACCGGCTGGAAGCGTGATACATACGCGGGATATTTTTTCAGGACAGAATTCCGTTGGAAGCATACCAGATTCTGCGCACACGGTTACGGTGGTGTGTACGTTACAGGATTCCGTTGGAACCGTTCCTTTGGCAAAATACTCTGTATAAATGGCATTGCCTCTTGGGTCATGATCACAGACGCCTGGGATTGCCAGTTTGCCGGATTTGCGGCAGATGGAAGCAGTCTCCACACTGTCTGGAACTGTAAATCCAGGATCAGACATTCCCTCGTGGACTCTGGTCATGATCTTGCGCCAGATATCTTTATGATACGAAGTACCCTCTGTGTGGGAACTGAGTTTCTGGTTCAGGTCGTATCCGGACCAGATACCTGCTGTATAGTAAGGCGTGAATCCTACAAACCAGATATCGTTGTTGCCGGTGGTAGTACCACTCTTGCCGGCGCAGGACATATTCTCCAATTTGGCACGGGTACTGGTGGAACCAGGACCGGCGCCTGGTCTTGCAAACTTCCGGTTGCCGATCATGGAATCCTTTAGGGCGTCAGTCAGAAGGAATGCAGTAGAATCCTTTAATACCCGTCTGGTCTCTGGTTCGTTGTTGATCAGCACTTTGCCGTTGCGGTCTATAATCTTGGTGAAAAAGATCGGCTCGGTATACATACCCTGGTTGGCGATGGTAGCAAAAGCTGACGTCAGTTCCAGGTTGGTTACACCTTCGGTCAGGCCACCAAGGGCGGTAGCAGCGTTATAATCACTGGAGGTCAGAGTCGTGATTCCAAAATTCTTCGCATATTCCACACCAAGCTGAGGGGTAACCGTCTCCATCATGCATCGTACCGCCACAATGTTCATGGAGTAAATAATACCATCGCGGATGCTGGAATAACCCTGATATCCGCCAGAATACCAGTTGCGGAAGGTTTTTGTGCCAACCGTATATGGCGCATCATAATAGACAGAACCAAGGGTTGCGCCACAGGTATCCAGTGCCGGGGCAAAGGAAGAAATCACCTTGAAGGTAGAACCGGGCTGTCTTGGCACGTTGGTAGCACGGTTTAAAGTCAGGTTTGCTGTTTTTGCACCGCGGCCGCCGCTGATGGCTTTCACCTCTCCGGTAGCCTGATCCATCAGGACAAAGGAAATCTGCGGCTGCAGTGTTACCGTGATGCTTTCACCGATTACTTCATCTGTATCCTTTTTGATATAATTCTTGAAATTCTCTGCATCGCCACGAGCCTCTTCTTCGCTGTTATACAGGGCGTCAAAATCGGTCTCCTGTAAAATATCCTTATGCCATGCCTTGATATTATTCTGTGAAAAATGTTCCTTGGTACCGTCTGCATGCTGCAGGGAGAGCCGGTATTCGATGGAGTAGCGGACTACATTATAGTTGTCCGGATTGTTGATCTCTTCGTCCACGATAGCCTGTAATTTCGGGTCCTGGGTAGTATAGATCTGCAGGCCGCCGCTGTATAACAGGTTGTGGGCCTGGGTCTCAGAATAGCCTAATTTTTCCATCAGGGCAGTTTTTACCTGAGAGGTGAGCTCGTCCGTAAAATAGCTGTACGGGGTGGAGTTTTCCTTCGTGATGGAATCCACGATCTGGATCCGGTCGTAGACATTATCCGCTAAGGCCTCTTCCTGCTGATCCTTGGAGATATAACCCTGTTCAAACATATACTGCAGGATCACACGCCGCTTCTCCTCGTTGCGTTCCCGTCCGGAAATAGGATTTAAACGGGACGGGTTCTGGGTGATACCGGCGATAACGGTACATTCTGAGAGTGTTAAATCAGAAACCTCTTTGCCAAAATACCGTCTTGCGGCCACCTTGACGCCGAGGGTGTTATTTCCTAAATTAATGGTGTTTAAATAGTTGGTCAGGACCAGTTCCTTGCTCATGGTCTTGGACAGCTTGACGGCCAGGTACTGTTCCTGCAGCTTTCGTTCTACGGTCTCACCGAAGCTTTTCTCCCGGCCACCGCCAAATACATTGTTCTTGATCAGCTGCTGGGTGATGGTACTTCCGCCGCCTGCGGAGGAGTCTCCGGTGATGACGCCTTTGATCATACGGGCGATGGAACGGAGGTCGATACCGTTATGAGTCCAGAAACGGGAGTCTTCGATGGCAACGAAAGCATTGATCAGATCCTTGGGAAGCTCATCAAATGTGGCCGGATCACGGTTGGAACCTGCGGTTACTAAAGTGTCGGTTAAATTGCCTTCCCGGTCATATACGGTAGTGGCAAAGCCCTGGGGAACAATGCTGTCGATGTTGATCTCAGGGGAACTGTCTATGATGCCTTTATACATGCCAACGCCTATGCTGACTCCGACCACTGCCAGTATAAAGAAGATCAGAAGCAGCGTTCTGGTAAAGCCAAGAAAAAAGCGGTTGGCAATTTTCCGTTTTTTGGAAGAGGCATCTCTTAATTTTTTTTCTGTCGCGTCTTTTCCGTAGTTCATGTAGGAAAACCTCCTTTATCGGTTCATTATAACAAATGTTGGTTTATAATTCAAGAAATAGATACAGGCTGTACGGTTTCTGCGTTGCGAATTTCTCTGTTTTGTATTATTATGATTCATGAGAAGTAATGCTATGAGGAGAAAAACAAATGAGCGATCATTATAAAATCCTGTGGGAGGGTGGACAGGGAGAACTGGTAGAGAAAAAATCCCGTTTTATCGCCACCACAGAGCCGGTAGAAACCGAGGAGGAGGCTCTGGCTTTTATCGAGCGGACGCGGAAGAAGTACTGGGATGCCAGACACAACTGCTTTGCCTATTGCATCGGTGACAAAAACCAGCTTCAGCGGTGCAGTGACGATGGAGAACCAAGCCAGACAGCGGGACGGCCTATGCTGGATGTGCTTCTGGGAGCAGAAGTCCACAACATCTGCGTGGTGGTCACCCGGTATTTTGGCGGTACCTTGTTAGGCACCGGCGGATTGGTACGTGCCTATTCCGGTGCTGTCCAGGAAGGTCTTTCGAACAGTACCATTGTGGAGAAGTGCCTTGGCCGCCAGTTAGATATAACCACCGATTATACCGGCATCGGAAAGATCCAGTACGTTTTAGCCCAGAACCAGATCATTACCCTGGATACCCAGTATACTGACAAAGTACAGGTATCTGCCATGGTTCCACAGGAAAAGTTGGACAGCATCGTGGCAGAGATCACGGAGGGAACCAGTGGAAGGGCAGAGCTTCTGGAGGGAGATCCGGTTTATTATGGACTGTTAGATGGGGAAATTGTGGTTTTTTAGAAATGCATAAGAATTTTGGGTTGCATTCTGTAAATGATGATGTTATATTTAATTATTGTTTTTATTTCCCATTGTTGAACCAGTAAAGAGTAAGGAAGAGTAAACAGTTATGAAGATGAAGAGAGAAGATATCCGAAACGTTGCGATCATTGCCCATGTAGACCACGGTAAAACTACCCTGGTAGACCAGCTGCTGCGTCAGAGCGGTGTGTTCCGTGCCAACCAGGAAGTAGAAGAGCGCGTCATGGACTCCAACGATATTGAGAGAGAGCGTGGAATCACGATTCTGTCCAAGAATACAGCTGTATTTTATAAAGACACCAAGATCAACATCATCGATACTCCAGGACATGCAGACTTCGGCGGCGAAGTAGAGCGTGTATTAAAGATGGTAAATGGTGTTATCCTGGTAGTTGATGCATATGAGGGCGCTATGCCTCAGACGAAGTTCGTATTAAGAAAAGCACTGGAGCTGGATCTGGCAGTGGTTGTCCTGATCAATAAGATCGACCGTCCGGAGGCAAGACCAGAGGAAGTTATCGATGAGATCTTAGAGTTGTTGATGGATCTGGATGCTTCCGAGGCGCAGTTAGACTGCCCATTCCTGTTCGCGTCTGCAAGAGATGGTTACGCAAAAGCGAACTTAGACGATCCAAACGTAGATATGGGTCCATTATTCCAGGCGATCATCGATCATATCCCGGCTCCGGAGGGAGATCCAGACGCAGGTACCCAGGTACTGATCAGTACCATTGACTACAATGAGTATGTAGGCCGTATCGGTGTTGGTAAGGTAGATAATGGTGTGATCCGTGTGAACCAGGATTGTGCGCTGGTGAACCATCATGATCCAGATAAGATGCGCCGTGTAAAGATCGGTAAATTGTATGAGTTTGACGGTTTAAACCGTGTAGAGGTACAGGAAGCGAAGATCGGTTCCATCGTTGCTATTTCCGGTATCCCGGATCTGCACATTGGAGATACCTTGTGTTCCCCGGAGAATCCAGAGGCAATTCCATTCCAGAAGATCTCCGAGCCGACTATCGCCATGAACTTTATGGTCAACGACAGCCCGCTGGCTGGTCAGGAAGGTAAATTCATTACCTCCCGTCATTTGCGCGACAGACTGTTCCGTGAGTTAAATACTGATGTGAGTCTGCGTGTAGAGGAGACCGATTCCCCGGATTGCTTCAAGGTATCCGGTCGTGGTGAGCTGCATCTGTCCGTTCTGATCGAGAACATGCGCCGTGAGGGCTTTGAGTTTGCAGTCAGCAAGGCAGAGGTTCTGTATAAGTATAATGAGAGAAACCAGAAGTTAGAGCCTATGGAGTTAGCTTACATCGATGTTCCGGAGGAGTTTACCGGAGCCGTGATCCAGAAGCTGACCGGAAGAAAAGGTGAGCTTCAGGGTATGAGCCCGGCAAACGGCGGTTACACCAGACTGGAGTTCTCCATTCCGTCCAGAGGTCTGATCGGTTATCGTGGTGAGTTCATGACCGATACCAAGGGTAACGGTATCATGAATACCATTTTTGATGGCTATGCACCATACAAGGGCGATTTAAGCTACAGAAAGACCGGTTCTCTGATCGCTTACGAGTCTGGTGAGTCGATCACTTACGGTCTGTTCAGCGCCCAGGAGCGTGGTACTCTGTTTATTGGACCTGGCGTAAAGGTATATTCCGGTATGGTCGTCGGCCAGAACCCGAAGGCAGAGGATATCGAGATCAATGTCTGCAAGACCAAGAAGCTGACCAACACCCGTTCTTCCAGCGCTGATGAGGCATTAAAGCTGACTCCGCCTAAGATCATGAGCTTAGAGCAGGCACTGGATTTCATCGATACCGATGAGCTTCTTGAGGTGACTCCGGATAGCTTACGTATCCGTAAGAGAATCCTGGACCCAACCTTAAGAAAGAGAGCTTCTTTCAGAAAATAAACTTCAGAAAATAAACGATAGAAAATCAATGGAAAATGGAGCACAGATGGATTACACATGGTACCCGGTCTATGACCGGATCGTCAGCCAGATTGATGAACTTCTGGCAAAGGAAAAGAATAGACAGGTTACGGTAGCCATCGATGGCATGTGCGGAAGCGGTAAAAGTACATTGGGTCAGGCGCTAAAAGACCATTACGGCTGCAATCTGTTCCATATGGATGATTTTTATCTCCGTATGGAGCAGAGAACGCCGGAACGATATGCGGAGCCTGGCGGCAATGTGGACTATGAGCGGTTCCAGGCAGAGGTGTTGAAGCAGCTGGAGAACAAAGACGGTTTTTCTTATCAGTTGTTCAGCTGTGCCACATTTTCCCTGAGCGATTTTGTGGCAGTGTCCTGGAACAGACTGAATATCGTGGAAGGCTCCTATAGCCAGAATCCGTATTTTGGGGATAGTTATGATCTGAGACTGTTCTGCAGGATCGGAACAGAAGAACAGCTGCAGCGGATTCTGAGACGAAACGGTCCGGAAAAGCTTCAGATGTTCAAGGAACGTTGGATTCCTATGGAAAATAAGTACTTTGAAGCATTTGAAATTGAAAAGAAAAGTATGGTGATCGACTGCACCGGATTTTCCCGGTGATAAGCTGCGGATGTTCTGCAAGTACGGTGATTACCTGAAAAAAGAAAAAGGTGGGCTCCTGCTTAAGAAAGCATGGAATCCACCTTTTCGCATACCAGCCGGATGTATTCGCCGAGACCGGCCTCCTGGCATCCAACTACATAATGGTTGCAGCGGTTTACCGGAATCAGGATTTTAAATGCATGACTGTCGCCGATGGCAGTGGCGATGGCCGGAGTGATCTCCCCTAATAAGGAGTTGGCCATGACGATACCGATAGGACCGATGATGATGTCAGAGTTTTTAGCATTGACAATACATGGATTTTCTCCCGTGGCACCGAAATCTGCGCCAGCTTTCATCATGGAGGTGGTTGCAGCGCTATTGGTGCCGATGGCATAAAGCTGCAGCTGCGGATGACGTTTCTTTAATTGTTCGATCACGGCTTTGCCCATTTTTCCACCCTGACCGTCAATAATGGTAATTTTCATAAATATTTCCCCCTCTGATATCGGATTGCTCTGCACTACGTGCTTCCACAATACTCAAAACATTGTATCGTGAAAATAGAATATGGTCAAGAAAAAAGACAGAGAGCAGTTACTGTACACGGGTAGGCATTTTCTGAACTGAAAATGCCGTATGATACAGTGGTGGTATTTACAAGCGTTGGTGATTTCTGTTATACTAACGAGAGTATGGAAGGGAGAATTATGGCAGATTGCATAAAAACAGGGGGAAGATAGAAACAGGGGGAAGATAGATCATGTATAAGATTCTGATCGTTGATGATGAAATTATGATCCGCAGCGGACTCGGCAAGATCATCCGCTGGAATGAGATCGGCTTTGAAATGGTTGGCGCTGTGGGGAGCGCTGGGGAGGCATTGAAGATGATTGCACAGATACCGGTCGATGCGATCCTCACAGATATTAATATGCCGGATATGACAGGGTTAGAGCTGATCCGGCGCGCGAGAAAGGAACTCCCGCGAGTGAAAGCTGTGATCATCAGTGGATACAGTGAATTTGAATATGCAAGAGAGGCAATCGAGCTGAAGGTGGAGAACTATATATTAAAGCCGTTAGACCCACAGAAGATCACCGAGACTTTTAAAAAGATCCGGGAAAAACTGGATGAGGAGAGCTACACGGAACGTCAGAACCAGTTTATCCAGTCGGAGTACGAGATGCGCAAGGGAGGAAGCCCGGAGAACAAGGGTTGTGAGGATGAGAAACAGGCAGAGCTGATCCGGATACTGGAAGAGGGAAAATATAAGGAGATGGAAACGTTTGTAGAACGGTGGTTTGTATCCTTTCGGGGAGAAAACGGGATGGAGATCCGGGATTACTGCTACAGGACGCTTCGCAATGCAGCCTTCTATTTTCACATTGAGACGCCTCCGCTGTTTAAAATCTACCGCATTCCGCTGGAGGAGAGTGAAGATCCGGAAAGACTGCAGCAGGTATTCCAGGAGGACCTGCAGCTTTTAGCGACCTGCTTAAAGGACAATTCTGAATCACTCTCGGTCCTGGTCAGCAGCAAGGCCAAGCTCTATATCGATGAAAATTACCAGAATAAGAACCTGTCACTCCGGGATGCGGCTGATAAACTGAACGTGAGCTATGGTTATCTATCGACAGCCTTTGCCAGGACATATGGGGAAAATTTTAAATCCTATCTCGTGTCCGTCCGTATGGAGAAGGCGAGAAAACTTCTGATGGAACGCAGATATAAGATCTACGAGATCGCAGATATGACCGGTTATGCCAGCTCACGGTATTTTACCGATGCGTTTAAAAAAAGGTATGGGATTTCTCCTGGGGATTATGTGCTGCGGATGAATGGAGAAGGTGGGCTCTGATATGAAAAAAGAAATGACATTGAAAGCCCGGTTCATTCTCACTTCCTATTGTTCCGTCGTGATCTCCATCATGCTGATCGGGATCGCCAGCTACTGCCTCTTAGGAAGCATGTCAAAAAAGTTTGTGCTGCAGACCAGCGAGGAAGTTGTCAGGCAGAAAAATGAAGATATCCAGACCAAGCTGGATGGGATTGAAGTGACACTCCGGGACATCATCTACAACTTAGAATTGCAGCAGACCCTGACAGACTATCAGGGGGCAGATCCATATTCGAGGAGAATGGCGGTCAACAACAGTATCGCGCGTGCGTCAAACTCTTTATATATGCTGGACAACATTGCAGTATTTACAAAGAGCGGACAGATGATCGGGAGCATGTACGAATTTAATGGGACGAAGAAGGCAGAGGATTACAGCTGGTATGATAAGATGAAGGCTTCAAACGGAGAGACCATCTGGCTGGATCAGACCATCCGCCGTTCAAAGGATAACTACGGATCCCATATGGAGATCTCAGCAGTGAAAAAGATCCGTGCTCTCTCTGGAAAGTATGGCGCGCGCATGGGAGAGGAGTTGGGCTGTGTTTGTTTTTCTGTAAATCTGGATGCTTTGTTAAAATTTGAACAGGACTACGGTGGCAATGAAGAACGACAGATGCTCGTGGCAGCGGGAAACGGGATGATCCTTGGCGGAACAGAGATCGATAAGAACGGGACAGAATTCCCGGTTGAGCTGTTGACAGAAACAAAGAACCACACGTATGTCCGCTGCGGACAGGAAAAGGAACTCTTGATCTATGATCCGGTGGGGCAGAACATCGACTGGTACACGATCTGTCTGGTACCGAGAAGAGCCGTGCTGAAAAATTTTTACCTTGCGATCATGGTGTGCTTCACACTGTCCGTCTTTTTGCTGGTGGCGCTGCTTTTATTCTCCATCTACAATGCAGAGCTGATCAGCCGCCCGGTGAGGAGCCTGGAGGAGCAGTGCAAGCTAGTGGCCAATGGTACCTTTGATATTGGGGAAGAGAGGAGCGGCATCCGTGAGATCGACGGGCTGTTTGTGCATTTCCGTGAGATGGCAGGACAGTTGGATCACCTGATCCATGAGGTGTATGAGACGAGGATCGAGGAACAGAATCTGATCGCAGAATCCAGGGAAGCACAGCTTCAGGCGCTGCAGATGCAGATCAATCCGCATTTTCTATACAACACGCTGGATTCCATCAACTGGATGGCATTGATGGCAGGGGCGGATGAGGTATCGAAGATGGTTCTGGCGCTGGGGCATCTCTTCAGAAGCAACATGAACACCTCCGGGATCTACACGAAGGTCAGTGATGCGGTGGAGAACGTAAAGCTTTACATGTATCTGCAGCAGGTGCGCTTCGAAGGCGGACTTGCCTATCAGGTGGAGATGGAGGAAGAGGTGCAAAATGCCATGATCCTCAAAAACCTGATTCAGCCGCTGGTGGAGAATTCGATCAAGCACGGTATGCAGACTGGTCACGCCGGAGGGGAGATCCATATTTCCATCAAAAAAGTGGAAGAGCATCTGCAGGTGGAGGTCGGTGATAATGGAAAAGGAATTGAAGAAACAGAATTAGAAAAGCTGAAACGGCAGTGGCAGGAGATTTCCAAGGATGAAAAAGAAGAGCGTCGCGCTGCCGGTAAAGTGGGAATCCATAATATCATGAGAAGATTATGGCTTTGCTATGGCAGTGAGGCATCCTTTGATATAAGCAGTACTTATGAAAAAGGCACGCAGATGATTATAAGTTTTCCATTGGAGTACCGAATTATACAGAAAAATTCTGATGCGATAAAAGAATCTGATGAAATAAGAAACTTTTAACCTTGTTCCTTCTAAAGAAAGATGTGATAATATACATACAGCAACCGCAAAAAGAGTACATCATTGTTAAAAATGTATTCTTTAGAACAATTAATAAGTTCATATCTAGGAGGAAAAAACGTATGAAAAAATCACTCGCTTTTCTGATGTGCCTGTCCGCAGCAGGCATGCTGACTGCATGTGGAGGAAAAACAGACACTGCACAGACAACCGCAGGAAGCACACAGGCACCAGCTGCAGGTGAGACAACCGCAGAGGCAAAAGCAGAAACCAAGGGCGATCCGGTTGTGATCAACTACTATGACTGGGATATCCCGGATCAGAAATTCATCGATGATTTTAATGCGGCAAACCCGGACATCCAGGTTGTAGCACACAGCATCCCTGCAAATGGTGAGCGTCTGACCAAGCTGGATATTCTTGCTATGAGCGGAAGTGACATGGACGTTATGCCGATCTCTGATGGTGATCAGTTCACACGTTTTGAATCCGGAATGTTAGCATCTCTGGATGACTTTATCGCAAAAGATGGCATTGATATGGAGAAATCCTTTGGCAAATATGCGATCTGGGGTCAGTACGATGGCAAGTATTATGGAATTCCATTCCGTGCAACCCAGAGTGTTGTTTACTATAACAAAGATATGTTTGATCAGGCCGGAGTTGAGTATCCAAGCGATGACTGGACACTGGACGAGTATGTTGAGACAGCAAGAAAGATGGCTGAGTGGGGCAAAGACCAGGGAATCTATGGAACCTATACCCACACCTACGCAAATGAGTGGGCAACCATCGCAGCTCAGAAGGGCGAGTGGTATACCGAGGATGGCAAGTGCAACATCAAGGATCCGGCATGGCAGAAAGCTCTTGAGACCCGTAAGATGTTAGATGATGAAGGAATCCAGATGCCTTACGGACAGATCGTAGCTGCAAAGGCAGCTATCAACAGCTCCTTCTTAGGCGGTAAGGAAGCTATGGTAACCGCAGGAAGCTGGTTAGTAAGAGATATGAAGAACAAAGAGAAATTCCCATTCGATTTCAAGGTAGGCGTTGCTTATATGCCTAGATTTGATGAGACGGTAGAGGGATTACGCAGCAACTATTCCTGTTCTGTACTTGGTATTCCGGAAAACTCCAAGCACAAAGAAGAGGCATGGCGCTTCATCCGTTACTATGTAGAGAACGCATCTGATTACATTGCAGCATCCGGTAACCTGCCAACTTATCTGCCGGCATATAACGATGATATGGTAAATATCTACTGTGAGGGCTCTGGTCTTGATGTTTCCTATGCACAGAAATTCTTCAATGAAGATGTTCAGCTGACCACCAACAAGATCATTGGAAACAAGGGCGCTGAGTATATGCAGATCGGAAAAGAGGAGATCGGAATGTACTTCAACGGAGAGAAATCTCTTGAGGATACATTAGACAGCATTGAAACACGTGTGAATGAAGCTCTTGGCAAGTAAAAATTCGTAAGAATCTTGCAGACAACGATAAAATAATAGAGAGGAAGCAGGAAGACGGCTATGAAATCGAAACACAGGCTGAACAGGATGGAGTTGAGAGAGGAACGGGCCGCTTACGGCTTCCTCTTTATCAGCTTAATAGGAACCGTTACTTTTATTCTGGTACCGATCATTATGTCCATGTTTTTGGGATTTACGACCTGGAATCCAATGAAAGGACTTGCAGGTGTTGAATTTGTCGGTCTGGACAACTTTAAGACCATGTTAAAGGATGAACGAGTGCTTGCGGCAGTACGCAACAACCTGGTTTATTCCTTATCTTATGTGCCATTGACCATCTCCATCGCACTGGTGCTGGCGGCACTGCTGAACAAATTTGTGTTTTTTAAAGTTCCGATCCGTATGATGACCTTTATGCCTTATATTTCATCGCTGGTATCGGTAGCGACCGTATGGATGGTACTGTTATACCCGGACAAAGGACCGATCAACTCCATTTTGAGCAATGTATTCCATGTGGCAAACCCGCCGCAGTGGTTCATCAGCTCCAAGTGGGCATTAAAGGGAATCATTATGATGTCGGTATGGCATGATGTCGGATACTACTGCATCATTCTTCTTGCCAATATGCAGGGCCTGTCTGCTGAGGTTTATGAATCTGCGGCAGTGGATGGCGCAAACTCGATCCAGACATTTTTCAGGATCACCGTTCCGATGCTGACATCCAGCATTTTCTTCTGTATCACACTGGCGACGATCAATTCCTTTAAGATCTTCGATCAGGTCAACATCATTACAGAGGGTGGACCGGGATTCTCAACCACCGTACTGGTACAGGCGATCTACTACTACGCATTCAAGGAGTATAAGATCGGCTATGCAGCAGCAGTGGCACTGGTATTGTTCCTGATCATATTTGCATTTTCTACGGTGCTTCAGAAGCTGGAAGAAAAATTTACTTATTAGAAGGAGGAAGAAAGTATGGGGTATCAGAAAAAACGCCTGGCAATGCGTGTGATCACAACGATCGTTGTGGGTCTATTTGCCCTTCTGTTTATATTTCCGTTCCTCTGGATGTTATCTACTTCCTTTAAGTACGAGATTGATGTTATGGAGTTTCCGGTACATCTGATTCCACAGAGATGGAATTTCCAGAATTATGTGACGGTATTTACAAAAAGCGATTTTCCTGGCTATTATTTGAATTCAATTAAAGTAACCTCACTTACGATCATTGGTGAATTGTGTATTACTACAATGGCAGCCTATGCATTTGCGAGACTTCGTTTCCGTGGAAAGAAGTTCTTATATGTGCTGTATCTGTCAACGATGATGGTACCTGGACAGGTGCTCCTTCTTCCGAAGTACATCTATTTCCAGAACCTTCATATCACAAACACGCATCTGGCCCTGATCATGCCTGGACTCTTCTCTGTATTTGGAGTACTTCTGATGCGCCAGGTATTCATGCAGATCCCGTTTGAGTATACAGAAGCAGCATATCTGGATGGTGCATCCCATCCGACGATCTTTTTGAAACTGATCCTGCCATTAGCAAAGCCGGGTCTTATGACAGCGCTTCTTCTGGCTTTCAGCTGGAGCTGGAACGATTACATCAATCCGCTGGTATTCTTATCCAACGATAAATTGTTTACCCTTACTGTTGGTCTGCAGCGTTTCCAGGAGGATGCTTCCACCAACTATGCACTGATCATGGCAGGTGCGACAGTTTCTTTGATCCCATTGATCGTATTGTTTTTATTTACTCAGAAATATTTCATCGAGAGCTTTGCTTCAGCAGGAGTAAAGGGTTAAAGAAAGGAGAACAGATATGGAAAATGTACGTTATGGCGTGATCGGAATCGGTAATATGGGAACCAGTCATTCTGGCTGGCTGGCAGGAGGAAAAATTCCCGGAGCTACCCTGACAGCTGTCTGTGATATTGACGAGAAGAGAAGAGCATGGGCAAAGGAAAACCTGCCGGAGGTGGCAGTTTTCGAGGATTACAAAGAACTCTTGGACAGCAAATTGGTGGATGCAGTGATCATCGCGGTTCCACATTATCTGCATCCGGAGATGGCGATCGAGGCCTTAAAGAGAAATATCAACACCATGGTTGAGAAACCGGCCGGTGTTTATGCTTCCCAGATCCGTGAGATGAACGCAGAGGCAGAAAAGCATCCAGATGTGAAATTTGCCATGATGTTCAACCAGAGAACGAATCCTCTGTATCAGAAGGTAAAAGAGATCTTAGACGCAGGAACCATCGGAGAGCTGCGCCGTGTGACCTGGATCATCACAAGCTGGTGGAGAACCCAGAAATACTATGATTCCAGTGCGTGGAGAGCAACCTGGGCAGGCGAAGGCGGCGGTGTCTTAGTAAACCAGGCGCCTCATCAGCTGGATCTGCTGCAGTGGCTGTGCGGTATGCCATCCCTGATGGAAGCACATTTAAAATACGGTTCCCACCGTGATATCACCGTAGAGGATGATGTAACTGCATACTTCGAGTATCCAAACGGCGCAACCGGAACCTTTATCACCTGTACCCATGATGCACTTGGAACAGACCGCTTAGAGATCCACGGTGACAATGGCAAGATCATCATCACAGACAGCAAGTGCGTGACTGTGAAGAAGATGGATAAGCCTGAAGATGTATGGAATCACGAGCTTGACTTCCGCCAGATGCTTGCACTGGTCAAAGGCCAGACCCAGCAGAAGCTTTATACCGAAGAGACCTTCGAGTGCCCGGAGAACTGGGATCAGCAGCACATCGATGTTCTGATCAACTTTACCAATGCGATTGCAAAGGGCGAGGAACTGATTGCACCTGGCGCAGAGGGCATCAAGGCAGTTGAGATCGCCAATGCAATGTTCCTGTCTGACTGGCTTGGCCATGCTGTGACGATCCCGGTAGATGATGAGTTGTTCTACGCGAAGCTGCAGGAGAAGGTTCAGGAAGAGAAAAACCGTAAATAATCATACTGTACACGATAGAAAAGGAGCTTAATATCATGAGCGAAGCAAAGAAGGGTTCCCCGAAGATTGCCCTGAACATGTCGATGGTCAAGACGATCATGTGGGACAAGGGACCGGATTATACATTTGAGAGAGTAAAAGCAGCAGGACTTTCCTATTTTGAACTGTCACAGGTGGATATGACCGATGAATTCATCGATCAGGTATTAGAGGCATCTGCAAAGCACGGTGTTACCGTAATGTCCACAAGCTTAAACTACAAGCCTCTGTTTGGACCAAATGCCAAGGGCTTTGATATTGAGAAGGATTTGGACCGGATCATCGAAGCAAACAAACGCCTCGGTGTAACCTATGTCAGAGATTCTCTGATCCCAAGCATCTGTATCCACAACGAAGAAGGATACTATAAGGCTGCTGAGGATTTAAACCACTATGGCAAGCTCTTAAAGGAGAATGGACTGAAATTATATTATCATAACCATCACTTTGAGTTTGAAAAATTCCATGGCAAAACCGGATTTGAGCTGCTGGTAGAGAACACCGATCCGGAGCTGGTTGGTTTTGAGATCGATGTGCACTGGATCCAGCGTGCAGGACAGGATCCGGTTACCTGGATCAAACATCTGGCAGGCAGAGAGGATCTGGTCCATCTGAAGGATTACCGGATCTATTTCCCGGATGGACAGCCGACACCGGAGATCTTCCACAAGGAGCAGTGCATCCAGTTCGCTGAGATCGGAGAAGGAAACCTGGATATGAAATCTATCATCGAGGCTTCCGTCGAGGGTGGGGCGATCTACCTGCCGATCGAACAGGATCAGTGCTACGGAAGAGACCCGTTTGACTGCATCCGCACCAGTGTCAAGAACATCTGCGATATGGGCTTTGAAAAATATCTGTAGAAAGTGCTTGCATTTACCAATAACAGGTGTTATACTAGACATGATAACGAGATACAATGACTGATAAGGAGTGGGCGAAAGTCCACTCTTTCGTTTTGGTTAGCGAAACAAATCAGGGAAAGGTGGTGAAGACCATGACAAAAAGAGAAATGTATGAGGCAAAAACAGAAGAATTTCTGCAGCCGGTAGTGGATGAGCATGGATTCGAGCTGGTTGACGTGGAGTATGTGAAGGAAGGCAGCAACTGGTATCTGCGTGCTTACATTGATAAGGAGGGCGGAATCGCAGTGGATGACTGTGAGGTGATCAGCCGTATTTTGAGCGATTGGCTGGATAAGACCGACTTTATCGAGGACAGCTACATTTTAGAGGTAAGTTCTCCAGGACTGGGACGTCCGTTAAAGAAGGAGAAGGATTTTGCCCGCAGCATTGGAAAAGAAGTGGATATCCGCCTTTACCGTGCCCGCGATAAGCAGAAAGATTTTACCGGAATTTTAACAGAGTATGACAAAGACTCTGTTACGATTGAAACAGAAGACGAAACCAGGCTGACGTTTGAGAGAGCGGACATCGCCCTGATCCGTCTGGCCTTTGATTTTTAAAGCTTGAGAATAATTGTTGGAGGATAAAACAATGAATAAGGAACTGATAGAGGCACTGGAAATTCTGGAAAAAGAGAAGAATATCAGCAAAGCCACTATGTTAGAAGCAATCGAAAACTCCCTTCTGACCGCATGCAAGAATCATTTTGGTAAAGCAGATAATGTAAAAGTCAACATCAATCCGACGACCGGTGATTTTGCAGTGCTGGCATCCAAAGAGGTTGTAGAGGACGTAGAGGATCCGCTGACCCAGATCAGTCTGGCAGAGGCAAAGATGATCGCTCCAAAGTATAATCTGGGAGATATTGTCCAGATCCCGATCGAGTCCAAATCCTTTGGTCGTATCGCAACCCAGAACGCGAAGAACGTTATTTTGCAGAAGATCCGTGAGGAAGAAAGAAAAGTTCTGTATAATGACTGGTATGCGATGGAGAAAGACATCGTTCAGGGCGTGGTTCAGCGTTATGTTGGAAGAAATGTCAGCCTGAACTTAGGCAAGGTAGATGCAATCTTAAGCGAGCAGGAGCAGGTAAAGGGTGAGGTATTCCAGCCGACTGAGCGTGTAAAAGTATACGTTCTGGAAGTGAAGGATACTCCAAAGGGACCTCGTATCTCCGTATCTAGAACTCATCCGGATCTGGTGAAACGTCTGTTTGAGTTAGAGGTTGCAGAGGTAAAGGACGGAACTGTTGAGATCAAATCCATTGCCCGTGAGGCAGGTTCCAGAACCAAAATCGCAGTAAAGTCTAACGATCCGAACGTAGATCCAGTAGGAGCATGCGTTGGTATCAACGGCGCCCGGGTGAACTCCATTGTCAGCGAGTTAAGAGGCGAGAAGATCGATATCATCAACTGGGATGATAACCCGGCATATCTGATTGAGAACGCCTTAAGTCCTGCAAAAGTCATCTGTGTAGTTGCAGATGAGGATGCAAAAGAAGCACAGGTAATCGTTCCGGATTATCAGTTATCCCTTGCCATTGGTAAGGAAGGCCAGAATGCAAGACTGGCTGCAAAGCTGACCGGATATAAGATCGATATCAAGAGTGAGACACAGGCAAGAGAGATGGGCCTGTTTGAAGAGATGGATCTGGATAACCAGATGGCTGATACCAGCTACGAGGGTTATCAGGAAGAACCTCAGAACAACTACCATGACGGATATGAGGATTACCAGGAAGAGAACAAACCAGAATAACGAAACGAATTGGGAGTGATGATCGGTGAGTACAAAAAAAGTTCCGCTTCGTCAGTGTATCGGCTGCGGTGAAATGAAAAGCAAAAAAGAGATGATTCGTATTCTGAGAACAGAGTCAGAGGGCTTTGTGGTAGATGCCACAGGAAGAAAAAATGGCCGTGGCGCATACCTGTGTCCAAGTATGGAGTGTTTCAAAAAGGCAGTGAAGAACAAAGGCCTGGAGCGTTCCTTTAAGATGGCGGTTCCGAAAGAAGTTTACGAATCTTTGGAAAAGGAGATGGAACAGCTTGGAGAATAGACAGAAGGTATTGAATATGATCGGCCTTGCAACGAAGGCTGGAAAGACAGTCAGCGGAGAATTTTCTACAGAAAAGGCTGTTAAGACCGGAAAAGCATGGCTGGTGATCGTATCAGAAGAAGCATCGGACAATACCAGAAAAATGTTTACCAATATGTGTACTTACTATCATGTTCCTGTCTGTTTTTTTGGTAAGAAGGAAGAACTTGGACATTCTATGGGTAAGGAGTTTCGCGCTTCCTTAGCCATCACGGATGAAGGGTTCGCCAAAACGTTGGTAAAACAAATGAATGTAAACGGAGGTAGTAAGTATGAGAGTTAGTGAACTGGCAAAAGAGCTGGGTAAGTCCAGCAAAGAAGTATTAGACGTTCTGCAGAAACAGGGTTATGGCGAGAAAACTCATTCTTCCAACGTAAGTGATGAGCAGACTCAGGCTATAAAAAAAGCATTAGCTGCACCTGCAAAACCAGAGCATGCACAGGGGTCCGCAGAGGCACCAAAGAAGAAGATTGCCGCTGTATATCGCCCACAGAATGCGCAGACCATGAAGAATCCAAGACCGCAGGCAGCTCCGGCACAGGCAGCAGCACCAGCAGCTCCTGCACAGGCAGCGCCAGCGGCAGAAAATAACCGGGAAAATGCAAAACCACAGGGTCAGCAGTCCCAGAACCAGGGCGGCTATCAGGGCAGCCGTGACAATCGCCAGGGTGGTTTCCAGGGCAATCGAGATAACCGTCAGGGCGGCTATCAGGGTAACCGCGACAACCGCGGCGGTCAGGGCGGCTATCAGGGTAACCGCGATAACCGCAATGGTCAGGGTGGCTATCAGGGCAATCGCGACAACCGCGGCGGTCAGGGCGGCTATCAGGGCAACCGC
>ERZ773133.254-NODE-254-length-79995-cov-8.394909_pt1 | contig 79995 bp, 68 predicted proteins | sample MGYA00580861_ERZ773133 | MGnify/ENA primary metagenome ERZ773133 (study PRJEB29015, sample SAMEA2737844) | human gut metagenome | biome: human gut; feature: human-associated habitat; material: faeces | place: China | collected 2012 ...
TCCTCTATGATCTCTCCTTTTTTCACTCATAATATTTCGTCTCCTTCATTAAATGTTCATTTAACTTGGAAGACCGTCTCGGTTTATTCATTATACCACAAGACCTTCCCTTCGCTAAGATAAAATGAACATTATTTTCATTACTATTTCTTCTATTCTGTTACTTAAACTGTACTGGCTGTATCCAGATAATCTTCAAACAATTTCCTTTTGAATCGGATATGAGAACCTACTTCCAAAATAAAATCTGCTCCTTCATTTTCACCTGCGATCTGTCTTAATCTCTTTTCTCCGATTCCATAATATTCTGCTGCTTCGGAAACATTTAAAGAATATTTCTTCCAAACAGGTATTGTTTTTTCTGTATGATTCATTCGCATTCCTCCTCCCCTCTGTTTGTATTCAACAACGTTTTCGCTTTCTCCATTTTCATACTTGCAATCGCTTCTCGTTTGCTTGCTCCTCCAACATACATTGGTGTACACATTTCCAAAATACGATCATAGATACGTCTTTTATCTAACATGGTCTCGCTTTTTATTTCTTTCAGCGGAAGATTGGTCGTAATGATCAAAGGTCGTCCTGAACGGATTCTTCGATCTATGACGCTAAAAATAATTCCTAACGCATATTCTGAATTTCGTTCCACTCCAAGATCATCAATAATCAAAAGCTGATACGAAGCCAATGCAAAAAGGAAAGCTATCGCTAGCAGATATAAAGAAATCGGTAAAAATATCCGTCCTCTCGTGCTTATACAGTTCCCGAACGAACAGCCAGAGACCATTGCTGCTGTAGAGCAGAAACTGGAGTCTATGGGCTACACCTACGATAATGGCATGGTCAGCAAGTGGATGAGTGAAGACAAAAAGGACTTGCCGGACAATCTGAGCGAGAATGATGCTATCCCTGTGTTTCTTCTTATGAAACAGGCCATCAGCACCGGATGGGACTGCCCTCGTGCCAAGATTCTCGTCAAACTGCGAGAAGGCATGAGCGAGAGCTTTGAGATTCAGACCATCGGCCGAATTCGCCGTATGCCAGAGGCAAAGCACTACGAAGATGACCTCTTGGATTTCTGCTATGTCTATACCTTTGATGAGAAATACAAAGCAGGGCTTCTCTCCAATATAGATAAGGCCTACGAGACTCGCAGATTGTTCCTCAAGGAAAAATGCAAGACCTTCACCTTAGAAAAGGAAATCCGTGACTTGGATGTCGGCAGTCTGGGTGAGCGTAATGTTCTGAATAAAATCTACGATGCTCTGGTGAGAAAATATAATCTGTCCACAAGCACCACGGATAATAAGCTCCGCTTTATGGCAGCAGGCTATCAGTTTGGTGATGAAATTATCGGTCATGCTTTGTATGGTGAATATGTCCGCACCGATATGGTCGCTGAGAGCACTACCTACTACACCACTCGCAAGCGCGTGAATACCCACAAGCATGGTATTGAGCTGCTCCACTCCGTAGATGCCATTAAGAGCACCATCGACATGCAGTCTGTCAAGGTAAAAACAATACTGGAGCGTCTGTTCCGTAGGGGTGGTTCTTCCTATAAAAAGCTGTTGTTACTGGACACCTCAGAATTTTACGCATTTATCATCAATAACGAGCACAGGCTCAAGGAAGAATTCCGTGAAGTGACTGCAGATATGAATACGCAGATGACACTTCCTCTCAATCCGAAGAAGTCAATCTTCCATATTCCGGAGCAGGACTTCTATAAGTACGACCCGGGTGTAAAGAATGAGGTGGAATACCTGACCAATGCATACTATGATTATACTTCCGGATATGCCACAAGCCTTGTTCGTAGTACATCAGAAATGCTATTTGAGCAATTCTGCGAAAGCCGTGATGATATTGAATGGGTCTATAAGAACGGAGACACCGGTCAGTAATACTTCTCCATCGTATATAGGGATGGGCTTCAGAATCAGTGGCTCTTCTATGCTGACTATATCATTATGAAGAAAGACGGCGCTGTCTGGGTTATTGAGACCAAGGGTGGCGAGACCAAGGGCAAGGACAAGAATATCGACATTCAGATTGAGAACAAATTCAATGCATTCAAGAACTATGCTGCGGAGCATTCCCTCCACTGGGGATTTGTCCGAGACAAAGATAATCAACTTTATATCAACAATACAGAATTCGCACATGATATGTCAGATGACCATTGGGTGCCACTATCACAGGAATTCTAATTTTCAGGGCAGTAGATTCAGTTTCTACTGTCCTATCTTTTTGGCATATCACAATCAATTTACCTCTCAGGTAAACCAATACTATTGACATTTATAGCAAATAAGGATATAATATATTTACCTCAAAGGTAAATTCACGAAAGAGGTGATGGATTGGAAATAACATATAAGACTCGCAAGATTGAAAAGGTGTGTACAATCGCAAGCGAGGCAGAAAAGAAATATGGTTCAGAAATGGCCGAAAAAATCCATCAGCGTATAGATGAAATAGATGCATCCGATACTGTTGAAGAGATGGTTCAATTCCATATTGGAAGATGTCATCCATTAAAAGGAAATCGCAAAGGTCAATACGCAATGGATTTAGTTCATCCCTATCGACTGGTTTTTGAAAAAATAGGGAATGAAATTCAAATTGCAAACGTAATGGAAATTGTAGATTATCATTAAAGTTCCGTTTCATTTAAGGAGGTATTACGATGGTGAAAAGTCGCAGTTTTATTGCAACACCACCGGGAGCAACTATTAAAGAGCAGTTGCTTGATAGAGGACTTAGCCAGAAAGAATTTGCAGTACGCATGGGTATGTCCGAAAAACATATTAGTAAATTAATCAATGGCGAAGTTCAGTTGACTCCGGATGTTGCTGTTCGTTTAGAAATGGTATTAGGTGTTCCTGCTAAGTTTTGGAATAAACTAGAGTCCACTTATCGTGAAAAACTTGTAAAAGCCAACGCTGAGAATGACATGGATGCTGATAAGGAACTTGCAAAAAAACTACCTTATCGTGAAATGTCTAAAAATGGTTGGGTTCCTGAGACCAGAGATACAACCGAAAAGGTTATTTATCTTAGAAAATATTTTGAAGTTGTAAACCTTGAGATTATTGAGGATATGCAATTGTCAAAAATAGCATGTCGTAGATTAGCTGAAACAGAAAAAAGTAATCTTGCTCTATTGGCATGGGCACAGAAAGCCAAACTGGAGGCTCGTACTATTAAAACTTCATTAGTTGATTTAAAATCGCTTAAGAAAAGTTTGCCAGAAATAAGAAGCATGACCACAATGAATCCTTCGGATTTCTGCCCTAAGTTGATTGAGCTATTATCCAACTGTGGTATTGCGCTTGTATTTCTCCCTCACATTGGAGGTTCTTTCCTGCATGGTGCAACTTTCTACGACGGAAACAAAATAGTTGTTGGCTTAACAGTTCGCGGCAAAGATGCAGATAAATTCTGGTTTAGTCTATTCCATGAGCTTGGTCATATTTTACTTGGCCACATCAACCAGCCAAATGGAACAACCGAAGAAGATGAAGATGCCGCTGACAGCTTTGCAAAAGAAACACTAATTCCTACAGAAGAATTCAACACATTTACTACTCAGAATGATTTTTCAAAAGCAGCCATTTGTGCCTTTGCTCAAGAAGAACACATTCTTTGTGGAGTTGTTGTGGGACGTCTGCAAAAGGAAGGCTTCATAAACTATAATCGCTGTAATGATTTAAAGACCAAATATGTATTATCAGCGTAAATATCAAAGGAGAATCATTTTTGGAGAATACAACTGAAGATAAGGAATTGCTATTGAATCAATGGTTAACATTTTTCCATGTTTTTGTATTGACTATTCATCATACGGACGGAAAGAAAATGAAGGAAAGTATCTGAACGAAGATACAAACTTCGGTAAATTAAAGAGAATACCATATGATCCTCTCCATCAGTATATTAAGCCCGATAATTTCACTTCTTTTTTTGAAGAAGAGTAATTAAACGGCGTGTTATTACAGTCCAAAGGAGGGAGCCGTTTGAAAAACATGTTTAATATCTACTACATCAACAACGAGAAAGCTTCTGAAATTTCAATGTTGTTTGATAATCAGATAGTAGAGAAGATCACTCGCATCAAAAATACAGAATTAGCATTAGCAGGCGATGTAGATGCCACCACAGGTGCCGCTTCAAAAATCCCTGTCATTGGACAGTATTTACCCAGCGTAGATTTAAATGGCAATCTGTCTCATAATAGATCTAACCGAGTGGAAGATACCGTAAAAGTAGTAAGTTCTAAATCGACGATCCTTAAGCCTATTTATGAAAAAGCTAAAGAGGTGCGTCGCTTAGATGACAGCAAGGTTGGAAACTTAGTAAAAATCAAAGATGTTTACCTTACTGTTGTAAACTCAGATGATGTCATGGCCACTAAAGCACTGATGAGTGGTTTAGTAAGTCAAGTTCCGGTTGAAGGCATTGGAAATATGAACTTTACTTCTCTTATGGAGGTAATGTTCAAAGGTTCAGCCTATGTTCTTTGCGGTGAGTTGCCACATAGATTCGGAACTAACGAACATATGATGCTAAAAATTCCCATGAGTGCTGAAAACGAGATGGAAAGCCAATACAGCATTTCAGATATTGAAATCGGCAAGGTTACCGTACTTGGCATTTATCGAGGAGAATTCGAACGCTGTGATGTTGAACGAAAGATCAACCGAATGATGGCGCTAAACGATAGCAGCAAAAAGAATCCGGAGCAGTCTATCGACATTCAAGATAGCGGCACGGATATTGAGGATGGTGTTCGAGAAGAGGATAAAAAGGCTATTCCAAACACTTCCTTTACGCAGGGTAAGGTTCATTACATTGATGTTATTGCAATTATTCAAGACCTCAATGTGTAGGTGATATTATGGACAGAGTAAGTATTTATGAATATGATCGAAAGAACCGAGAGCGTGTTGTTAAAACAATCGAGGAAGCTGGCGGCCAAATATTAAGCTGGTCATTTTTTGCAAAGGATCAGTCAAAGTTCGAACTCCCTGCTGGCACTCTCTCCGTATTTATTGACTTATCCTCTTTGTTTTACAATGAGGATCGTGCAGATGCGCTTATCGCTCCAGCAGAACTCATGATAAATGTTATTCAAAAAGAGCAATCTGTTGCGCTGTACATTATCATCGAACGTCAATATAGTAAACAAGTTCGGGATTTGCTGTATTACAAAATTGATAAAATCCTTGATCTTGAGAGTTTTCTTGAAATCGAAAAAGACCCTATCAAAAATATTGTTGATATTGATCAGCCTGGTTTTGATGATATTTTAGATTACTTAAACAATAACCTTTTTGGCAATGAGCTTTTCAAGAAACGTTTGAAAGAAGAGTTAACAAAATATAGGATTTTTAATCGCATTGGACAGCAACCGATTTTCTCTGTTTTGATATGTGGTGCGTCCGGGATCGGTAAAACAGAAGTTGCAAGATTGCTTCATCAAAGGCTGGCAGCAGATGAACCGATGATTAAAATCAATTTTGGGAATTACAGTGCTCAAGACGCTCTAAACAGTTTGATTGGTAGTCCACGAGGGTATATAGGAAGTAATAAAGGTGAATTGCCGGACAAGCTCATGCGTAGCCGAAGCAAGGTAATTCTGATAGATGAATTTGAAAAAGCGAGCAAGCCAGTTTATAACTTCTTCTTGCAACTACTTGAAGAAGGTAAATTTACAGATTCCTTAGGGCGTGAGTATGACTTAGATAAATACATCATTGTCTTTACTTCCAACATGCCTAAAGAAAAAATCGGAGAATTCTTGCCGCCCGAACTACGTTCCAGATTTAATTATAAATGCGCCTTTTGGCCTCTTTCCACAAAAGAAAAAGAACAATACGTGGCATTTAAGAGCGAACGTTATTTAGAGAAAATCAGATATGAATGTCCCGAGATAGATGCTTCACTGAAAGCTTCTGATATAATAAACATCGATGTTTCACGCTATTCCAATATGCGTGATATTAATAGTGAAATAATGCGTCAAATCACAGAATCATTATACGAGCAGATTGTTAAGTGAAAATATCAAATCAGCCGAGCAGCTAACTACTGCTCGACTGATCGCCTTTATTTAGAAATCGTTATTCTTCCATGACTTCCAGCATCATCCTGGCACCCAACCTAAAGCTGTTCTGGAAGATAAGACAATCTGTAATGGTCTGATACTCCCTTGCACAATCGGTGTACTTCTCGAACAATTCTCTCTGCTCATCCGTCATGGTAGCTTTGAGCTTTTCCTCATTCCTGCAGATCAGCTCTTGCAGTTTTTTGTACTCCTTAGAAGATGTGTCGTACTCTGTAGGCTCAATGTTACCATACCAAAATTCCTCTAACAGTTTCATACCGCATCCTCCCCGTAGATCATTTCCCGGAGGATGATTTCCTCTGCCCGGTTGCGAATGCTGTTCATAGCTCCGACCCATGCCATCTGATCGGCTGCTTTCAGCTCCTCTGTTACGCCTTCAGATGCTTTCATCTGGTCGATAATGACTTCAAGGCGGTTCTGTGCTTGCTCGTTCAGAACAACCAGATATATCCAGAGCTGACCACTCAGAATCAGGTCATTGTAGCGGATCGGACGATACTCTTTGAGGTAGTCCCGGTGCATCCGCCCCCATTTACCAATGGGGCGTTGTTCCTCGGAGGACAGGGTAAGAACCGGAATATAATAATCGCCATTGAGTTCATACCAAAGGCCATTGCTCTCATCAAAAACGTGTTTCTTCATCTCAATCATTGTATTGATCTCCTTATTCTGGTTTTAGAATCGCAAGTCTGACTCTCCAGAAATATTGGTAAATCTTTGGTAAATTTGAGATTGAAACACAAAAAACGCTTAAAAACGGGGCTTATGAGACGATATGAGACTTTTCATCATGCCCGGAAAATACTGCCGTGGCAGACGAATCATATTTTCTTCATTCTCTATTCCTCAATCTCATATCCAGAATCAGCCACTGTCGCCAACGTGTTTTTATAATTTTCTTTTTTCACCATCACATAATCCGTATTAAAGGTAGAAATCACAAAAATCTCGATTTTAATGAACACCTTATAACCATTCCTTTTCTATTGTCTGTTCCAGCCGGACAAACATATCATAATATTGATCTTTTGTCCGGCTTACAATATCCAATGCAATCGCCTCATTGTACGCATGTGCAACACGATTCTTTGAAACAAGTGCATCCAGCCATAATTCCTCATCATCGATCATTTCTGCTTTAAAAGCAGTTTTCAGTATGGTCTTCGGTGAACCAGCAGCGCCTTCCGCATACCCATTGATTTCCAAGATTTCCTTCATTGCTTTCCATGCCTGTTCAAAACATATCCTATATAAACCAATCATTCCCGTAACTTCCACGATTCCATACGGCTCATGGTACAAATAGATTGCTTTTAGATTCTTCAATACAGATTTAAAGTTATCATATCTTTTCATATAAAAATGCCCCATTTGAATTTACCAATACTAATAACTCTTTTTATCCCGATGTATTCTCTATTTTCCCCTCACCAGACACCTTTTCTTAAAAAAATGCAATCCCATAACAATTCACCTGGTCATAACTATCTTCGAATTCCTTCGCATACATTTTCTCCCCATACAAGAAACTCTTAATTGCTGGCAAAATAATCACCTAAATCGAGTAGGAGGGAGTGATTAGCTCCCGTCCTCTCACACCACCGTACGTCAGACTGTCTAACAAAACCCTTTTTAGGTGGTAAAATCGACAGTCTGATAAACGGATTCTCATATTTTTCTTCATTCTATTGAATAGAGGGCCACTCCAAAAGCTATTTCTGATATCCTGTTTTGTTTTTCTTTGTAACTATTCAAATTTTTTAATCAATTCCTGTGTCGAGAACAAACTTAATAATCGCTTAAAATTATAAGCGATAAACATGGATGCTGCTTCAGCATCAACATTTTCCTTTTTACGCCTAAGAAAGAAACTATACCCCAAAGAGCGTTTGACCGTTCCAAATGGATGTTCTACGATGCATCGTCTCTGTCTATAAACGTTGTTGTTTTCCAATGTTGATTTATGAACATCAGCAAGGATATTTTCATATTCCCAACGTTGAAGCGTCCTTCCAGTTTTAGATGATGTACAACTATTATGGTATTTACACGTAGAACAGGATGTACACTTATATTTTTTATATCTCAATCCATTCTTTGACGTGTTTTCAAAAAATAATAATCGTTCACCTGCTGGGCAAGTGTATGTATCATTTTCCGAGTTATAGGTGAATTTTTCTTTACGAAATTCATTGTTCTTTGTACTATTATTGGCTTTTGATTTTTTGATATATACAGTCATACCATCATCAATACAGTTTTTTATTTCAGTCGCATTATAATAGCCGGTATCAGCGATGACAGTACATTCCTCGATATCTAAAAGCTTTTTTGCGTTCTTAGCCATGACATGAAGCTGATTTTGGTCATTGATATCATTTGTTGTAGATATATCTACGACAAAATGATTTTGTGAATCAACTACAGACTGTACATTGTAACAAATATCCAAAGACCCGTTATTTTTCATTCGCCTGGAATCAGGATCGGTAAGACTTTTTTGTTCTAACCCTTTTTCTGAAAGTTCCTTCTTTTGGCACAAGTATTCTTCTTTTAGCTTCTGATAGGTTTCCAACTTATCTTTATATTCAGAATCAACAGGAGTTTCTTTTTCGATAGCCATAAGATACGAATTTATTCTCTCATCAGCATAAGCAATTTTTTTATCCAAACCGCTTTGGGTGATACAATTGTGCTTGCTGTTTTGCGCACGAATTTTAGTGCCGTCAATTGCCATTAGCTTTCCATCGATCAATCCCCATCCTTTAAGGATAAGTGTCAATTGCTGCAATGTGTTATGAAACGCTTTTCTATTCTCTTTTACAAAGCCAGCGATAGTTCCATGATCTGGTGTTATTGCGTTGATCAACCACATGAGTTCAAGGTTTCGTTTACACTTTATTTCCAGAGCTCTGCTCGATCTGATTTTATTTAAATATCCGTAAATGTGCAGTTTCAACAAATCGGAACGACGATATGGAGATTGTCCTCTATTAGTCCCATTGTATTCTGTAAAACCCAGTTCGAGTAAATTTAATGAATTAACATAGGCATCAATTGCGCGAACCGAATTATCTTTATCAATTAGATCATCTAACGATGCAGTAATCATTCTGGATTGATTTCTGTCTGTTCCAACAATATATGCCATAATTAAGCCCCCAATCTCCATATTTTGTAACTTAATTATATCATGAATACCAATCGTTAGACAGTCTGGCGTACCGTTCGGTACACGGCGGTTTCAATCGTTGACGTGCACAGACTGATAGGCTGTGGCTAAATCATAGAAGCCACCGTTTATCAGTCTTTCTTTTGTCATGGTTTTTTTAACTGTTGTCAGATTCGCACAATACCAGTGTCCTCTTCGGCAGTTTGCTGCCATATTCGCACAATATTCGTGTACTCCCATATTTATCAGATTTCTTTTCTTTGTTCTTGGAAGTTTCCACTGTTTCCATATACACATGCGTATTCTGTGATAGCGCCATCCGTTGATGTCTTCAATGTTGTTCCTCATGCTTGCTATTCCGTAATAGTTCAGCCATTCTCTTGCATATACCTTGATTTTCTCAAGGCTTGGTTTAATTGTCTGTACGGACTTGCGGGAAGATTTTAGCAATCGTATTTTGGCTGACATTTAATTTTTCCGCAAGCTGTTCCTGGGATAAATTCATCTAACTGTACCTGATGCGAATGCAGCTGATACTTTCTTTGAATTTCCGACACACTGCTTCGGAAATTTAAATCTTAGCTAATGATATATTTTGTACTTTTGCCTTTTCCTTCCACTGTAATCACACCTTTTTGACACATTTCTTTCAGCAGCTTTGTTGTCTTTGATTTACCGAAAGGTACATATGGCGCAACTTCACTGATCGGCTTCAGCATCGTCTTGCTTAAAAGTTTATAGATTATGATTTCATCTTCTGTCAGATCAGCATTTTTTTCAAATACTGGAAGCATAATTTTTATAGCATTTTCTGAAACTTCAAAATCCGGTTTTATCAAACTATCCGCATAGAGTTGTTTTATTCTTGTAATCCCTGTTCCAAATATCTCTACAAATCCTAATCTGTAAAATACATTGGCAAGATTTCTATTTCTTAAAACGGAAAGTTTACCAGACAGATATTCTTCCTCTGTGATTCCGGACGGTAATCCGCCTGGAGAAACAATTTCGATTCGATCATCAAACATCGAAATCCTAATTTGTGAATCCACATCCCATACTCTATGAATCAGAGCATTGGCGATTGCTTCTCGGAAAGCTGCTTCCGGTATTTTTTCCATCTTTTTTCGATCAGCACCTTGTATTACTTCGTATTGATAATAGTCTCTGAAGATCTCGATTGCCTTTTCATATACTTCTAAAACCGATACATTTTCAACGGTTGATCTCTTTTGAATGATACTGATGTTTTCTCCGAATTTGACAATATCAATTCCGGGAAAATGATTTTTATCTGCCAAAAGCCCCGCCGCATTATTGAATCCATTTACATCGTCATATAAGTTTAATGTTTTCAGCGTATCCTTATTAAAATTTTCAATCCGGACAGTTTCTTTCAGCTTATAATGTAAAATTTCAAAAGACAGTTCCTGATCTTTGCAAGGCAATTCTTCAAATCGAATATTTTTTCCATCCAGTACAAGCCTCGAAAACTCCAGCGTGTCTACCTCTATCGTTGCTGTATCATTCCGTTTATATGCTTTTGAATTATATAGATATGGCTTCTGAAGTCCGCTTTTTACAGTAAGTTTTATTGTCTGGTCATTATTCTGTATCTCAAGCGTATAGTCCGGCTGCGGTGTAATGCTATCATTGATTTTGTTTTCAATATCCAGACATGCTTGCTTTACATCCAGCAAACCTTTCACATTTCCATCATCATCTACACCAAAAAGGACGGTTCCTCCGTCATAATTTGAAAAGGCGCTGACTGTTTTTAAAAATGTGTTCGTAATCGTTTCCTTGAACTCTAATATTCTCGTTTCACGCATAATAATCGCATTCTTTCCATCTTTATTGATTATATTATATGCAGAAATACGCAAAAAAGCAATCGTAAAAAAATGCGATTGCTTTTTTGATTGTTTTTATTATGTATTCAATTTTTCCTTACGCATGAATTCCCCGGTTCTCATCTCCGGACACATTCACGCCAAATTCATAATCATTTCCCGGAAGAATGATATTCAACAGAATTCCAGCGATAGCTGCAATCGCCAGGGCTGTTAACGTGATCGGTGTTCCTGCTACGGTAAAGGTCAGACCACCATTGAAACCAAGACCGCACACGAAGATCACGCCTGCAATGATCAGGTTTCTGGATTTGGTCAGATCTACCTTATTCTCTACCACGTTGCGGACACCAATGGCAGAAATCATACCATACAGCATGAAGCTGACGCCGCCGATAATGGAGGAAGGCATGGTGCTGATAATCGCAGATACCTTCGGGATAAAGCTGACAATGATCGCAAATACAGCGGCAATCCGGATAACTCTTGGATCATGGACACGGCTCAACTCCAGAACGCCGGTGTTCTCGCCGTAAGTGGTATTAGCCGGACCACCAAGAATACCTGCCATGGCAGTTGCCAGGCCATCACCTAACAGAGTTCTGTGAAGTCCCGGATCAGCCAAGAAATTCTTACCTACAGTTGCGGAAATGGCAGACATATCACCCACATGCTCCATCATGGTCGCAATAGCGATCGGCGCCATAACCAGAATCGCCGTCACATCAAACTTGCATAACTGCAGTGGCGGAAGTCCCACCAGACCAGCCTCAGCAACCGGCGCAAAATTTAAAATCGCGGAACCATCCGGGTTCTTAATCCCTAATACATTCATAAATACGGCTGCCGCATAAGAAATCACAACACCCATCAGAATTGGAATGATCTTAAACATTCCTTTTCCCCAAATGTTAAATACGATGATCACCGCCAGGGCAATAAATGCCAGAAACCAGTTCGTAGAAGCATTGCCAATGGCAGAAGAAGCCAGACTCAGACCGATACAGATGATCACCGGACCGGTCACAACCGGAGGCAGGTATCTCATGACCTTCTTTACACCAACCAGACGGATGATCAACGCCAGCACCAGATACAACAGTCCGGCGATCACGATTCCGCCACAGGCATATGCAGCTTTTTCATTGGCTCCCATCCCCGCATACATTCCGGTATCCAGATGTGCCACGGTTGCAAAACCACTTAAAAATGCGAAGGAAGAACCTAAAAATGCCGGAACTTTAAATTTCGCACAAACATGAAATAACAGGGTGCCAAAACCGGCACAAAACAAAGTAACTGCCACGGTAAGACCTCTTGTTGGTCCCTCTCCACAGGCATCTACAAAATAGCTGTTTACCAGGATCGGCACCAGGATGGTCGCTCCGAACATGGCAAACATGTGCTGCAGGCCCAGGATCAACATCTTGACCGTTCCAAGCTCCCTTGCGTCCGTAATCACTCCACTTGACTCATTCATACTCTTCTCCTTTGTTTTCATTTTTTCATTTATTTAATAGAAATAATTCTATTTTCCTACGCCAGATGCAGCATCTCGATCAGCAGCAGCCACACCAGACCATAATAGGTCACCACTGCCACCAGGTCGTTCACCGTTGTGATCAATGGGCCGGATGCAACGGCCGGGTCTACTTTGATCTTATGAAAAAACATCGGTACCATGGTTCCTACCATGCTGGAAATCACCATGGACAGCATCAGGGCAAAGCCAACACAGCCGGAGATCAGAAACGCATGGGCAGTTGGATTGCCTTTTAAGGTACATGCGTAAATTCCGATAAATACAAATGCCATCACACCAAGGATCATGCCATTTAAGAAACCGACCTTCATCTCCTTAAACACCAGATGCAGTTTTTCTTTGCCGGTCAGGTTCTCATCCATCAGCACACGGATGGTAACAGCCAGGGACTGGGTTCCTACATTTCCAGCCATGTCCAGGATCAGGGACTGGAAACACATAACGATCGGGAGAACCGCCACAACAGTCTCAAAGATACCGACCACAGAGGACACGCCCATACCCATAAATAAAAGGATCAAAAGCCACGGGAGTCTCTTCTTGATACTCTCTTTGGTTGTCTCGTTTAAATCTTCCTCCGCGGTCAGACCAGCTAACTTCGCGTAGTCTTCACCCATCTCATCATCCACAACCTCTACGATATCCTGGGAAGTGATGACACCCAGGATCTGGCCTTCGCTGTCCAGGACCGGGATGGAATCCTCGGCGTAGTCCTTGATCCGCTCAATACAATCGCTGATCTTCTCATGGTCCGTCACGTAAGGATAAGAAGTACTGATGATATCTTCCAGGGAATCATTTTCCCGCGCAACGATCAGGTCTTTCAGATCGATAGCTCCATAAAAATGATTCTGTCCGTCTTCCACGTACACAGTTCCGATATTGTCATTCTCTCCCGCCTGGCGGACCAGCTCACGCATGGCCTGGCGGATGCTCAGATTCTTATGGATCATGATGAAATTGGTAGTCATCTGACTACCGATTTCATCATCTTCATAAGACTGGATCATTTTGATATCGTGACTGGATTCTTCATCCATCAAGCCAACCAGTTTCTCCTGGATCAGATCATCCAATTCATCCAGCACATCAACTGCGTCATCGGAATCCATGTGAGAAATGACCTGCGCCACCTGGTTTAAATTCAGTTCCTTCAGATACTCATCCGGCTCTTCAATATAAGTGAAAATCTCAGCCATCCGCTCCGCGCCCAGAAGCGGGTACAATTTCTTTCGCTCTTCCTCTGTCAGATGTTCAAAGGCTTCTGCAATATCGTTCTCATGGTAATCAGAAATCTTATCCAGCAGCTCTTCTTTGCTTAAAGGACTGCGGAAGATCTCCAGTAATTCTTCTACATAGTTTGGTCTTTTCATTGTCTCCATGTCTGCCTCCTTCCACCCATTACGAAAGCCGTCTGGCCCAGCCAATATCCGTATACTCGTTCATGCAGGCATGACTCGCACACGGTTGCTGGCCGGGGCTTTCATCGGGCATAAAAATACCACCGTTTCTCGGAATAAATTGTTCAGTAAGGGTCCGATTGCGGTGGAAAAGGCTCATGGAAAAAACGCAGCTTTTGAAAAAACACAATTTACGTGAAATTCATGGCAAGCTGCGCCAGTCTGTCCTTTATTCTGCCACCGCAGATCATACTTCGTCCCGTACTATCGCAACCGTCCATAAATTCACCTCCTGTGTCCATACTATACGAACATTTTAATACACACACTTTTAAAAAGTCAAGAAAAATCTTTGGAAAGACATCCTTGATATTTTGGGAAAGACATCCTTAATTCTTTGGAAAGACGCCCTTGACGATAAACTTTTTATCATTTATGCTAGGTGGGGTTTCGGGTCTCACAGTCTGTTCCACACATACAGACCCATATCCATCATGAAAGCTACTAACAAAATCACGATTCTGTGTTTACGAGGTTATGATTATGAGTATGTCTATTAATCAACATTTTTCCCCCTGCAGACTCCTGCAGTTTGCCCTGCCATCCATTATTATGATGATGTTCATGTCCCTTTATACCATTGTGGACGGCATTTTCATCTCCCGTTTTATCGGCAGCAATGCCCTTTCTTCATTAAATATTGTATTTCCGGTAATCTGCATCGTCACTGCCATCGGCACCATGTTAGCTACCGGCGGCAATGCCATCATCAGCAAATATTTAGGCGAAGGGAAACGCCGGGAAGCCAAGGAATGCCTGACCATGTTCGTTGTAATAGGTGTCGCTGTCAGCATCGTGGTCCTGATCTTTACGCACCTGTTTCTCACCCCTGTCTGTTACTTTTTAGGCTCCAACGAGGTTCTGCTCGCAGACTGCGAAAAATACCTGGCCACTGCCATCTCTTTCGCCCCCGCCTGCATGCTGCAAAGCCTGTTCCAGTCCTATCTGGTTACTGCAGAAAAACCACATCTTGGTCTTTTCCTGACCATTGGCGCCGGAATATTAAATGCCTTTCTGGATTATTTTCTGATCGCAGTATGCAGACTTGGCATGACCGGAGCCGCGCTGGCAACAGGAATCGGGCAGACAGTACCTGCCCTGGCGGGACTTCTTTTCTTTTTCTCCAATAAAAAAGGGCTCCATCTGGTGCGGTTTCATTTCCGCCCAAAGGAGCTTCTCATGGCCTGCTATAATGGTTCTTCCGAGATGGTAACCCAGCTGGCCAACGCCATTATTACATTTTTATTCAATATTGTCATGATGAAGCTGGCGGGCGGGCCAGGCGTCGCTGCCATCACCATCCTGCTGTACGGTCAGTTTTTATTTAACGCCTTTTATCTGGGCTTTACCATCGGCATCAGCCCGCTGGTCGGCTTCCAGTACGGTGCAAAAAATCACAGAGAATTAAAAAATATCTATCAGATCGCCTTTGTGTTCACCGCAATCTCTTCTGTGATCCTGACCATCGCCGCCGTAGTATCCGCAGGGCCGTTAGTACAGATCTTCACTCACGACCCGGAAACCTTTGCTCTGGCAGACGCAGGCTTTCCACTGTTTGCGGTCAATTTCCTGTTCAGCGGGATCAATATCGCTTCCTCCGGCTTTTTCACAGCACTCTCTAATGGAAAAGTCTCTGCGATCATTTCCTTCTGCCGGACACTGGTATTCATCGCCATTTCCTTAGTAATTCTGCCGCATTTCTTAGGCATTACCGGCGCATGGATCGCCGTTCCCGTGGCAGAGTTCCTGACTCTGATCCTGTCCGCCCTGATGCATAAGAAATATTTTCTGACACCGGGAGAACGGAACTATTTTCAGCAGGACAGCATTTTATAAGGGATTTTTTATAAAATAATCTTTACCACCAGCACCACTAACGCCAACACAAACAACACTGCGCCAAAGGCCATGGACAATCCAAACATGGCCATTCCAAAGGCCAATGACAGGACAAATCCGATCAGGCTCAAAATGATCCCCACGGCTTTACCACATATTTTTAACAACAGACCGACGATTTTCAACGCCAGCACCAGAAAAAACACTGCAAAAATCAACTGCATCATATTGATATCCTTTCTTTTCTGACTTTTTATATCAGAACAATCATCACTGTATTTTACATTAGATTTCCAACTTTTACCACCGGAATCTGGATTTCAGATAATGATACACGGCCACACAGATCACCACCGACAGCAGAGATCCGCAGGCCGTGGCAAGTCCCATAGGATACAGGGTATTTGCAAATAACTTCGACATCAGGTACACGCCCGGAATCCGCACCAGGACAATGGCGGTGATATTGTGCAGGAAGGAAAATTCCGACCGTCCATAAGCGCAGAAATAACCACTGAAGCTGAAATGGATCCCAGCGAACACACAGTCCCAGATATACCCCCGGAAATACTGTCCGCCCATGATCCGCACCAGCTGATCCGTCGTAAACAGGCCAACCACCGGCTCCGCAAAGAACTGAACCAGCACCGACACGGCGATTCCGAAGCCCACAGTGATCATGATGGCATACTGCAGAGTCTTCGCCGCCCGGTCGTGCTTGCCTGCACCAATATTCTGGGCACAGAGGGCGGAAACCGTAGAAAGCATGGAAGACGGCACCAGAAATACGAAACTGATGATCTTCTCCACGATTCCCACCGCTGCTGCATCACTCAAGCCTCTCCGGTTAGCGATAATAGTAATGATGATAAATGCCACCTGGATCAGCCCGTCCTGACAGGCCACCGGAACGCCTACACGCAGCAGTTGTCCCATAACTTTTCCTTGTGGTTTTAAATCACCTCCCGCCACCCGGATACCGATTTTCTTCTTTCCCATGGCCACAAGTGCCGTGATCACACTGATGGTCTGGGAAATGATGGTTCCCAGCGCTGCGCCTGCCGGACCGATATGGAACACGCCCATAAACACATAGTCCAGAACGATATTCGCCACACAGGCAATGGCGATAAAATACATAGGGCTCCTGGAATCCCCCAGTCCCCGGAAAATAGAACTGATGATGTTATACGCCGTGATAAACGGGATACCGATAAAGCAGATGGTCAGATAACGAACCGTCCCTTCCACCGCCTCTTCCGGTGTAGAAATGATCCCCACGATCGGGCGGACACACAGTAGCAAAACCGCCGTCAACGCCACCGATACCCCTAAAAACAATGTCACTGTATTGCCGATGGATAACGACGCTTTCTTTCGATCGCCCGCTCCTACAGCCTGTCCCACAGCTACCGTTGTTCCCATGGCCAGTCCCACCAGGATTACCGTCAGCATGTGCATCACCTGACTTCCCACGGAGACTGCAGTGGTACTGGCAACTCCTTCAAACTGGCCAATGATAAACAGATCCGCCATTCCATAAAGCGTCTGCAGAAAATACGACAGTAGGTATGGCAGTGAAAACAACATCATATTTTTAAATACACTGCCGGACGTAAGATTTTTCTCCATGATGATCTCCCTTTGCCCCTGCATTTTCAGACGGCCCTCTCAAAGTCTTTTGATCATCTTATACTTTACAATCGTTGTAGAGTCAAGCTTTCCTCCTAATATTCGCTGCGATTATCAATCAAGAGCATATTTAACCGTCCCCACCGCCGCAGTTCTTCTTTGGAAAATAATAACCGCTGCCGCAATTCTTCCGTAAACTCCTGCGGCTTTAATGTCACCAGACATTTAAACGCGCAGGGCATCAGATCGGCGCTGGAGATCCCGCACAGAAGCCCATCCGTAAAGTCCCGCATTTCCAACGGATTGAAAATATACAGAAGATCCTCTTCCAGCGGATTATACTGATTGACGAAGGAAAAACGAATCAGCATATCGCTGTAAAGCACCGTTCCCGTGTAGTAGATCTCACTGCTGCGTCCATTTCCCGACACGGAACAGATGGAAAGGCTGGCTTTATAGGTTCCCAGTGCCCCCTCTTTCTCATAAATGTCGATGACTCCGTCCTTCATCCGCTGATAACGCCCATCATAAAAATAAAAATACAGCCGTTTCGCTTCAAAAAATGGGCTTTTCCCAGACCAGCTTTCCATCTCCGGCTTCTGTGTCTTTCCGTGAAAAGCCGTCAGCTGGGAAAATGAAATCTGCAGTACCTGGCTGATCTCGTATAATGTCTCCACGTCCAGAACAATCTCCCCATTTTCATATTTGCACACCGTAGCCCGGCTTTTGTGGATCTGGTCCGCCAGCTGCTGAATGGTCATGCCGCAAGCTTTCCGATACCGCCGCACCTGCGCCCCCACATAAGAACTGATTTCACTCATTCTACTTGTTTCCCCCAAATATCCATTTTTCTTCATTTAAAAAATACACCCGTTTCATTATACTGGATTTCCGTCAGAAATGTAATACATAAAGAAATTTTTGATTGCAGAAGTTTCATGAGACGAAACGTCAAAAAAATTTGTCTCGAAAAATATCTGGTACAATAAATGACATTGGATTGGCCTGAAAACACGTATCATCAAAGATTCTAGTCGGACGGTCAGCAAAACAGAGGCACATCTGCCCCATATCATTATCATACAGGAGAATTGATCTATCATGAACAAAAAAGAAAAAGGCTTTAGTGGTTCCATCGGTTTTGTCCTGGCCGCGGCGGGAAGCGCTGTGGGCGTGGGAAACATCTGGCGCTTTCCTTATCTGTGCGCCAAGGACGGAGGCGGTCTGTTCCTTCTGATCTACCTGATCCTGGTTCTGACCTTCGGCTTTGTCCTGCTGACCACGGACGTTGCCATTGGACGAAAAACCAAGAAAAATGCCCTCAACGCCTACGCAGCCCTTCATCCCAAGTGGAAATTTTTAGGCTATCTGACTTTCCTGGTTCCTACCTTAATTATGACTTACTATTCCGTCATCGGCGGCTGGATCTTAAAATACATCGCCGCTTACCTGGTTTCTGACGGCACTGCTGCAGCACAGGACGGATATTTCACCTCCTTTATCACCTCCAGCGTGTCACCAATCGTGTTTATGCTGGTCTTTCTGGCATTTACCGCATGGGTGGTATATCAGGGTGTGGAGAAAGGTATTGAGAAATTTTCCCGGATCATTATGCCCGGACTTCTCCTTTTGATCATCGTCATTGCTGTCTTTTCACTGACCCTGTCTCACACAGACGCGGACGGTACCACCAGAACCGGTCTCCAGGGATTGTTAGTTTACATAAAGCCAGATTTTCACGGACTGACTGCAAAGCGGTTCCTGGAAGTGTTACTGGACGCCATGAGCCAGTTATTCTTCTCCTTAAGCGTGTCCATGGGAATCATGATCACTTACGGTTCCTATGTGAAAGATGATGTGAACTTAAGCAGTTCCATGAACCAGATTGAATTATTCGACACAGGCGTTGCGTTCTTATCTGGTCTGATGATCATTCCAGCAGTATTCGTATTTTTAGGCACTGACGGCATGGCTTCCGGTCCAAGTCTAACCTTTCTCTCCCTTCCAAAAGTATTTTTCGCCATGGGTGGAATTGGCCGGTTCGTTGGTCTGGCATTCTTTTTTATGCTGGCATTTGCTGCATTGACTTCCTGCGTATCTGTTATGGAGACCCTGGTTGCCAACTGCATGGAACTGTTCCACAAGTCCCGCAAAAGCATGTGCGCGGTCATCGGCATCTACTCTCTCGTCACCGCAGTGCTGATCTGTCTGGGCTATAACGTTCTCTATTTTGAACTGCCGCTGCCTGGTGGCACCACTGCCCAGCTTCTGGATCTGATGGATTATATCAGCAACAGCTTCCTGATGCCGTTCATTTCCCTGCTGACCAGCATCCTGATCGGTTGGATCATCGGACCGAAATGGATCACCGACGAGGTAACGAAAAACGGCGAGCACTTCTCCCGCGCCCGCCTGTATTCCTTCATGATCCGGTATGTAGTTCCAATCATTATGCTGGTGTTATTTTTGATGTCCACTGGATTGTTGAACTTGTTCTCTATTTAAGTCGATTGTAAAGCGGACATTCGCAATCCGCTTCGCTACTTGCTCATGAACGCAGTCGCTTCGCGATCTGTCAGTGGGAGCTTTCAACTCCCACTGACAGAAGCATCCCCCCTCACCCGCCGCTTAGTGCTCCGCGCACTTGAAGCGGGGGAATGCTTATCTGCGTTCAAAAAATATATTGTTAAAATTTTAATTTTCTTACTTGATTTTGACAACAAACGCGCTATAATATAGACAGAGAAGTTTGTTTTTATACTTCTTTGTGGGAAATAATGTAACCTATAGATGAGAAAGGTTACCATAAGCTGAGAGAAAAGAGGTTATCTAAGATGGCAAAGATTGATTTAAGCAAGTATGGTATCACCGGAACTACTGAAATCGTGCACAATCCTTCTTACGAGATGTTATTCGAGGAAGAGACCAAACCAGAGCTGGAAGGCTACGAAAAAGGTCAGGTCAGCGAGCTTGGTGCTGTTAACGTTATGACTGGTATCTACACCGGACGTTCTCCAAAAGATAAATTCATCGTTGTTGATGAGAACTCCAAAGATACTGTATGGTGGACTTCTGACGAGTACAAAAACGACAACCATCCAGCAACCAAGGAAGCTTGGAATGCAGTAAAAGAGATCGCTCAGAAAGAGTTATCCAATAAAAAGCTGTACGTTGTAGATGCATTCTGTGGTGCTAACAAAGATACACGTATGGCAATCCGTTTCATCGTTGAGGTTGCTTGGCAGGCACACTTCGTAACTAACATGTTCATCAAGCCAACCGCTGAAGAGCTTGAGAACTTTGAGCCGGATTTCGTTGTTTACAACGCATCTAAAGCAAAAGTTGAAAACTACAAAGAGCTGGGTCTGAACTCTGAGACCGCAGTTGTATTTAATATCACAAGCCGCGAGCAGGTTATCATCAACACATGGTACGGCGGCGAGATGAAGAAGGGTATGTTCTCCATGATGAACTACTACCTTCCATTAAAGGGCATCGCTTCCATGCACTGCTCCGCAAACACCGACTTAAACGGTGAGAACACCGCTATCTTCTTCGGTCTGTCTGGTACAGGTAAGACTACTCTGTCTACTGATCCTAAGCGTCTGCTGATCGGTGATGATGAGCACGGCTGGGATGACAACGGCGTATTCAACTTCGAGGGAGGCTGCTACGCAAAAGTTATCAACCTGGACAAAGAGTCTGAGCCAGATATCTACAATGCAATCAAGCGCAACGCTCTGTTAGAGAACGTTACTCTGGATGCTGAGGGCAAGATCGATTTCGCTGATAAGAGCGTTACTGAGAACACCCGTGTTTCTTATCCGATCAACCATATCCAGAACATTGTACGTCCAGTTTCTTCTGCACCAGCAGCTAAGAACGTAATCTTCTTATCCGCAGATGCATTCGGCGTACTTCCTCCAGTATCCGTACTGACACCAGAGCAGACTCAGTACTACTTCCTGTCTGGTTTCACAGCAAAACTGGCTGGTACAGAGCGTGGTATCACAGAGCCAACTCCTACCTTCTCCGCTTGCTTCGGACAGGCATTCCTGGAGCTGCATCCAACCAAATATGCAGAAGAGTTAGTTAAGAAGATGGAGAAGAGCGGTGCGAAAGCATACCTGGTTAATACAGGATGGAACGGCACTGGCAAACGTATCTCCATTAAAGATACCCGTGGTATCATCGATGCGATCTTAAGCGGTGCTATCTTAACTGCACCTACCAAGAAGATCCCATTCTTCAACTTCGAAGTTCCTACCGAGCTTCCAGGTGTTGATCCTGCTATCCTGGATCCAAGAGATACCTACGCAGATGCAGCTGAGTGGGAGACCAAAGCAAAAGATCTGTCTGCAAGATTCATCAAGAACTTCGCTAAATACGAAGGCAACGCAGCAGGTAAAGCACTGGTATCCGCTGGCCCACAGTTATAATTACAAACTCAATAAGCGTGATAAGAGGAGCGGTTGTTTCGACAGCCGCTCCTCTTTTTTTCTGTTTATACCCCATGCAGCTCGATGATCTTTATCCCTTCAAAATCAAACCACCTCAAAATATACCTTGTCCTTATGTGGATAATATGTTATGATAAGTCCAGGCAAAGTTTCTAAGTTTTTATCTATGATTCTTTTACTCACCGCCGGATACGGCAGTCAAAAACTCTTTGCTGAAAATCACCTATAGTACAACCAGCAGGGAGAATTTATCTCCCAGCACCAACTGAAAGGAGATATTGTATGAACCAGGATTCACAACGCATTCTAGAAGAAGTCTTAAAATTACAAGAAATTATGAATAATTATTTCGAAGCGGCTTGCGCTTATAAAGCACGATTGGGTCTTGTCCTTCAAACGCTTTATGATCTGCAAAATAGAATTAGTGAGCTAGAAAAGAAAAAATAATCACTCTATAGAAAAGCTGCAAAACCATCCATAAAAATGGCTCTGCAGCTTTTTCTATCTCTATCTAATTTTCGCTTCCCGTCCATCCCAGGCACCGTTTTCATCTACATAGTAGCCGTCCGGGGTCTGGATGTTTTGGTACATAGCTCCGTATGGGCGACCATTGGATTTAGGATCGAAGATCCATCTTCCAGTTGTCAGATCGTATCTCCACAGCGGTGTTGCTGATGTAACGGAGAAATAATACCATTTGCCATTAATGAACTGCCAGCCAGTCACCATAGCTCCGCTTACCGGGTCCAGGTAATACCAGTTCTTATCATCGTTCTGGCCAAAATACCAGCCTTTTCGCATACCGGTATTTTCATCAATCTGATACCAGCGGTTATCGGTTCCATCTAATACCCATCCGGTCTTCAAATATCCATCTGCTCCAAATGGCCACCAATTTCCATTGATCTTCACCCATTTTAGATTCTCATAGATAGTACCATCTGCATCTTTCGTTCTCTTTCCTGCTGCGTAAGAACCATTTTTATAATAGAATCTCCATCCTTTTTCCTGCTTGTCCCAGGTTCCGCCACTGGATGTGATTTCTGATCCAGAATCACCGGATGAACCGGAGCTGCCAGATCCACTGGAAATATGGCTGTTCTTAAGATTTACATAAAGTGTACCATTTACAAACTGGATCTCATAATTATCCGATGTCAGACCAGAAGGTATGATGGTATACTCTCCTATCGGGCTATTGGCTGTATACTCACAGGCGAATTGCAATGTTCCGCCTAATACCCGTTCCTCATCGGTTCCCTGGAAACCTTTATAATCCACCATGTACTCTGGAATCTCAGACCCCAAAGCGATTCTCTGATCAACCGCTGTTACTGTAAGTGGCGCTTTTCGGATTTCAAAGGAATAAGCGGCGCTGCCTGCCTTATAATTCTTTCCGGCTTCTCCTGAAATCATTACCGTATAGATTCCCGCATCAACCGGACTCGTATGAAAGATCTCCATGCCTTTGCTGATGGTTATAGTCAATTTTCCATCACTGTCCGAACCAGCTTTTGGTGCAATGGCTTTGGCATTATATACACGATTTAATTCTTCCAGATTGGTGAGATAAAATTCCGGTTCCGCCTGCTCCACGGTCAATTTACCTGGTTGATAGGAAATGTCGTAGTTGCCGTTCTTAGCAGCAAAGCCATATGGCATGATCTCATACTCTCCCACATCGCTTCCCGCTGTGTAAGCACAATCATAATTGGCGATTTTCTCCAATACAGATCCATCTTCCCCATGCACAAAGCCAGTTGCCACATAACTATATACTGGCGTCTCCTCCTTGTAAGTCACGGTTTTATCCTCTGCCGTAACCGTAAGCGGCGCTGGAGAAATATGAATCTGTTCGGAGCCATAATATGGCTCATAATTCTCATTGGTCAGTCTGTATTCAACGAGATAATCACCAACATTGGTATATTCTGGCCATTCTGAACTGGTCAGTGTGTAATTGCCGTCCTTATCTTTAAAAGTAATCTCATAGTTTGTACTTCCCCAGATAAACCGTCCTATTCCGTGACTTTCCCCATCATAAACACCAGAATAACCACTGACAGTAAAATCATTTTCATCCACTTTCGCCGGTGATATCTTTGCGTCACCGAAAGATTCTCCATAAAGCTGGTCTGTGGAAAGTTCATATTTGCTGGCAAGATTGCTGCTTAACTTGATGTCAGCAACATCAACCGTATTGGTTCCTGCTGCGCTGGAGGTCCAGGAAAATGTTCCGCTGACGGCGTCCTCAGCATTCACAGCCGCCTGATCTCCCACTGGAATCACACTTCCTTCCGCAGCAATCAGTCCCAATATACCAGTTGCATTGGTATTTCCATCATATGTTTTTGACTCGATGGATTTCACAACTGGAACCAGAGTTCCCTTCGTTACTTGAAATTCTACTGGACCGCTCTCTGCCTCATTATAGTTCAACGTTTTGGCTGTTTTCGCTTTTACATACCAGGTTCCCACCGGGTTTTCGGTGTTCCATGCTCCGTAACTGGCTGCATCATCCCGGTTCTGACTATAAGTATAAGAAACACCATAAGATGTATCCAAAGCCGTGACCTCAGGATTTGGTGTTTGACCATAGGTAATGGAATCACAAGCCAGGGAAATCCGGTTCGTTCCGCGATAAAAATTGATCTGTTTATAATTACCAACCGGTATCGGAGTGTTTTGTGGATTTATATTCTCTCCGCCGGTACATGTGATGCCTACAGTCCTTGTATCCCACGAAACGTCCGTAGATGGTGTTGCATCATAATGGCCCTCTCGATTACGGCTCACTTCCCCTGTCAGATTACTGAGATTATAAAGTTTAAATTCTAGTTTTCCGTAACCAGATATCCGACTCTTAGATGGAATAAGTTGTGGTCTTATCCTATCATCACCATCATCTTCTCCATAAATAATATTTCTTACTGGCAGATAAAACCAATCGGAATTTAAATTTGCTTTTTCAATCGTGATATCTCCAACAAAAAGGTTGGCTGCATCACTAAATTGAGAATGTATCGACTTTGCACAAATAAAAACCCCGTAAGTTCCTGCGTTCACAGGAGCGTCTATGTTCTCTGTTGCATAACCATCTGCATTTTTCCGTCTATAATAGGTCTTATCAATTCCGAATGTTCCAGAAATCTTGGGTGAAACCATTGTGATTCCCCGTTCCGCTATAGTCTGTCCGTTATATGTAAACGTTGTTTGGGCTATCTGAAAATCATCTGCTGTTGGTGTTTTCAGTAAAGTTTTGAATCTAACTGGAATGACCTCAGAATAATCTCCATTGGTATTTATGGTGGCAAGGTAGTAAGTATAATCTGTATACGGTGAAAGACTTGTCACAGATAAGGAATAGGATCCATCTGCTCCGACTGTTGCTTTTGTAACATAGGACTCATTTCTTTCTCCTGCAGCTACGATTTCTGCTGCTGTCATACTGCTGCCACCATTTTCATAACGTGTGGAATCTACACAGTATACCGTTGTTCCATCGGTTGTACCTTTGATCACTGCAGAATTTTCCGTTTTATCTTCATATGACGCACTTGCGGTAAGAGTAACCTTATAAGCTGGATATAAATCCAAATTTTCTACATCAATCTGATAGTCATCCGCAACTCTGGTTCCATCTGCTTTCTTCCAGCCAGCGAAACCTTCCAGGTTTAAATCAACGTCACTCAAAAAACTGTCTTTTAACAGATATTCTTGATAAGCAGATGTCTGATTATCTTTTGAGGAAAAATACTGAACCAGACGGTACATTCCCGTTGTAGATGCTCTCCAGAACGCATAAATATCTGCTGTTTCACCATCCTTTGTCGCATTGTTAACTACCTTAATCGGCACATATCCATTAGCAGTTAAGGAAATATGATCCATCATATTGCGATAATCAGATTTTGACACACTGAATAAATTAATATTGGTCGTATCGCTAATATTCGATGTCGGAAGCTTTACCTGGAGAGATTTTCCTGTATCAAAAGATGCTTTGGTCAGATCCATATGTACTCTACTCATGTAAGAAGTTGCAGCAATCTCCACCGTATCAAATGGAATTTCGCCTTCCACTACAAACTGTCCCTTGTTTCTCGTATCTCCCTCGAAGAAAATATCTGCACTTCCGCCCGATACACTTCCTCCTGTAAAGCTTGTACTGCCTGAACTAAACTGTTTGATACCATATATGTTTCCAGAGATCTGACCACCGCTCATAATTAGAGATGCATAGTCGGATCCTTGTCCCTGCATAAACAGATTTACTGCCGTGTGATTGACCGATGTGATGGTTCCGCCTGCAATCTCAACCGTAACCGGGCCAGAGGCATTGATTGCGTAGATGCCGCTGGCATTGCTGGTTGAGTTATCTGTAATTACCGCACCGTCACAAACCTTGAGGTCGGCATGGCTTAACGATATGGCACTTTCTGTACTTCCTGCAGGGCTGACGATCTTACCGCCTTTTATCTCTATGGTACTTGCAGTATTTCCATCCATACCTGCTGCACTAATCTCAGATATTAATTTTCCTGTACCAATGACGTTGACTCTGCCAGTGATTGTTCCAAGTAAGGTAATGCAGGTACCTGTTGTGTCTACCGTGATATCTCCCACGGCTAAATTTCCCATTGTTTGCATATTCAATTCACAACCATATCCTGTATCCGCCGCAAGAAGAGCTGCAATCAAATTATTCAGGCTAATTTGCCTTATATCAATAATACCAAATTTTTGATTTTGAGCAGGCTGATTATCAACCGTATAATTATATTGGTACTGGTAGTGATAATTGTCATATGGACCCACAATTATATATGAAATATCACCACTTACAATATCTGGAAGTTGATTGTTCTTATCCTGCATTCTGATATAATTTCCAGAAACCTGAGGTTCATAACCATTGTACTTCGTATCCTCTATGTCACTCGTGTCGGTAAATACTTTAAATTTGGTATTGTTCTTTATCGTATTTATATTTTCTTCTGTTCCCTGAATCCAATTCGCAAACGGAGATATATTCTTCATAGCATCACTTCTCGCAGCAATTGTAAGCGGATGAGTAAATCCAGTAACCCCCGTTGCGTCAATCACATTCTGATCCTCTGAATCATAATACCAGATAGAAGCCGATGGCATATTATTTGCGGATTTTGCTGTGATATCTACTTTATTTTTTAATGTAATCTCTGCACCTTTTTCTGTCACAATCGCAAACGCAGGTCCTTCTTGATCTCCACTCACCAGGCCCGTTGCTGAGATTGTTCCCCCATTGATCTCTAATTCCGAATCTTCTTTCAAATACATAGAATACACATAAAAACCTGGGCCAGATGTGGTCTCGATTTTTCCAGCATTAATCGTGATGTCCTTTGGACCATTAATATAACCTTTTAAAGTACCACCATTCATGGCAAAGCTGCCACTATTATTACCTCCGATTATGCCATTAATCGTTCCATCTTGAAGGGTATAGCTATCTTGGCTCCTCAAGTAAATACCATGATTCTTGTCAAGTGTTATCGTTCCGCCTGTCTGTTCAAATTCGATGCTCCCGTTCCCAGACCCGCTAAACAAATTCTCTCCCGCTTTAATACTAGCAGAGCTATGAATGACAAATGGCCCATCGCCAGAAAATTCAAAAGCATAGGACCGATTTGTATAACTTCCCGTAAATGTCAGTTCACAACTCTGTGTAATAATTGGAAACGCATTATCCTGTTCAATATTCACATTATCAAAACGGATCGTTGCTTTTCTATCAACACTGTTATCAAGAATTGCATTAAATGCGTCTTTAACAGCTTCCGCTCCCGTAAATGTCTTGTTTATACCTCCACCACTCACTGTAAATGAGTATGCCGAACCACTAACCGTATACGTTGCTTCTTCTACCGCATATAGCGCCCCCCCAACTTCGCCTAAAACCACATAAATCTCCGGGATTTCTACTCCGTCTGCCAACTCTATCGGTTTTCCATTGCTATCTTCTTCTGGTAAAACGGCATGGTAAATATAGACTGCGCCGCTATAAGGTTCGTTTTCCTTGGCATAGCCCGCATAGGTTTTTTCTTCGGTTTCGATGGGATTGCCATCCTCATCAAACTCTGTAAAATATTCTTTCTGGGAGATACCACCATGAAACTCTGGATAAACACTCAATTCCGAATCCAGCTGCCAGGTTACACCGGACAACTTCTGATTCATTTCCTGGATCGTATCATTTTCTGCGAACTCAGTTGATTCTTGTGCGGACTCATTCTGTTCCAGATCAGCTGCATCATTTTCTACATCATCCTCTGCATCTCGTACTTTCTGCATGGTCACTTCCAGTGTATCCGGGAACTGGATATCAGTTTCCACACTTCCCAAAGGCAGCTGCTGCACCATAATTTCATCCTTCAACGGCTCAAAACCTGTGATCATCCAGGTAACGGATTGCTGACTGGTGGCAGCCGTTGTGGTTTCTGGAATCGTTTCTGGAATGGTTTCCGGAACCGTCTCTGGAACTGTCTCCGGCATTGTTTCCGGCTCAGTTGTTTCTTCGGATGACTCTGATGCGTTCTCCTCTCCTTCTCCAGCGCCCTCATCTGCTGCTGATTCCTCGGTAGGGCTCTCTTCTCCTGATGATTCCCCATTTTCCGTCTCTTCTAAAGATTCTTCCTCGGAAGGCTCTTTTTGCGCTGATTCTTCCTCTGGATTTTCTTCTTCTGGATCATTCTCCCCATTCTCTCCATTGTTCTCCAATTTTTCTTCCTGGAGTCCCTGTTCCTCTTCATTGGCTTCCGGCTGTGCTTCTCCTTCTGCTTCCTGGATAACCACACCATTTTCCCCTGACAGAATTTCCGCCCTGGACTGCACTCCCATTCCACCGCTATTCATAAAAAGCATGGCCGCCAGCGCTGCCGCTGATACCCGCTCATACCATTTTCGTTTTATCATACCCATCTCTCCTTTTTGTCTTGATGCCGGTCTCGTTTTCTCATACTTGATAATTCCATCTTATGGTCTTTGAGAACATCTTTCAATATCTGCTGCACAAGATGTCAAAAAATGACACAAGATGCAAAAATAGCCCCAATTTTATCCAAATTTATGCTATGATAAACATATGTAATTGTAGGAAAAAGGGGGATTCATTTTGAGAATTGCAATCATCGATGATCTGGAAATAGATGCCAGACAATTGGCAGATCAGGTCTCGGCTTACATGAGCACACACCGGATTCCTGCTGATACTCCGGAGATTTTTCCTGGTGGAGAAGAATTTCTTGCCGGGTTTATGCCTGGCGTTTATGATATTATTTTTCTTGATATTTATATGAATGGCATCAATGGCATGGAAACAGCCAGCAAGATCCGTCTTTGGGATACTTCCTGCCATATTATTTTCGTAACAACTTCATCTGATTTTGCTGTAGACAGCTATGAAGTGAAGGCGACGTATTACCTGATCAAACCAACCACAGAAGAACAGGTTTCGAAGGCTTTGGACCGCTGTAATCTGCAGATGATGATGAACGAAGCGTCCATTCTGGTTCCTGCTAAGAATATGGAGATCCGGTTATTGCTTCATCAGATTTCATATACCGAATACCTCAACAGGCGGGTACTGGTACATCTTAAAGATGGGCATCAGGAAGAAATTTTTATGAATCAGAAGGACTTTGCTGCGCTTCTTCTGCCATATCCCTGGCTCTGTGACTGCATGAAGGGAATTCTGGTAAATTTTGAAGCGGTCGATAAATTGCTGGATGACCGGTTCGTGCTGAAAAATGGTACTTCCATTCCCATCAGCCGCTTAAAATACCAGGATGTACGGGAACAGTATATCCGTTATTCTTATGATCTTGTGAGAGGAGGTCAGCTGGTATGATCGAACTGCTGTTAAATGAACTGTTAAGCACATTTCCATTTCATTTTCTGGCCTATATCCCCTTCTATAAAAAGCTGAAGTATTCTCCCCTGAAAACCTTTCTCCGGGTCTGTATGTGCCAGATATTCTATCTTGGTATCTTTACCCTTCTGACCCTGGCCGGATTTTCAAGTGTCTGGGTTCAATATCTGGCCGTCCCGATATTTGGGGTTTTATTCTGTCTCCTGGTACAGGCCGATCGAGGAATGATCCTGTTTTTTTATATGTTTATCCTCGACTATCTGCTTGTGATCCGCGCTGCTGCATTCTGTATCTGCGAAAAGCTTTTCGGGTTCAACTTTTTCTCCTGGCAGAGCGGGTTCATTACGTTATTTTTAATTCTTTGTACCATCCTGCTGATGATCAAAGCCATGAGCCATATCGCAAAAGGCCTGTGTTCTGTTTCGGTCCCCTCATTCTGGAGAACTGCCTGGCTTCTTCCATGCTCTGTAACCCTGATTCTTCTGCTTCTGACAGGTGATATCCGGAACGGTACCGTTACCATCTCTGCCCTTCTGGCAAGAGTCCTGCTACTGATCTGTATGTTCCTGATCAGCCATTTCATGATCCTGTTCATCCAACAATTAAAAGAACAACTGGAGACCAGCACCCGCAATCAGGCTATGGAACGTCTTTTGCAGATCCAGCATGACCAGTATTCCATGCTGCAGGCCAGAATTGCAGAAAACCGTCGGGCACGTCACGATTTCCGCCAGCATCTGCGGGTGATCCAGGACTGTGTAAAGCGTGGGGATCTAGAGGATCTGAAATCCTATCTGGCGGAATATGAGAACCAGTTTCCTTCCCATTCGGATCACATTTACTGCAACAGCTATGCAGTTAACGCCATTCTCGCTTTTTATGCAGATAAAGCCGAAAACCATAGCATCTGTCTGGATGTCAAGATCCAGATGTCCGATACTCCGGTGATCCCCGAAACGGAATTTTGTGTTCTCCTGGGCAATCTTCTGGAAAATGCCCTGGACGCCTGCCAGACCGGCCGCTCAGAATCCGAAACCGCGCAACCATTTATCCGGGTCTGCGCTGTCCAGACTGGTACTTCTACCTTATCTATCACCGTGGATAACACCAGCGTTTTTAAACCCACCTGGATCCACGAGAAGCTGGTGTCCACCAAAACCGCCGGCAGCGGAATCGGTACCGAGTCCATCCGCATGATTGCAGAGCAATACCGCGGAGACGCACGGTTTGAGTGGAGAGATGGGGTGTTTTATGCTTCGGTGATGCTGAACCCGTAACCATTATTTACCCCAACAGTTTCTCCACCATCTCCGCATCAAACACCACCTGTTTCACATGGTTGACCTCAATCTGGTACAGAGCGTTGGCAGCGATGTGCTCGGCGGCCTGCTCTAAGTCACGGATTCCGCTGATACCGGAATGCTTCTCGATAACGATATCTAAGCCCTCTGGAGTCAGGACACATTCTTCTGGTTTCATGCTCATGCGCTTCATGACCTTTGGAAGGGCAAATCTGGAGAAAATGATCTTCTTTTCTTCTTCGGTATAGTCCGGGATATCGATAACAGCAAAACGCGACATCAACGGCGCGCTGATCTGACTCTTATCATTGGCAGTAGCGATCGGATAGACACCACTGGTCGGAACCATACATTCCATGTAGTTGTCAGTAAAGCCTAAGTTATCAAGCAGGGTCAATAATACGTCCGCCGGATTGCCGTTGCCTTTGCCTGATGCGGCCTTATCTAACTCATTGATGATAAATACCAGATTGGACTCGCCAGCCATGGAAAATGCTTCCAGGATAATGCCTGGCTTTGCATTGGCATAGATACGGGAGCTTCCGGTCAGCTGCTCAGGATCATTGATAGAACTCATATCCAGAGTCGTCCATGGCAGCTTCAGGATTCTTGCCACCGCATAGGCGATCTGGGATTTCCCCGTTCCTGCTGGTCCTACCAGCAAAAGGCCATAGGCCGGAAGCGTATGGGTACGGTTGATCTGGATGATGGTCTCGATGATACGCTGTTTCACCTTCTCCATGCCGTACAGCTCTTCGTCCAGGATCCTTCTGGCCTCTTCCGGGTCAATGGATTCAAAATAGTTATTCTTCCACTGAATATTCATCATGGTGGACAGGGCTCTCTGGGCGTGGCGGCGCTCCTCTGGGGAAACCTCATTGGAACGGGCTACCGCTAAGTTTCGCTTTGCCCACAGACGGATATTGTCCGGAAGTGTCTTCCCCGCGCAGTTCATAAAATCGGTGATACTCTGAAGACTGGTCAGTCTCATATCATCGCCCAGCTCATCTGCATCCTCTTCCTCAATCCCATCCTCCGGTGCGCTGCTGGCAAGCAGACGTTCGATCATAAACTGTAAAAATCCGTCCGCTGCGGACAGCTTGGTTCCGCCTCCTAAATCCGTTTCGCGGATTTTGTATACTGCATACCCATCTTCCCGGTTCTCACCAGACAGCCGGACATGGATATGATTCTCACCGAGCCATTTTAACAGGCTTACAAAACGGGCGTCCATTTTCAGGATGTCAGCCGGAACAACGCCGTCCTCTTCCTGAAACTCAAAGGTACTGCGTTTGATGGGATTGGTAAACATTCCAGCAGAATGATGAGCCCACTGCTTCTTGTGGTTATCCAGCACCAGGATCGGCTTTTCTGGTGTAGCCTCCGGCTCGTTGGATTGGAACGTGGTATAGGTACAGACGCATTTCTCCTTGGAAACTGGGGCGTCATTAAAATCAAATACAGGCATGCTGCTTCCTCCCTATTTCATATCGTAAAATAGCAAAAGGCCCAAAAGCTTGGGCCTCAATGCCAGAACCGCCTGATCATCGTCCATTAGCAGTTCTCTTTGTGTTCAATAGTATAACATGAAATACCGGATTCTTCCAGCCTAACTATACAGTCCCTTTCCCCGATTGCTCTACTGCCCAGACATTGTCCAGCCTTTTACCTGTTCCATTCCGGAGATGCTGACGTTTGTTGTCATCGGATCTTCCGGGTAATAGCGAGTGGTCATAACCAGCTCGCCATCATTAAAATATATCTCCACCAGAGACACATCCATTAAGATCCGCACATTCTGAAGACCATCCAGCTTCGCCTTACGGATGGTTCGGCCGGAGCCGGTGTTGTTTAAAAATTCCATAGAAACAACGCCATGCCCATAGGTGATCTGAAACTCCTGATTGAAGCAGATGCGGACCGGAATATCTCCAGCAATGTCTCGCTCTGCCACCAGATCAAAAGTACCTCCATGGATTTCTGCTTCTCCCTGTTCAAAAACAATCTCATCCTTCCGCAGTGCCTCCAGCTCTCTTACCGGCTTCTGACACAGAATACCGCCCTTCCAGGATAATTCCCTTGGAACCGTCATGGAATGCTGCCAGCCTTCCCGGATGGACGGCTCATTGTCATAAGGGCTGTCGCTGACACCTGCCCAGCCAAAGAGAATCCGTCTGCCGTCCGGCGCCTCAAAGGTCTGGGGTGCATAAAAATCAAATCCCAGATCCCACTCCCGGAATTTCTTGTATATATCCCGAATCTGGCCGATATCCGGCAATCTTACATCCGCCAGGTAACCGGACTGATAGATATTTTCAAACCGGTACTCTTCCGCTTCAATTCCCTGGGGACTGAAAGCAAAAACCGGACGGCCCTCTACCTTAAAATAATCCGGACATTCCCACATATAGCCAAATGGCTCTGTCGCCGTAATGGTCTTCAAAAACCGCCATGCTTTTTTGTCCTCAGACCGGTACAGAAGCGCCTCTCCAAGGCTGCCTCTGGTTCTGGCCCCAAGAAGCATGTAATAACTACCCTGGTCTTTCCACACCTTCGGATCCCGCACATGACGGCTTAAATCCGCCGGGTAATCGTCATTCGTCATCAGCAGCTCTTTTTCTGTCAGATGGACCCCATCCTCTGTGGACAGATAGATTACCGTTGCTCCACGGCCCTCATTGATATAATCAAAATCGCCTTCTTCTTTGAGATTTCCCGTATAAAACAGTTCCAGATTGCCATCATCCGTCAGTGCGCCGCCAGAATACGCGCCATTCCGGTCATATTCCGTGTCCGGGTAGATCGCGATGCCTGTGTACTCCCAGTTCAGCAGATCCGGCGACTGGTAATGCCCCCAGCACTTATCCCCGCCTCTGGCATCCTCCGGCGCATACTGAAAAAACACATGATAATTTCCACCATAATAGCTTAACCCATTGGGATCATTTAACCAGCCGGTGGGCGGCATCAAATGGTATTTATGACGGTATTTCCCTGTGGCAGTCTCTGGAATTTTCTTTTCTGCCTGATCCATACGGCGATGTACTTCTTTTGCATTTATCATACTAATCTCCTTCTTCTGACCGATTCAAGAATGCCTCGGAATTTAAAACTATCATTATCCTTACTCTTTATATAATACCCATGACAGCGCAAATGCCACACCTGCCGCCACCGCCATGACCAGTGCATAGGAAGCTGCGCAGCTTGTCGTGATCAGGAAACCAAACAGGCCAGTGATCCCGTAAGCCGTTGCGCCCACATGAAGCAGGGAAGCAGCCAGACCGCCGCAGGCTCCGCCGATACATCCGGAGGCAAAGGCTGTGATGAAACGGATATTCACACCAAAAATGGCTGGCTCTGTGATTCCAAGCATCGCGGAAAGAGCCGCCGGAAGAGCCATGGATTTTGTTTTCTTGTTCCTGGTCTTCACTGCGATCGCCAGCGCTGCTGCTCCCTGAGCTACATTGGCCGCTGTGGCGATAGGCATCCAGGTATTGACACCAATACTGCTTAACAGTCCCGCCTCAATGGCATTGTACATATGGTGAACACCTGCAACGACTGTCGGCGCATAAAAACCGCCGACGATCATGCCTCCAAGACCAAATGGAAGGGTGATCAGCTTCTGGGCGCCCGACAATACATAATTTTCCACAGTGGAAAATACCGGTCCAATGATCGTTAACGTGATATATCCAGTGGCAAGAACCGTCACCAATGGAGTAACAAACAGATCAATGATCTCCGGCACGATCTTGTGAAGTTTCTTTTCTAAGGTTGACATAAACCATACAGCAATGACCACCGGAATCACATGGCCCTGATATCCGACCAGAGATACCTCATACAGTCCAAACCATACCGATGCCTTTGGAATTTCTGCTGCGCTCATACCCGCCACATTCCAGGCATTGATCAGTCCTGAATGAATCATAATCATACCGATCACCGCCCCCAGATAAATGTTGCCTCCAAAGGTCTTCGCTGCGCTGATGGCGATCAGGATCGGCAGGAACACAAATGCCGCGTTGCTGAACAAATGAATGACCGTGTAAGTTCCGGAATTGGCCATATCCGGCCACACATTGCACAGACCCTCTAACACACCCATCAGAAGTCCGCTGGCTACGATGGCCGGGATGATGGGCACAAAAATATCTCCCAGAGTCTTGATAGCCCGTTTCGCCACATTCTGACGGCTGGCTGCCGCCTGCTTTACTTCCTGGGTTCCCGCCTCTTTGATCCCCGCCAGGCAGATAAATTCATCGTAAACCTTATTGACCGTCCCGGTTCCGAAAATGATCTGAAGCTGTCCTGAAGCCTCAAACACTCCCTTTACCCCATCGATCTCCTCCAGCCTGGTCTTGTCGCACTTGCTGTTATCCGCGATCACCAGGCGCAGTCTGGTGGCACAGTGGGCTGCGGAAATGATATTGTCCCGGCCACCGATCTGCTCATAAACCGCTTTCGCTGCCTTCCCATAATCCATACGTAAACTTCTCCTTCTGATCTTTATTTGTGGTATCGTTCTCACTTATGTTTCATTATAAAAAAGGATGTGTTTATAGTAAATAGACCGAATATCTAAATTTTATCGCTATTTTTTGTTTGTTTTTCACGATATCAAATCATTTATATGGGATTGACGGATAGAATTCTATGAATTAAAATAGAAGCATGAAAAAATCGTTCTCATACGAAGGACCGATATGGAACACATCTATAGAAAGGCTTACCTATGAATATCAACGAAATCGCCCAGTTAGCCGGCGTGTCCCGGGCAACCGTTTCCCGCTATTTAAACGAGGGCTATGTCAGTGCGGAGAAGCGTGAAAGGATCCGAAAGGTCATCAAGGAAACCGGATACCATCCATCCAACTCTGCCCAGACGCTCCGCAGCCGGAAAACCAACTTTATTGGCGTTATTATTCCAAAGATCAATTCCGATTCTATTGGAAAAATGGTCGCCGGAATCACCCGGTGCATCGGTCAGGCGGGCTACCAGTGCCTGCTGGCCTGCACCAACAATGATGTCCAGGAGGAGCTGCGCTACCTGAATTCCTTCCATGACCAGAATGTGGACGGCATCATTCTGATCGGAACCTCATTCACTGCCGAACACAAAGAGCGGCTGAAACACCTGTCAGTTCCGCTCGTGATCCTGGCCCAGAGACTGGATGGCTATTCCTGTGTGTATTCTGATGACTACCACGCATCCATGGACCTGACATCCAGACTCGCAAAAACCGGTCATATTTTCGGCTATATCAGTGCAGAATCCAGAGATGAGGCGGTGGGGCGCAACCGCAAAAAAGGCTTCGATGATGGTCTTAGCCAGGCTGGACAGGAACATGCGCCCCGCTACTATGCCGAGGCCGCCTTCTCTATGGAATCCGGCTACCAGATGACCAAGAAGCTGTTCACCGACCATCCGGACATTGACACTCTTTTGTGCGCCACCGATACCATTGCCTCCGGCGCCCTGCGGTATTTCCACGAGCAGGAAATCCCGGTTCCGGAGCAGGTACAGATTGCCGGGTTCGGTGATTCCTCCATTGCCAGGGCCACGACCCCCACATTGACCACAGCCCATTTTTTCTATGAAGAAGCAGGCAGCGAAGCCGGAAAAATCCTGTTGGACATGATGCAGGAAAAGGATCATCCACTGAACCGGGAACTGAAGCTTGGATTTTCCACGATCGTGCGGGCTTCCACACGATAATTTCCACATTTTCCGTTCCATGGCGGCCATCCCTACTGGCCGCCTGGACGTTCAACTTTATTTCCCGCGGTTTCCCAGCTGCCAGAACGCCACAGCGCTGGCGGCAGCCACATTTAAGGAATCCACGCCGTGGGACATGGGAATCCGGACCGTATAATCGCAGTTTGAGATGGTATCTGCGGCCAGTCCTTCCCCCTCAGTTCCCAGTACCACGGCCAGTTTTTCCAGTTCTTCCAGTACCGGATCATCGATCCGGCAGGAATCATCCCGCAGTGCCATAGCGGCAGTGCGAAAGCCCAGTTCATGAAGCTGCTCTGTCAGGTCGATCCCCGGTTTTAAAAAGGTCCATGGCACCTGGAACACCGTCCCCATACTGACCCGGACCGCCCTGCGGTACAGCGGATCGCTGCATCCTTCTGTCAACAGCACTGCATCCATATTCAAGGCTGCCGCCGAACGGAAAATGGCCCCCACATTGGTAGGATTTACCACATTTTCCAGTACCGCTACCCGGCGGGCGTTCCGGCAGACCTGTTCCACTGACGGATGTGGCGGGCGGTGCATCGCGCATAACAGCCCTCTGGTCAGCTTAAAACCGGTCAACTCTGTCAGCACCTCAAATGGTGCGGTAAAGACCGGGATATTTTTGCATATCTGATCACACCGCCCGATAATTTCCTTCGCCTGGTGTTCTGCCTGGCGGTCCTCCACCAGAATCGAGATCGGCTGACAGCCTCCATCCAATGCTCTTCCGATCACCAGCGGACTCTCCGCAATAAAGATCCCCTTCTCCGGCTCATGACGGTTTAATAACTGCCCTTCTGTATATCTGGCGTAGATATCCAATTCCGGCGCATGAAAATCTGTAATTTCTATGATATTTGGCATATTTCTCTCCTTTTTTCGCAATCATTCCCTGAAACGGCTTTTGCCGATGCTTCCTCTAGCATACCAAGTTCTCCCCATTCTGTCCAGCTTCTGCCCTCTTGACAAAAGTCCGATTTCAGACTACAATAGTCCGTGTTCGGACTTTTAAATTGGAGGGAATCTATGCAAAATACAAACAGCCTTTTTTTTCATTATCTATTGGAATATAATGCCATTTTTAAAGAAAATGATGTCATCTACCGCCGTATGGCAGCTCAGTTTGGCCTTTCTGACAGTGCCTTCTGGATTCTTTATTGTCTTCGTGAAAGTGCCACGCCGCTCACCCAGAAACAGCTTTGTGAATCCATTTACATGAGTAAGCAGACCATCAATTCTGCTTTAAAATCCCTGGAACGGAACGGTTTTATCACGCTGACCACCGGAAAAGACCGCAGGAGCAAATTCCTGGTCCTGACTGAAGACGGACAGGAGCTGGCAGCCCGGACGGTTGATCTGGTCATAGAACAGGAGCAGCTTGCCATCGCTTCCATGGGACAGGAATCCATGGAACAGTTCTTATCTTTGTTCCGGATCTATACCGATGCGTTAAAACAACATTTCCAGTCCATTGCCCCTGAATCCTCTGCTGGCGACCAACAAAAGGAGAACTTTTATGAAAATTCAGTTATCTGATCACTTTACCTATCAACGGCTGCTGCATTTCTGCCTGCCATCCATCGTCATGATGATCTTCACTTCCATCTACGGCGTGGTAGACGGGCTATTTGTATCCAACTTCGTAGGAAAAATCCCATTTGCAGCTATCAATCTGGTTATGCCCTTTATCATGATCCTGGGCGGCTTTGGTTTCATGATCGGTACTGGCGGCAGCGCCCTGATCGCTAAAACCTTAGGTGAAGGCAGGCATGAGCTGGCCAACCGCTATTTTTCCATGCTGATCATCATGACTGTGATCCTGGGGCTTTTCTTAACCACCATCGGTATTGTATTTGCCCGCCGGGTCTCCATCCTCTTAGGTGCAACTGATGTTATGCTGGATGACTGTGTCATTTACCTGCGCACCGTCCTCTTATTTATCAGTCCCTTTATGCTGCAAAATGTATTCCAGAGCTTTCTGGTGACAGCCCAGAAGCCTCATGCCGGTCTGATCGTTACGATCATAGCGGGACTTACCAATATGAGCCTGGATGCCTTATTTATCGTTGTTTTCCGCTGGGGTGTTGCCGGTGCTGCCCTGGCAACAGGGATCAGCCAGTGTATCGGCGGTCTTCTGCCTCTGATCCTGTTCCTTGGGAAAAATGACAGTCTGCTCCATCTGGTGCCGACCCGCCTGGAATGGCGTCCGTTTTTCTTATCCTGCACCAACGGCATGTCGGAGCTGATGGGTAATATCTCTTCCTCCATCGTCAGCATGCTTTACAATTTCCAGCTTCTGAACTATGCAGGGGAAAATGGAATTGCCGCTTATGGTGTTTTAATGTATGTCCAGTTTATTTTTATTGCCGTATTCTTCGGCTACACCATCGGTGTCGGCCCGGTCATAGGCTATCACTATGGAGCCGGGAACCATGCTGAGCTGAAAAATCTGCTCCGGAAAAGCCTGAAATTAAACATCATCACAGGCATTTCCATGACTATTCTGGCGAATCTTTTCGCCGGAGCATTATCCCGGATCTTCGTGGGCTATGATCCTGAGCTGTACGCCATGACCAAGTCCGCATTCCACATTTTCGCCCTGTCATTCCTGGTGTGTGGAATCAATATCTTTGCATCCGCATTTTTCACTGCATTAAACAATGGACTGGTGTCTGCGGTAATCTCCTTCCTGCGTACCCTGGTATTCCAGGTGGGCTCCGTCCTGATTCTCCCTGCCTTTTTAGGGCTGACCGGAATCTGGCTGTCCAATACCTTTGCCGACCTGATGGCGATGTTAATCTCTATCATTTTCCTGGCGGCAATGCGGAAACGGTATCATTACGCATAATACAGAAAGTCAATGAGCCTATGGTTCTCATTGACTTTCTTATTTTTATGTTTTAAAATAGTTGCATAAGCAACAGTTGTTATTGCAACTATCTAAAAAGGAGGCGTCTCTATTTTGGAAAAACATATCGGAGATTTAATGCGGATCGTGCGGTGCACCAACTATTTCCGGACCCAGAAAATGGCAGATTCCGGAATTACCGGAATCCAATGCACCTATCTTCTTTGCATCAACCGGACACCTGGTATTTCCCAGGAACAGCTGGCTTCCCAGCTTTACAAGGATAAAAGCGTCATTGCCAGACACCTGGCTTCTCTGGAATCCAACGGCTATATCCACCGGGAGCCGGATCCGAAAGACCGGCGGGTCCAAAAACTATATCTGACCGCCAAGGCCGAGGAGCTGCTTCCCAGAATCAGAGAGGTCTTCCAGGAATGGAACCAGATTTTATATGACGGTTTTTCGGATGAGGAGATCCTGCTGCTCAGTTCCATGCTGCGCAGGCTTTATTCGAATGCGGAACTGGCTCTTGGACATCCGGAACATCTGGCGGAACGCTGCCCGGCTCCGGAACAGGCCCCTCCTGCCGCTTCCAGAAAGGAGACCGGTACATGAAACGCCTTGCCATTTACCTTCATCCCTATCTTGGCCGCATAGGGCTTGGATTTACCATTAAATTCATGGGAACGCTGCTGGATCTGATGATCCCGTGGATGCTCTCCACCATCATTGATGAAGTGATCCCCACCGGAGAATTTCAACGGGTTCTGTTATGGGGCTGTATGATGCTCCTCTGTTCTGCGGCTGTTTTTGCCTTCAATGTGATCCCAAACCGTATGGCCTCAGCCGTGGCGAGGGATGTAACGGAGGAAGTCCGCCGGGACCTTTACCAGAAAGCCACCCTGCTTTCCTGCGCCCAGATGGACCGCATCACCATTCCTTCTGTGATCTCCCGTCTGACCACAGACACCTACAACCTGCACCGGATGATCGGCATGATGCAGAGGCTGGGCGTCCGGGCCCCGATCCTGCTGCTTGGCGGCCTGATCGTCACCATGAGCATGGAACCCAGGCTTGGCGCCGTCCTGCTTGCCATGCTGCCGTTTATGGGGCTTACCATCTGGCTGATCCTGCGCAAAGGAATCCCCATGTACAGTGTCACCCAGAAAAAGGTGGACCGGATGATCCAGGTGGTCCGGGAAAGTGTCACCGGTATCCGTATCATCAAAGCCTTATCAAAGACAGATTATGAATCCGGTCGTTTTGACAAGATCAGCAAAGACCTGTCTGACCAGGAACAGACAGCCAGCATCACTATGGCCACCACCAATCCGCTGATGAACCTGTACTTAAACAGTGGTCTGGTGATCGTCATTTTGCTTGGCGCTTACATGGTATATTCCGGGACCACCCAGATCGGCCGGATCATCGCTTTTCAGAGCTATTTTACCATCATTTTAAATGCTGTGATCTCCATCTCCAGAATGTTCGTGATCTATTCCAAAGGCTCTGCGTCTGCCGACCGGATCCAGGAAATCCTGGAATTGCCAGAAGAGCTTCAGACCATTCCCGGTGATCCTGAAAAGGATCCGAAGGCAGCACCTGATGAATTTCTGGCCTTCGATCACGTCAGTTTTTCCTATCTTGGGCAGAAAGATAATTTAACCAATATCAGCTTTACCCTGAAACGTGGAGAAAGCCTTGGCATCATCGGCGCCACGGGAAGCGGCAAATCTACCATCGTCCATCTGCTGCTGCGGCTCTATGACGTAACAGCAGGCCAGATCCGGTTAAATGGTACCGATATCCGCAAGATCCCGACGGAAACCCTGCACCAGGCATTCGGTATCGTATTCCAGTCTGATGTTCTTTTTGCCGATACCATAGCGGAAAATATCCGGTTTGGCCGGGAATTGACAGATGAACAGTTAAAAATGGCAGCCAAATATGCCCAGGCAGAAGAATTTATTTCCACGAAGGAAGATCGATTTGCATTCCAGCTAAGCAGCCGTGGCAGCAATTTATCCGGTGGTCAGAAGCAGCGGCTTTTGATCGCCCGCGCCCTGGCCGGCAACTCTCCGATCCTGGTTCTGGATGACTCATCCTCTGCCTTAGACTATAAAACCGACGCTTCTCTCAGACAGGCGATCCGCGATCATATGGAGAATACCACTTCCATCATCATTGCCCAGCGCATCAGCTCCATCATGCAGTCTGATCACATCCTGGTGTTAGATCATGGCAGCTGTATCGGATATGGAACCCACGAAGAACTGATCCGTACCTGCCGCATCTATCAGGAAATCGCCCAGAGCCAGTTAAATGCCGACAGCCCCGATGCCTGTCCTGCCGCTAATGATCAGACCATCAGAAAGGAGGTCCTGTCATGAACGCCAACCGGATTATGGGCGGTGGTCCTGCATTCCAGAAAGGGATCGCAGACAAGCCTAACATGAAAACTACCCAGATCTTAAAACGGCTGTGGAAGTACTTATACCATTTCAAATGGTTTCTGTTTCTGGCTCTTTTTATGACTCTTACCAGCAACATCCTGGCTTTGACAGGTCCCAAGCTTTCTGGTATGGCCGTCGATGCCATCCACGGAAAAGGCAATGTGGAATTTCCAAAGGTCTTTTTCTACTGTGGTATGATGCTTGCCTGCTACGGAATCTCTGCCCTGTTTGAATGGCTGCTGTCCCGGACATTGATCCGCCTCAGCCAGAAGATCGTCCAGCAGATGCGTTCGGACGTATTCCGCCATCTGATGACTCTCCCGGTCAGTTTTTTTGACCAGCACCAGACCGGCGATATCATCAGCCACATTTCCTATGATATTGATACCATCAACACTTCCATGTCTCAGGATCTGGTCCAGACCTGCTCCAGTACCATCGTGATCTTCGGTTCCCTGATCATGATGCTGCGGATCAATCCGCTTCTGGTTCTGGTATTCGCTTTTACCGTACCGCTGTCTTTTTTCCTGACCAGCCATCTGGCCGGACTGGCCCGCCCTGTTTTCAGCCGGCGTTCTGCGAAAATGGGGGAATTAAACGGTTATACCGAGGAATCGATTTCCGGACATAAGACCGTGAAGTCCTATCATCAGGAAGACACTATGAATGCGCGTTTCCGGTTGAAAAACACCGATGCCTGCAACGCTTATTACCAGGCGGATTACGTCTCTTCGCCTATGGGACCGGCTGTTAATTTTATGAACAACCTGTCTCTGTCCCTGATCTCTGTATTTGGCGCACTTCTATATCTGTTTGGAGGGCGTTTCACCCTAACCTTAGGAGAATTGTCCTCGTTTGTTCTGTATTCCAGGAAATTTTCCGGCCCGATCAATGAGCTGGCTAACGTCATCAGCGAACTGCAGTCTTCTCTGGCTGCAGCGGAACGGGTATTTGTGCTTCTGGATACCAGACCAGAGCCGGAAGACGCGGCCGATGCCAAAGAACTACATGTCCATGAGGGCGCAGTTGCCATGGAGCACATTCATTTTGGTTACCAGCCGGAGAAACCGATCATCCATGACCTGTCTTTAAAAGCAGCTGGCGGATCCCTGACCGCCATCGTAGGACCTACCGGAGCAGGAAAGACCACCCTGATCAACCTTTTGATGCGGTTTTATGATCCGCAGAGTGGAAGCATTTCCATCGATGGCACACCGATCAGACAGGTAACACGAAAGAGCCTGCGTCTGGCTTATGCCATGGTTTTACAGGATACCTGGCTTTTTACGGGAACGATCCGGGAAAATATCGCCTATGGGTGTCCGGAAGCAACCTTAGAACAGGTGGAAGAGGCTGCAAAAGCAGCACATATCCACGAATTCATCAGTTCTCTGCCACAGGGCTATGATACGCTGCTGACAGAAGCGGGAATTAATATTTCCCAGGGACAGAAGCAGCTGATGACCATTGCGAGGGCCATGCTTTTGAATGCACAGATGCTGATCCTGGATGAGGCCACCAGCAATGTCGATACCCGGACGGAGATCCAGATCCAGTCAGCCATGCGGAGACTGATGGCAGGGAAAACCTGTTTTGTAATCGCGCACCGGTTATCAACCATTCAGAACGCAGATCGTATTCTTGTTGTAAAGGATGGGGATATTATTGAACAGGGAACCCATAAGGAATTGCTGAAGAAAAATGGATTTTATGCGAAATTGTTTTATTCGCAGTTTGCTTAAGATGATTCTAGTCCAGGAAACGGCTCCCATCATGGATCAGAAGACATCCATGATGGGAGCCGTTTGTCTGCGGTACTGGATTACTTGTTTAATGGGCTTAACACGATCTGGCCGCTCTTTCTGGTCTGTTTCATATCCAGGATTCTCTGATTACGAGATCCCCGGAATTTCAGACGGATATCCTTTTCTTCCAGAACAAAAGGACCGTCAATGAGGATATCGGTCTGATTTAAGATCTGGTCGGTGTAATCGGTATACTTTCTGCCGCCCGGTACCAGATCACGGTCATAGACAAAACCGGTATAGATCCAGATATTCTTCTCCGGCAGTTCCCGGCGGACACGATTGACCAGTCCTGCTACCTCCGGCTGGTTTTCAGGTTCAAAGGGTTCTCCACCCAGAATGGTCATGCCATCGTAGAATGGTTTGGCTAAAGTGTCTATAAAGAACTGCTCCAGTTCTGGAGTCCACAGGGTCCCATAGTTAAAATCCCAGGTCTGCTCGTTAAAACAGCCTTTGCACCGGTTGGTGCAGCCGCTGACAAACAGGCTTAAGCGGATCCCTACTCCATTGGCACAGTCCGCCTGCATGATCTCTCCTACATGCATCTTATTTTCCTCCCTCTAATACAAGAAAGAATGTGCCTTGGCACATTCTCGCGCCGAGCGCGGTCGCTTGCGACATATTTCTTCTTCGTGCGAGTGCGCATCCCGCGGAGCGTTTTTATGTCATAGGACGAAGTTTCCTATGACATAAAAAGAATCCTGCTTGCAGGATTCTCCGCCTGCGGCGGGTCGCTTTAGCGGCACTCTTCCACTCTGCCGCAGTGCGATCCTTAGCGACATTCTTCCACTCCGCCACAGTGCGATCCCGCGGAGCGTTTTTTGTGTCATAGGGCGAAGTTTCCTATGACACAAGAATGCCGCCGCTTTTGACTGCGACGGCATTCTTTTTTATGTGTCCTGTCGTTTTAGTTCTGATGTGCCAGCTCGGAAGCCTCCTGGAAGGTACTGTTGGACATATGGAGCACTCGGTCCCGGATCTCCTGGGTTCTTCCCTGATTCCAGAACTGGGTTCCGATATAGCCGCAGGTACGTCTGGCAACGAATAACTGCTCCTGGTCGCGGCATCCGCAGTTTGGACACTCCCATACCAGCTTGCCGTTTGGCTCGGTGATGATCTTGATCTCACCGTCATAGCCGCAGTGCTCGCAGTAGTCGCTCTTGGTGTTCAGCTCTGCGTATACGATGTTATCGTAAATAAACTTCATCACAGACAGCACTGCCTCGATGTTGTTCTGCAGGTTTGGAACCTCCACGTAGCTGATTGCGCCGCCAGGGGACAGCTTCTGGAATTCTGCCTCGAATTTCAGCTTGCTGAAGGCATCAATATGCTCGGTTACGTGTACATGATAGCTGTTGGTGATATAATTCTTATCTGTTACACCTGGAATGACACCAAAACGCTTCTGTAAGCATTTGGCAAATTTATAAGTGGTAGACTCCATCGGAGTGCCATATACGGAATAACTGATGTTCTCAGCAGCTTTCCATTCATTGCACTTGTCATTCAGCTTCTGCATCACTTCCAGAGCGAACTTCTGGCCTTCCGGAGAAGTGTGGGTCTTGCCAAGCATTCTCACGCACATCTCACATAAACCAGCATATCCCAGGGAAATGGTGGAATAGCCGTTAAATAACAGTTTGTCGATGGTCTCACCCTTTTTCAGTCTTGCTAAGGCGCCGTGCTGCCACAGGATCGGAGCCACATCGGAGGTGGTTCCTAACAGTCTCTCATGACGGCATCTTAAAGCACGATGGCACAGTTCCAGACGCTCCTCTAAGATATCCCAGAATTTCTCCATATCGCCCTCAGAAGAACATGCCACATCGACTAAGTTGATGGTGACAACGCCCTGGTTGAAACGGCCATAATATTTTCTGGATCCGTCCGGATTTCTCTGACTGTCTTCCACCGTCGGGAAGGAACGGCAGCCCATGCACGGATACACATCACCCTTCTTTAACTGGCGCATAACCTTGGCAGAAATGTAATCCGGAACCATACGTTTCGCGGTACACTCCGCTGCCAGCCTGGTCAGATACCAGTATTTGGAATCCTCGGTGATATTATCCTCATCCAGCACATAGATCAGCTTCGGGAATGCCGGTGTGATCCAGATGCCCTTCTCATTCTTCACGCCCTGCATTCTCTGGCGCAGCGCCTCCTCGATGATCAGCGCCAGATCATCTCTGGTCTGCCCCTCCGGAACCTCGTCCAGATACATGAACATGGTCACAAACGGAGCCTGGCCGTTACAGGTCATCAGGGTGATCAGCTGATACTGGATGGTCTGGATACCGCTCTGGACCTCAGTTCTCAAACGCTTCTCCACAACCTTATTTACGATCTCCTCATCCAGAGAATCGCCGCATTCGGTACGCTCCTCGATCACCGCCTTACGGATCTTCTGGCGGCTGATATCCACAAATGGAGCCAGGTGGGACAGCGTAAAGGACTGTCCGCCGTACTGGTTGCTGGCTACCTGGGCAACGATCTGGGTGGTAACGTTGCAGGCAGTAAAGAAGCTGTGCGGCTTCTCGATCATGGTCTCGCTGATGACCGTACCATTCTGCAGCATATCCTCTAAGTTGATCAGATCGCAGTTATGCTCTTTCTGTGCGAAATAATCAGAATCATGAAAATGAATAATACCTTCTTCATGGGCTTTTACAATCTCCTCTGGAAGCAGGATACGCATAGTCAGATCCTTGCTGACCTCACCAGCCATGTAATCACGCTGGGTAGAGTTGATCACCGGATTCTTGTTGGAATTCTCCTGCTTTACTTCTTCGTTCAGCTGGTCGATCAGGGCCAGAATCCCATTATCGGTGGTGTTGGACTTGCGGGACAGCTCTCTCTTATAGCGGTAACGCACATACTTCTGTGCTACCTCGTATCCACGCATCTCCATAATGCTGGTCTCGACGATATCCTGGATATCCTCTACATGGATCGCATGGGTCATGCCTGCGATCTTGTCAGCTACATTCTCCGCTACCGCCTTGATCTGGTACGGATTCATCTGATGCAGCTTATCTGTCTCTTCATTGGCAGCGTTGATCGCATTGACGATCTTATGCAGGTCAAAGTCCACTTCTTCCCCGCTTCGCTTGATCACTCGTTTGTGTAACTCTTCCATCCCGTAAACTCCCTTCAGAAATCACAAAAATCAACTATCGTGCAAATACAAAATATCTTGTGTTTTATGTAATCCTAGATACTATATCTAGTGTGGTTACAACGTGCATTTTCAATTATAGGGAGCCTGGAATGAAAAGTCAATAGGTTCTTCTGCTTTTCTTTCAAGACATTTCTTCGAACATACTTTCGATACCAAAAAGATGGCTTAGATGCTGGATTTTACGAATTTTTCAGTTTTTTCTGTCTCCGGGCCGTCTCCAAAAGAATTTTATTTTCCTGGTTTATGGTTCCAAAATGTGTCAGACAACAGATCACCTCTGGGCATTGTTCCATACACAAAAGTGCCTTTTTCCTTGTTTCTTCCCGGATGGGCTCAAATGCCTCTTCCACAATCACTTGTGCCGCGCTGTATTTTGCTGCCTCATAATCGATGTCATGCTCATGAAGGACCCCTGTGGCAAACGGAATCCCCAGCCGCGCCAATTTCCGGTACACTGCCAGGCCGCTCCCACCTCCACCGATGACAAAAACCTGGGGGGCTGCTTTCGCAGCTGGTAACTCCATAGCTCCAAATGCTTCATGGTAGGAGCCTTCTGTAACGTTGTAAAGGCAGTTTATATACTCGTCCGTAAAAATATCCTCCGGCATCCCGATCCGGTCAACACGGCCCTCACAGACGGTCATGACCCGGTCAGAGATCTTCTGGGCCAGATCCAATTCGTGGAGAGACATGACCACCGCCATGTTCCGTTCCCGCACCAGTTTTCTCAAGACCGTCAGAAATTCCAGCTTATGCTTCACATCCAGATACGAAGTCGGCTCATCTAAGATGATCAGCTCCGGTTCCTGGCAGATGGCTCTGGCCAGAAGGATCTTCTGACGCTGGCCATCGCTGATGGCAGCAAAATCCCTTTCTTTTAATTCTTCCCCACTGACCAGGGCTAAGGCCTCGTCCACCTTTTCCAGGTCTTCTTTTCCCGGGATCCCCAGCCAGCCGGTGTAGGGATAGCGGCCGGAAGCCACCACCTCCCCGCAGGTCATATATTCAGTCTCCATCCGCCCGGTCAGAACCACCGCCTGTTTTCTTGCCAGTTCTTTCCCGGACATCTGCCCCATCTCCCGGCCATCTACCCAGACACTTCCTCCAAGGATTGCCAGCTGTCTGGTGATGCTCTTGAAAATAGTGGATTTTCCTGCGCCATTGGGACCGATCAGCGTCAGGATCTCCCCCTTTTCCACTTCCATACGGATATTTTTGATCAATGGTCTTCCACCATAGCCTACGGTCATCTGATCCGTGTAAAAATAAAATTTCCGTTCCACGCTTACCTGCCTCCTTTCCGTCGGTCTACCATCAGCCAGATCACCACCGGAGCACCAAATAATGCCGTCACGGAGCTGATGCTTAACTCCACCGGAGCAAATACCGTCCTGGCGATCATATCGCATAGCAGGCATACCAGAGCGCCTCCCAGGAAACATCCGGGGATCAGGATCAGTGGCCTGGAGCTTCGAAACAGTCCTTTTATCAGATGGGGCACTGCGATCCCCACAAAGGAGATCGGTCCCGCAAATGCTGTCACACAGGCGGAAAGCAGACTGGAAAGCAGGATCAGCCCTGCCCGGAAAAGACGGATATTGACCCCCATGCTTCTTGCATAGTTTTCCCCAAGCTGGTAAGCGCCGATCTGCTTGGACATGGCAAATACCAGCAAAACTGCTGCTGCCACAAGCCCGCTCATCACCTGCACCTGCTCCCAGCTGATACCGGAAAAACTGCCTAATGACCAATTGTGAAGGTTTACGATGTTGGAATCATCGGCAAATGTCACCACAAAGTCCGTCACAGCCGAACAGATATAACTGATCATGACACCGCAAACCACCAGCATGGACATCTGGTTCACTTTTCTTGCGGCCAGCAGCACGAAGCCCATGGAGAGCATGGAACCGGCAAATGCCGCTGCTACCATAGCCCAGGAACCAATGGCCATGCCTCTGCCTAAAAACCAGATCATCACCAGTGCCACAAAAAGTTTAGCGCCGGAAGAAATTCCCAGCACAAAGGGGCCCGCGATCGGGTTGGAAAAAAAAGTCTGAAGAAGGAAGCCGGACACTGCCAGTGCGCCTCCTAAAATCACTGCCGCACAGATCCTTGGAAGACGGATCTGCCATACGATGACACCTGCTGTCTCTTCCCGGCCCGCACCAAACAGGATTTCCGCCACCTGGCGTACCGTTAAGGGGACACTGCCGGAATTGATGTTCCAGACCACCAGCGCCGCCAGCAGCAGGAGCATGGCTGCAAATACCATACAGTAGCGGACGCTTTCTTTTATGGCTGTTTTCTGTGATTTTTCTGCTGACATGGATCCATTTCTCCTTCTCTTCTTGATCTTATGTGCCGGGCTGTCTGGTGAAGTCGAACGTCCGGGAGAATTGGCGCGTGGTTCTGGTCAGCGTATGCTGACATGTTCTTTACAGAATCACTGTGCATCCCCGCGGAGCATTTATCTCCGCGGAGCATTCACCTCAGCGGGAACAAATAGGTCATCCCATCCTCTTCTCCCAGGAACATCCGGTGCATATCCCCGATCAGATCCGCCACGCCCATGACCTGCTGGAAGGTCTGGCTGGACGTGCACCATACATGTCCCTCTTTTACCGCCTTAAAATCCTTCAGCAGCGGACTTTTTATAAACAGATCATCCAGGTTCTGGATCTCACCGTAAATGGTACTGTTGTAGATCAGGTAATCGGCGTCTTTGGCAGAAGCGTAAAACTCCTCCATCTGCATATTGACCGTAGATAAGGCGCTGTCCGGGTCACCCAGATCCGAAAACAGGTACTCACCGCCTGCCATCCGGATCATCTTACTGATGTAATCACCGGATTTACGGACATTGGCATAGCCTTTCGGGTTGATATAGAAAAACACCGCCGTTGGCCGTTCTTCCGTCTGGTCTGTGTCCAGACCAGCGTCTGTACTTCCGTTCTGGTTCTGGCTATTATCTGCATTCTGATTGTCCTCCGGATTCTGACTCTGTGTCTGCTCCCGGTTCAGTTCTTCTTTCAAAGTCTCAACCTTTTCGTTATACAAAGCTTCTGACTCATCTTCTTTCCCCAGCAGTGCGCCGTAGAATTTCACCCATTCCATCCGTCCCAAAGGCTCCGGCTCATAACTGGACCGCTCCACGATCACCGGGATCCCGATCTGCTCCAGTTTTTCTTTCACCTCCGGGTTATGAAGAAGCATGGTATTTTCAATAGCAAGACGGCACTGCTCTGACAGAAGCAGTTCATAATCCGGCTGGCTGTATTTGCCAGCGAAGATCAGGCTGCCCTCTCTCATGGCTTCCCTGGCCGCCTCTATATACCAGCCGTCCTCCTTGACTCCAGAAAGCCGCAGACTGTCCATGGCATCCAGGGATGCGAAAAAGTCCATAGCTGCTGTAGAAACCAGGTAAATGTGGTCTAAGGGCTGTTCCAATACGATTGCATGGTCTGGAAGTGTCTCTGGAACCGAATTTCCTTCCGGGATCACCACGACCGGGTCTCCCTGGTCGATGGTCAGGAGACTGCAGCCATCACTGTCCTTTGTGATGGTGAATTTCCTGGCATATTCCAGCTGCACCGGGATGTCAAAAACTCCGTGGCCTGCTGCTCCTGCCCCGGTCTGCGCCTGTGCGGCAACTCCTGTTTCATTCTGTACCTGTGCGGCAGATCCCATTTCATTCTGTTCCTGTGTAACTGTTTCCGTTTCCTTCTGTACCTGGCAGGCGGACAGTCCCAACACAGTGATAATTGCCGCTGCCGTAAAAATCTGTCTCTTCATCGTTTATTACTCTGCCTTTTTGATGGTTGCAGAATCAAAGAATAACGTGTAATCAATCTCATGCGGCGTGCTCATGGCTACCGTATCTGCCGCGATCTGCATCCGGTAATCAAAACCATCTACCGGGATCTCAAAGGCAGAATTGCCTTCGGTATTGACCGGCTCATATTTCTCTTCTCCGATCCGCACATAATCGTAATTCGGACTGCTGAAAATGATCTCCGCTGTCGCTTCGCCCTGTTTTACGGTGATTTTCGCTGGAGATTCCACAGAAGCACGGCCAGAACCGCCCTCTAAGACCACATCTGCCTCATAAATACCATCCTCCAACGCCAGGTCAGAAACTGTAGTCATCTTCACATCCACTGACACCGCATCTCCCAGGGAAGAAGCTAAAAATGCCAGCTTCCGGTCATACCATTTCTCTTTTTTCTTGCTGAACGCCGCGCAGTCAATGGCCTCGTCTAAGGCTTTTACCGGAATCTCGAAGGTACATTTGCCATCTGCGTCTACCGCCTGGATATAAGCGCTTTCGTCGGCCTTCACCGCTTCTTCCCCGGTTCCCATAAACAACTGGGAATACCCGGTTCCGCTCATAGTCAGAACGGCTGTCATTTCCCCATCCTTCACTGTCAGCCGGCAGTCGGTGATCTTAAACATGGAAGAGCTGCTCTTCACTTCCACATCATACTCACCGTCTTTTACCTGGTCTCCGGCGATCGGCACCATCCAGTCCTCGACTACTTCCTCCGGTGCTACGGTCTCACCCTCTCCTGCAGTCTGTCCATCTGCCGCGGACGTTTCCGTTCCCGCGATTCCAGCTCCACCGTCAGCTGCAGACGTCTCCATCCCTGATCCTGTTTCATCCCCGTGAGCCGTCGTCTGTACAGATGCCGTTCCCTCAGCTGGGGTTTCTGTTGTTTCTTTACCACCACAGCCATTTAACTGGGCTGCTGTTAACAGCGCTAATAATACCAAAGCTGCTTTCTTTCTTGTTTTTCTCATAATCAATCTCCTCATGCTGCAAAATCTTTCTGTTTACACTCTGACCTATGACACAAGAAAAGACTGCCAGACAACACCTCTCCGACAGTCTTTTCTTGTTACTGTTCACACGTTACACAAACAGCCATTTCTTTTGTTCTATTCTGCATAACGCTTTCGTGTCCGTAAACCGGCCTTTCATTACTTCAGGCTGTCGATAGCTGCCTTTGCATGCTCTACATATAACTGCTGGATCTCTGGAAGCTCGCCAAGTCCTCTTACCAGACAGGTTACCTCATAACCGGCCTTTTCAAACTCAGTCTTCCAGCTTCCATCCTCATCGCCAGCCATATCGTTATTGGCATGGTCTCCTGCAACCACCATCAGAGGCTCTAATACGACTTTCTTGTACTCTTTCTCGCCAACTGCCTTTAAGACATCCTCTAAGGATGGCTCTGCCTCTACGGTACCTACATAGTAGTTCTCAAAACCCTCATCGCTTAATACCTGCTGCATCTTTGCGTATACCTGGTTAGACTCCGCCTCGGTTCCGTGACCCATAAAGCAGATGGCTGTCTCACCGTCATCATACTCCTTGGTTGCGTCAGTGATTGCTTTTGCAACTGCCTTGAAGTCCTCGTCAGAGGTTAACAGCGGCTCGCCAAGAACCACATTCTCAAATGCGTCTGCATACTCTGCCAGCTCATTAGAAAGATCCGTATATTCCAGACCATTCATCAGATGGGTCGGCTGTACCACTAAATTCTTTACGCCATTATCAACGGCACGGTTTAATGCCTCGCCTACGTTGTCGATGGTCACATCATCACGGCGTTTTACATGGTCGATGATGATCTGGCTGGTGAAGCCACGTCTCACGCTATAATCTGGAAATGCCTCCTCCATGGCGTTCTCGATGGCGCCGATGGTCAGTCTGCGGCTGTCATTGTAGCTGGTTCCGAAGCTGACTACTAACAGCTCGTTGTCGCCAATTTCGTCCTGGTTTCTTGTATTATCCATCGATGCGTCTCCGGTATCCTCTTCTTCCTCTGCCTCTGTTTCTGCTTCCGTTGCTGCTTCTGTGGTGGTCTCCGCCTCAGTCGCTGCCTCTGTTGCTGCCGTGGTCTCTGCTGCAGTGGTTGTCTCAGCTGCTTTTCCGGAACATCCGGCAAGCAAGGATGCGGTCAGAGCCGCACACATCATGGTTCCTAATAACTTCTTTCTCATAGTTTCCTCCTGAAATTTTAGGGAAATGCTCCCCATTTTTTGAAAATGCGGATAAATTTGATCATTGGAGGATTGTTTGCCGATCGCAGATGAAAAAAACCACTTACCCTAAGATAAATGGTTTTCGTGTATACAAAATTCACTGCTTTTACAACCAATTACTCGTGGTACGGGCGTCTGCCGCCCCATCAAACAGGCAGGTCTCCTGACTTATAGATCTTCACACTTGGCGGCCTTCCCAGTTTCCCAGTGACCCATCTGCTTCCGGCTGTCCGCCAGAATCAGTGCCTTGCACTCCCTAAATACAGTGACGAGTTCGCACAGGATTCACACCTGTTTCTCTTTTCACCGGATCCATCTTCCCAAAAGATTTCTCCGACACCTGTTTCCTTATCCGATTTTCTTCCTATACCATAAAGCAAGCCAGGCAAAAAATCAACCATTTTTTGCCTGGCTCCCATATTTGTTACTGTTCACGCGTTGCGCAAACAGCCCATATTTTCTTACAGCAGATGTGCTCTTAATTCTTCTCCGCTCTGTGCAGACAGGTAAGCCGGTGCAATATCAAATACCGTTTTGCAGCCGGTCATGCCTTCCTTATTCATGCGGTATGCAGCTCTTGCGTATGCTGCGATCACTGCTCCCGTAAACTCTGGGTTCGAATCCAGCTTTAAGCTGTACTCTACTACGTGTTTGTGCTCCCGATCCATTCCGGTCACACCGGTACGGATCACGCTGCCGCCGTGTGGAAGCTTGTTGTGATCACGTTTCATGGTCTCCTCATCAATGAATGTTACCGTTGTATCATAATCAGAGAAGTAGTTTGGCATGGTCTTGATCTCGTTCTCGATTCTTGCCAGATCTGCACCCTCCTCAGCCACTACATAGCACTCTCTGGTGTGCTTTTGTCTGGTGGTCAGTTCCGGATTCTTGCCTGCTCTTACTGCCTCTACTGCCTCTGGAACCGGAACGGTGTACTGTCTTGCGTCTTTTACACCGGCGATACGGCGGATGGCGTCAGAATGTCCCTGACTGACACCTCTGCCCCAGAAGGTGTAATCACTGCCCTCTGGCAGAATTGCGTTGGCATACAGACGGTTTAAAGAAAACATACCTGGATCCCATCCACAGGAAATGATACCGACTTTACCGGCTTTCTTTGCCGCTGCGTCTACCGCTGCGAAATGCTCCGGAATTCTTGCGTGGGTATCAAAGCTGTCCACCACGTTGTACAGCTTTGCATACTTTGGTGTCTGTACCGGAAGGTCTGTTGCGCTTCCGCCACACAGTACCAGCACATCGATCTGATCCTGCATATGCTCTAACTCCTCAGCAGCCAGAACTCTTACACCTGCGGTTCTCACTTTTACATTTTCCGGGTTACGGCGGGTAAATACCGCAGTCAGCTCCAGGTCTGGATTCTGCCCGATTGCGCTTTCTACGCCCTTTCCCAGATTACCATATCCTAAAATACCAATACGAATGCTCATCTTTCTGCTCCTTTATTTTATTAGCAAATTTATGTGCCATAGTATAACACGTCTTTTTCCCTTGTGTAAATATGATTTTTGCTTTATGATAAGAAAAGTAACTATAAAGGTACTGAATTGTTACAAAAAAAGTATGAATTAACCATCAATAAGGAGATTTTAATATATGAGTTTCAATCCACTAAAGCTGATGCAGTTAAAAACCGCATGGCAAAGCTTTGCCATGCGCCACCCCAAGTTCCCGTTATTCTGGAAAACGGTCTACAGACAGGGACTGGTGGAAGGAACCGTCCTGGAATTCAAGGTCACTACGCCGGATGGCAAGGTGCTGACTTCTAATATGAAGGTATCCCAGGCAGATTTGGATCTGTTGAAGCAGATCCAGGACAGTTTTTCATAAGCTGCGGTGCCGGGGCTCTATGCCCCCCGCACCGCAGCCTTCATGGATCTTACATAAGCGCCCACCTGCTCCGGGGCGTCTTTTCCGTATTTTTCCAACAATTTGATAATCGCAGACCCCACAATGGCTCCATCAGAAATGGATGCCATTTTTTTTGCCTGCTCCGGCGTGGAGATGCCGAAACCGATGGCACAGGGCACCTTGGTGCTCTGGCGGATCAATGCTACAATGGAATCCAGATCTGTCTTGATCTCGTTTCTGGTTCCGGTCACGCCAAGACTGGATACCACATAGATGAATCCTTCTGCCTGGGAAGCGATCATGGAAATCCGGTTTTCAGAGGTCGGCGCGATCATGGAGATCAAGTCCACGCCGTACTTCTTACAATATGGAAGAAACTCCTCCTTTTCCTCATAAGGAATATCCGGCAAGATCAATCCATCAATGCCGATTTCCTGGCAAATAGAGATGAAATTCTCCGCCCCATAGGAATATACCACGTTGGCATAGGTCATGAATACCATAGGGATGGCCACATCCTTCCGCAGCTCCCGTACCAGGTCAAAGACCTTATCTGTAGTCACGCCGCCTTCCAGTGCCCGGATATTTGCCCCCTGAATCACCGGTCCTTCTGCGGTCGGGTCGGAAAATGGAATACCTAACTCGATCAAATCTGCTCCATTTGCCGCCGCAGCCCTCACAACAGCCGCTGTAGTCTCCAGATCCGGATCCCCACAAGTGATAAATGGAATAAATGCTTTGCCTTTTTCAAATGCCTCTCTGATCTTACTCATGGATGTCCTCCCCTCTGTATCTTGCGATTGCCGCGCAGTCCTTATCTCCCCGTCCGGAAATAGTGATGACCATGATCTGATCCTTGTCCATCTGCGGAGCCAGCTTTATGGCATAAGCCACTGCATGGGCAGATTCAATCGCCGGAATAATGCCCTCGGTCTTTGCCAGGTACTCAAAGGCATTCACCGCCTCGTCGTCAGTCACTGGCACATACTCCGCCCTTCCAATGTCATGGAGATGGGCGTGCTCCGGTCCGATGCCCGGATAGTCAAGACCTGCGGAAATGGAGTAAACCGGAGCGATCTGACCGTATTTGTCCTGGCAGAAATAGGATTTCATACCATGGAAGATTCCCAACCGTCCCGTATTAACGGTTGCCGCCGTCTCAAAGGTATCGATGCCTCTTCCTGCCGCCTCACAGCCGATCAGCCGCACACTCTCATCCCCGATAAAATGATAGAAGCTGCCGATGGCATTGGAACCGCCGCCTACGCAGGCCAGAACCACATCCGGGAGACGTCCTTCTTTCTCCTGAAGCTGTTCCCTGATCTCCTTGGAGATCACTGCCTGAAAATCACGGACGATGGTTGGAAATGGGTGGGGACCCATCACAGATCCTAAGCAGTAGTGGGTATCAGAGATCCGGCTTGTCCACTCTCTCATGGCCTCGGAAACCGCGTCCTTTAAGGTTCCCGTACCGCTCTTGACCGGGATCACTTCTGCGCCCAGAAGCCGCATCCGGTATACATTTAATGCCTGACGGATGGTGTCCTCTTCTCCCATAAATACCACGCACTCCATGCCCATCAGCGCCGCCGCAGTGGCCGTTGCCACACCGTGCTGTCCTGCTCCAGTCTCCGCGATCAGACGGGTCTTACCCATTTTTTTCGCTAACAATGCCTGTCCTAAGACGTTGTTGATCTTGTGGGCTCCTGTGTGGTTTAAGTCCTCTCTTTTTAAATAGATTTTTGCGCCGCCTAAGTCCCTGGTCATTTTCTCGGCATAATACAGTCTGGACGGTCTTCCTGCATAGTCATTAAAAAGTGCCGTCAGTTCCCGGTTGAATTCCGGGTCATTTTTGTAGTGGTCATAGGCTTTTTCCAGCTCGATCACTGCATTCATCAGGGTTTCCGGGATATACTGGCCTCCGTGGATGCCAAAACGTCCTTTTGGATTTGTCATAATCGTTCCTCCTCTATGTTTTTCACGAACCGCTCCATCTTCCTTGAATCTTTCTTTCCATCCGTCTCAATTCCTGAACTGACATCGACACCATATGGTTTTAACTGTCGAATGGCCTCTGCCACATTTTCCGGATATAGTCCGCCTGCCAGCAGCCATGGCCTTTCGATGTTCTGGATCAGGCTCCAGTCAAAGCTGGTTCCCGTTCCGCCAGTTCCTGCGTCCAACAGGATCAGATCCGCGCTGCTTCTGACTGCCTTTTCGATATCCGCTTCCGTCTGAATCCGGAATGCCTGGATGATCGGTCTCTCCGTTAAAGTTCTTAATTTCCGTATATCCTCTTCATTCTCCTGTCCATGAAGCTGGACCCCATCAATAATCCCTTCTTTTACATATCCCGCGATCACTTCGGGCTTTTCATTGACAAACACGCCAACGGCCTGAATCTCAGGATTTAAGACCATTTTCATCGCATTTGCCTGTGCTTTCGTTACATATCTACGGCTTTTGGGGGCAAAAATAAATCCGATGTAATCTGGGTTCAAACCATTTACCACTTCAATGTCCCTGAGGGTCATCATGCCGCACAGCTTGATTTTTACTGTCTCACATTCCATATTGTTCTCTCGCTTTCCTGCACCTGGTTTCTGCGTTCCTGCCGCTTCTGCCAGATTTTCTGCCCCTGATATCTCTCATATACCGGTTAAATAAGCAAGCGTCTCGCTTTTATCTGCCGCCCGCATCAGTGTCTCCCCGATCAGCACCGCATCCGCGCCGATCTCTCTTAATTTCTGTACATCCTCCGGCGTTTTCACACCACTTTCGGATACGAACAACACTTCTTTTGGGATCATATTCCGCAATTTCCGGCTGTTTTCCGTGTCCACGGTAAAATCCTTCAGATTCCGGTTATTGACTCCGATGATCCTGGCTCCGGCTTCCAATGCCTTCGCGATCTCCTCCTCATCATGTGCCTCCACCAGAGCGGATAGTCCTAAACCTTCCGCAATCTGCAGATATTCCTTCAACTGCGCCTTTTCCAGAATGGAGCAGATCAGAAGCACCGCCGATGCCCCAAGAACCTTCGCCTCATAGATCATGTATGGATCTACAGCGAAATCCTTTCTCAGACAGGGAATCGATACATTCGCAGCGATCTCTTTCAGATACTGGTCTTTTCCCAGGAACCATCTGGGTTCCGTGAGAACGGAAATGCAGTCGGCCCCGGCTTTTTCATACTCCTTTGCGATCTCCAGATAGGGGAAATCCGGTGCGATCAGCCCCTTGGAAGGAGATGCCTTCTTACACTCGCAGATAAAGGAAAGCTCCGGTCTGCGAAGGGCTTTCTCAAAGGCAAATGCATCTCTGACTGGTTCTTTCGCTGCCATTTCCAGTGCCATCTGCTTCATTTTTTCAAAAGGAATCTTCTTTTTCGCCTCTGCCACCCGCTCTCTGGCGTGGTCTACAAGCTGGTCTAAGATCGTCCGTTCTCTCATCTGTCTTCCTCCATATTACTTCTTATTTCATCGTTTTTACAACTTTTACTGGAACCGGACTCCGTTTTGTGCAGTGATTCTTCTTTTTACGCCTCCGATTAGTTGCTGACTGCGATAAATTTCTCCAGTGCCTCCAGTGCCTTTCCAGAATCGATCAGCTTCGCCGCCAGATCGATTCCCTCTTTCATGGTTTCCGCCTTTTCTCCGATATAAAGGGCTGCGCCTGCGTTCATCAGCACCGCATTTCTCTTATGGCCCTTCTGACCGGACAGGATCGCCTTGGTGATCTGGGCATTTTCCTCCGGGCCGCCACCTGCCAGATCTGCCCTGGTACACCGTTCAAACCCAAACTCCTCCGGAGTGATCACATAGGATTTAAACCAGCCATCCTTAAACTCACAGACCGTCGTCGGTGCGCTTAAAGAGATCTCGTCTAATTTGTCCTGTCCGTAGACCACCATGCCGCGTTTTACGCCAAGACTGATCAGCACCTGCGCCAGTGGCTCTACCAGATACTCGTCATAGACACCTAACAGCTGGCGTTTCGGACTCGCCGGATTCGTCAGCGGTCCTAAGATGTTAAATACGGTACGGAAGCCCAGTTCCTTACGGATCGGCCCCACATATTTCATGGAGGTGTGGTACTTCTGTGCGAAGAAGAAGCACATTCCTACCTCGTCCAATAATTTCCGGCACATATCCGGGCTTTGCTCGATCTTCACACCCAGGGCTTCCAGGCAGTCTGCCGTTCCGCACTTGGAGGAAGCAGCCCGGTTGCCATGCTTTGCCACCTTCATGCCGCCTGCTGCCGCCACCAGGGCGGAGGTGGTGGAAATGTTAAAGCTGTGGGCGTTATCACCGCCGGTTCCCACGATCTCAAACACATCCAGATCCGTCTCTACCTTGATTGCATGATCCCGCATAGCCGCCGCACAGCCGGCGATCTCATCTGTGGTCTCCGCCTTGGCGCTCTTCGTGGACAGTGCTGCCAAAAATGCCGCATTCTGGGTTGGTGTCGTCTCGCCACTCATGATCTCGTTCATGACGGTGTATGCTTCTTTGTAGGTTAAATCCTGTTTATTTACAATTTTCACGATTGCTTCTTTAATCATGACGATTCCTCCATTTCGATCAATTCTCGTAATACTCCAGCGCCTTCATCGTTAAGAACAAACATCTATTCCAGACCAGCTTACATTCACCCTTCCGCAAGCCGGATAAAGTTCTCCAGCATCCTTCTCCCATCCGGCGTCATAATGGATTCCGGATGGAACTGTACTCCAAAAATCGGATAATCACGGTGCTGTACCGCCATCACTTCTCCATCATCGGTCACTGCCGTCACCCGCAGTTCATCCGGAATGGTCTCCACATCCGCCGCCAGAGAATGGTATCTGGCTACCGGAGCCATTTCCGGAACCCCCTCAAATAATGGACAGTTCTGGTCAAACCGTACCTGGGATTGTTTGCCATGCATCAGCTGCTTTGCATAAGTGATCATGGCTCCAAAAGAAAGGCAGATCGCCTGATGCCCCAGACACACCCCTAATACCGGAATCTCTTTTCCTAAAGTCCTTGCCGCCTCCACGATGATCCCGGCATTCTCCGGCCGTCCAGGTCCCGGAGAAAGGATCATGCCGTCAGGAGCCAGCCCCCGGATTTCGTTCACAGTCATCTCATCATTCCGGATCACCCGGATCTCCTGCTCGATCTCACCGATCAGCTGGTACAGGTTGTAAGAAAAGCTGTCATAATTATCAATCAATAAGATCACTTAGTCCGCCTCCTCTGCTTCCTGAAGGGCAGCCACCACCGCCCTGGCTTTGTTGATACACTCCTGGTATTCCTTCTCTGGTACGGAATCCGCCACGATCCCGGCGCCGCTTCTGACAAATACCTTGCCATTTTTCTTGTAAGCGATGCGGATGGCAATGCAGGTGTCCATATTTCCTGTAAAATCAATGTATCCGATGGCGCCTCCGTAGATGCCCCGCTTGTTATTTTCCAGTTCCCCGATGATCTGACACGCCCGGATCTTCGGCGCGCCCGATAAGGTTCCCGCCGGAAGCACTGCGCTGATGGCATCCAGCGCATCCTTATCCGGCCGGATCTCCCCGCGCACCGTAGAGCCGATATGCATCACATGGGAATATCGCTCAATGCAGTGAAATTTCTCCACCTTTACCGTTCCGAACCGGCTGACCTTGCCCAGATCATTTCTGCCAAGATCCACCAGCATGTTGTGCTCCGCCAGTTCCTTCTGATCCTCTAAAAGTTCTTTCTCCAGCGCCAGATCCTCTTCTTCTGTCTTGCCTCTCGGTCTTGTACCTGCCAGCGGGAAGGTCTGCAGCACTCCGTCCTCCAGCTTCACCAGGGTTTCCGGTGACGCGCCCGCCACCTCCACGTCTGTCCCGGAAAAATAGAACATATACGGCGACGGATTCATGGTCCTCAGCACCCGGTAGGTGTTTAGCAGGCTTCCCTCAAACGGTGCGCTAAGCCGGTTGGAGAGGACGATCTGGAAAATATCACCTTCCCGGATGTGTTCTTTGGCTTTCTCCACCATCTGACAATACTCTTTCTCGTTAAATAACGATGTCACCGGCCCCATCAGATGACCACCCGGCTCTTTTTCCATCTCTCCATGTCTTAGAAGCTCTGCCATCTTCTTCAGCTCTTCCACCGCTTTTTCGTAACCCTCTTCGCCGTCTGCCAGTTTCATATTGACGATCAGAATCAGCTTCTGACGGAAGTTATCGAAGGCGATCACCTTGTCAAACAGCATCAGATCCACATCCTTAAACGCTTCGCTGTCCTCCACCGGCATCCGCACGCCTGGCTCACTGTAACCCAGGTAATCGTAGGAAAAATATCCTACCAGACCACCGGTAAAGGATGGAAGATAGGAAAATCTGGGGCTCTTATGTTCCTTTAATATCTGACGGATCTGCTCTGACGGATCGTCGCCGCCTGTCTGGGTGATCTCCATGGTCGGATCATATCCCAAAAACGTGTAGCGGCCCCATTTTTCCCTTTCCACCACAGATTCCAGCATGTAGCAGTGAGCGGACACCTTTTTTAATTTCTTTAATGCCTCGATGGGAGTACAGATGTCCGACAAGATCTCGCAGCTGACCGGAAGCACTTTATAAATGCCTTGGGCGGCTATTTTCATCGCGTCACTTAATTCTGGTAATATTCTCATGCACGTTTCCTCCTGTGTGGGAGCTTTGGCTTCGTTCGGTCTCCACTGCGTCATATTCTGACCCACAAGATTCCTGTCCAGAATCCCCCAGGGCCTGCCATCGACCGTTTTTTGTGGTTGCCTAGCAACGAAAAAAGCTCCTCTGGTTTTTCTGCCAGAAGAGCTCTGCGTTATTTCCATATACACAAACGTCCCTGACAGACCTGTTTTGTTCAGTTCTGTCAAGGACGAATAATTCTGATCATTTCACTTGCTTCCAGATCTGACGATCCGGTTTCCGTGATCCCTTATCCGCGATGCCACCTTGATTCACAGCCTTTCAGACTGTGCCCTCTGCAGGATACCAACATATCCCCGGCAACTGACGTATGCCCACACGTTGCAGAATACTTTGTCCCGGATTCCCTGATATTTCGCAACTGCTCCGTACCTTCACAGTTACATCATGTCTATGGTCTCCGTTTCATTTGACTGCACCCTCCGCGGTCCATTTGATAATCTGTGTTTCACCCGACTCTCAGCAACGCGGGCTCTCTGTGGAATCATAATTACCGTTATCTCCGCTTCAACGGTTTGATTGGTTGCAGTATAATACGCGCCCTTTGATTTGTCAAACAGTTTTTCAAAAAATCCAAAATTTTCTATTAGTCAGCCTTCTATCATCTTGACATTTTGCATTTCTCTGCTATAATCCTGTTGTAAATAGTTCGTTTTTAAACTTTTACTTTTTGAACTATTTGCAGAGAGGAGGATTCTCCTATGTTTCAGGCAACCGAATATCTGCAGACCATGCGGCGCATCTGCAAATTCCATGATGAATGCATCCAGTGCATCTGTGAACAGTATGGCCTTACAAAGATGGAAGCCACCATTATTACATTTTTGAAAAATAATCCCGGTCTTGACACTGCGGCAGACATGGCCGAACTGCGGGCGCTTTCCAAAAGCCACATTTCCCAGGCGGTAGAAAGCTTGTGCCAGAAAGGGCTGCTTGCCAGAACACCGGACCGGGCTGACCGCAGGAAGATGCATCTGTCCCTGTTGCCGCCAGCCGGTCCCATCACCGAATCCATTGACCAGCTCCAGGACAATTTCGGTCACAGGATCTTTCAGGGCTTCAGCGAATCCGACTTAGAGACATTTTCCAGGCTGAACCGGCAGATCATCGAAAATGTAAAACAGGCCGCCGGTCATTCTGACCTGGAAGCACATCACGAACCATCCAGAAAAGAGGAACTTTTATGAACAAGAACGACAAAGATTTTCTTGGGACTGCCCCCATTGGGAAGCTGCTGTTAAGCCTGGCGCTTCCTACCATTACCGCACAGCTGATCAACATGCTTTATAACATCGTAGACCGGATCTACATCGGCCACATCCCAGAGGCCGGCGCCCTGGCGCTGACAGGCGTGGGGGTATGCATGCCGCTGATCCTGATCGTATCCGCTTTTGCAGCCTTAGTGGGAAGCGGCGGTGCGCCAAGAGCTTCTATCCTCATGGGTAAACAGGAGCATGATCAGGCAGAACAGATCCTGGGCAACTGTTTCGCCCTGCTGTTTCTGATCTCTATCGTTCTGACCGTGATTCTTCTGGCATGGAACCGCCCGATCCTTCTGGCATTCGGCGCCAGTGAAAATACCATCAGTTACGCAACCGATTACATGAACATCTACGCCATCGGAACCATTTTCGTCCAGATGACACTTGGAATGAATATGTTCATCACCACACAGGGATATGCGAAAACCGGTATGCTCTCTGTACTGATCGGAGCCGTGATCAACATCATCCTGGACCCAATCTTTATCTTCGCTATGGGCATGGGCGTAAAGGGCGGTGCACTGGCAACCGTGATCTCCCAGGCGGTCTCCTGTGTCTGGGTCATTTCCTTCCTCTGCGGAAAAAAGACCCAGCTGCAGTTAAAGGTATCCAATATGAAGATGAAAAAGTCAGTCATTCTTCCCTGTGTTGCCCTGGGCACCGCTACGTTTGTCATGCAGGCCAGCGAGAGCATCATTTCCGTCTGCTTTAACTCGTCTCTGTTAAAATACGGCGGCGATGTGGCAGTCGGCGCTATGACCATCCTGACCAGTGTCATGCAGTTTGCCATGCTGCCAATGCAAGGGATCGGACAGGGTGCTCAGCCGATCATGAGCTTCAACTATGGCGCAGGAAAGATCGACCGTGTAAAGAAGGCGTTCTGGCTGTTATTAAAGGTCACCTTCGCTTACTCTACCCTGATCTGGCTGGCTGTGATGATCTTCCCACAGGTATTTGTGGGGCTGTTCACCTCTGATGCCACCCTTCTGGTATTTACCAAAACCGCCCTCCGCATTTACATGGCATGTGTTTTCCTTATGGGCATCCAGATCGCCTGCCAGATGGCATTTACCTCCATCGGCTGTGCCAAGGAGTCCATCCTCGTGGCGGTTACCCGTAAATTTATCCTGCTGATCCCATTGATCTACATCGTTCCTCTGATCTGGAGATCCAATCAGACGCTTGCGGTGTATTTAGCTGAGCCGATTGCAGACTTTTTCGCTGTATCCTTTACGGTGATCCTGTTCAGCATACAATTCAAAAAAGCACTGGAGAAAGCCCCGGAATCTTCTGCCCAGGCGTAATCCAATAACTCCCCAACACTGCTCTTTTCAAGGGCAGTGTTTTTTTATCTCCCTCTTGTTCTTTTCTCTTCTTTGCGATAAAGTAGTAAACAGCGTCTGACTGTTCCATCCGATACAGCTACGACAAACTTTCATTTACTTACGAGGAGAAACCATATGAAAACTCAAGAAAACCTGCCGCTATTCCGCGGCGAGCTGGCCCTGCTTCTGGCAGTGCTGGTCAACAGCTTTGGTGTAGTACTGATGCTCTATTCCGGCGCCGGCATCTCTGCCATCTCCAGTGTCCCTTACGCCTTTTCCGAGGTGTGGCCATTTTTCACCCTTGGTACCTGGACCTATCTGTTCCAGGCCACTCTGATCGTAAGCCTGATGATCCTGCGGAAACGCTTCGTCCCCATGTATCTGTTCAGCTTTGTGGTAGGCTTTTTCTTCAGCGAACTGTTGGATATCCACAAAGCATGGATCGGCATCCTGCCCTACACCCTGCCTATGCGGTTTGTATATTTTATCATCAGCTACCTGCTGCTCTGCATCGGTATCGCTTTTTCCAACCGCTGTGGACTGCCTATCATTCCGACAGATCTTTTTCCAAGAGAACTGGCACAGATCACAGGAATCTCCTATCCAAAGATCAAGATCAGCTACGATGTGATCTGCCTGCTCACCACAGCGATCCTGACTTTCTTATTCTTAGGCCAGATCAGGGGGCTGGGCATCGGAACCATCATGGCGGCATTTACCATGGGAAAAAGCATCGGCATGATTGGAAATATCTTAGACAGACATTTCCGTTTTGCTACGGCCAAAGACTTAAAAAAGGCTTGACATTTATCACCCTTGTTGCTATTATTGCTTTAAACCAGTGAAGAGGAAGTTGTACCATACAAAACAGCCGCACAGAGAGTCCGGGGTGGTGGAATCCGGATAGGGTGTCATGGTAAGTGGGCCTCAGAGGGCAAGGTGAAAAAGAAAGATCCGGTGGCGGATCAGACTTTAGTAGCTGCGACGCAGATGATCAGCGTTAACGGATCAGGAATGTAACTGCATTCTGTAAAGAGTGGGTGCAAATGCACCAAACAAGGTGGTACCGCAGGTATATAATAGCCTGTCCTTGAACAATCCGTTCATGGGCAGGCTTTTTTGTATTACAAAAGGAAGGATGGTAACAAGTATGAGTGAGGAAAGAAAGCTTCAGTTTCACGGCGGAATCGGCATGTCCCTGATTCCAGTAGCAATTTATGTATTTTTCTGCATGGTGCTTTTCATCGGTTTTAAGGCATTTAACATGGAAGCCCTGGCAGTCGGCGGCTTTTTAGCCCTTTTGATCGGCGGTATATTCTGCACCAGCTACAACGAATTCTGGGAAAGTGCCATCAAGGGCATTTCTTCCATCACCTCCGTTTCTGTTGTGGTGATCCTGTTACTGGTTGGTATGTTCAGTGCTTTAATTAAGCTGTGCGGCCTGTCCGGCGGCTTTGTATGGATCGCAAATGCAGTAGGCATGAAGGGCGGCATCTTCGTAGCCTTCACCTTCCTTGCTGCCTGCATCGTTTCCACTGCGACCGGATCTTCCATCGGGACCATGTTTATTGCATTCCCAATCTTCTATCCAGCAGGTATTATGTTAGGGGCCAATGAAATGATGATGGCTGGTTCCATCGTATCCGGCGCTATCTTCGGTGATAACTTAGCGCCGATCTCCGATACCACCATCGCTTCCGCTTCTACCCAGCAGTTTAAAAATGGCAAACCAGCCGACATCGGCGGCGTGGTCTCCAGCCGTATCAAATATTCCGCAGTAGCCGGTCTGATCACCATCGTGATCTTCGCCATCTTCGGCGGCATCGGCGGCACTTACCAGGGTGGTTCCATTGACGCAGCAGCAAACCCGGTTTCTTTAGTCATGTTAGTTCCGGTTGTTCTGATGTTAACTGTTTCCACCAAAACCCGTAACATCTATCAGGGTATTCTGGTTGGTCTGGTAACCGGAACCATTGTCGGTCTGATCGCAGGACTGTTCACTCCGGCACAGGTATTTTCCAATGACGCTGCCAACAACGCGGCCGTTGGCTTCTTAATTGACGGTATCAACAACATCTTACCAACCTGTGCATTAGTCATCTCCGTATTCGGCATCATGGGCATTTTAAGTGACGCCGGTATGCTGAACCTGATCGCAGAAAAGATCTTAAACAGCAAGATGGCTGGCACTGCAAAAGGCGCAGAGCTGGTATGTATGATGGGCATCGCTTTCACCACGATTTTGCTGGGCGGCGTTACCAGCGCTTCCATCTTAACCTTCGGACCGATCTTAAATAAAATCGGTGCCGCGAGAAATATCCATCCATACCGCAGAGCCAACCTGTTGGACGGTACTGCCAACAGCCTTCCGGCCATCATCCCATTTATGAGCGTGTTCGTGTTCATCGGATCTGCGCTGACCGGACTTTCCCCTGTGGTTGTGGCCGGTGGAACTATCTATGGATTTGTCCTGTTCTTTGTATTCTTAGGAGCAGTCCTGACTGGATGGGGATGTCAGAAAGAAGAAGAAACGTAACTGTTCAGTAGGTCTGCGCATTCACTGCGCTGACCGTACGAAAACATGGGCTTGCAGGCAAAAATCCTATTGCCGAAGGCAATTTTCAATGGATTTTTGCTCGTAACTGTGAGGGTACTGAACAGTTACGAAGAAACAAAATAATGATTCAGCAAATCTTATTCTGACCGGCAAAACATCGGCAGACAAGCGCTGAAACGTTATGAATTATGAAAGGTTTACATAATATGGATGATACATTTACATTATACGATTTAAAAGTGGAGGTGGTCGCTTCTGACCGCCCCATGGTATGCAGCCACAAGGTTGGCGATTATTTCCTGGTGCAGGGGGAAAATCTGGTATTCCAAAAAGACACCTCTTTTTCCATGTATTCCTTAAGCGCCCTGCTCCCGTTGCTTCCGGCCAAGCAGCGGCCACTGGATCCCAATGACTGGATGCTTTCCGACACAGAGATCGCCTGCCCCGATCCCAACTGCGGAGCACGGTTTAAGATCACAAGGATCGGAAAACGGATCCAGAGCCATGGGCAGTGTACGGTAGTGCCGTTATGGAAACCGGACGCTCAGAAGCAGCAGCAATAGCAAAGGCCAGACGGACATTGTCGTGCAGACACACAGAAATCCCCCTTACTGGTCATCCCAAGAGATTACAACCAAAAATGAGTATCAATAAAGGAGAAATAACCATGCAGAAAAAATGTCAATTTAAAAACGGATATACCTTCAACCGTGTCATCAATGGCTGCTGGCAGCTGTCCGCAGAGCACTGCCTTCAAGGACACTTAGACTATGATGACGCCATTCACGCCTTCCATGAACTGGTAGAACAGGGCTTCACCACCTTCGACTGCGCCGATATTTACACCGGAGCCGAGGAGCTGTTAGGGCGCTTTGTCATGGAATTAAAGGGAAGCGGACACTACCGGGAAGAGGATATCCAGATCCACACCAAATTTGTTCCGGATAAAGATGTGCTTCCGGTCATCAACATGGAATATACCGAGGGGATCGTGGACCGTTCCTTAAAGAGAATGCATCGTGAGGCCCTGGATCTGGTTCAGTTCCATTGGTGGGATTTTGATGTTCCTGGCATGATGGAGACCGCATTTGACTTAGTAAAGCTTCAGAAAAAAGGAAAGATCCGCAACATCGGTATGTGCAACATGGACACTAACGCTTTGAAGCAGATGGTAGACGCAGGAATCCCTGTTGTCTCCAACCAGGCACAGTACTCCGTCTTTGACCGCCGCCCGGAGCGCACCTTACTTGACTACAGCGCAGAACACGGCATCTACACCTTCGCTTACGGCACACTGGCAGGCGGATTCCTGGCTGAGCGCTACATGGGCAAAGAATATGAGGCTCCTGAGACCCGTTCCCAGGTAAAATACATGCAGATCATCGAGGACTCTTTAGGATGGGACGGTATGCAGAAATTACTTCCAGTCCTGAAAGCCATCGCAGACAACCACGGTGTCACCATCGCCAACGTAGCAACCCAGTACATCTTAAACCAGAAGAGCGTCGGCGCTGTCATGGTCGGCACCAGAAACTCCAGACATGTAAAGTCCAATCTCCAGACTCTGGAATTTGACTTGACCGATGAGGAAATGAAGATGATCCGCGATTTCGTAGACCAGTACCCGACTCCTGAAGGTGAGTGCTATGAACTGGAGCGCACTTCTCCAAGATACAAAGGAATTATCTTAACTGACAGAAATAACGTAGAAAACTAGAAAATCGTAAATTTTTGCTTTTATAGCGGGCCTTGCGCGGCCCGCCATGATACACCGGCTTACTGCTATTTTGTAAGCCGGTGTATCCATTTGTAGCTTCGGAACCGTAAAAATACCGGGATCCCTTTAAAAAACTGGTCCGACTGAACCGCCAGAACCACCATTTCCACAGGCAGTTTCCACACAAAAGCAGCACAGAATGACAGCGGCATCACGATGCACCAGATAGACACCAGGTTCACACACATGCTGAATTTCGTATCGCCGGAGCTCTGGATGATGCCACTGGAAACCGGCATCTGGTAAGACATCCCCACCATAACGCAGCTCATGATGATGATCAGATGATCTGCCAGCACCATGGCTTCGTCCGACAGGTTGTACATGGACAGCAGCGGATGTCTTAAAAGGAACAGCAGCAATCCCAGCACCGCACCCGTGGTCACATCGATCACCGACAATGTCCGGGCATCGGAACGAATCCTCTCTTCATTTCCAACGCCGATGGATTTGCCGATAATGACCGCTGACGATGAGGACAGGGCGATCACGATCACCTTCAGATACTGGAAAAAGGTTGTAGCCACAGAATTAGCCGCAATGGCATCGGCGGATAAATGTCCCAGAATCGCCGTCTGCATCGGCACCGAAATGGACCAGACCACCGAGGATAATAAGATCGGCGCCGCCACACAGGCATAGTGCCATACCGTCTCCCGGTCCGGAAGAATTCCACGGATTCCACCGTCAAACAACCGCAGCTTCTCGTCTTTCTTCACCAGATACCAAACCACGATCAACAGTTCCAGAATACGGGAGGTCAGCGTCCCCACTGCCGCACCCCGGACACCCATTTCCGGGAATCCAAAATGTCCGAAGATCAGGGTGTAGTTGATGATGCCATTGGTGATCAGGGAAACAACAGAAATGGCAAAAGAGATCTTCACTATCTCCACGCTCCGTAATGCGCAGATCAGCAGATTGCTTACCGTAAACAGGACAAAGGTCCATTTTAATAATCCCAGATAAGCGCACCCCTGTTCGATGATCTCCGGTGCTGTGGTGAACAGCCCCAGTATCCGCTCTGGGATCATGCTGCACAGTACAAGGACCACAAAAGCCACGACCAGACTGAAGGACATCGCCACGCCCACATAATGACGGATCGGTTCTGTCTGACGCTTGCCCCAGTACTGGGACGCAATCGCCACGAAAGCATTGCCAATAGCCAGAGCCGTCTGATTTACCAGAAAAAAGATCTGGTTTACGGTCGCCGCACCGGAAAGAGCGCTCTGGCTATAACTTCCCAGCATGATATTGTCCAGCATATTGACACTGTACGCCACCAGGTTCTGCAGGGCGATCACGATAAATAAGCTGAATAAGGTTTTATAGAACTGTTTGTCTTTGGTAAAAAATGAATCCATGAAAAGTTCTCCTTCTAACCATTTCTATCTTTAATTCCGGTCCTGATACTCCGACGGAGACACTCCCAGAAATTTCTTAAACTGGGCGCTGAAATACGCCGTATCCGAATATCCCACCTGATCCGCTACCTCGTACACCTTCACCCGGCAGTCCGAAAGCAGCTTCGTAGCCACTTTCATACGGTATAGTGTCAGGTAATTGGTAAAGGTATAATCGGTCTTCTTCTTAAACACCCGGCTTAAATACCCCTCACTGATCTCCAGATCATTTGCCACCGTACTGATGTTAATGTCCTCCCGGTAATGGGCCTCGATAAACCGGATGGCCTGTTCCACGTATTTATTCTTGGCATTTTTTGCACTCCGCAAATGGATCACCATAGAAGCTTCCTCTTCCGCCTGAGTTGTCCCGACTTCCACCACCGACAGAATTTTCCGCACCGCTCCTTCCAATTCTCCATCCTTTAAGGGCTTTAACAGATAGTCACTGACGCCTAACCGCAGGGCGCTCTGGGCGTATTTGAAATCGCTGTAAGCCGTCAAAATGATAAATTTTGCTTTGCACCCCTGTTTCCGCAGTTGTTCGATCATTTCTACCCCATCCATGCGGGGCATTTTCACATCTGAAACCACAATGTCCGGCTTCAGGCGGTCCACCAGCTCCACGCCCTCTTCCCCGTTGGCCGCATCGCCCACCACCACACAGTCCAGCGCGGACCAGTCAATGGTCAGAATGATTCCTTTCCGGACCATACTCTCATCCTCTACCACTACTACTTTATACATGAGGTGCCTCCTTCTTGGCTGGAAGACGGATCGTCACAGTCGTTCCAGACGTATCCGATTCTGCCTGTATTCCATACTCTTCTCCATAATACAGTTTCAAAATCTGGATCACATTGTAAAGCCCTAAATGTCCGTCCCGCTTAGCAGGGTTTGGACTATTCATCCAGTCTAGCATCTCCTGTCCCATACCGCAACCATCATCGGTGACAGAAATCCGCAAAATTCCATCTTTCTGGGCTGCGTAAATGCAGATATATCCATTTGCACAGCCGTCCAGACCATGGATAATGGCATTTTCCACCAACGGCTGCAGGATCATCTTCGGGATCACGCAGTCCTCCAGCACATCCGGAATCTCCGTCTCATAAAGAAACCGGCCCGCAAACCGAATCTTCTGGATTTTAATATAACTCTCGATGGTATCCAGCTCCTCCCGCAGCTGGATAAACGGCTTACTGGAAATGCTTTTTCGCAAAATTACCGCCAAATTTTCCGCCAGCACCGCAATCTCCGGAATCTGATGGATCTTGGCACTCCATTTGATGGTATCCAGCGTATTGTATAGAAAATGCGGGTTTAACTGGGTCTGGTAAAGACGCAGGGTTGTCTCATTTAAGTCCTTCTGCCGCTGGACCCGGTCCTCCAGATAGCGTTTTAAATCCTTCACCATCTGGTTAAAGCTCTCTGTCAGACGGCCCAGTTCATCGTTGGTTTTCACCTTGACCTGGATGCTTAAATCCCCATCCTTGACTTTCGCAATCGCCTTATCCAGACGGCTGACCGGCCTGGTGATATGCCGCGCCAGGGCTTCTGAGATCACAAGGCTTAAAGCCAGACTCAACAAGGATAATGCCAGCACTACCGTGCCCATCATCCGGACTGCCGGGGCGCTGATCGGCGCCTGGCGGCATAAGATCACATAAAATCCCCGCTCTGGTTCCCGGAGACACAGATATTGCTGGGCACCTTTTCCTGCCTCCGCTGTCCCCTGGGGCTTCATCAGCTCCGCAATAATCCCACTGATCTGAGCCTCGCTGTAATCAGGTCTGGAGCAGTACACCGGCTTTCTGTGATCATCTAAGATCAGGATCATATCCGTCAGGGAATAAAAACCGCTGAATACATTGTCAAAATTATCCCTGGTAAAGTCCAGCACCACATATCCGGTTCTGGCCCCATGGGGATTTTCCAGGGAATAGGCCCCCTGCATCAGAATACTGGGATTTGTCACTGCCAGATAAGGATCTGTCCGGTAATAGGTCATCCCCTCATTCTGGGACGCCTTTCTTAAAAGTCCCCAATAAACAGGAAGTTTCCCCTCTCTCGGAAGAGTATCCGTGGTAAAACGCAGCCGTCCGCCTGCATCATAGACACTGCACTGGGCGTGACCGTAAATCTCCTGTACCGCCTGATAGAGGGATAGATACATCCCCTTCTGGATCTCAATGGTAGTGTTGTCGATCAGGTTCCAGGCTGCCGATCCGTCTGCCGTCAGCTCTGCGCAGGTATTTTCACAATCCTCTAACAACCTGGAAAACCGCTCGCTGATCTCCGTGATCTGCTGCTTTGCCGTACCCTCGCTCTGACGGTTTAAGGACATCGTAAAAATATGCACCATCACGACACTGGAGATCAAAAGCGGCACCAATGTCGCCAAAAGGCACATGAAAAACACCCGGTTTTTAAAAGAAAGGCTGAACCGTTTCACAGTCTGTTTCATGATCCGCCTCCTTCCATCACCTGTTTCCACTCGGTCAGAGCTTCTTCTTTCTCTGAGGACAGTTCCTTTAATCCTGCAGATATGATCGGAAGTTTTGCCATGGGAACCAGACCCTCAAGCGGAGCCACATCCCGCCGCACGGAACGGCGGTTTAAATCTGACACCAGGATCTCCTGGGCGTCCCGGCTGATGGTAAATTCCAGGAACTGCCTTGCCGCCTCTTCATGAACACAGCCCCGCCGGATAGCAGTCCCGTCCACCACAACCACCGTTCCTTCTTCCGGGTAAATGTAATCCACATCCGCGCCGTCAACCCGCAATGCCTGGGCCGCCTCTTCACTGGTCACACCAACAGAATACTGCCCGTCTAAAATTCCCTCATTAACCTGATTGAGACTCTGTAGGGTCTGAAAATCCAGATTTTCCGCCAGTTTTTTCACATAATCTTCCTGATCTGGACCAGTAATGTGAGCCGCCGCCAGGGCGAATCCGCCGATCCCGGAGACTTCCGGATCTACAAATGCCACTCTTCCCTTCCATCTGGGCTCTAAAAGGCTTTCCCACCCAACAGGAAGTTCCCGGTATGTCACCACATTGGTATTGTACATGATCACCAATGGCAACGCCGAAAAACTGGTCCAGGTCTGGTCTGGACTGGCAAACTCCTGGATAATGGATTCCGTCTGTGAATTTTCACAGGAAAGCCATTGATCAGAAAGCTGTTCCAGAGTCTCTACCCCTGCGCCAAATACCAGATCCCAGTCCAAAGTTTTCTGCTGTTCCTGATAACTTTCCTGAATCTGATTATCCGTCTGCTCTTTACACAGCATCTGCTTTAATTCTTCTGTGGTTCCAACGCACACATCCACCACCAGGTTTGTCCGTTCCTCGAATTCTTTGATCACCGGCTCATAGACTGACGGCTCCTGTACCGCATAGATCACCAGGTCAGCCTGCGCCAGAATCGGTGCTTCCTGAGTTTTCTTTTCACAGCCCGTCATGACACCCACTATCCCAAGTGCCACTCCAACTGTGCAAATTTCTCTTTTATGCCTTAAAACCACTTGCACTATTTTCACACAAAATCCCCCTTCTCCACAGGAATTTTCGATACTTACAGTATACCAAAAAACCGCAAAGAAGGGGGATTTTTCTCTTTTTACTTAGCGTAAATGTAAATATTCCTCAAAAATCTCGCAGACCTGAACAGCCTCATGCTCGGTCTCCATCTCGCAGAAAATCCGAAGTAACGGCTCCGTTCCGGAGAACCGGGCGCTTACCCAGCCACCATTCTGGAAATACACCTTGCAGCCATCCAGATAAGACACATGATCCGCAGCAAATGGCAGTTCCGGCAATCCCTTATCTTCCATCAGCACCTTCTGGATCCGCTCTTTTTCTTCTAAGGTAAAGCGGTACGCCCGCTCTTCCATATGGATCTCTCCATATTCCTTCCGGATATCTTCCGCAATCTCCGACAGCTTCTTACCGCTGACTGCGATCATCTCCACCAGAAGGGATGCAGCATAAATACCGTCCTTACCATGAATATGCCCTTTCACCGTCAGACCACCGGAAGACTCGCCGCCGATAATGGCATCCGTCTCCTGCATCTTTGCAGAAATATACTTAAATCCAACGGGAACCTCATAACATTTCTGCCCAAAGCTCTCCGCCACACGGTCTAATACATGGGTGGTAGAAATATTTCTTACCGCCGGCCCCCGCCACCCCTTGTATTTCAGCAGGTAGTAATACAACATCACTAAAATGGTGTTGGCATGCAGGTAATGACCCTTATCATCAATGACGCCAAGCCGGTCCGCATCGCCATCGGTAGCGATTCCGATGTCACAATAACGGTCCAGTACATAATCTTGAAGGTTCCGCAGCGTATCTTCTGTCGGTGCAGGCACTTTCCCGCCAAACAGTGTATCGTGCTGGGCATTGATGGTCTCCACCGTACAACGGGCGATGGACAGAATCGTACATAAAGCAGTTAAGCTGACTCCATACATGGGATCAATAGCAATCCTTAAATCCCGCTCCCGGATAGCGTCTATATTGATCATGGAAATGATATTGTCCAGATACTCGTTCATGGGGTTCATTTCCACTACCATACCGCTTTTCACCAGATCCAGGTATGAATGAGGAGGCATCTGACCTTCCTCGCTGTCATCCTTCTCGTAGATCTTCTCTGCCTGTACCAGATACTGCTCGATCTGGGCAGTCTGGTGCTCATCCGCATCCCGTCCGCCTTTGGTAAATACCTTGATTCCATTGTAGATCGCCGGGTTATGGCTGGCTGTCACCATCAGGCCATACGGTAATTCGTGTTTCATCACATAAAACATAATTAACGGTGTTGGAGAACTGCGGTCTACGAACAGCACTTTGATCCCCTGTTTTCCAAAGATCTGACACGCCCAGATCACCGCCTCTTTTGATAAGAAACGGCGGTCATAGCCGATGACAATCTCCTGGTCTTCCACATGTTCTGCTTTGATCTTTAAGCAGAGCGCCAATGCCAGCTTCTGAATATTTTCCTTTGTAAATTCTTCGCCAATAATTGCTCTCCATCCGCCAGTACCAAATTTTACCATGTTTTTTCCTCTTTTCGCAACACAAACGATTCCATCTATACGCAACGTTTCGCCAAAATAACATTTCCTGTCACCACAGGAACTTTGTTTTGCGTCAAATCCCCAATTATACAACCGATACTTTGCCCTTGCTGACTTTTAAGAAGATCAGAAGAGAAATGACTGTGCTGACTGTCAGGATCGAAGCCAGCGCTGCCGCCGTACCGAAACTATTTCTCACAACCTCCGTGTAAATGGCCACGGAGATGGTACTGGTCTTTCCTCCATATAACATAACGCTGGAAGAAAGCTCATTAATGCAGGTAATCCAGCTCAAGATCGCGCCGGACAGAATACCAGGTGCCATCAGACGTGCTGTCACATGGAAAAATGTCTTCATCGGGGACACTCCCAGACTGATGGAAGCTTCTTCCACACTGACATCCATCTGCTGTAAAAATGCGCTGCCGGAACGGACCGTATACGGCAGTTTCCGGACAATAAAAGCGATGATCATAATCGCTGCTGTACCGGTAAGAATCACTGGCTGTTTATTAAATGCCACGATCAAGCTGATACCAAGAACCGCACCAGGAATCACAAATGGGAACATGATCAGCAGATCCATCAGCTGTCCCGCCAGCCCCTTCTGTCTCACCACGATGTAAGAAATCAGCATGCCTAAAATGATAATAAATACAATGGCAACCGATGAGAACACAAAGGTATTGCGGATATTCGTCCACAGACGGTTAAAAATAGTCACATAACTGTCAATGCTGAAGCCTTTCTTAAATCCGGTGAAATCACACTTAATGAAGCTGCTGACGATTACTACGATCTGTGGCATAATTCCAATCAATGTCACTAAAAGCACTGGTAAGGTAACCACTACCCGTTTTGCGCCGTGAAGCACTTCTTCCTTCGGAGGTCTCATAGCAGTCATCACATAATTTTTCCGGCTGACGAAATATTTCTGGATCAGAAGGACTGTGGTGGAACATAACACAACTACAACAGACAACGCGCTTGCCAAGTGGGCGTTACCGCCGATCTCACTCATGTATTCATTGTATACAAGAACCGGAAGCACCATATAACCTTCACCAATCAGCATCGGGGTACCGAAATCTGCCAGGCTGGTCATAAATACCATGATAGCGCCTGCCGCGATGGATGGAGCCACAACCGGAAGTGTGATGGTCCACAGACGACGTAACTTGTTGCTTCCTAAGTTTTCCGCCGCCTCCTCGATGCTGGAATCGATACTTCCCATGGCACCGGAGGTATACAGATACACATACGGGAACAATTTAAACGTAAATACCAGGATAATACCCAGTTTTCCGTAAATACTCGGAAGATGGATTCCAATATTGGCAAATGCTTTCGTCACCAGACCTGCACGGCCAAAGAGCATGATCCAGCTGTATGCACCGATAAATGGCGGGCTCATCAAACTCATGATAATGAAAATATGGATAAAGTTCTTGCCAAATACGTTATAACGGGACATCACGTAAGCCATAGGCACGCCAACCAACAGGGCGGTGCAGGTGGTCACACAGGATACGAACAGGCTTCGGCCCAATGCAGAGTAATAATATTTTTTCGTAAAGAAACGGATATAATTTTCCAGGGAAAACTGCTCCGTTTTCGCTGAGAAAAAGCTCCGGGTGATCAGGGTACAGAACGGGTAGATCAGAAATACCAGCATAAATCCGATTACCAGCAGTTTTACCCAGAACCAGAAGTCCAGTCTTTTCTTAGTTACCATGAAATCACCTCCTGGGTAGCGGCATCGTAAACGCCTACAGCGTGGATATCAAAGTTCACTTTCACATTCTGTCCATCCGGTCTGACGGTCTGCACATCCTTGGTGTACTCATTCAACTGCAAGGTCTGGCCATTGTCCAGCTCAATCTCATACTCGATAAAGTCACCCAAGAAGGTTGACATTATAATTTTTCCCGGAAGACCTTCCTTCTCATCAAAGAACAGCTGCTCCGGTCTTGCAGAAATAATACCTTTGCCGGAAAATGGCTTCTTTAACTGACAGGTGATCTTACACTCTCCCTTAATATCCAGAACCGCTGCTTCCGGATTATCTCCCTTAACCTCACAGTCTACAAAATTGGACACTCCGATAAATCCGGCAACGAAGGTATTCTCCGGTTTCTTATAGATGGCTTCCGGGGTTCCCACCTGCATGATGTTCCCTTCTTTCATAACTGCGATCCGGTCAGAGATGGCCAGAGCCTCTTCCTGATCGTGGGTAACATAAATGGTAGTAATTCCCAGACGCCTCTGCAGCTTCTTAATGGCAGTTCTCATCTGCACACGCAGTTTCGCGTCCAGGTTGGAAAGAGGCTCATCCATCAGAAGAACGCCCGGCTCGATGACAAACGCTCTGGCCAGCGCCACACGCTGCTGCTGTCCACCGGAAAGCTCATTCGGCTTTCTGTCCTTTAAATTCTTGATCTGTACCAGATCCAGAGCTTCCTCTACTTTTCCTGGAATCTGCTCTTTGGGACATTTTTTCGCTTTCAATCCATAGGCCACGTTCTCCGCCACAGTCAGATGCGGGAAAATGGCATAGTTCTGGAACACCATACCGATGTCTCTCTTATGGGCTTCTAAGTTGTTGATCACCTTCTCATCGAAGCAGATCTCGCCGCCGTCTACGCTGTTAAATCCGGCGATCATACGAAGAAGTGTGGTTTTTCCACATCCGGACGGGCCAAGCAGTGTAAAAAACTCACCCGGTTTAATCTCTAAATCTACCCCATTCAACGCTGTAAAGTTTCCATATTTTTTTACGGCTTTTTTTATGACCACTGCATGACTCATACCTATTTCCTCCATTTCTTGTTTTGCGGTTTCATCGAAAAACCGCCCGCCCTTATGGGCAAGGCGGTCTTTTTCATGAACCGTATTAGTTCACCATGATATCATTGAATTTCTCAATGTTCGCTTCTTTTTCATTTGCTGCCCAGTCAAAGTCATAATCTACTAATACCAGATCCTCTAACTTGGCCATACCTTCTCCAACTTCCATATCGCTTCTTACCGGACGGCGTCCCCAGTTCTGGCTCTGCTCAGTCTGGCACTCTTTGGAGGTTACAAAATCGATAAACAATTTCGCATTCTCTTCGTTCGGGCATCCCTTTACTAATGCAACGCCATCAGGAACTGCACTGGTACCGTCTTTTGGATATACAAATCCAACGGATGGATCATCTGCATATTTGATTGCGGATTTCTCGATCGTCAGTCCTACATAGAATTCACCATCTGCTACCATCTTGTGGCATTTACCAGAAGAGTCTACGATCTTTCCATCCAGGTTATCATATAACTGTTTGATGAAATCCCATCCAGCTTCCTTGCCGCCATGACCAAGGATCATGGTACAAAGCTGTGTATAAGCGGAACCGGATTTGGATGGCAGACAGTAAGCAATTTTGCCTTTCCATTCAGGTTTTGTTAAATCTTCCCAGGACTCCGGAATGGTCAGTCCGTCTTTCTCAATCAGGTCTTTATTATAAAAGATAACCATTGGAAGCGGGCTCTCTCCGATCCATAAATCGTCTGGATCCTTGTAAGCATCGCCGATAAATTCATCATTGGCACATACATATGGCTGGAAGTATTCCTTGAATGCTGCTAAGGAGTCAGCTCCGCCTCCCCAGAGCACGTCTGCAATCGGGTTTGCGGATTCTGCTGCAATACGGTTACATAACTCTCCAGTACCTGCCGCTACAACTTCTACCTTCACGTTCGGATACTTCTCCATAAACAGGTTCACACCTGCGTTCAGAGGATCGGCATCATGTGGAGAATAAACAACAACACTTCCCGTATAATCTTCTGGTTTCTTCTCTCCGTCTTTTGCAGCCTCGGTCTCAGCCTTTGTCTCTTCTACCTTTGACTCCTCAGCCTTGGTCTCTTCTACCTTGGTCTCCGGAGCTGCGGTTGTCTCTGCTGCTTTACCACCACTGCATGCGGTCATGCTCAGTGCCATAAGTGCTGCCAGTGTTGCTGCTGTCAAACGTTTTCTCATAATACCCTCTCCTTTTCTTTTTAAATATTTAATTCACGAACTTGGGATTTTGTCTGTCCCGATACTGATATTATATGTTTTCTTTGTGCAATTTTCCATTTATTTTTCTGACCTTTCTTTTGTTATTCTGAACTTTGTATTGTTTTTTTGATGTTTTTATTGTTTTCTTGTGCATTATGTATCATTACCGACACATATCTTATTGTTTTCCCTATCCCTTTGTAGTATAATTAACATATGCAACTTTGTATGACATCTTTGTTGAAAGGACTTTTATTCATGAATACTCCATCTGCAGTTTCTGTCCTCATCGCTGATGATGAAGCATCAATCCGTAACGGACTTCGATCTGCTGTTGAATCCCTTGATCCGAATCTACAGGTTCTCGGAACCGCCCGAAACGGACTGGAACAATGACCAGAACGGAATCCTTTCCTGGTTCCGGATATCCAGAATTTCTTAAATTTTCAGGGTACAAATAAAATCAAGTATTAAAATGGTGCTTTTGACACCCTAATCCTATAAAGTGAAAAAAGCACCAACCATTTCTGATTGATGCTTTCAAATTATTTTGTTTTTGTAA
>ERZ773133.256-NODE-256-length-79712-cov-15.745509_pt1 | contig 79712 bp, 89 predicted proteins | sample MGYA00580861_ERZ773133 | MGnify/ENA primary metagenome ERZ773133 (study PRJEB29015, sample SAMEA2737844) | human gut metagenome | biome: human gut; feature: human-associated habitat; material: faeces | place: China | collected 2012 ...
CTGTGAAGAGGTGCCATTAGGGACACCAGAAAGTCCGCCCATTGTCTCCGGTGTGCCGGACATGCACCCGTCGGATTGTCCAAACGTGGAAGCGACACGGAATCCGATGCAGACATTCAGCTGGAAGAAATTCTCACATTTTTCTCAAACAAATATTCCATCTTCATTTCCACATGAAATCCCGAAGTGTGTTTCTGATAATATTACTTATCAACGCAAACACAATATACTTATTGCGACAGTTCCAAAAAAACAGGCAAAAGCACCACCCACGGTGCTTCTGCCTGCCCATATCCACTTCTCTATTATACGTTGATCTCCGCCTTTACGCCGAGTTCGTCTTGATTCTTCTCCAATACCGGATTTACAACGTTTGCAAGGAATGCATCCACCTGTACCGGTGCGCGTCCGACATACTTGGACGGCTCCATGGTTGCCTGCAGCTGCTCTAACGTCAGATTGAACTCCGGATCTGCCGCAATCAGCTCCAGCAGATTGTTGTCCTTACCCTCTTCCTTGACATTCTTTCCTGCCTGCATGGACAGCTGGCGGATCTTCTCATGCAGCTCCTGACGGTTGCCACCGTTCTTTACCGCGTCCATCATAATATTTTCCGTTGCCATAAACGGCAGTTCCGCCATCATATGCTTCGTGATAACTTTGTCATAGACCACCAGTCCGTCGACAACATTTAAGCACAGATCCAGGATTCCGTCGATCGCCAGAAATCCCTCCGGAATAGAAAGACGCTTATTGGCAGAATCATCCAATGTGCGCTCAAACCACTGGGTTGCAGAGGTAATCGCCGGATTTAACGCATCGATCATCACATAGCGGGAAAGAGACGCGATACGCTCTGAACGCATCGGATTGCGCTTGTACGCCATCGCTGAGGAACCGATCTGGTTCTTCTCAAACGGCTCTTCCACTTCTTTTAAGTGCTGCAGCAGACGGATATCGTTGGACATCTTGTGTGCACTTGCTGCAATACCGGCAAGAATATTTGCCACTCTGGTATCCACTTTTCTGGAATATGTCTGTCCGGATACGGCATAGCACTCCTTGAATCCCATCTTCGCTGCGATCATCGGATCAATCTTATCGATGGTCTCCTGATCTCCCTCAAACAGCTCCAAAAAGCTTGCCTGCGTGCCGGTCGTTCCCTTGGATCCAAGCAGCTTTAAAGTGCTCATCACATATTCCAGATCCTCGAGATCCATCAAAAACTCCTGTGTCCAGAGTGTGGCGCGCTTGCCAACCGTTGTCGGCTGTGCCGGCTGGAAATGCGTAAATGCGAGCGTCGGCAGATTCTTGTAAGTATCTGCAAACTTTGCCAGTTCCGCAATGACATTGACCAGCTTCTTGTGCACCAGCTTTAACGCCTCGTTCATGATAATAATATCCGTATTGTCGCCCACGTAGCAGGAAGTCGCTCCCAGATGGATGATGCCTGCGGCCTTCGGGCACTGCTGTCCAAACGCGTATACATGGCTCATGACATCATGGCGCACCAGTTTTTCGCGCTCTTTTGCCACATCATAATTGATGTCGTACACATGCTCTTTCATCTCGTCAATCTGTTCCTGCGTGATGACCGGCTTTCCGTTCTCGGAAAGTCCCAGCTCCATCTCTGTCTCGGCAAGTGCAATCCACAGCTTTCTCCATGTGGAGAACTTCATATCCTGTGAAAAAATATACTGCATCTCTTTGCTTGCATACCGCTCTGAGAGCGGACTTGAATATCTGTCTGTACTCATTTTTTCTCCTTACCTTTATCCATAGGCTTGCTGCATTTTCTAAAATTCAAGATATCCTGCCACCTGCTGCATTTCCCTTTGCTCCCGGCGCCCCTGCCGCTTGCTGCATTTTCCTCGAATCTAAACTTTTCTGCTGCCTGCCACATTCTTCTATATTTTCAAGAAGCTTTTTACCTCTCGTAGTCTCCCCTGATATCTTCCTTCGGCGGCTCCATCGGGTAAATACCGTTAAAACATCCCTTGCAGATCGGCAGTCCGTCTGCCATCTCACTCAGGCGGTCAATTCCGAGATAACCGAGCGAATCCGCTCCGATGATGTCCCGGATCTCCTCGATCGTGCGGTTGTACGCAATCAGCTGTTCCCGCTCCGGAATGTCCGTACCGAAATAGCACGGCCATAAAAACGGCGGTGAACTGATGCGGACATGCACCTCCGTCGCTCCGGCATCCCGCAGCATTTTTACAATGCGGTCGGATGTGGTTCCGCGCACAATCGAGTCATCGATCATGATAATGCGCTTGCCGTCCACCGCCTCTTTTAAGACGTTCAGCTTCACGCGGACGCTGGACTCACGGCTGCTCTGCTTCGGCTTGATAAACGTACGTCCCACATAGCCGTTTTTGACAAAAGCGGTTCCGTACGGGATGCCGGACTGCAGCGAATAACCGAGCGCAGCGGCATTGCCGGACTCCGGCACGCCCACCACAAGATCTGCATCCACCGGCGAATCCATCGCCAGGAACCGTCCTGCCTTGATGCGGGATGCATATACGCTCACGCCGTCGATATGACTGTCCGGTCTCGCAAAATATATGTACTCGAAAATGCATCTCGCTTCCTGCTCCTTGGGCAGTGCGCGGGACATATCCGAGACAATTCCATTCTCCGGCGTGATCGTCACCGTCTCTCCCGGCAGCACATCACGCACATACTCCGCGCCGATCGTATCGAGCGCACAGGTCTCCGATGCAAGGATATAGGCATTGTCGCGCTTTCCGATGCAAAGCGGCTTAAAACCATAGGGATCCCTTGCTCCGACCAGCTTTCTCGGGCTCATGACCACAAGGGAATACGCTCCCTTGATCTTGCGACAGGCGCGTCCCACCGCTTCCTCCACCGTGCTGGATTTCAGACGCTCCCTTGCGATATGGTAGGCAATGACCTCAGAGTCAATGGTCGTCTGGAAAATAGCTCCTGTATACTCCAGATCATGTCTGAGTTCCGCCGCATTGATCAGGTTACCGTTGTGCGCGAGAGCCAGGGTTCCCTTGACATAATTGAGCACCAACGGCTGTGCGTTTTCTCTGGTCGACGCACCGGCTGTCGAATAGCGCACATGCCCCACGCCGATATCCCCGTGCATGGGTTCTAAATTCTCCTCAGTGAAAACCTCATTGACCAGTCCCATTCCCTTGTAGGAGGTCACTTTCCCTTTCGGACCGTTCGTCTCGCTGACTGCAATACCGCAGCTCTCCTGTCCGCGGTGCTGCAATGCAAACAGTCCGTAATATATTGTGGATGCCACATCTCCACCGTCAAAATCGTACATTCCGAAGACACCGCACTCCTCATGCAGTTCATCCCCCACCGGCTGATTTTTATTGATTCTATTATCGCTCATTGATTTCCCCATCTACGAATCTGATATTCTGTCTTGCTATACCTGAAACGGCTTTCCGGTAAGAAGCTCAAATGCCTCCTTGTACTTGTCCACGGTCTTCTCCACCACTTCATCCGGCAGAAGCAGATCGTTGTCCGGATTTGCCTTTAACCAGTCTCTGACGAACTGCTTGTCAAAAGAAGGCTGACCCTTACCGGCTTCATATCCCTCCAACGGCCAGAATCTGGAGCTGTCCGGTGTCAGCATCTCGTCACCCAGAACAACGTTGCCGTTCTCATCCAGACCGAACTCGAATTTGGTATCTGCGATAATGATGCCCTTGCTCAGTGCGTACTCTGCACACTTTTTGTAGAGAGCAATCGTCTTGTCCTTAATCTGTGCCGCGTAATCCGCACCCTTGCCCGGGTAGATCTTCTCCAGCACCTTCACGCTCTCCTCAAAGGAGATGTTCTCGTCATGCAGACCGATCTCCGCCTTTGTGCTCGGTGTGTAGATCGGCTCCGGCAGCTTGTCGGACTCTACCAGTCCTTCCGGCAGCTTAATACCGCATACGGTACCGTTCTCCTGATAGCTTGCCCAGCCGCTTCCTGTAATATATCCGCGCACGATGCACTCGATCGGAAGCATCTCAAGCTTCCGGCACATCATGCTGTTTCCCTCAAAACGTTCCTGCTGGAAAAATTCCGGCATATCCTTTACGTCCACGGAAATCATGTGGTTCGGCACGATATCTTTGGTGTAATCGAACCAGAACTTCGACATCTGGGTAAGAATTGCGCCCTTCTTTGTGATCTTATTCTTTAAAATATGATCAAAAGCTGAGATTCTGTCTGTGGCTACAATAATCAGACTGTCTCCATTATCATATACCTCACGTACTTTTCCCTCTTTTACCGGCTTAAATTCCTGCATTTCATCCTCTTTTCCGAAGCCTTCCCGGCTTCTTTTGTTGATATTTACAGCTTTACCCACTTCCGCAGACTATTTCTGCACTGTACTTCAAAATTATAATACAGCCGCTTTTGGAAAGTCAATGTTTTTACCCGCTCACACCATTTCTGCGATATAGAAAATCGGGTTCTTTTTATTAGTATTTTTGTACATTTTCATTATTTCATTAGCATATCTTATAGACTTGTTCACACAGCCTAATTCATATTTTGTTTTCAAAAAAATACATATTTCTCCCTTGACGTACTTTAGTACCAGAGTTATAATAACTGCGTAGATAGGACAAAAGCACTACTTTTGCAATTATCTAATTTCATATAACTCCTCTTTATCTGCCACCAGGGCAGATGTTCCAGAAAACGGTCCCCCCGTTTTCTGAATCCTAACACAAGAAAAGCAGCCCCTCCCCCGGGACTGCTTTTCTCGTTCTATTCTTTATTTCTTGATCAGAAGTGACTTTCCTGTCATCTCTGCCGGCTGCTCCATTCCCATCAGTTCGATTAACGTCGGGATAATATCTGCCAGGCATCCGTTCTCTCTGAGTGTGTAGGACGGATCTGCATTGACCAGAATAAACGGTACCGGATTCGTCGTATGTGCGGTAAACGGTGCACCTGTCTCGTAATCCACCATCTGCTCTGCATTTCCGTGATCTGCACAGATGAACATCTGTCCGTCGACTTCCTTTAATGCCTCCACTGCCTTTCCAACACAGGAGTCTACGGTCTCGATTGCCTTGATGGCTGCCGGAATAATACCGGTATGTCCAACCATATCCGGATTTGCAAAGTTGATGACAATGACATCATACTTTTCGGAGCGGATGGCTGTGCAGAGCTTCTCGCACACTTCCGGTGCACTCATCTCCGGCTGCAGATCGTAGGTAGCCACCTTCGGAGACTTCACAAGGATACGGTCCTCACCAACGTTCGGCTCCTCAACGCCGCCGTTGAAGAAGAATGTGACGTGCGCATACTTCTCTGTCTCGGCGATTCTTGCCTGTGTCATGCCGTGCGCTGCCAGATACTCGCCAAATGTGTTCTTAAGCTCCACTTTCTTGAAAGCAACTTCCTTGTTCGGGATCGTCACATCATACTCGGTAAAGCAGATATATTTCACATTCTTTCTCGCGCCTCTGTCAAATCCGTCAAATTCATCGGCACAGAAGGTTCTTGTGATCTCACGTGCGCGATCCGGGCGGAAGTTGAAGAAGATCACGGTATCTTTGTCCTTGATCGTCGCTACCGGCTTGCCGTTCTCGGTAATCGCGGTCGGTACGAAGAACTCATCCGTCACATCCTTTGCATAGGAAGCTTCCATTGCAGCAACAGCGCTCTCTGCGGTCTCTCCCTCGCCCTTGGTCAGCACATCATATGCCTTCTGCACACGATCCCAACGGTTATCACGGTCCATCGCATAATAGCGTCCGGAAATCGAAGCAATCTTACCGATGCCCAGTTCCGCCATCTTTGCTTCCAGTGCCTCGATAAATCCCTTACCGGAAGTCGGAGCCGTGTCACGTCCGTCCAGGAAGCAGTGTACGTATACATTCTTTACGCCCTGTCTCTTCGCAAGCTCGAGCAGACCGTACAGATGTGTAATATGGCTGTGTACGCCGCCATCCGAAAGAAGTCCGTATAAATGCAGATCGGAATTGTTCTCCTTCACATTGGCGATACCGTCAAGCAGCGCCTGATTGCTGAAAAATTCGCCGTCGTTGATCTCTTTGGTAATACGTGTCAGCTCCTGGTATACAATTCTGCCGGCACCCATATTTAAGTGTCCTACCTCAGAGTTACCCATCTGTCCGTCCGGGAGACCTACTGCCAGTCCGCTGGCATTTCCCTTTACAAACGGATATTCCCTCATCAGTGCGTCGATATTTGGCTTCTTCGCCTGTGCAACGGCATTTCCTTCCGTCTTATCGTTTAATCCGAATCCATCCAGGATCATCAGTACTGTTGGTTTTTTACTCATTGTTCTTCCCTCTCTCTTTATTTTCGGTTGCCAACAATGTCGATGGCATACCCATCATTATCTGTCGTGCCGCGAATCTCCGTCTTGCTTGTATCCGAATCGTACACGATTGTCTGCGCAGGGTAATCCCCCGCTGTTTTATCATAAACATTACCGTCCGCATCCATTCCGATGTCATCGGAAATTGCAGCCAGGTAATGATAAAACCCGTCTTTATCATCCTGCTCTGTCAGAATGCTTGTAACTAGTCCCTTCTGTATACACGGGACATAGGAAAGTGTCACCGCGCCGTCCTCTGTGATCGTAATCTTGGCAAGCGTTGTATACAGCGTCCCGGTGGAAAACCAGAAATTTCCGAGACTGTACGCAACCGGCACACCATCGGTAAAACCACATCCCTGCAGCCGGTGCGGATGTCCGCCGATCACCGCGTCTGCGCCTGCCTCCGCATATAGCTCCGCCAGAAGACGCTGGGATTTTTCTTCGTGCAGACTGCCTTCCGTTCCCCAGTGCACTTCCACAATCACATAATCACTTATGGCGTCCGCTTCCCGGATCACCTCCAGAAATGCGGCAGGATTCAAGGTTTTTAATACTCCCGGTTCCGTCTCCGTCGCCTCTTTTGTATACTTGGTCGCCCGCTCAATCTGTGTGGCGGAAACAATGGCAATCTTTCTGCCTCCAATCACAAAAGAGAGGATCTTGGATGCCTCTTTTCGATTCTCGCCCGCCCCCGTATAGGGGATGTCCGCTTTCCGCAGACAGTCTAAGGTCGACAGCAGTCCTTCTTCCCCGTAATCATACACATGATTGTTGGCAAGCGTCACAGCATCCGTTCCAAAAACAGAGAGGAGTTCTACATCCCCCGGATCTGCCCGAAAGGTATATGCCTTCCCGGGAACCGCCTCCACGCTCCCGCCCTCTGCGTAGGTGAACTCATTGTTCATCACCATCACATCCACGTTCTGCATCTCCGAGAGCAAATCCTCCGAAAAGCAGTCATAGATGCCATTCGTCTGCCGGTTCATATACTCCATCGTATACCAGTCGTCGGCAAAATTGATGTCGCCCGCAAAGCCGAGCACGATCTTTCCATCCTCTCCGGCCTCTTTCCAGTATACATTTTGCAGCCGGTACTGCTGAAAACCACTGTCCCTGCAATACATCAACCACAGTACATGGATGGAGCTGCCGGTAATGTCATACCAGACTTCCGGATCCTCCGTTCCATCCAGAACGGCGCTCGCGATCCGCACCACCGTCTCATCTCCGTATCTGGCAGCCAGCCACATCAAAAACGAATCATCAACTGCATATCCTGCGATAAATTTCTTCGTCGCACCTTGTAATATCACTGCAAATGCGTCTGTCAGGTCCATTCTCCGTGTTGCGCTCTCTGTCATCTGCGTACGTTTTGTATCTCCGGCATTCCAGGTCGTCTGTTGTGCCGGAATATTCTGTCCTCCCGCAAAAATATCTCCCAGAAGTACAGCCGCCACGGTTACTACAAGTGCATTTCTTTTTCCCTTGCACTTTTTGGGCATACATTTTCTCCGCTGTCACTCAAAATTTCTCTTACGCTTATCACTACAAATTTTCACGAAAACCCGTCTCTCTCCGCCTGTTACCGCAGAGAGAAGCGGGTCCCCGTTCCAGGATCGTACCGCTCCGCAGCGATCCTGATTCCCTGTAATTTTAAACTATTACTTATAGTTTACAATCTTTCCAAAGTCAGCCTTTAAGGATGCGCCGCCTACAAGACCGCCATCGATATCCGGCTGTGCGAACAGTTCTGCCGCATTTCCTGCATTGACAGATCCGCCGTACTGGATACGAACCTTCTCAGCTGTATCGGTATCATATACCTCAGCGATGCAGTCACGGATTGCCTTGCAGACTTCCTGTGCCTGTGCGGTTGTTGCTGTCTTGCCGGTTCCGATTGCCCAGATCGGCTCATATGCAATTACCATGGAAGCAACCTGCTCTGCGGTAATATCCTTTAAGTCCGATTTGATCTGAAGACGGATCCAGTCAAGAGTAACGCCCATCTCTCTCTGCTCTAATGTCTCTCCGCAGCAGAGGATCGGGGTCAGATTGTGCTCGAATGCTTTCTTAACTTTCTTGTTCAGCATGCAGTCGCACTCTTTGAAGTAGTCACGTCTCTCGGAATGACCGATGATAACATACTTCACGCCTGCGTCTACCAGCATCTCCGGAGAGATCTCTCCTGTGTAAGCACCTTTCTCCTCGTAGTACATATTCTCTGCACCGACTGCGACGTTGGTGCCTTTGACTGCCTCTACAACCGGTACGATATCGATTGCCGGAACACAGTATACAACCTCAACATCATCACTTACTACAAGCGGCTTTAACTCTTCTACTAACTTTACTGCCTGGCTTGGAGTCATGTTCATCTTCCAGTTGCCGGCTACAATTTTCTTTCTTGCCATTTTAAAATCCTCTTTCCCTTAAGAATGATCCCATTTATGTATCTGCTGCCACGACGTTTTGTACCGTCACGACAGCAGGATTTTGTTATTTATTTGTCGTCTGCTGCTACAACACCCGGAAGTTCCTTACCCTCTAAGAACTCTAAGGATGCGCCGCCACCTGTGGAAATATGGCTCATCTTGTCTGCAAAACCAAGCTGGTTTACTGCTGCTGCGGAATCACCGCCGCCGATGATTGTGGTAGCGTCTGTCTCAGCCAGTGCCTTTGCTACAGCGATCGTACCTTTTGCAAGTGTCGGATTCTCGAATACACCCATCGGTCCGTTCCATACAACGGTCTTTGCTGTCTTAACAGCCTCTGCATATAACTCAGCCGTCTTCGGTCCGATATCACAGCCCTCTCTGTCAGCCGGCATATTCTTAACGTCGCAAACCTCAACCTCAACCGGAGCGTCGATCGGGTTCGGGAAATCAGCGATAGTCACTGCATCTACCGGAAGTAACAGCTTCTTGCCAAGCTTCTCAGCCTTTGCCATCATCTCCTTGCAGTAGTCGATCTTGCTGTCGTCCACTAAGGATTTACCGATCTCGTAACCCTGTGCCTTTAAGAAGGTGTAAGCCATACCGCCGCCGATGATCAAGGTATCGCACTTCTCAAGCAGGTTGGAGATAACATTTAACTTGTCTGCAACTTTTGCGCCGCCAAGGATTGCAACAAACGGTCTTACCGGATTCTCAACTGCATTGCCAAGGAATGCAATCTCTTTCTCCATCAGGTAGCCGACAACGTTGGAGCCGCCCTTTGCACTGATGAACTTTGTCACGCCTGCTACGGAAGCATGTGCTCTGTGAGAAGAACCGAATGCGTCGCATACATAATCATCTGCAAGATCTGCTAACTCTTTGCTGAACTGCTCGCCGTTCTTGGTCTCTTCCTCGCCACGGAAACGTGTATTCTGAAGTAATACAACATCTCCCTCTTTCATAGCCTCTACCGCCTTGGTAGCCGCCTCTCCGGTTACGTTGTAGTCAGATACAAACACAACTTCCTTGCCAAGCTTCTCGGAAAGTCTCTTTGCAACCGGTGCTAAGGACTCGCCCTCGTTTGGTCCGTTCTTTACTTTTCCAAGATGGGAGCAGAGGATGACCTTGCCGCCATCGTTGATCAGCTTCTGGATTGTCGGAAGTGCAGCCACGATACGGGTCTCATCTGTGATCTCGCCATTCTTGAGCGGTACGTTGAAATCGCATCTTACGAGCACTCTCTTGCCTTTTACATTGATATCATCTACGGATTTTTTGTTTAATGACATATGCCATGTCCCCCTTTAATATGCAAAATGTCAAAAAGGGACCCGGTCCATAAAAGACCGGACCCCTTTCTGAGTCTATCACGTGATTGTCCGAGAACAATCTCTTTCTCTCAATTATGCTAACTCGGAGAAGTATTTGATGGTTCTTACCATCTGAGATGTGTAGGAGTTCTCGTTGTCATACCATGAAACAACCTGAACCTCATACTGATCATCAGATACCTGATTTACCATGGTCTGAGTTGCATCGAATAAGGAACCAAATCTCATACCAACGATATCAGAAGATACGATCTCATCCTCGTTGTAACCGAAGGACTCGTTTGCTGCTGCCTTCATAGCTGCGTTGATGTCTTCCTTTGTAACGCCGGCTTTCTTAACAACTGCTGTTAAGATTGTGGTAGAACCTGTCGGGGTCGGTACACGCTGTGCAGAACCGATCAGCTTGCCGTTTAACTCCGGAATAACAAGACCGATTGCCTTTGCAGCACCTGTGCTGTTCGGAACGATGTTGACTGCTGCTGCACGGGATCTTCTTAAGTCACCCTTTCTCTGCGGTCCGTCAAGAGTCATCTGATCTCCTGTGTAAGCATGGATGGTTACCATGATACCGGACTGGATCGGAGCGTATTTGTTAAGAGCGTCTGCCATCGGTGCTAAGCAGTTTGTTGTACAGGAAGCTGCGGAAATGATGGTATCAGAAGCCTTTAATGTCTTGTGGTTGGTGTTGTATACGATAGTAGGAAGGTCATTTCCTGCTGGAGCAGAGATAACAACTTTTCTAGCGCCTGCGTTGATATGAGCCTGAGCCTTCTCCTTGGATGTGTAGAAACCAGAGCACTCTAATACAACGTCTACTTTTAACTCTCCCCATGGGCAGTTATTTGCATCCGGGAATGCGTAGATCTTGATCTCCTTGCCGCATACGATGATGGAATCGTCTGTAAAAGATACCTCATCTGCATGCTCGTACTTACCCTGAGATGAGTCATACTTTAACAGGTGTGCTAACATCTTCGGGCTTGTCAGATCGTTGATTGCTACTACTTCATATCCTTCTGCTCCAAACATCTGTCTGAAAGCAAGACGACCGATACGGCCAAAACCATTGATTGCTACTCTTACTGCCATTTTTAATTCCTCCTAGAATTTGTAAATGTAATCGCCGGGCATAAATCCCCTGGAACCGGCAAGCACAAGGTACTTATGCTTATTGGCTCCGTGCTTCCTATATTCTAACCAATTTCCATAGAAAGTTCAAGCCTTTTTCTCCACTTTATTGCCACTTTGTTAAATTTTTCACTATATCATAGGTTTTTTTTCCCTTTTCCGGAAAAATATACAAAATCTGAAAATACACCGGAAAATCTGCTGACGCTGCACGCCCGCTGTGTTATACTTTTTTCTGGTAACCTGTAAACATACCAAAGAGGAGTTTTCTTATGTCAAAACTTATTTTTTTACTGATTTTGTTTGTTTTTGTTCTTATATTATCCGCGACGCCGCTGTTTCGCAAAAGCCGCAGCCAGCGGGAATATGAGAGTTCCGGCATGCAGCTGCTTGCCACTTCCCGCGGCAGGGTCCTGCTGCTCCCTGCCCTGGGCTGTCTCTGCGCGTGTATCGTCACATTTTTTATGGTGCTTATGTATCAGGACATCGGTTTTGAGGCATCGGATATAGGCTCTCTGCTCTCATGCATCGGCGTCACCATCCTGTTAGTTGTCGTCTGCTTTCTCGGCGGTTACGCCATGCAGGCACGTCATGTTCTATATAATGAAGAAATCCTTCTGATCGGGAAACCGTTCCGCCCCTACCAGACCATTCACTGGTATGAAATCTCTGAGATGCGGATCAAAAATCAGGACTTTTTTGATCTGTATGACAGAAACGGCCGCCGCTGTGTCAGCGCAAATGCGAATCTGGAAGGCTACCGGCAATTTTATCAGGCATCGTTACGGTTCACCCGTCCCGAATACACCGCAAAGCAAAAAAACACACCGTACGACAATCCGGTGTCTGCGGCATCCGGCTGCGGAACACTGCGCTACCGGACCGGCGAATATTACGCGCTCCTCATCCTCTATGCGGTTGTCATGTTTCTGTTTTTCGGCTTGACCGTTTTTTCCGGGGAAAGCATTTCGGGAACGCTGCAGATCATCCGCGAAGAAAAGCTCTACGGCGCCCTTTTCTTTCCGGTCGTGTTTGTCGGCACCGTTCTGGCACTGTTTTATGTCAGTCTGCAGAAAATCACCTACGACCGCGAAAAAATTGTTATTTCCCGTTTCCCCCGCCGGACACAAACCCTGCTGCGCCGGGATATCCGCCAGCTTGAATGTACCTCCGGCAGTCAGGGGCTCCGGACGCTCACCCTGCACACGGATAACCGCAGATATGTGATCCGCGAGAAACAGTTCCGCGTAGGGTTCCCGGAATTTTTCAACGAACTGATCCATTAAACTCACACAGAAAGGAAGATCTCTATGTTATGGGATACACATATGCACAGCCAATATTCCGGTGACAGCGACGCCCCGCAGGAGGACATGATCCGCGCTGCAATCAGGGCAAAGCTCCCCGGCATCTGTTTTACGGATCATCTGGACATCGACTATCCGGACAACCCGGAAGCGTTCCTGTTAGACCTGCCGAACTACACGTCATCCGTTTTCGCCATGCAGGAACAGTACCGGGATCAGATCAGCGTGCGCTACGGCATCGAGCTGGGGCTCCAGCCGCATCTGGCAGCGCTGCATGCCGATATTCTCTCGCAGTATGACTTCGACTTTGTCATCGGTTCCTCCCATGTGGTACACGGCTATGATCCGTATTTTCCGCCATTCTGGAAGACGCACACCGAGGAGGAAGGATACCGCGAATACTTTGAGTCCATCCTGGAAAACATCCGGGCATTTGATGACTTTGACGTCTACGGTCACATCGACTATGTCGTGCGCTACGGTCCGACGCGCAACGAGAATTATACCTACGCCAGATACAGCGACGTGATCGACGAGATTCTAAGACTTCTGATTGAAAAAGGGAAAGGCATCGAGATCAATACCGGCGGCTTCAAATACGGACTGGGACATCCGAACCCCTGCGAGGAGATCCTCGCGCGCTACCGTGAGCTTGGCGGTGAGATCATCACGGTCGGCGCGGACGCCCATGCCCCGGAACATGTCGGCTTTGCCTTTGAGAAAGTGCCTCAGATTTTAAAGGACGCCGGTTTTATTTACTACACGGTCTTCCGGAAACGCAAGCCGGAATTCATAAAAATTGAGGACTGACCGCCGCATCCGGCGCTCCAGTCCTCATTCTCACTGACATTTTATACGTTGATGTCCTGTTTTTATTTACGCATCTCTTCTGCGGCGCGCTCTATGTAAAAATCAAGCAGTTCATAGATCCAGTCTTTCAGATTGGAAAACACAAATCCCGTACGCCCGGCGCGCTCTGTATTGATGCTGTAGCCGGGCGTCCCATTATATGGCGCCGGATCGCCGGTCTCATCAAGAAACGCCTCTTTTCCGGTGCGTCTGTACACGTAAGTCAGGATCTCCCGCGGCGAGATGGTCCCGCGGCTCGCTCCGTTGACGGCACCCTGGATCTCATCCCCGCCGAGATGCGCCAGAAGGCGCCCCGCATCGTCCACGCTGATAAAGCTCATCTGTGCGTCCATATTATCAATATACATCGGTTTCTGCCGCACCACATGTTCCACATAAAAGTACAGCCGGTCCGTGTAGTCATCCCTGCCGATGACGTAGGGGAATCTCACAAAAGCCGCATTTTTCATCGGATACTGCTGCACGAGCGCACATTCCGCACTTTTCTTCAATACGTCATACGATCCGCTGTAATCCGTATACCAGACCAGTCTGTCATGTTCCGGCTCATAGTCCGTCTCCACGGTCTGAAAATGCAGATCATACACGGATGCCGAGGACACCATCACATACCTTCTGCAGGGCACCGCCTCCAGCACGGTGCGCACATCCCCCGCACAGTAAGCCAGATCGTCGTAGAAAACGTCATAATATTTATGGGCAAACACCTGCTCCATCTGCCGGACATCCGTCCGGTCGACGATCAGACGTCTGACTCTGTCTCCAAAATCATCCGGCGTCCGGCCGCGTGTTGCGATCGTCACCTCATGTCCCCGGTGCAAAAGTTCCCACACCAGATGTTTTCCGAAAAATCCCGTTCCGCCCAGCACTAAAATATTCATACGTTTCTCCATCTTTCTTCTTCCCGTTTTCCGTTCCCTTTCGCACTATTATACTCATTTTGCGTTGTTTTATCAACAATCCCCCAAGAACCGAACGGCAAAAGACCCCGCAGAAAGGTTTTTCTCCTCGCTGCAGGGTCTCTTTTACTTCCCGTTATTTTTTCTTTTACTTAAAATATTCCACGCCGGACTCAAACAGTCTCAAATCCTGCTCACCGTAAATATTCATCGCCACACTCCGGTCACGACGCTCCGAATGTGCCATCTTGCCGAGCACTCTTCCGTCCGGGCTTGTGATTCCCTCGATTGCCATGTAGGAGCCGTTGACATTCCACTCTTCATCCATGGTCGGAACACCCGCCTCGTTGACATACTGTGTTGCCACCTGACCGTTTGCAAACAGCTTCTCCAGCCATTCCTTCGGAGCGACAAAACGTCCCTCGCCGTGGGAAGCCGGATTGCAATATACCTCGCCGGTCTTTGCCTGTGCCAGCCACGGGGACTTGTTCGTCACAACCTTCGTGTATACCATCTTGCTGATATGACGGCCGATCGTATTGTAGGTTAATGTCGGCGAATCTGCAGTCTGCGGACGGATCTCACCATACGGTACCAGTCCCAGCTTAATCAGTGCCTGGAAACCGTTGCAGATGCCGAGTGCCAGTCCGTCGCGCTCGTTTAAAAGCTTCATGACCGCCTCTGTCATCTTCGCATTGCGGAACGCCGTCGCAAAGAACTTCGCGGAGCCCTCCGGCTCATCTCCCGCGGAAAATCCGCCCGGGAACATGATAATCTGTGCCTGATCGATCGCCTTTGTGAACTCCTCAACCGAATCGCGGATGTCCTCTGCATTCAGGTTCTTGAATACCTTTACGATCGTGTCCGCACCTGCGCGCTCAAATGCTCTCGCACTGTCGTACTCGCAGTTCGTTCCCGGAAATACCGGTATAAACACGGTCGGTTTTGCCACCTTGTGTTTGCAGACATAGATACTGTCTGCCTGATAGATGCCGGTGTCAAGTTCGTCCTTATTATCTGTTACGCGGGTCGGGAATACTTTCTCCAGCGTGCCGCTCCATGCCGCGATCGCCTCGTCGAGTGCAAGCTTCATGCCGCCGTAGCAGAAGCTCTGTTCCTCATTTACCCAGCCGACAAGCTCCTCATTTCCGGAAAGTCCCGCTGCCTTTAATGCCTCCTTGACAATACCAACCTTCTCCACCGGAACCTCCGCCACGATATTACCAAATCCCGGGGCAAACAGTGTCTCTTCCGACACTTCCTTCTCAATCGTCACACCAAGCTTATTGCCAAATGCCATCTTGCTGACTGCCGCCGCAAGTCCTTTTCCATCCAGCGCATAGGCGGATACGACCGCACCCTTTCCGATCAGCTCATGCAGCACCGCATAGAGCTTCATTACCTGCGCATAGACCGGAAGATCATAAGAATCCTTCTCGATGGAGAAAAGTACCAGCTGATTTCCCACTGCCTTAAGCTCCGGCGTGATGATGTCGCCCTCTTTTGCTACATCCACGGCAAAGGATACCAGTGTCGGCGGTACGTCGATCTCGTTGAAGCTTCCGGACATAGAATCCTTTCCTCCGATGGACGGCAGCCCGAAGCCGATCTGTGCATTGTACGCGCCAAGCAGTGCGGCAAACGGCTGGCTCCAGCGCTTCGGCTCCTCGCTCATTCTGCGGAAATACTCCTGGAAGGTAAAGCGCACCTTGCTGTAATCGCCGCCGGCAGCCACGATTCTCGACAGAGACTCAAGCACTGCATAGACCGCACCGTGATACGGGCTCCAGGAAGACAGATACGGATCGAAACCGTACGCCATCATCGTGACCGCATCGGATTTGCCGGTCATCACCGGAATCTTTGCCACCATGGACTGTGTCTCGGTCAGCTGATATTTCCCGCCGAACGGCATGTATACGCTTCCCGCTCCGATGGAACCGTCGAACATCTCCACCAGTCCCTTCTGAGAACACACATTCAAGTCAGCAAGTTCTGCAAGCCATGCTTTCTTCATATCGCCTGCTGCTAACGCCTCGGAAACTGCCGGTGTATCGATCTTATTCAGATAATTTTTCTTCGGGTCTGGCATATCCACTGCCACATTGGTCTCCTGATGTGCACCGTTGGTATCCAGGAATGCACGGGATAAGTTTACGACTTCCTTTCCTCTCCACATAAGCACCAGCCGCGGCTCCTCGGTCACAACCGCAACCTCGACAGCTTCCAGATTCTCCTCCTTTGCAAATGCAAGGAACTTCTGTACATCCTCCGGCGCCACTACGACCGCCATACGTTCCTGGGACTCTGAGATTGCAAGTTCGGTTCCATCAAGTCCCGCATATTTCTTCGGCACCTTATCCAGCTGCACGCGCAGTCCGTCTGCCAGCTCTCCGATGGCAACCGATACACCGCCTGCACCGAAGTCATTACACTTCTTAATAATATGCGCCACTTCCTCGCGGCGGAATAATCTCTGGATCTTGCGCTCTGTCGGCGGGTTACCCTTCTGCACCTCTGCACCGCAGACTGCGGTGGACTCTGTGTTATGTGCCTTGGAAGAACCTGTCGCACCACCGATGCCGTCACGACCGGTACGGCCGCCAAGCAGAATGATGATATCTCCCGGATCGGAGGTCAGTCTCTGCACCGCACGTCTCGGAGCCGCACCGAGCACTGCACCGATCTCCATGCGCTTCGCCACATAATTCGGATGGTATACCTCCTTGACATAACCGGTTGCCAGACCGATCTGGTTACCATAAGAACTGTAACCGTGTGCCGCCTCGCGCACCAGCTTCTTCTGCGGAAGCTTGCCCGGGATCGTGTCTTTCACGGAAACCGTCGGATCTGCCGCACCGGTCACACGCATTGCCTGATAGACATAGGTACGTCCGGAAAGCGGGTCACGGATCGCACCGCCCAGACAGGTTGCAGCACCACCGAACGGCTCAATCTCTGTCGGGTGGTTATGTGTCTCGTTCTTAAAGTTTACAAGCCACTCCTCGGTCACGCCGTCCACCTCGATCGGAACGACAATCGAGCAGGCATTGATCTCATCGGATTCCTCCTGATCCATCAGCTTGCCTTCCTTTTTGAGGCGCTTCATCGCCATTAAGGCAATGTCCATCAGGCACACGAATTTGTCTGAACGTCCTGCGTAAAGATTCTTATGGGTGGCAAGGTAATCCTGATAGGTCTCTTCCATCGGCGCACGGTAATAGCCGTCGTCAAAGCTTACGTCCTTAAGTTCTGTGGAAAACGTCGTATGACGGCAGTGATCAGACCAGTATGTGTCCAATACGCGGATCTCCGTCATGGACGGATCGCGCTTCTCCTCATTCTTAAAATAATTCTGAATATGTAAAAAGTCCTTGAATGTCATCGCCAGACCGAGGGAATCATAAAGTTCCTTCAGTTCTGCCTCAGACATCGCAGAAAATCCGTCAAAAATCTTTACATCCTCTGGCTCCGGGAATGTCTGCACCAGCGTCTGCGGCTTCTCAAGACCGGTCTCCCTGGAATCAACCGGGTTGATGCAGTGCTTTTTGATCGCCTCAAACTCTGTATCGCTGATCTCTCCCTCGATCACATAGGTCACAGCCGTGCGGATCAGCGGCTCCTCGTTCTCATTTAACAGCTTCACGCACTGCTCGGCGGAGTCCGCTCTCTGGTCAAACTGTCCCGGCAGGAATTCTACGGAAAAAGTTCTCGCGCCATTTAACTCAAAAGTTTCCTCGTACACATCGTCCACCGGCGGCTCGGAAAAAACGGTAACCAGAGCCTTGCGGTAGGTTTCCTCCGATACATGCTCCATATCGTAACGGATCAGTTCACGCACTCCCTTCACGTCACTGATACCGAGATAATTTCTGATCTCTGCTTCCAGCTCTCTTGCTCTGACAGCAAATGCCGGTTTTTTCTCCACATATACGCGTCTTACGTTGCTCATATTTTCCCTCCATCTGCGCACGCCATCGGCGAAACTACTGATCGTTTGTATTTCTATCTTATCCTACTTTCTATATGAAGTATAGCATATGCGAACAAATAAGCATAATTAATATATTTAATCTCTTCTATTATTATGGTTAATATATCACATAAGATTTATTTGACAGTTTTATAAGCAGGTCTTATAATTATAGTTAACACGCTACAGAACGGTTCGGAGCAGCGCTCCGACAGAAACGAGGAACCATGGATATCAATTACGAATTGTATAAAGTTTTCTATTATGTTGCAACCTCCCTCAGCTTTTCCGAGGCGAGCAAGCAGCTCTATATCTCCCAATCCGCCGTCAGCCAGTCAATCAAGACGCTGGAGAAAAAGCTGGAGCAGCCGCTTTTTATCCGGAGTACCAAAAAAGTACAGCTGACTCCGGCAGGAAAGATTCTGCTCAAGCATATTGAACCTGCCATGAATTTAATCCGGCGCGGTGAGAGCCAGCTGTTAGATTCCGGCAGCCTCGGTCTGGGGCAGCTCCACATCGGCGCAAGCGACACCATCTGCCGCTATTTTCTCGTGCCGTATTTAAAGCAGTTCCACAAGAAGTTCCCGAATGTCCCGATCAAAGTGACAAACTCAACCTCTCTCAGCTGCGTAGAGCTGTTGGAGCAGGGAAAAGTCGATCTGATTGTGACCAATTTTCCCAACTCTAATTTAAACCAGTCCTACATCCGCAAGACTGTGTGCAGCTTTCACGACGTCTTTATCGCCAACCCTGCCTATTTTAATCTGAAGCAGCAGGAGATTGCCTTAGAGGATCTGCAGCAGTACCCAATCCTGATGCTCGACCGCAAGAGCACCACCAGCGAATTTTTGCATAACCTCTTTCTGCAGCACCAGCTTGAACTGATGCCGCAGATCGAGCTGAGCAGCAACGATCTTCTGATTGATCTGGCACGTATCGGCCTGGGAATCGCGTTTATCCCGGATTACTGCCTAAACCGCGAGTCCAAAGAGCTCTTTATCGTAAAGATCAAGGAAAAGCTCCCGGCACGCCAGATGGTCACCGCAGTCAACCCGACGCTTCCAATCGCACAGTCTACGGAAGAATTCTTAAAGCTCCTGCCGTCTCTCCCAGAACTCGGCTAACATCTGTTCTACTTCATTTACATTGCATATCCGGCGCTGTTCCCATTCCCTTGGGAACAGCCCTCTGTAATCACTCTTTAAAAACCGCTCGTCCAGCAGTTCAATCACTCCCACATCCTCTGTCGTCCGTATCACGCGTCCGGCCGCCTGCAATACCTTGTTCATTCCCGGAAAGCGGTACGCATAATCAAAGCCTGCCCCCGCTCTCTCATCATAATAATGCATTAAAATCTCGCGCTCATTGCTGATCTGCGGCAGTCCTGTTCCCACGATCACCGCCCCGATGAGCTGTTCTTTTTTCAGATCAATCCCCTCTCCGAAAATACCTCCGAGCACACAGAATGCCACCAGTGAACCGCCGCGCCGTTTCGATGCCTCACCGGAAAATGCCTGCAAGAAAGCCTCACGCTCCGCCTCACGCATCCCGGTCTGCTGCATCATGCCCCAGAGACGCGGCTCTGCATTTCCGGAATTTTCCGCATCATTGGGATGCTCCGCAATTTCTGCCTCTTCGGGATGCTCCGCAATCTCTGCCTCTTCGGGATGCTCCACAATCTCTGCATTCTCTGCTCCTTCCGGAAAATACTCCTGCGGACGCATTTCATCCGTCTCCCCGCCCTCTAAAAACACATCGTAGACTTCCTGCATCATCCGGTAGGACGGAAAGAACACCATATAGTTTCCCTGCTTCGCTCGCGCTGTTTTTTCTATATATAATGCAATCCGCTCATACTCTGCCCTGCCACGCCTCGTGTACTTGCTGCTGACGTCATTTCCAAACAGCAGCAGGCGCTGTTCCTCGGAAAACGCCGTCTGCGCGTAGACCGCATAATTATCCCTGCGGGTGGACAGCAAGCTTTTATAATACTGAATCGGAAGCAGCGTCGCCGAGAAAAAGATCGTCGCATTTCCCTTGTCAATGCGCTCCTGCAGATTGAGGGAGGGATCCACACAGTAAAACTTCAGCTTGAAGCGCCCGTCCTCCTCATGCTCTGAATACACGACATAATGCTCGTCGACCAGCTCGTAGATATTCATGAAATTGCGCAGGTTTAAGTAAAATTCATTTACTTCCCTGCGTTCCGGGAAATCGGGACTTTTCTGCAAATACTCATCGAGATCTGCCGCAAGGCGCGTCAGTGCAAAGATCAGCGTACCGATATTTTCATATACGACATAGTTTTCGCACTCACGCTTGTACCCCAGGAGAATGCGGTTGCATTTTTCCAGATGCCGGATCACACGTTCCGCACGTCTGTCATGCTTTTCCTGATAGGGTTTCAACAGCTTTTTAGCTGCCAGAAAATCCTCCTTATAGATCGATGCGCTGTACATTTCCCGGCTCCGCTCCACAAGATTGTGTGCCTCATCCACCAGAAAAATGTAGTCCCCGCGCGTTCCTTCCGCAAAAAAACGCTTCAGATAAACATTCGGGTCAAAGACATAATTGTAATCCCCTATGATATCATCCGCCCAGGTTGCCGTATCCAGCGACATCTCAAACGGACAGACCCGGTACTCCCGCGCCTGCTCTAAGATCACTTCCCTGGTAAAAACATCCTCCTTCTGCAACAGATTGTACACCGCATCGTTCACGCGGTCGTAGTGTCCTTTCGCGTAGGGACAGTGTACAGGATTGCAGTCCATCTCCTCGCACAGGCACAGCTTTTCCTTCGCCGTCAGCTGGATGATCTTCGCCTGATACCCCCTGGTGCGCAAAAGTTCAAATGCTTCCTTTGCCACCGTGCCCGTGATCGTCTTCGCCGTCAGATAAAAAATCTTGTCCCCGAGTCCCTCGCCGACCGCCTTCACCGCCGGAAAGACCGTCGAAATGGTCTTCCCGACGCCTGTGGGTGCCTGGATAAACAGATTCTTCCGGCGCGCAATCGTGCGGTATACGTCCGACGCCAGTTCTTTCTGTCCTTTCCGGTATGCATAGGGAAACTCCAGCTTTTTGATGGAAGCCTGCCGCAGATTCTGCCAGGCGAACTGAAAATCCGCCCACTTTTTGTATTCATCGGTCAGCCGGGTGAACCACTCCGCCAGCTCCGCAAACGAAAATGTTTCCCTAAAATATTTCAGATTCCCCAGAAACGCCGTCTTTGTCAGTTCGATTGTATCCAGATTGCAGTAGGTCAGCTGCACAGAGATCTCTGCAAGATCATGCTGCAAGGCATAGATATAGGCATAGCACATCGCCTGCGCGCGGTGCACGCCCACAGGTTCATCCAGCGCATCCAGATTCATGTAGATCCCCTTGATCTCATCAATCGTCACATGCATGCCTTCCTCCACCGTAAAATGGTTAAAGTTATCCGAAAAATCAAGCTGTCTCTCCCCGTCGCACGTAATCTCGATTCCGTCCGCCCGTCCCTCGATGGCAAGCGTGTAATCTCCCTCGCTAAGTTCGATCTTAAGCGGCACCTCCGCATGGTAATTCGCGCCTTTGCTCTTCTGAATGCGCTTATGGATACGGCTGCCCTCCCACATGGCTTCCGGGGACGCAGTTCTCCCGTGGCGGTTATCAATGTCCCCCTCCCGCAGAATAAACTCCACCAGATTCCGCACCGAGATCTTTATGATTTTCTTTTCGTCTTTTTCCAGCTGTGCATCCATACGGTAGCGCTCCCTACTTTCCGGTTTCTTATCATACAGTGTAACACAAAAACAGGGCTGCTGCACGAAGAGGTTTCTCTCCGGCAGCAGCCCTGTCTCCGTCTGTCTGACTAGCAGACTGCATATTTCTGTACCGTATTCTCAAACCCGGTGTTCTGTCCGCCGTATTTTACGGTCAGATCCTTGCTGAGTCCAAGATACAGCATTCCGAGCAGTGATTTTGCATCAATCACAGCTCTGTTATAACAAACATCGATATCAAAATCACATTTTCCGGCAGCTCTCACAAACTCCTTTACTTCCTCCGTGTCAGACAATCTGATTTTTCTCTCTATCATATTATTCATCCTTTCCTACTATAAACCAAACGTGTTTCTCTGATTTCCGCGCAATTATTGCATAATTTTTTTTCTTTGTCAAATTTGACGCAACCGGTAAACCACTTGAAAGTACGGGCAATCTGCTCATTTCTGTGCCCGATTTTTGCCGTTTTTTGCAATCTCTTTTTGCGATTTTCTCTCAAAAAGCAAACTGCATAATTATTCTTGTGCACACTTTCTCATTTCCTGCAAAGGTACGTTTCGTTTTTGTAATATTTTCACATATTTTTTCCCCAGAGAAAACTATTTTTCATCTCTCAGTTTCCTAAGATTCTGCTTGAGAGCCTCCACGGCGCGGTCGATCTCTTTCCTTGTCGTCTCTCCCGACAACGTCATGCGCACGGTCCCCGCTGCATATTCGTCCGGCACACCCAATGCCCCGATTACATAGGAGACCCGCTCCTCACCGGTGTTGCAGGCAGAACCGCCCGAGGCGCAGATTCCATCCTCATACAGCAGAATGAGGAGCGATGCACCGTCCACGCCGGAAAAGCTCACATTCACATTTCCTGGCAGGCGGTTCGTGGGATGTCCGTTCAGGCGGACCCCCTTGATCTCATGCATGATCTTTTCAATCAGATAATTGCGCAGCATCATCTCCCTGCGGATTCTTCTGCGCATATTGCAGAATGCCAGTTCCACCGCTTTCCCCATCCCGACGATCCCCGGCACATTCTCCGTTCCCGCGCGTTTTCCACGCTCCTGGCTGCCGCCGTGGATAAAGGAAGGCATCGTAACCCCGTCTCTTACATACAAAAATCCCACGCCTTTCGGTCCGTGAAATTTGTGGGCGCTCGCACTCAGCAGATCGATGTGATACTGCTGCATCGAGATCGGAATCTGGGCATATGCCTGCACCGCATCCGTATGAAACAGAATCTGATGGTCTCTTGCGAACCTTCCAATCTGCATGACCGGTTCGATCGTTCCGACCTCATTGTTTCCAAACATGACCGAGATCAGGATCGTATCCTCCCGGACAGCTTGCTCTAACTGTTCCAGCGAGATCATTCCGTTTTGATCGACGTCCAGATAAGTCACCTCGTAGCCCTGCTCCTCGAGATAATGGCAGGAGTTTAGGACCGCGTGATGTTCAATCCTGCTGGTAATGATATGACGACCGTATTTTCCATACGCTTCCGCCACCCCCTTAACTGCCCAGTTGTCCGCCTCCGATCCGCCCGATGTAAAATAGATTTCTGACGGTCTGGCATCCAGTGATGCTGCAATCACCTCTCTCGCATGGGCAATCGCCGCCTGCGCTTCCTCCCCGTAACCGTAAGCCGTTGACGCATTGCCAAACTTTTCCACCAGATAAGGCTGCATAGCGGCTTCGGCCTCCTCCGCCATCCGCGTCGTTGCAGCATTATCCAGATAGACCACACCTGCTTTATATTCCTGATCGCACATTTTTCCCCCACACCTTACATATAATAAAAAGATTCCAATTCCCGGAGACACACTTGCCAGACATTCATTTTCCCAGGAATTCCGTTTCTGGAAATTCTCTGAAAAATTCCCTGATCACCGGCACACTGCTGCTCACACTCGCCGGTGTGCTCACACGGATTATCGGCTTCTTCTATAGAATATTCCTCTCAAGGCTGATTGGTGCAGAAGGTCTTGGGATCTACCAGCTGCTGTCCCCAGTGATGACGCTCGGTTTCGCCGTCACCGCCGCCGGAATTCAGACTGCGATCTCACGCTTCGTCTCCTCCGAGCTTGCGCAGAACAATCCCGCGGGTGCGAGGCTCTATTTTCGGATCGGCCTGCTGCTGTCGCTGTTTTTATCTGCCGCGACCGGCTTTGTAATCTGGAAATACGCAGACTTTATCGGTGTTTCCATGCTCGGAGATGTGCGGTGCATCCCGCTCCTTAAGATCATCTCCCTCTCCTTTGTCCCTTGCTGTATCCACGCCTGCATCAACGGCTGCTACTATGGACAGAAAAAGACGGGCGTCCCTGCTCTCACACAGCTCACAGAGCAGATCGCCCGTGTCGGCACGGTCTGGCTGCTCTATCAGATCCATATGCGGGAGCAGACCGCCGTTCCGCTCTCCGTCACAATGTGGGGAGCTGTGATGGGCGAAGTGGCAAGCACGCTCGTCTCCGTCAGCGTCGCAAAACTTCCGGAGGGAACGGACACGGCACTTTCCGTGAAATGCGGCACGCGCAATCTCCTTGCCATGGCGGTTCCGCTCACGGCAAACCGGGTTGTTTTAACGCTCTTTTCCAGTTTTGAAAACATCATGATTCCCAGCCGCCTGCGCCTGTTCGGTTACACGGCTTCCGAGGCGCTTGGCGTCTACGGCATCTTAACCGGCATGGCGATGTCCGTCATCATGTTTCCGTCCGTCATCACCAACTCCGTTTCGGTGCTTCTTATGCCCGCCATCTCAGAAGCCAAAGCCGGCGGAAACGATGCGCTCATACGGCGCGCGGTCTTAAAAACCATCCGGGTCTGTCTTCTGTGGGGCTTTTTTTGTACAGCGGGTTTTCTTGCTACCGGTCACTTTATCGGGAATGTGCTTTTTGGGAACGCGCTCGCCGGAACATTTATACGGACGCTCGGCTGGATCTGTCCTTTCCTGTACCTCGGCGTGACGCTGAGCAGTATTCTGCACGGGCTCGGCTACCCGGGCATCACTTTCGTGCTGAATCTGATTGCCTGCGGCATCCGCATCCTCTTTGTGCTGTTTGCCCTCCCCGTCTACGGTATCCGCGGCTATCTGTGTGGACTTCTCATCAGTCAGGCCGTCATGGCTCTCCTCTCCATCGGAATTCTGCTGCGCCAGACACATTTTAATGCCTGACCACGCGCTGCTACTCGTAATCGCGCACATTGGAGGCATCAACCTGCTCGAACGACACCTGATAACCGTTTAAAATGGTCGTCTCCAGGTCTCCCGCATCCAGTTTTTCCGCAACACTCTGCATCAGTGGATCGGAAGCTGCGCTCTCCAATGTGCTTCCCACCAGCGCACTGCTCCGGTGGCTTAAAATCATGTTGTCGCTGGTATCCACCAGAAAGGCTGCCGCATCTTCCATCTCCACCAAATACTGCCAGAATCATTCACAAAGTATGTAGGTTAAAATTGTTGCATCTGTATATAATGGCAAGCTGACAAACAGCCTTGCAATATAATTACATCAGTGGTATAGTTATTTTATCACTACAGATTTATTCCTAAAAGCTGTTGACTTTGCTTACTGTTTGGATATAATAATATTGTACCTATTTGTGTGGTACAGTATTTTGAGAGTATATCCCTAGCAGTAATCCTCCCAACATATGGGAAGCGATGAGCCTAGGGATATTTTTTTACCAAGGAGATTTTATGATAAAAACAGCTATTCTTGTTGACGGCGCTTTCTATAGAAAACGTGCCTACACATTATTCGGAGACATAAGCCCTGCCGAGAGAGCAAAAGAACTTTCGGCATACTGCCACCGTCATATAAAAGACGAGAAAGAAGGTGCATGCCTCTATAGAGTATTTTATTATGATTGTCCCCCTATGAACAAACAAGTATATCATCCCTTGCTAAAGCGGGCCATCAACCTCGGTCAATCGGAGGATTATGTATGGGCAAACGATTTTTTTAAAGAATTAAAGCATCAACGCAAGTTTGCACTCAGACTGGGCCGACTCGCCGAGGAACAGGCTCACTTCAACATAAAACCCGATGTGATGAAAAAAATATTATCCGGTGTAAAAACTATAGATGAATTAGAAGAAAAGGATTTTTCATTATCAGTTACCCAGAAGGGTGTCGACATGAGAATTGGCGTAGATATCTCTTCACTTTCCTTCAAAAAGCAGGTTGACAGAATCATTTTAATTTCTGGGGACAGTGACTTTGTACCAGCCGCCAAGAATGCCCGACGAGAGGGTATTGATTTCATTTTAGACCCAATGCGTTCACCAATACGAGACGATTTATACGAACACATTGACGGAATAAGAACAAAAGCTCCTAAATTAGAAAAACAAAACGTTACATAAAGAAAGCCCCCGGAACTTGATATTTCCGGGGGTTGTGCTTCTCATCTTGAACCGAAGTCCATTTTCAATTATACTCTGGACAGATACTCACCTGTACGTGTATCGATCTTGATCACATCGCCCTGCTCTACGAACAGAGGTACATATACGGTAGCTCCTGTCTCGACGATTGCCGGCTTGGTTGCACCAGTAGCGGTATCACCCTTGAAGCCCGGCTCAGTCTCAGTGATCTGAAGTTCTACGAACAGAGGCGGCTCTACTGCGAATACGCTTCCGTTGTGAGAGCACATCTTCACCATCTCGTTCTCCTTCACGAACTTCAGCGCATCGCCGATGTCATCTTTGGAGAGTGCGATCTGCTCATAAGTCTCTGCATCCATAAAGTTGTATAAGTCACCATCTGCATACAGATAAGTGTAATCTTTTCTGTCAATGCGGGCAGTCGGACATTTCTCTGTAGGACGGAATGTCTTCTCAACCACACCACCACTCTTAATATTCTTTAACTTAGTTCTTACAAATGCTGCACCTTTTCCTGGTTTCACATGCTGGAATTCGATAATCTGATAGATATTACCCTCTAACTCAATGGTAATACCATTTCTGAAATCGCCTGCTGAAATCATGTAAATTTCCTCCTTAAAAATACGCTCGAGTTTTACTCTCTGATTTTTCTATTTTATAATAAACAGCGCTATATTTCAAGCTTTTTTTCATATACCGCACTGCGCCATGCGAATTTGCACGCTTTTTGCTCTGTTCCTGGCGCAATCTCCCCGGTATTATTAAGCGTTGCGCTTCTCAATCTCATGGATCATATCGATTCTGGTCTGGTGTCTTCCGCCCTGGAATTCTGCATCCAGATATGCCTTGACGATGTCTTTCGCAAGCTCTGTGCCGACGATTCTGGCACCGAATGCAATAATGTTGGCATTGTTGTGTTCTTTTACCAGCCGCGCAGTTGCCGTGTCGGAGCACACTGCTGCACGCACACCGTTGACTTTATTGGCTGCGATGGAGATTCCCACACCGGTTCCGCAGATTAGTACGCCGCAGTCAGCCTCGCCTGCCACAACTGCCCTGCCGACTTTCTCTCCGTATTCCGGATAATTGCAGCTGTCCGTTCCGTCGGTTCCAAAGTTGATAACCTCATGTCCCAGTTCCTTTAAATAGTCCATAATGACAAATTTTAACTCTGTTGCCGCGTGATCATTTCCGATTGCTATTTTCATTTTTTCCTCCATCCTGGGTTTTGGCACCCGTCCTTTTCATTGTCACATGCTGCCACTGTTTTCTGCAGCCCAAACTGCTTCTTTTATCGCTTCTGCGCTGCGCTCTGCTGCTTTTGGCATTTTCTCCGATAGAAAAACAGGACGATCTTTTCCAGATAACGCTTTAAGACAATCTGGATCTCCTCCTTCGGATGGATCGGCTTTACCAGAATCGTGCGGATTCCCGTGCGGTTGGCGCCGTAGACATCCGTGAAAATCTGATCTCCCACAAACAATGTGTTTTTCTCATCCGTTCCCATCTGTTCCATCGCTTTTCTGTAATTCGCCGGATTCGGCTTTCCTGCCTTGTAGATATAAGAAACCTGCACAGCGTCATTGAACATTTTCACGCGCGGTTCCTTATTGTTCGACAGCAGCATGCAATGATATCCCAGCTCCTTCAAATGTACAAAAAGCGCGCACGCCCGCTCGTCCGCCGGCGCTCCGTGCGGCACCAGCGTATTATCAATATCAAAAATAACGCCTCGATATCCCTCCTCATAAAGGCGGTCAAAATCGATCTCATAGGTAGAATCTACGTATTCTCCCGGGTAAAACCGTTCCAGCATTGCCCTTTTGCTCCTTTACTCATCTCACTTAGTGCGCATCCTTACATAGATTACTACATTTCTGCCAAAATATCCACCCGGAATTTCCAATTCGCGTTGTTCGTTTTTCTCAGAGCGTTGTTGTGTAATAGGAACGAAGTTTCCTATTACACAAAAAAGACTGCATACACATGTGTATACAGTCCTCATCCGCTCATGATTCTATAGTATAAAATTCTCATCCGGTCTGACCGGCTGTACCTCGTCAGGATTCGTTCCCACAAAAAACTGATACTGCTCGAGTACCTGATCCTTACGCATATCCGAAATGGCGCGCTCAACGTCCAGTCTGGCAATATCGCAGTCCACGCCCTTCAACTCGTAGACTGCATCCGGCTGGTAGCTGTTCGCGTAATCGATGGCTCCCTGATCCGGTCCGCTCTTCCTGATGGCTGCAGGCGCAGTATACTCCTCTGCGGACGGTGCCTGATCCGTTACGCTCTGCGGAAGTTCTGCCGGCAGTTCCGATCCCACGGTAACAGTTTGATTCTCTATGGAGTTGTAATCATAAAATCCCGCACTGATGCGGATTCCTGACAAATTCATTAGAAACTCTCCATTGTAACCAGAAAAAATTATTACTATAACTTTTTATTGTATCGACAATAATCGACAGAAACTTTACCTTCTGTTCTTATTTGTCGAGCATTTTTTTCAGCTCGCTCATAAACGTGTTGACGTCCTTGAACTCACGGTACACCGACGCGAAACGGACATAGGCAACCGCCTCAAGATCCTTAAGCTTATCCATCACAAGCTCGCCGATCAGGGAACTCGGAATCTCCTTCTCCTCGCGGTTAAAGATCTCCGTCTCCACTTCATCCACAAGCTGGTTGATCTGATTGACAGAGATTGGCCGCTTATGGCAGGCGCGCAGCACACCACCCTCAATCTTGGAACGGTCATACTGCTCTCTGGTGTTGTCTTTCTTGATCACAATCAGCGGAATGGTCTCCACTTTCTCATAGGTGGTAAAGCGTTTTCCGCAATCATCGCAAAGTCTGCGGCGGCGGATGGAATTGTTGTCATCTGCCGGTCTGGAATCGATCACTCGTGTATTTTCACTGCTGCAAAATGGACACTTCATTTGCTACCTCCATGGGCAATTTTGCCTATATATTGTAGTATATCTATACATTTGTTGCTTGTCAATGAAATTTACACGATTATATGACCTGTTTTTTATGTATTTTCACGAAATTGTCATTTTTTGTACAAACTTTCTGTTTTATTGTCCCCTACGCCTATTTTACCTTATGTTTTGCTTCTTTCTCATCAATGTCCACCAGAATGATGTCTGGTCCGATTTTCACAATCTTGCACCACGGAATAAACAATTCAAATTCCCTGCCCATACAGCCCATCCACTTTGCCGGTCCCGGCACAATCAGCGCCTTGATGCATCCGTCGCACTCGTCAAAATCCAGATCCCGCACGTTTCCCAGGCACTTGCAGTCATTTACATTGATGACCTCTTTCCTCGCCAGATCGCAAAAACGCATATACTTCCCGCCCGTTTGCTTCCTCGGAAAAGTATATGCGTCTCTTTTCAAAATCATGTATGTCTGAAATTATACGTTAAATCGGAACAGGATCACGTCTCCGTCCTTTACCACATAATCCTTGCCTTCCATTCCGACAATGCCTTTTTCACGCGCTGCAGCGAGGCTTCCATTGTCCAGAAGATCCTGGTAGTTGACAACCTCCGCCTTGATAAAGCCTCTCTCGAAGTCCGTATGAATCTTGCCGGCTGCCTGCGGTGCCTTGGTTCCCTTCTTGATCGTCCATGCACGGCACTCGTCCTCGCCTGCCGTCAAAAAGCTGATCAGACCGAGAATACTGTAGCTTGCCGCCACCAGCTTGTCCAGTCCGCTGGATTCCACCCCTAGATCGTCCAGATATTCCTTCTTCTCTTCCTCTGAAAGTTCTGCCAGTTCCTGCTCGATCTGCGCACAGATAACGAATACCTTTGCGCCCTCTTCTGCTGCCATCTCTCTTACTTTTGCAACATGTGGGTTTGATGCGCCGTCATCTGCGAGGTCATCTTCTGCGACATTCGCTGCATAGATCGTAGGCTTCGCTGTCAAAAGGTTGTATCCCTTGAACCAGATCTGTGCGTCCTCGTCATCCGGCACCTCAAAAGATCTTGCCATCTTGCCGTCCTCAAGATGCGCCTTGACCGCCTCTACAAGCTCGAGCTCCTTTGCAAGAGTCTTATCCATTCTCGCCTGCTTTGCAATCTTTGCGATTCTTCTGTCAAGAATCTCAATATCGGAAAAGATCAGCTCTAAATTGATGGTCTCAATATCTCTTGCCGGGTCGATCGATCCGTCTACATGGATGATGTTGGTATCTTCAAAACAGCGCACTACATGAACGATCGCGTCCACCTCACGGATATTCGCAAGGAACTGGTTGCCAAGCCCCTCGCCCTTGCTTGCTCCCTTCACAAGACCTGCGATATCCACAAATTCGATCGTTGCAGGTGTTACCTTCTTGGTATGATAAAGCTCACCGAGCTTTACGATTCTCTCATCCGGCACAGAAACGATACCGATATTCGGATCGATGGTTGCAAACGGATAGTTTGCAGACAGCGCTCCTGCTTTGGTCAGTGAATTAAATAATGTAGACTTTCCGACATTTGGAAGTCCGACGATACCTAGTTTCATAATGTATTTCACCTGTCTGAAAATGCCTTGTTTTCAAGCATTTCCGCCTTTCTATGTTATTTTACTACACAATTTACTACACAATTTTTAAGGCTTTTTCTATCTTTTCAACTTCCTTGACCTTTTCATCTTCTGTCACATGGACATATAAATTCATGGTAATTCCTACATTAGAATGCCCTAATATAACTTGCAAGGTTTTAGGACGTATATTGCCCTCTATCGCTCTCGTAGCATATGTGTGTCTTAATACGTGCATTGAGAAACGAGGAATACCAGCTTTATCGCATATCTTAAATAGCGTGCTATCATATGCAGAATTTTTTGTAGGTTCGCCCTTACGATTCAAAAACACAAACTCCGAAAAATCCATATTGATAACTTTAAGACTTTTCACTTTTTCCTTCTGTGCTTTTAATAATTGAATTGCTTCTTCTGTCAAAGGCACATCTCTATACCCAGACTTGCTCTTTGGCTCACCTATTCTCCATTCACCTACAGGATGCCGATACTCCATTGATCGTTGAATATGTACTACTTTCTTCTCAAAATCAATGTCAGACCATTTAAGACCAATCATTTCTCCTGTTCTTAATCCAGTCTGTAATACAAATGCAAACTGATTGTAATTGCTACAGTCTTTCGCTACTTCCAAGAACTTCTTCTGTTCTTCTACTGTCAATGCCCTTACTTTCTTTGGTTCTTTACCAATATTGTACTTGACTGCTTTTGTTACTGGGTTCTTTAGTATAACATCGTTCTCAACTGCATCTGAAAACATACAATACAAAGCAATTCTTGTCTGATAGATTGTTGAAGTCCTATAATTATCCTTCATCTGATTCAGAACATTTTGACAATGCATCGGTTTTACATCTGATAAAATCATACTTCCTATACAGTCTTTAATGTTGTGTTCAAACCTTTCCCTGTAATTCCTTATCGTGTTAGGTCTGATACTATCACCTTTTATATTTTCAAGCCAATACTCAAACCAAGCTGTGACTGTCATATCACCACAAGCATTGATTCCACCATGTTCATCCTCGAACCTAGCGTCTGCGTACCAATTACGGCATTCTTGTAACTTCGGAAAATATCTCTGAACGGATTTTCCTGTACGCTTGCTGACAAATCTAGCTGTGTATAATCCGTCTTTTCGCTGGCATATTCCTACACCAAGCTCTCTTCCTTTTAGATCTTTGCCCGTAAAATCAACTCCTTTCTGCTGTGTAAGCATAAAGAGTTTGATACAGCCTATTATTATATCATAAGTTCTGCAATTTTGAAACCACCAAAATTTTTATAATTCAATGCTCTTTGATATATACTGCTCAAACTCTTTTCTCTTTACCAATTTTTTATTTCCTACATAAAGTACAAAATTGCACTTCGGTTGTTTTAATAACTCTTCAATTCTGTTAATTCCTATATTTGAATAGGCTGCTGCCTCTTTAATTGTCATATTTAATTTTAACCAAAATGGCATTTCTAAAGTTTTACTATCTGTCATATCTATAAAAATCACGCTCCTTTATGCTGATATGTGTTATAATAAATAAAATTGTTTAAGGGGATTCGTATTATGAATAATAAAGAAAAAGTAATTCAACTACTTATAAATGAATTTAATAGCAGCAATTCTAACCCAATACAGATAGACAGAAATGATATAGGTGTTTTGCAAATTCCAGAAAAAGAAATCATCAAAATACTTAATACTTTACATGAAGATGGTCTGATTATTGCCAAGCCAAGATCACCACATAAAGATTTTAGTCTATACTGGGAAATCACTATAAAAACTGAATGTTTAGAATATTTCAACAACAAAAAACATGCCAAAACTACCAATAGAAGAGACTGGATTAGAACTTATGTACCTATTACATTATCTGTTGCTTCAATTATTATATCAATAATTGCCTTAATTATCGCTGCATAGCGATTATCTCATAGTATGTATCTGCCCTAATGCAAGAATACCTCTTGCAAATTTACAGGCTTCTTCATATCCTAAATCACAAACAAATGCTTTTGATACATCTAATGCAGCACACTCAATTTTGTATTCCTCTTCATTTGTTGTTGGTTTATTTTTCAGAAGATTTTCATAATCTGATAAAGCTTTTATTGTTTCATTAAATACCATATAATTTACTCCTTCATTTTTATAAAAGGCAGAAGTCATTACAACCTCTGCCCTAATTAAAATCATATATTCTGTTACCATTCTTTTGATAAGCTATCAGCAAGCAGATACACAAGACCTCCTGCTACCGCCATACCAAAACATTTAGCCATTTCTTTCTGATATGCTGGTATTGACTTTTGTATAAATCCTACATCAACACCACAGATATTTTTTAATGGAATTTCAATGCCACAATCATATTTAAGTGCATATATCATACATCCCATAGCTTTTTCAAATGGAATATCAAATTGCTTCATAAGTTTATCCAAGCTATTCCAAACATTTTCTACTTTGGATTTATCATACCCCATACCAGTAAACATGTGGATATATGTATTCTTCTTTGCTTCTTCATCTGAAATATCGCTGTTTATATCTGTATCTTCCAAGAAATCCTTGCACATAAACTCAATATCATCAAATTTGATAATCTCACTTGAATGACTCCATACAGATTTAGAAGTATCAAGGCAAATGACCGTTACTGGCTCTGCCTCTTCACTTTCCTTGAACTCTCCAACGCAAGTAATTGTTCCTGTGTATTCCTTGTCAGTAGTTCGGCATATTACCTTGTCTCCTTCGTGGAATTTATCTGTAATACCATCCTTTGTATATTCTATATAATGTTTTGCTGTAATTTTATCCATAATTTTACACCTCATCTTCCTTCTGTTCGCAGAATGCTTTTAACAATCTCTTGTCATAAAAATGTCTATGAATTTTCTTGCAAATACTCACAATCAGACCTACAACTATATCAAGTACATTGATCGCAATAAACGTAGCAACTGAACCAATAACAAGTATTGCAATAGCCTTGATAAAGTTAAAAGGTTCTGTCCACATACTGTAATTGCAGATTGTCAGCACTACCGCAACAATCTTACTGATACTCCAATAATTTCTAATAAGTTTTCCATTTTCTTTGTCATTTAATTTTTCCTCCATGTTTTATATTTCACAAATGTCCTTATATTTCTGTAGCAAGTCGTTATTCATTTCTTCATCAATCAAAAACCTTGCCTGTGATTTTAAGTTAGGACAATCCATAATAATACTTGTCATTCCTACACTTCCGCTTGCTTTCATAAGTCGTTTGATAGATGTATGTCTGAAATCAAGATGCCTTAAATTCTTTACACCGATTATCTCTCCTATTGTTCCACACCAGCGACTAATCATGTTTTTTGATATAGGCTCTGGATTTTCATGTTGTCCTCTGAATACATAACCATAATCATTAAATTCATTATCTTTTCTATTCTGCTCTTCTTTCTGTAGCATTTCTGCTACTTCATCATTGAAATACAGAATCTTATCATCTATATGTACTGTACGTTCTTCTATATCAATCTGATCCCATTTAAGAATAAGTAAATCATCAGTGCGGATTGCTGTTGATAGAGAAAACATCATATACAGCTTCAAATTATCAGACAATTTATCCTTTACAATTTGAATCTGTTCATCTGTGAGAAAATCATAGATACTGGTACCATCAATAGAGAAAGTCCTTTGAATGCTATTTATGGCAGAAATAGAAGAAAATGTCCCTTGAAAATAAACATCGGCATATGATATATCATCATATATTGGTTTGAATTTCTCATATAATTTTGAATTTAACCATCTTGACAATATAGAAATATCATTATCCGTAAGATATATATCATCATTCCCACACATTTTCTTGCAAATATCAAAAGTTATTTCAGATGGATCTTCATAAGAAACACTAATAATTTTATTCTTGCTAGTAGCTCTATTTTTTAATGTTTCAAAATTAAGCTGAGTACCGATAGGAGATGAATCTGAGAAGGATGTTACAATACTACAAACCATATACCCATAATCCGATAACTTATCATTGCCAAAAGAAAAATCTATCATATTCATAAAATTCACCTCCGTATCGTTTGTTTATAATTCCTTCATGAAAGCATCAAATTTTTTTTGATACTCATTCTTTAAAGACAGTAGTTCTCTCGATCTTTTTATATATTCATTCTTTGCATTTTCCATAGAGTCCAAAGTTTTCTTATGTTCAGACTCATAATTTTTAACAGCTTCCATAGCTTTAGATTGTAAATTTAATCTATATTCCAAATCTGCAATTTTCTTCTTGCAAGATTTATTTTCTTCCCTAAGACGTTCGATTATTTTTCTTTGTACATCAATCTTTTTGTCATTAACCATAAATTATTTTTTATTCCTTTCTTTATATAAAAACAGCCGTAGAAAAACTCTACGACTGTTTTATATAATTACCATTTCATTTTCGAATAACTACTTCTGCCAGATATTGTGTCAACTGTCATACTTTGCACAATTTTTTCAAAACGTTTATCTTTTTGAAGTTGATTCACAAAATCATCGTAATTCTTAACATAAGGTAATACAATCTCCATACGAATATCATTATTATTAGTAGTCCCAATGTTATTCAACACAGGATTTGATAATTTTGGAATCGTAGGTGTTTGGTACAATTGACTCGCATCAAATTTAGATAGATTAGCCACTAATGTCTCAAACGCCTCGTTTTGGACAGGAGTGAGAATCCTTTCACCTTCTTGGACAGCAACCGTAGTATCTTCGCCAATTGATTTTGCAAAATCATCAAATGGTGATTTTGTTTTTGATGATACATTACCGCCATTCGCATAACGAGTAGCAATGTTATAAAGGTATTGTTGTTTACCTGAACCACCACTGTTCGAAGTCACTGTTTTTGTCGGTTTCTTAATTGTTCCACTTGGTTTGCCCGGTTTCAAATCTGTTGTGGTTTTTGTGTTGGTTGTTGTCGTTCCTGAACCATTTGTTTCTGTCTGTGTACTAGTAGTTGTCGTAGCTTGGGTAGAAGTAGGCGTATACGAATTATAGCTATTACTTAAATTACTAACAGCGTTAGAAAATGCAGTAGCAATAATTGCACCCATTTCTGTTATTGCTGTCTTTATACTTCCAATAGCAGTTGTTACTCCGTCTATTTTGTTCGCAATAGTACCAGTTAAACTTCCGCTAATCTCGGATGTTTTCGCCATAATTGTACTTGCATATACTGTAGCATTATTGATATTTGTTAAAGCAGTTGCGATTCCCTCATTTGTGACCATGCTAAACTTAGTAGCCAAGTCCAATGTGTTCGCCTTAATACCATCAAATGCGGTTTGAGCAGTAGTAGTAGTATACCCGTATAATGCATTAATGGCATCAGTTGTGCCTTGAACAACATTATGCCCAACACCACCATCTTCCCAAATTACATGCATTTCCTCAGAAAGTGACGCACCAACAGATGTTGTATCTGCCTGAATTTCAGCAGCTATCCTATCTGAATTTGCATTGGTCGTTTCGATAGCTTCTTGGAATAACTCATCAATATTATCTAGGCGCGTGTTGATCCATTCTTGTGTATTGTCATATAATGTATCAAGAATTTCTTGTTGATCGGATAAATACTTGTCATATTCAGCATCAGCTAAATCCTCATTTGCATCAGTAAGATTCTTTTGCAATTTTTGGATTGTAGCTTTTAGTTCTTCGGAATCACTGCCAGACGCATATACGGCAAGCTGTTTTTCGATATTAGTTTTTGTTTCACTTAGTTTCGAGATATTTTTTTGATAATCGTATAAATCCTTCTCTGCATTTAAAGCTTCTTTTCTCTTATCAATAACATCCTGAAGAGAATCTAATAATTTGTCATATCCATCGGATATAAGATCAATGATGGCAGACTTTTCATCTTCGGCGTTTAATATTGCGCTATGTTGTGCTTTTAGTAATTCTGCATAACGATCAATAAGAGTAGTATTCTTTGGATCGGCAGCTAATTGTCCTTGGATTTCAGCAAGTTCATTTTTATACTCTTTTACCTGATTGATATAATTATCATAGTTAAGAGCATGTAACCCTTGTACAGATAATCCGTTAGAATTCATCTGTCCATTATCGTCATACAATTTGGAATTCTTACCCATTAACTCAATCAAGAAATCAGACTCATCAGCAAGATTAGTAAATGATGCTTGCATACGATCAAATAAATCCCATTGAATTTGTCTTTGAGCATTTTGATATTGGATAAGGGCTTCTTTTGATTTTAATAAAGCATCTTCTGTGTCTTGTATATCAGATACCATTGATGCCCAATTGTCGTCAAATTCTGTAACCGAGCCATTGTCCAATGCTTCTTGCAGCGAAGTTTTTAACTGATTATATTTTTCTAATAAGACATCAGCATTTGACTTTTCTGTAGTAATTAAAACATCATAATATTCGCTACTAGCAACATATCCAGATTTCTCAATTATGGAAATCGCGGAATTCAGCTTACTACTTTCATGTTCAATTTGGGATAGGGCGGTGTCAAATTGCGATACTAAACTATCGAATTTAAGCTTGTCAACTTCCTTGAGATTTTTCCTTAATTCAATTAACTCTGTATTAGTCTCAACAATTGACTTCTCAACCGAGTTGATTTCACTTGTCATACTGTACCAGGTTGAATCAAATTCAGACACATCGCCATTAGCCATAGCTTCACTCAGTGTAGACGATAGTGTTTCATATTGTTTCTTTAAACCATTGATGTCAGCATTTTTTAGATCAATCATTGCAGAGTAAAACGACTTCCCAACAATTTCACCAGATGTTTCTGTCTGTGAGATATAAGCATCAACTAAATCGCTTCCGTCAGTAATTATAGAGAGTGCATTTTCAAACTGTTCTTTTAAATTATCGAAATTAAGTTTCGCAACTTCTTTAAGATTTTCCTTATACTCGATTAAACTATTATTAGCATCTTGTATAGACTCATCTACGGAATCTATTTCAGATTTCATTTCATGCCATTGTTCTGACCCATATTCAATAGAACCGTTATATACAGATTCATTTATTGCACTTAGAAGCGAAGATTTCTTTCCCTCTAAGTCTTTTAAACGTTGATTTTCTTGCTCAATAAGAGCAGTATAGAACGACTTGCCCGCAATCTTATTTAATTTTTCAACGCCAGAGACTTCATTTTCGATAGTCGTCACAACATGATCAATATCTGAAATTTTATTGTCGTATTCTTTAGCCAAGTTATCAAACTTGGTTTTTGCAAGTTCAGCAAGATTATCTCTCAAATCCTGAACGGCATCCGAAGCTGCAAGAGCCTTCTCATAATATTCTTTGTATGTCTGAATTTGCTCTTTAAGTGTGTCATCTGTGACATCTTCAATAGACATACCGCCATTTTGAACAAGATTTTTATAATAATCTGATAAACCTACAGAGTTTGCCTTGTCCATATATGTCTGATATGCAGATTGTTGAACGGATATTTCCTGTGTAACTTCTGACATTTCAGATGAGAGAGCAGAGTTGCGTGTAGACCATGATTTATAAGTTGCAGATACAGTTTTGCCAAGATTTGTTACTGCACGTTGTATACGACTTATTGCAGTTTCGACCCAGTTGAATGTTTCTTTTGTTTCTTTAGAGTCTTTAGAAGAACTGCCAGATGATTTATTAGCTTTGTCTATTGCTGATTTAGTGGATGTACCACCAGAATATTTAGCTTGCGGAACTTTTAGTGAGACAGTAGCAGAGGATTGTACGCCACTAAGTATATCCTTAATTTTATTATTGATATTAGTGCGCATCTCATCAGCCATAACCGGACTATCTGCCAGGCGCTGTTTTAGTGCCTCTAATTTTATTAAAGCCTCAGTACCAGCGCCAGCGACTTGAGCAAGACGTATAATATTTTCACAATCTGCCGCCGTGTTGATCGTGTTGCCATTACATAATTGTTTGTGTAATGTATAAGCAGCAATCTTTTTTGCGGTTTCTTCTGAAACAGTACCTTCGGCAATAAGGGCATTTATTTCTTCTGCCGTACCAGTAACAAGATCAGCAGATGCATCGGTACTTTCAAGCTTCTTTTGCACAAGAGATGCCATAACAACTTCTTCAGCATTTGCAATACCCATTTGTTCAAGCATAGTTATAGCTGCTTGCTTTTCGGAATCTGTTAAATTGTCTAATGCACCCTTATTTTGAATATACGCCGTTGCAAGATTATTAAATGCAGACTGACATGCAGATAAATCAGACGGGTTGTTGCTAATGGTCTTAATAAAGTCATCATAAGTATTTTTATATTCTTCAGTAACATTCGTCATGTTACCAAACGCTTCTTTGAATCCGTCATTATTAAGGATGGATGACCAATCAAAATCTTCTTTGTTGTAGACATCTGCATAAATTTTATCAAGCTGGTCTAAGCCGTCTGAAAGGGCTTGAACTTGTGTGAGGATGTCGGTGGAAGTTTTTGAAAAGCCCTCTTGATTCAACAATTCATCTACTTTATCAAGTTCGTTCTCCAGAGGAATGCTGTAATAGCCTTCAAACTCAGGAACTGTCGATAGATAATTGTTAATCGCATCGGCAATCTCCTTTTCGTTTCCAATAAATTGTTTACTTGCAACTGCTGTATCAATCAGCTCTTGCTTAAATTTGTTAAAATCTTCTTCTGTCTTAGGTAATTCATTACCCTGTAACGCTGTCAACATTGTCTGTTGAGCCAAGTTTTCATTTAAGTTATCAATTTCAGAATCATAAGATTCTGCTGCTTCTTTTACTGTATTGTATCTGTCGTATAACTCCTTAAATAAGTCATTCTGAGATAATTCTTCCTGTGTAAATTTGTTTGAATCTCTTAATGCTTCAAGTGCTTTTTCTATGGTTTTATAATTTTTCAATACACCTTGTTCGCTTGCATCGCCAGATAAAAACCATTCACCACCAACATCTGTATGAGTACCACTACTGATAATTCCTGCATCTTCTAAGACTTGCCATGCTTTACCTGCTTCTTCACCCATAGCAACAATAGACTTTTTCCAACTGTCACTACCAAAAGCATCTTTACCAGCCTTTATAAGTTCTTCTCTCGCTGCATCAACACCAGCAATCAAGTCAATCTGTTGGTCTTTCAATGAATCAATGCTTGCTTGTTTAATGGCATTTGATAATGAACCATACTTTGCAATCAAATCATCAATGCTTTCTCCTTCAAGTCCAAGTTTCTTTAATAACTCTGTCTGTGTAGTCATTAAGTCTTCTTTAGCACTTGCATCTGTTTTTACTGCATCCGATAATTGGATGTATTTGTTTGCTAATGTAGCAATCTCATCACCTAATGTATTGGCTGCGTCTGCTGCTTCTTTAGCTTTCTGCCGATCTTCCTCTAACTTTTGATTATGCTTAGATATTGCGGATGTTACTGCACTAACTCCAAGACTTATACCCATAAGTACAATTCCTACTGGATTGCTAAGAAACACACTCTTTAATGTCGCACCAAGTCCTGTCATAGCCGCTTTAAGCGAAAATGTACTTGCTGTACTAGCTGTATTAGCTGCGGTCTGTGCATTTGTCGCTTGCGTTAAATTCATTTCAGCAAGTTTCTGTAATCCCATTTCTTTCGTCATGCCTTGCATCTGTAAAATACGCACTCTGTCAGCCTGAGTGAGTGTGTTTGTGGCTAATACATTTCTTAACTGCTCTGTTGTCAATGTACTTGTTGCCTGTGCAATACTCTTTAATACCTGGAATCTAGCAGATAAGTTACCATTCGGAACATTACTTGCCATCTGTAAGGCTTTTCCATACCGTTCTACTTGTTTTGTAGCTGTAATGAGTGCCATACCACCAGTAGTAATAAACTTTCCAAGATTGAGTGCGATTACACCTTTTAGCGTACCTTCTACAATTCCCCAGTTATTAGCAAATTCCAAAACTGCCGAACCTAAATTAGCAAGGTCACGTACTGTATTACCATTGATAATACTCTGATATGTCTCTGTAAGAGTGTTGGAAAATCTCTGACACGCTGCGTCAGCACTGGTCATCCAAGTTTGATATTCTTCTGTAGCACTTCCTGCACTATTTATTGCATCTTCATAAGCTGATGCACTTTCTTTCATTCCAGATAAAATAGCGGCACCTGCTGCACTTCTCGATTTGCCGAACATTGTTTCAAGAACATTTGCACGTGAGGTATCATCCAACTTATCCATAACTTGTGAAATCTCGTATAACTGGTCATAATAAGATTTGAATGTATGCTCATCTTCCATAATATCAACACCAGTTAATGCCATGAGCTTTTCACGTAAGTTACTTGTGGCTGTTGCTAAATTGTCAACTTCTTCGCCCATTTCCTGCAACTCTTCAATAGCATCTGTATCACCAGATGAAGCTCTCATTCTTAATGAACCGATCTTTGCTGTGTTACCAAGATATGATGGATCATTATAGTATTTATTAGCTGTCGCAAACATTGTAGCAGCTTGTTCAATACTCATATGTGCTTCTGTCAATGTTCCAGCACTTAATCTGATACTCTCTGCTAATCCCTCCGCATCAATGCTGTATTTGTTTGACATATTATTGATGAGGTCTGTATAGGCTTCAAGTTTCTTGTCCATCTGGTCATCTGTATAACCTCCAATTTCATCAAATGAAGCAATAGAAGTCTTAATTGAACCGATTGCCGTATCAATGTCTACATCTCCAACGTTTGATAAGATGTTCGCCCACTTCGCCCCAAGTTCCGCATCGTCTAAATCCCAACCAAGCTTTTTGAACTCTGTCACAGCATCAATCAATGAACCAACTTTTACATTAAGTTCCTGTGCCTTGCTAAGAGATTTATCAAAGTACTTGTATAGTGCGTCTCTGTCACCTATTTCATTTGTTACCTTCTGAAGGTCAACAAGACTATCATCTAATGTCTTTGCTTCTGTGACTGCATTCCTAACTTGATTAGAAATGGCATAAATCAGACTTGCACCACTAAAAAATTTTGCGTAACTTTCAATGGATTTCTTAAATTTTGAACCCCATGTTAATCCTGCATTATTCGTTGCTACAAGCTCCGTCTTAAATGCCGATAATTCACCTCTAAGAGTTTTTAATTCACCTGTACTCTTTGCTACATTAGCAGAATTAAGCAACTGATTGTATTTAGCGGTCATTTCTCGATCACTGAAAAGTTTGTTATTATTCCTTCCCAAAATCTTAATCTGATTCACTAACTGTTGCTTGCTTGTGTCAAAATTCAGATGAACCTTATTACTATTTGCAACCCTCTGTGCGTTGTTAATTGCCTGTTTGGTTGCTGTCTGTACACCTTTTGTATTTACATTCGGTGTGATGTTGAATGTAAGATTATTTAATCCCTTCAACTGTGCTTTAATTGCTTTCCTTGTTTTTGGTATATCAAGGTTGCCAATCAGCTTGACGAACTTCATGTCGCCAAGACTTTTTGCGTCTGACTTAATCTGTTGCTTGCTTTTTGTTTTGCTAAGACCAGCAACCAACTGTAAAATAAAATTATTCAATTATGACTCCTTCCTATAATTTTTCATACACAAATAAATGGTTGCTAAATAATTTCAGCAACCATATCCATGAATTTTGTTAAGTTGTATATTTTTTATTGAATTTTTGATTGAAATAATCAGATTGTGGCTTTTCGCCTAAGATAAGTTTGAATTGTATTTTATGAATTTAATAAATAGTCTTCTAATCTCTCGAATAGATTAGGATATAAGTCAATTTTTCCTGTTTTGAATCGTGATAGTACATCTTTATTTAGTCCTGTAACAGAACAGATGTAACTTGCTTTTTCTCGAATCAATCTCTTATTTAGCATAGTCCTAAGTTCTTGTTGTGTCATTCATACTGCTCCTTCCTATATATTTTCTTATTCAATATATAATTTTTTATATAAAAAAAAGACCAGTGCAAAATCAATCACACTGGTTTCTATAATCAAATTCGTGCATATTAAAAGAGTAGTGAGAAATTGCTACTCTTTTATTTGTATTAAAAAAGAGAAACACCTAAACATACGCTCCGATTATATTAGATTAAATTATAATAGAAGAGTAGAAGACTTGTTGTAAGAGGAGTCTTTAATTTTTACTGCATTTATTAACCCAAAAAGCACCCACAATCAAGTGGATGCTTTTAAGTTCTTTACATCAAAGGTAAAGAATAATGTTTCTTACATCGTCATACGCCAGTAACCCAACGCAGACCGTTTGCATTTGCTTATATATTATTATATACAGTTATTCTTGTTTGTCAATACCTTTTCCAAAATCAATTACTAATTTTTCTAATATTTTGTCATTAATTCTTTTTAATATTTTTTCATCAGTAATACTAACTTTACCTGCCCTTACATTATTGAGTTTTCTTATTCTTCTTATACTTACAGATCTTATCATATCTACTTTTAGATAAGAATCTTCGTCTCCGGGTAAATGTTGAACCTTTCCTATGTTCACTGCACAATCATTAAATTTTTTATCTTCTGATGAAGCCAATGGAAATACGGTAAATACAAAACCCTGCTGTGCCCATATCATAGCATAATGACCATCTTTATATTGGTCACTTAATTCATCGCCAATATTCATACCAAATTCAACCCAAACTATATCACCCCTTTGCATGTTTTGTGGCAAAGAAGGAAATCTCTCATGTAATTCGTGACGTTTAGCATAATTTGACTTCTTTAATAGCCATTTACAAAATTCAACAGCAAAATCGGATTCTACCTCATATAAAGTTGAAACTATACTAGAAAGCATTCCCTTTATTCTACCCTGTGCAACCGTGTCTTCCTTTAATTTCATAGTTAGTATTCCACCAATCATTAGTATTTAATATTACCATTATATACCAATAAACGACAGAGTTCTACTTATTTTTCTATTTCTTTCGTTTTTCGTACTTCCCAAACAGACCTAGTTTGAAATCAGTCTGTCCGGTCAATCATTGTAAATTGTTTGAATACATTCGGTACTCTACCAACACACTGCTGTTTGAGGACAATGTATCAGCTAATTTGTTAAATTGCTTAGATTTAACTTTTAAACATGGAAAATGGAAATGAAGTTTCCCATGCACTACTCAGCCTACGGTCTTTTCATGCACAGAACTCTTTCCATAAGGAGATGTTCTAAACGCTTGTATTTGTTATATTGCAACAGCTTTTATGTAAATTTACGATGTTATTTTTGGTACTTTTTCACAAATAAATTCATAAATTCGTCATGATGCTCCCTAAATAAAAAATTGAGGATTATCGAGCTTACATCTGAATTGTCATCCTTAAGTGCATATATAACCAACTGCATAATTGTTTCTTGATCCAGACTTTTACTTGCACGATTCAAAAACTGATTCATATTGGTTATTTTCAAATTAATGAAACAATCATCTGTATACTGGTCTTTGTTGTTCTCCAAATACCTTATTGAGTCGTTGTATGATTTAGCAAGTCTAATTAACTTTTCCTTTTTGTAGCGATTCCCTTTGCCTATAACTTGCTTATTAAAGAAATTACGAATCGGAAGATGGTCGATTCCATCAGCACGCCCTATTACCTTTTCATCAATATAATCTGCAATTATATCCATTGGACAATTCATAGAACGAATCTTATCCATATCAAAATCCTTGTTATTCCGACTTTTCTTAGTAGCAGCATAAAATGCCGGAATATCTTTATCTTTCATACATGGCAATCTTTTAATTCGATTAATCTCATTCACAACATCAATATTGAATTCCTTTTTAGCCAAGTCTATACTGATCTGACCAATTACGGATAGAATAACAAAGCATTTCTTCAGTTCTTCACTTATCATGCCCTCATCATAGTAATAACTCAACGCAAGTTGCGCAGTGTCTGTTGATGTTCCAATAGATTCTTGTGCGGAAGCAATTTTATTATCCATCTGTGCAAAATCTTCTAATACAAAATGATATGAACTGCTACCTTTTTCTTCAACGCCATTAATTATTGTCGGATAATTGACATAGGCTATTCTTGCCAATTCTGCTAAATCAGGCTGATTTGTTGTATACACAAAATCGCTATCAACATCATGACCCGATAGCCTTGGTTGTGTATCAGTACCTATAGCGTTGAATACAATCACATTCTGACCTATATTAGGGAAATACTTAACCAGCCTATCAGGATATATATTGTATAAATGAATTATATTATTGGGTGAATTATGAGGACTTCTAAATGCAGCCAACCTATCCCCAGCCTTAAATCTTGGTGTATAACACTGAACACCATCCTCTACTACATCAAAGCAACCTTCCTGCAACGGATCTGCACCTACTGCTTTTAACAAAAGTGCAATCGGGTTATCCATAATAGTAAGATTATCTCCATTTTGCAGTAACCGCCCTTGTTTAAAGTATTCATTCTTCAATTTACTTATATCCTTAGTTTTCTTACTTCTAAAAAACTCTGTACGTCTAAAGTCAGGATTCCATTTTACCAATTCAATCAACATTTCATTGATATTAAAATTGTTTTTTCTCTGATCCAGATATTTCAGATATGCTTCATCATCTGCAAGTTTTAACTCATTGCAAAACTGCACCGACTGATCCGCAATACGCCCTAATACATTTTTATCCGTAGTTGGAAGCGAATTATCCATCTGGTATGCCATCAACTGCATATCTCCCCATTTACTCGAATGAGCAGTCTTTACAATCGAAAACCAATTATCATGTGATTTCATATACTGCTTGTAATATTTAAACGCATCCTTCGGATCGACTTTCTGACCACAGCTCATCACATCAACAAATTTCAGCCATTTAAGAGACTTGTCCGTAATCACAACATCAATATTAGATAGACTAAGTTTGCGTTCAAACATATCAATCTTCTCAGTCGTAAAATTTTTATAATCAAATCCATGTTCCTTGCAATAATCTTTGAAAAAATCTTGAATATTTCCACGGAACAAACAACTTTTAAAGAAATGCGATCTACAATAAATAAATCCATTCATATCTTTAGGAAAGATTGATTCATCTATTAATCCCATGCCATCCCAAAGAATATTTTTGACTTTTTCATCTGACACGTAGTGAGCAAAACATTCATCCCTAGTAACGTCTTCCTCTACGATTTCCGAATATCCGTAATAACGATTCCATCTGATTCCATTATCTATGAGTGCTTTTTTTGTTTTGGCTATATATGTCAAATCATGACTCTTCGCTTTTTCTTCATCAAATGTAAATCCCTTTTTATTGATAAGTTTCTCTGTTTTAGGACTATCAAAATCTATATAAAATTCTTTTTTCTCATATGTTCGTGTTACTGGTTCGGATTGTACAATAACCGCATTCATCCGTTTCGAATAAACTTCCTCATCCGGTACAACTAAAATTCGATTCCACGGAATCCGTATATAACCATTTGCAGCAGCAGTCGTTAATGTTAAATACGCAGATAACTCAACAATTTTGAATACCTTATTCGGATTCTTCTTTGCTTCCTCATTCATCAAATCATATAATCCCATTGTTAAGAAATTGATTGCTTTATGATATAAATTATCTCGTATGAATACACAATCACCATCTTTCGCCTTGCCAGGTGATCTCATTAACATTTTATAATGTATTGAATGACATCTATCCTCTTCACTACTCAGCTTCTGTTTACTTTTGGCATCCTTTACCTCAGAAATAAAAGTCACTCCATTCTTATAATACAGTGTACGTAATTCCTCTTTTGAAAGTTTCTCTTCTACTCCGTCGCTTATCTTATAATTAGCATCGTAATTGAATTTCAATACAATAAAGTCCTTACTAAAATCACCACCAATTCTTGTAATACTCGATTGCATGAATCTAAGAAATAAACTGTCTGCTAATACAGATCTCTTTGTACTAATCTTTTGAAAGTCCACATATTCCTTACCAATTTTATATTGTGCAGTTGCATCTGCCTGTACTGCACATTCGTTAATATAAACATGACTTGCCTCCATCGACTCTATATATAATGGCTTCAATGTCTTTTTATAATTTATCTTACTTATAGTAATCACCCCCATTCATTCTTCTATATGTAATATTCTCCGTTCTGTTTCCGATTTTGCGCAAAAAAAAATACCAACCATCGTAATTGACGGTTGGCAAAAACTATAAAGCTATTATTTTTTGTTTTTAAGATATTCTAATCCTAATTGTGTTAATGCAAATTCAGATTCTTTATACGGATTTCTCATTGTATTCAATATCAATCCCATACTTTGTAAATCTGTAATGCATATATTTAACACCATATCATCAACTTCTAATTCATTCGCAATTTCTGTATATTTTACCGATTGACAAATGTATTCGTGAAACTTGTATTCATCAATACAACCTTGTTTAACTCCATCATTATATAACATATTTAATACTTGTATATGCTCTTCTTGTAGTAAGTCTTTCTTTTTTTCAAGATTCTTTTTTATAAATAATTCTGTATCATTCATATAAAAATACCTCCTTGACTATTTTATTATAACTATAATACATCAACTATTAAACTTACACAAGTTTTTACCAACCTCCAATATTCAATTTTCAATGTACATTTACCACCTAATTTGAAAGTCTGATTTCATGTGAAATAAAATACAAATTATAATTTTCTATAATCTATTTAACCTTGTCTTCCGATATAATAGGAAAATGAAGAAAGGATATTTTATAAATGAGTGAAAATTTAAATAATAAAAATAATAATCTACCCAACTTAGTATTTGTTCCTTTTAAAACTAGTAAAAAATTTTCTGTTTTTTCATGATTTTATCAATGATGCTTTCTGTAATCATTCTTATCAATGTAATTCGACAAAAATATATTTTTACTTATGAAGAATTAAAAGAACTTGCAGATTTCACCTTAAATATTGTATTTGTAATTGCCGCATTAGGCTTTACCATCTTTACACTTCCAATAGATAAAGATAAAAACCATCCAAGAAAAGACAATATAATATTTAGTTATATAGGATATGTATTTACACTTGCATCTATATCAATATTCGCATATATAATTTCCTACTGTAAATTTTTCTCATCGCTTATTTTGAGTTTATGTTTTTGTGCAATGATCCTAACGTTATGTAGATGTATAACAAAATTATTAGCAGCAATTGTTGCTTATTTTAATATAAGAGATTAACTCATCTACTATTTTAACTTCTTTTGCCTTTGTTTTTCTCAGCAAAGGCATCTTTTGTGACAATTCCTGTATCAACAAGATCTTCTAATTCAGGAATAAGTTCTGTGAGTTTTTTGTAATTATTGAGAGTATCTACTGAAATTCCAATCATTTCTGCTAACTGTTCCTGATTTGGTTGTGTTTTTGTTTCCTGTCTCAACCGTAAATTTATCCATATATTATATATTCTCCTTCCGATAACCACTTAGCACCAAATGGCTCTATGTTAAACAGTTTCTTTTATGCAATCTTCTTGTTTCTTGTTCCATACACCAATGCATCCGCTTTTCCTTCCACGCAATCAGCAGTTACAACGACTTTCTTTGCACTTGCCATATCAGGAACATCAAACATAACTTTCTGCATAGCAGATTCAATGATACTTCTAAGCCCTCTCGCTCCTGTTTTCTTTTGAATAGCCAACTCTGCAATCTTTCTCAATGCTTCATCCTCAAACTCCAACTTCACACCATCCATAGATAATAACTCCTGGTACTGCTTTGTGATAGCATTTTTAGGCTCTGTGAGAATATGTACCAAATCATCCTCTAATAGCGGATTAAGTGTTGTAATAATAGGAAGTCTGCCTATAAGCTCTGGCATAAGTCCATATTTCACAAGATCGTGCTGCTCAACCTTTGACAAATCGGCAACTGATTCCTTTTTATCGGCAACATTAGCACCAAATCCAATAGAATTATGTGTCTCTTCCTTTCCGATGATTTTATCAATTCCGTCAAAAGCTCCACCACAGATGAAAAGTATGTTAGATGTATCTATCTTTATTGTCTCTCCCTGTGGATGTTTCCTACTACCCGTAACTGGCACTTCTGAAATAGTACCTTCAATGATTTTAAGTAATGCCTGTTGTACTCCCTCACCACTTACATCCCTTGTGATTGAAACATTTTCGCCTTTACGACTGATTTTATCTATCTCGTCAATATAGATAATTCCTCGCTGTGCCGATTCAATATCATAGTTCGCATTCTGTAAAAGTGTACGCAACATGGTTTCGCAATCATTTCCAACATATCCTGCCTCTGTAAGTGTCGTTGCATCAGCTATTGCAAATGGCACACCTAACATTTTCGCCAATGACTGTGCTAAATATGTCTTACCGCTCCCGGTTGAACCAATCATAAGGATATTGGATTTCTGTATTTCAACATCAGATTTTTTATTCTGCTTTAGTCGCTTATAGTGATTGTAGACCGCAACTGCAAGTGTTCTCTTTGCTTCATCCTGTCCAATCACATACTGATCCAAATGTGCTTTAATCTGTGAAGGTGTAGCCAACTGCATATTATTTGTAACAGATTCATCTTCTTCATCGTTGAGTAAGTCACTTGCAATACTAATACAGCTATCACAAATGTAGCCATATTCACCTCTAATCAACTTGTCTACCTCGTCTTTTTTACTTCCACACATACAACAAAATTCGTTCTTTTTATTTGCCATTGTTAAAGTCTCCTTTATACACTAATAAATGGTTCCGTTAAGTTCATCAATTCTCGATTTTACCGAATACAACATCTTGTTCAATAAATCTCTTTTAAATTTATCATCCAATTCTTCCTTATCAACTCTGCTCATAAGAGCATCAAATGACTTACACAATTTGTCATAGTCGATTGTAGGCTTATTGCTTTTGATATTTAATTCTCGTCTAACACATTCCTGTGCTTTCCTTCCTCTTACTGCTTTGTCAGCACGAGTATGTAATTTATTTGGTGATACAGTTAATTGTTCACCCTTTTTATTTACAAGTACAGCCTTTCTATCCTCTGTAATCGCAATAAGTTCACCATAGGTATAACTTGTTGGATTGTATTTTGCTGGCATATAATATGTTCTTCCTATTTTCAAATTTTCTATTTTCATATTAAATATTTTCCTTTATTCACACACAATTACTTCCACAGGCTCACACTCTTCCATAAGTTCATCCCATGTAACTTCTATATATTCATCTTTACCAAAATTTGGCTCATCGTGAAAAATAAAAATACAGCAATCGTTTATACTTTCATCAATGATTTTTCCAGAAATACACTTGAATTTATCGTTATGCATTACCTCATTATAAAAGTTCATTTTCTCTACTTCTTGCATATTTAATTTATCAGTACACCACGCACCACATGGAAGATCCGATAAAAAACTATCTGACTTTTCAAATATATCTGGCACTCTATAATATTTTTTCTCTGTAATTTCTTTACTCATATATAATTCTCCTTCTTCTATCTGATTTCCTCGCATCCTAAAATTTGTCAATTTTCTTACATATTTTAGGATAGCAACCATCCGATTATTTGTATGTTTTTTGACATATTTTAGGATTATCTTACTAGAGATACTTTTTACTAAAGAAAATCTTTTTTGTATCGTTTCTTTTTGGTTTAATGTATAATTTCGTATGGCTGCTATCGCATCCATACTCCATTATTTTTTTTATCATTGTTCATTGTTGAATAATGAAATTTATTCTATATTATGTTTGGTTTCATTCATACCTGGCATATCAATTATTTCCTCTATGCTAAAATCATTCTCTAATAGATCAGCTTCTCCCCATATATCATCATTACTTTTTTCTTCTATTGGGAATGGTCTTTTTGCCTTGTCCTTATTTTTCAAGCAATCTTCTGTTATGAATGGGAACTGGTCAAAGAAATAAATATCTTTCAAATCGTTTTCACAATATCCATCGTTTTCATGTCTTTTATTAAATTCAACCGCATATTTGTATATCTCAATGATAGTTTCTTTATCGTACATTTTATTTCCTGATACCAAGTTGAAATATTTTGCTCCCAGACTCTTTCGCTTTGATGTCTTTGCTGTCTTGTGCTTTATGCTCTCTACTGATTGACAATAACCATATTCCTTTTTATGATCTTCACCCTCATCAATGATGAACTTCTTATATTTGTATCTTCCATATGTATTGGTAATTCCAGATATTTCATTGTCTATGAGTAGTAAATCGTTTGCCCTATAAATATATAAAATCTTGTTCTCTTCCAGAATTTTGTTATATGCCAATACAGTATCTTTGCTTATATTGGATATATTCGATAATACTTCTATAGAAGAAAATCCTATAACTCCATCCGTTTCTTTTCCATCGGATAATACAAATGTCCAGCTTTTTCCATGACGGAAGGTACTGACAACGTTCACAAAATATCTAATCAATTTAGCTTTACTGACATTGGATTTCTTATCATCAATCTGCATAATTGTGGTTAATTCGTCCGTATAAACTACTGTGAACCATAAATTATTTTCCTTGTTGGTTTTCGTTGGATCAAAATATATAGGTTCTAAATCGTACTCAAAGTTATACTTCTTTTCGTTGATTTTATGGATTAGACCATGTTCTTCCAAATCATTTAATCCATCTACATATTTTTTCTTGTCTCTTGACTCAATATCAAATGTGTGTCGAAAGAAATAATCCATTATATCAACTGATATTGGATAATAATTCATATCTGTTCTTTGAATTGCTCTTAGATAGCAATAAACCAAGATTCCATTATCAGATATGGTCTTATCTCTAATGACATTGTTTAATAGAAAGACCTTTTGTGACAATCTATTTTCTTCGCTGCTTTTGGTCAATAAATCCTACACCTCCCTGTTTGTGAGATATGTAGTAATACTATTATGAATAGCTTTATTGTCCTCAAATAAAAATATTTTGTACTGTGGATTCTTTTCAGAATCAATAACTTTCTTTATTTCGTAACCGTGACTACATAAATAATTTGCTAATGCCAGTGAACGCACTGGACACATTTCTTTTTCGCTTGTAATAATTCATTGCCTCTCTTTCAATTTAATGTAGGCACACCACCATAAAGGTAATGTGCCTGTTATTCCGTCCAATATAAGTAACCATTATCTTCAATGGTATTGTGATTCCGTCAAATATGTAATCAGCATCTTCACTGATAATTGCTTTGAAAAGGGGAAAATGTAAATACGTTTTGAATTGTAACTATTCGCTTCAATAGTCGGTTGCTTCGTCTCACTGCAACAAATATCTCTGTTACCTTTTCTACTTTTTGTCAGAAGTTTTCGGCAACCAATTCATATATGCGACAAATAGAGTGGCATTATCCACATGATTAGCGGACGCAATATTATAAAAATCATTACGCATTAATGCCCATCCCTCATCTAATGGCATATTATGAGCAATTATGAAATTGTTTAAAATTTCACACTGCTTGTCCCATTCTGTTTGTGGCAAACTGTTAAGTTCTTTATAGATTCTCTCATCAGTTGCTTTACCTCCTGTAATTGCTCTTGCAAGTTTACATTGTCTGTTACTAGGTCTTTCCATTTTGTTTGTCCTCCAAATTTTTATAGGTGAGAATCAGCCTTTCGCTGATCCTCTATGTTAATATTTTGATGGAATATGAACTTACCCCTATCAGGACTTCCACCTATTTTATATATTCTCTATTCAGAGATTGATTTTTACTGATTTAATACCAATTCTGCACTTCTGCTTTTAACTATCTTCTGCAATTCGTAGATCTGCTCATGTGGTCTTTTTTAATGCAAGTGTTACATTTGCCGCCTGCCCCTTGTCCGTTCTACCATCTTTTATCCCAAATTCAACAATGTCATTCTGTTTCAATTTACTTCCATCTATGATACTGGTACGATGTATGAACACATCATTTCCATTTTCATCCGTGATGAATCCCCAACCTTTACTGTTGTCAAAGAATTTTATTGTTCCTCTCATCTTAACTGCCTCACTTTCGTCCATTATTCATCTTTTTTATCACTCGCATTGTAGAATCATCAACGTTATCTCTACAGAATATAAATGCATTGCCACTTCTGGCTTTAATTAAGGCATCTGTTTTATTTTCAGCTTCTATCTCAAATGTATATTCTCCACCAAAATACTTTTTTACTCCAATTAAATATGTGTTCATAGCACCCTCCGTTCTTTATATATAATGTAGGAATGAGAAAATATCTCGCAATTTCCTTTATCATTCAAACTGAATGACCTCTATTATATTGTTCTCTCTTTAAGCCGACAATCTTTCGTCAAAATTCTCATACAACTGTTTTGTGGCAGTTTCCATATCCACACCATCACTAAGCTGCAAAGTTACGTCTATATCGTCATAGCAGTAACAACTTGCTTTTCCGATTGCAATATGAATACTATCCTCGCTGATTTTATCAAATGTGAAATCAATCGTATCTGCAAAAATACCTGAATTAGCATAGAACTCTAAATCTTCCTTGAATTTATCAACTGATATTGGCTCTTTTCCACGTTCATCGTAATTCACTACTGCACTTGTAACTGATACAAGATTATCTGCAATTACTTTCTGTAATCTGCTTCCTGTTGTCCTTCTCATAATGAATATTCTCCTTAATAAATCAGATTGATTGTTACCTGTGTTCCATCTGCCATTGTAATGTTAATATCAAGCACATTATCTGGATTATCTGCATTGACACAACCATCAATATCTTCTATTTCCTCTGTACTTAATGTTGTGGATGCAATAATATTTTCTCCATCTGCATACAGTAGAGATAAAATATCGCACTCTTCCTCATTATTTGCTTTGACATATTCCATGTGGTTAAAATAGTTGCTTGTGCCACATAGACCAACCATAACTTCTACATTACCAACAAATGCGTTAATATCAGCTAACTGGATGAGCTTTTCTACACACATTCCATTTACGATACCATTCTTTAGAATCTGTCTCGCTTCCTGTGATTTATCTGCTTTCTTCATCTGTATTACTTTTGATTTTCCCATATAGCAAAGTCCTTTCTTTGGTTCGTGAGGGTGGATTTCCACCACCCACACTATATTGTTCTCTGTTTAGTTGTGGTTAGTTGCTGTTTTTCTTTGATACAAAGATTGAAATTTCTAAGAATGGCTGTCCATAAGGACGGATCAGAATGGTATCACATGATGAATTTTCTTTAATATAAATCTCATTACAGCTATCATCTACAAGTGGGAATGTCATTGAATCAATCTGCATTTCGTATGCTTCTTCCGTTTCTACCAAGCTACAATTTTTAATATCATTCAGCTTGACTTCCAGACCAAACGCATCATGGATATTTACAAGCATTACTTTGTGCGTATCATCATTCAGATAATCCATAAGTGAGAACACATCTGATTCATAAAATCTCTCTCTAACTTCTCTCTTTGCATTGGTATCTGTATGATAGACGCAAATACTAATTTTGCTTTCATCTTTCATATTGATTTCAATTAAGCAGGTGTCCATATTATCAAGCATTTTTCCTGTTACAGATTCAACATTGCTTTTCTCAATGCTAAAATGTGATGTACTGCATTTCTGCTTAAACTCATATACACCGCAAAATTCTTCAAATTTGTTAATGCTCATGGAGATAATTGTATTTCCGTCCTTGTGTACTGATAAATCCGAATACTCATAGGTATTTACTAACTCAAAATAATCTGTTGCCTTTGCTTCCTTATTGTTTAATACGTTTTCTACTGCTTTACTCATAATTTTTACCTTCCTTTTCTTAATGTAGGTGAATAGAATTTTGAACCTACCCACCATGATATTTATGTTTACTTACTAATTCTCTTTGCTCTTAACTTCTCTAACGCTGTCAATCCCTTTGGCTTATTTGCTGTAGATACTGTTTGTTCTACTGTCGGTGTGGCGAAAATATCAATATTCTTTCCAGTTCTAACTTCCGTTGTAGCCTTTCGGGAATTTTTGATAATGTCCGCTTCTTTCTGAATGCTCTCTGTCATTGCATCAACTCTGCTGTATGGCATTGTCAAGCCGCTAAGGATAATCACATTTTCTTCTGATTCTGACAGATAACCGTGGAACTCTGTTGGTGCTGTACCGATTTCTTTTCTAAGGTCTGTCATATCAATTTTGCTTTCCTTTGCAGATACCGCTTCGGAGATACCCATTGTTGTAATGGTCTTATCTTCCCTCTTTGCAAAGATATTACTGTCACGATTCAGTACATCAATAATATTCGCTGTCGTTCCGTTGTTCTTATTGGCTCTTGTAATAATGGAAAATGATGGAGTTAAAATGCACGCTTCGATCTCGGCTACGTCTAAGTTTCCATCCTGCGATTTATTATTGATGCAAAGAACGCTTGCAAATAATGAAGCAAATGTGCTGTTAATCTTCATCTTCTCGGTTGCGTTGTTGTCTAGGATGTAGATGCTTCCCATTCGTGGCTTCAATTCCTCGATCTCATAAAAAGTCTGTCTTGCATTGTCTCTAATTTTCAAGGATTCATTATCTGCCGGGAGTACCACAATCATTCCCACCTTGTAACCTTCATCAAGAAGAATTTCTGCAAGCTGTGGTGCGATTGCTGATCCAGTTCCACCGCCTAATGATGTAGCAATGAATACAATTGAATCTTTGATTATGTAACTCTGCAATTCCTCTAAAATGGTGTCAATGTTTTCTGCTAAATCCTGAACTCCATTCTCTCGGTTACACGCTGCACCTTTTGAATTGTTCATATGAATCTTATGTGATAATTGTATGGATGCTAAATCTTCTGTACTTGTATTTATTCCCACAAATGATGTATTGGCTTTGTTTCCACCTAAATCATTTACAAATTCCTCAATCTTTGCTGTGATTGAACCTCCTGCTTGTCCACATCCGATAACTGTTACCTTCAATCGTTCATTAATCGTCTTATTCATTATCTGTATCTCCTTCCACTTCCTTCATCCAGTTCACACCTTCAGAAGTAATATAGTAAGTGTTGAAATTGCCTTTTCTCAATCCTGTACGAATAAAGCCTTGCTTTCTCAGTTCTTTAATTTTGTTATAAATAGTCCTATCACTCCATTTTTCACCATCAGCAATCATAGCTTCCATAATGTCTATTTGTGTTAGAGCATATAGCTGACTATTGGCTTTGTTGGAATAAAGGATATTCAAAATTGAATACATAATCCTCACTGTTAATTCCTCCTATCGTTTTGTTGCTTCTAATAACTAATGCACTTTTTACAATCAGGATTCCCCCATGTGTGGAGAATTTTTTTATTTAATTGTCAAGGTGCTGTTTCTTCTATATAAATGCGTTTGGGAAATAAGCAATTAGCAGATTGCTATTGCTTGACTAAAAGAATTTTTCATGATAATATTTAAATACCAATATGTGTGATAAGTTTACCAGACTTACACATTTACCATGAGCCTTTAGCATTGGATGTTACCAGCATCCAGATTGTTGCTATCGGCTTTTTCTTTTATATACCAATCACTTTTATATCATTCAAGGTACTTGAATCGAGTGCATTTTGTTTGAATTATCTTGCACTGGTTTTTGTAAACCTTTGTACCTCTCTTGCTATGCCATTACTATACCACTGTATGTACATATTGTCAAGCATTTTTGCATTTATATGTACATATTTTATTTTCGTATGTATTTGCAGGCTTATTCTTTACATATACACCATTTTGTTTTATAATATGTACATATTATTTAAGGAGGTAATTCTAATGTTTCCTGAAAAAATAAAAATAACAGATGAACTTATACAGTTAATTATAGATGCAAGAAAAGAACATAATTTGACAGCATATCAATTATCAGAAAAAATTGGCAAAAACAAATCATGGCTGCCGAATATAGAAAATAGACGTACAAAAAATATTTCACGGTCTGATTTATACTTACTATTCAAAAATTTTGCAGATGAAGAAAATCTTCAACCAGAACAATATATAGTTAAAAATCTTCCTAGAAACTGTATGATTGAGTTGGAAGATGGTGTTACCGCTCCATGCTATCATGTTAAAGAAATGCTCGGTGTTGATTCATGGGAAGAATATATTTCATTATCTCCAGAAGAACATAATGAGGAAGATGAATTTTACGAAAATAGAAGTAATGACTTGCGTGAAAAGGATATATCTGCATCTGTTTACAGACTATCTAATATTCTGTCAACTAAATTGCAAAGCTTTGACCTCGATAAAAAAGAAGATATTATTCGATACATAGATAGGATGGCTGATAATCTTGAAAATGATTTTGACCATGCTCTCGATATATATGGATTGCCTTATTGTCCAGATGATCCCATTTCGGAAGAATCTAATGCTAAAACTGATTATCTTAAGCTCTTAGAATCATTAAGTAATTCAAATAGCATTGCTCTTGACATGATGTGTTCTCGTTCTTTTGTGTATAGTTTTATAGAAGGCGCACCTTATGAAGTATATGAGTTTTTTAAAAAAATAGAAAATTGGAAAAACTTAACTGATCCAGAAGACGAAAAACTCTACTTTGCTTTAGAAGATGTTAAAAATTATCAGTTCAGCGTTTTCTCTTATATTGAAGATTTAGCAGAATATAATAAGATTTTTAAAAATACTCTTTCTGTAGATTATGACTTAATTTTTTCAAAACTTTATGAAATATTTAGATTATATATAAAGGTTGCTAAAATGGAGTATTCTTTTGATTTACCCATACCAGATAGCAGCTCAAATATAAGCGAACTACACCAGAAAACAGATAAGATTATTTTCGACATTGAAAAAGAAATGCGTTCCCGGTATAGAAATCGCAATTCTCTGTGGTAAAATTCCACATGAAATTGTTCTTTCATTTTAGACATTAAGAAGCACAATATATAGTGTTTTATTATTTCCGAATATACTATATACTGCATATTTATTGATAAGCATATCAAAAACAGATAGAATCTGCGGAGATATGCTTATTTTTGTGCATTAGAAAAAGCCATAGCGTGAACTATGACCTTTTCCGTTTCAATCAATCAACATATTTAGAAAGTTTTTCTAAATACCAATATTATTATACAATCAATTTGACTTGTTTTCCATATGTAAATTTCAGAAGTTATACCGCAACTTTGATATATGTATCATCTGCAACTTTCTCACAGACATAATCATCATCTTTTCCGAAAAACAATTCATTGCAGCACTCTGGACTATTATGATCCCAAACTCTAATAGTTCCGTCTGCATCCTGTATAATCCAATTATCAGATGCAAGAACATAAAAATCATACATATGCGTTTCATCAGAAAGTAACGCATATTCTCCAAAGCCCCAGTCACTGTTTTTCTTCTCTGGATCAGTTTCTTTCCTATGTAATACTGGCACTGGTGCATCATAATCAACTTCAATCTCGACAGCTACACCATCCACCTTAATGTACTGCTTATTGTCTGCATTGATATAATCCCATGCTTCCTGTTCTGTATCAAAGAACTTCATACCTTCATGTGATTACTTTTTAATATCTTTTGTAAGTTTATTGATCATATATACCATCCATCCAGTTTCCATACCTGGCTGATACTTTGTTGCTCTGACTGGCTTTGTCTGATATACTTTTGCATTCTCCTTAAAAATATCATTCAAAATAAAATTGTTTGTGTCCATAGCTTAATATTCCATTCTTCTAAAAATGTAGCCTTGTGCAGCAGTGAAAAACACTTCTTCTAATTTTTCCAACTGCCACGATGTAAGATCGTCTTTTAAACTCTCTTTACAGTCTTTCCACGCTTCTGTCTTTTTCAATAATATCTTTCATTGTTATAGCCATGCTTCATTACCTCTTCACTTATATAATGCACATTTTAGATTACGTTTTCCCCTTTTTGTGGTAAATTTATTTTCTCATTTTTTCCTCGATGATACTTTTACCTATTATGAAAAACCAATATATTGCTAATGGTATGAGAATCAAAAGGATTTTCATTGTTACATTTTCCACAATCATAGATGCGACCAAACCGCACGCCCACAAGACTGCTCCTATATAGAATCCGTATATAAAAAATTTCAATTTCCTCTTCATTCTAATACCTCTCGTTCTTACTGATTTTCTCCAACTTTTCCTTCTTCTGATTCTTATATCTTACCCTTGCTCTTGGTTTGTATTTATTGCAGTGCTGGCAGTAATGAGCGTGATCCGTTTTTCTACCCTTGGTACAAAGTCCTGCACATACATAGTATAAGCATGGTGTCTGTCTATCTGTTGCCATTATCCCTGACCTCCTTGTTAAGTTCGTTACATCTGGTCTCTGCTTCTTCCTGTGTGGCGAATACGTTTTTTTCTGTATAGACAGCCCCATTTTTAAATCCGTACCTAACAATATTTGTTTTCAACGTGTTTAATACTCTTACATCATCTATTACTTTCTTTCGTGTTTCATATTTTATCTTAGATACTTTACCATCGGTTCGACACATATCATATGAGAATCTATTACCATCTATGATAATATGTCCTTCTCCATTACAAGCTGCACATGGTTCTTTTGACCTTGCTTTCTGGATGATATAGACCGCTTGACCGATGTTGAACTTTGTTTGTATATTTATTTGCATTTTGTTGACCTCTCTTTCTCGTGTGTTGTGGTTGTTTTGTTGTAATAATACTGGTTACATTAAAAACTTGCTTTCCATATGCGATAAGCCATTTTTTGGCTTAATTCCTTATTTATGCCCTATATAGTAGGCTTTTTCAATGTCGCAAGTTAATGCACTTATTAGTGTACTCATTTTCAATATTACTCACTACATAGGAATGATTCTCGATATTTGATAATTCCTACTATATCGGTAGGTTATCGCACTTCCTAAACAAAAAGGTATAGGAAAATCAAGTGTTTTCGTTGTGCACGATATAGTGTACGATAACCAGTTTATTCATTCTTTTCCATTTCTGCGTTATACTCTGCTTCAATATCATCCATAATATCACGCAAATTTTCCTTTGCTCCCTTCAACCAGTACAGATTGTCGTTTGCAAGAATCGGTTTTCCTAACTGATACTGTCGCTCAATCTTATCCATCATACACTGAACACCAGCTTTAAATCCTGCATTAAAAATCTGCTGCTTATCGTCTGTTTTCTGCTCCTGTGATCTGTTCTTATCCATTCTCTTACCTCCGTTTTATGTGTAAATTATCAGCAATACAGCAATTATGCTTCCTATAACAATTTGCAGTATAGTTTGCTTTGTTATTGGTTTCGGTTCTTTGTCCACTCAACCGCTCCTTCCTTTTGTGTCCTACATATATACAATGCACATTTTGAAAATGATTTTCCCCACCATATCAGAAAATTTATAATAATTCGCTTTTTTTCTTGATTTGCTCTAAGTTAGGGTTCAAATACTTCAATGTGGTTTTAATACTGGTATGTCCTGCTTGATTTGATACCTCATTGATGCTATATGCTCCACTCTCCAATGCGTTATAACAAAAGAAGTGTCTAAGCATATGAGGATGGATATGGTAGCCATCAACACTAAATTCATCAAATACTTTATTTATAGTGGACGGATTCAAAATCTTCCCTTTGCTGTTATGGAATAAATAATCTGATTCCACATTATCTGATCTCTGGTATTCCCTTATTGCCGAGATAACCTTAGAATTGATAATAACAGTTCTTTGTTTTTCGCCTTTTCCGTCTGCTACTCTAATCTGACTCGCAGCAGTGTTTACATCTACCTTTTTCAAATGCAATACTTCTGATATTCGTAAACCGGCATAAGCCATAATGGTAACAATGGCATAGTTCCGTTTTGCGGAACATCCTTCAGATTGCAACACTCTTTGTCTGAACTCTTCAACTTCCTTTTTCGTGATATTGGTAGGACTGATTATTTCTGCTTGTACCTTTATCAAGTCTGCTTTGCTTATTACAATGTTATCTGATTGCATCAGCTCATTATATTTAATAAGTGCAGATAACTTTGCATTGATGGACTTTGCATTTAGATTCTGTCCTGTCCTCTTACAGATTTTCACATTCTTCAAATAGCTTTTATATTCCAGAATATTTTCCCTATACAGCTTCTTAAATTCTACATCCCCGAAGCTGTCATTAAACCATCTGAAAAATTCCTTTACCGATGCAACATATATTTTGATTGTCTTTTCGGATTTTCCCTCTAAGTGCATCTTGTTTTCAAAATCCCTTATCAGTTCATCCATAAGCGCACACCTCCTAGAAATTTTATTGAATTATTATTTTGCATATTTTCAGAAATTTTATTGAAATTTCTTTTTGCTTCCTACTTACTAATACACATTTTTTCAGTAATATTCCCCTTATATTGAAAAAATAATTGAGGTCATTTTTGCCTTATTCCTTGTATATATTCTGTATCTCCGTTATACTATATAATGAAGGAGTTGATTTACATTTACATTGAGATTCAGAAGCCGAACCGCTTCAAAGATATGCTACATAAGATTCAGTCTAAACTGGAAGATATATTGTTTTCCATTCTACAACACACACCAGATAAATTCATTCCAAAATCCCTTATGCGTTGGTTTGAGAAATACACCAACAAACGACTCGCACAACTGAAAAGTGATGTGATCCGCAAACGCTGGCAGACAATAGAATTGGAAAAGGCTGTTGATAATATCCACCAGAGGCGGTAGCCATAAAAATAAGAGGTCTTTCTTCTATATATAATATAGTAGATTTACCTCTTTTTTGTTTGAACATCTGTTCCCTTTATGCTATACTGTTATTGTGTAATTGAAACGAAAGTAGGATGTGATTTTCCGAGTTATGCCCTCTAGTATTACGAAAGAGGGATGATGCCAATGAACACAATGGAAGTTCTTACACTTTTATTAGTTGTTTTTGCGGCTCTATCTTACATAGATAACCATAACAACAAAAAGAAATAGCATCCCACCGTCCAAAGTGAATGCTATTTCATAGTTGCAACTGAGGGCAAATCGGAATCATCTCCGATTCACTTTCTAAGTAGATTATACACTAGGGCATTTGAGAAATCAAGTGCCCTTTTTAATTGTCTTCTGTTTCATCTTGCTTCTTTGCGTTCCTTGCCTTTGTTGCTTCTGACTTCTTCTGTGCAGCCTTTTTCTCCTCTTCTGTCATATTTCGCTTTGATTTTCCTTTTTCATCTTCTGGATAATCAATAATATGTTCCTGTTTTTCTAACAGAAATTGAACAAATGGCTTTACATATGATGTAGTAGTTTCAATATCTTCATCTGATATTTCATTGTCTTTCATATATTCTTTATAGTCATTTATAATAGAATCTATGTCTTTATTTCTCAAAATCAGATTCATTTCCAGAGCATCCGCAATTTCAACCAATTCAAGGGAAGAAAATTTGTCTCTGCTCATTTTATTGCTTAAATTCTGCCTAGTAACATTTATTTCCTCTGCAAGCTCTATCTGAGATTTTCCCTTTGCTTCTAATATATCCTTAATTACTGTCGTTGCTGACATATCAACCAAACCTTTCATTCTATGTTCACCTCCAATTATACTTGATTTCCCCTGTTTTTTCAAGGTCAGCAAAATTCACTTGATGCACGATTGCAACAATCTATGTACAATTTTCCATTTTAACGAATGTGTTGTTTTCTTTTCTGTTTGATACATAAAAATTTCCGTTACCTTTTGGAACAAATCTACTGGTAATATTGAGCCTTTCATTTGATTGCACTGATAGCAACAAATCTGTAAATTTTCAACTTCATCCTCTCCATTTTGATTCAGTGGAATTATATGATCTAATGTAATCTCCGAAAAAAGCAGATGTTTCCCACATATCGCACATTTTCCTTTTGCGTTATCATACAAAAGTTTTCGTACATCCTGTGAATAGTGTTTTCTATTGTTTTTCTTCTTAACATATGTATCTTCTGTATCAAATAGATAATATCCCTTGCATTGTGCTGGTTTACCTAATATTTTTCGCATTGCCTTGTTTACATTATAAAATTGAGTTGCCTCGTTTATATCCTTTGTCTTTTTTACTTTTCCATTCTTTGTATTTTGTATATAATACTCTCCATTTGTGATTACTATAGCCATAATATCAACCTCTTTTCCATTAAGGACAGCCATATTTCAGACTGTCCTTTCATCCTTTACAGTTCCCTTTTATCTTTCATTCGGGAAACAAACTGTTGTCGCATTGTCTCCTGGTGTTTCGGAGATTCGATTTGTAATAATCCAAATTTTGCCTTTTGAGGTATTGTAAGCACCCATAACATATAAATCATCTGGATAATTCAAAGCATCCTCATTTGTCTGTTTATCTTCTGCGTCCATATCTCCCCAGTCTTTAACTGCAAATCTCTGTAATGCAACTGTGACCTCAACCGCAAATTTCTGTTCCGCTGCCATAAGATCATTGATTGATCTTGTTGTTACTACCTGTCCCATATTGAAAAATTTTGATGTAATCATTTCGCTTTCAGTCCTTTCCTTATTCGTTCAATGTCTTTACTGCCTCTATCATTTTCGCATTGTATTCATCATAGATTAAAAAGCTAACAATTCTCTTGCCTATACAAATTAAAGCCTCGTGGTTTTTATATACCTCTTCCTTTTTTCCTTGATTGACTTTTCTCATGTTTGAAAAAATACTATTGTCAAACATTTTCTGCTTATATTTTTCAATGGACTTTTCTTTATTAAAATAGACATAATTTTTATACATTCCTTATCACCCATATCCTTATATCAAGCCAACCATGCAAGCCATTTTGTACAACGGATTCTTTGCAAGTTTCCGCATATGCTCCGCTTTCTGTTGGCTTTGCGTTCCATCCTGTCCATAAATGCCATCTGATTATCAAGTTCTGTATATTCCAACATCTGCGTTGGTGTCAGTGCATTATATGGAGTTTTTAAGTTTCTATCTATAATCTGGTTTCCGTCTGCTGTTGTGATGATTCTAAAATTAAACATATTGTTTTCCGTCCTTTCTATGCTTCCATTACCTCTGTAACAATTCGCTTTACCTTGTCAAACTGTTTATATACTCGTTTTTGTTTGATTCCGTGATTATCCGCTATTTCCTTTAGTGAATAGCCTTCTACCTTGTCAGAAAATATTTTCTTTTGTTCCTCTGTCAATCCGTTTTCAATCTGCTTTACCATTTCCCTATATTCCAGATTAGAGACTGTTTCCATTGTGGAATGATTAGAAATATCCATATCCATTAAATCTAAACTAATGTTTGATCCGACTCCTGTACTTCTCTTTTGTGCTTTCTGTTTTCTAAAGTGAACAAATACCGCCTGTTTCATATACATATAGGAAACCGCTTCAAAACTGCATTTCGCTTGTAATTGCGGATCATTCAAATACTTTTCTACTGATAACAGGAAATCAAACACAACAATATCAAAAAATTCTTCTGCATCCAGTTTTGACTTCTTCAAAAAGTCCATGATTAGATGATAATTTTCTTCTGAAAACTTGCGTTCTTCCCTTGTCAATGGTCTTAATTGCTCTTTGTTTTCCATGTGATAACCTTCTTTCTATTGGTGGCAAGTGTGCCATTTCTGATACACCGCCAACCCAAATTTACATATCAAGCAAATCTCTCCATTTGTGGTATTCATCAATGTTTCCAAAATACTTTGTATCATTGAATAATCTTGCCATAGCACAATTTCCTGTTCTTCTAAGTGTTAAAAGTCTAATAAGCTCTTTTATCTCTGCAAGTGTCCACTCTCTATACTCGTCTAATTCAATCCTAGCCTGTCTTGCAATCTCTGTATCTGTATAACCCTGTATTCTCATAGCAAGAACTATTTCAAGAAGTTCAGGCTCTGCATATCTGCCAACATTTGCAAACAAGTCACGCAAAAACTCTTTTTCAATTACATATGCTTCAACATTTTTTGTTTTATCAATCCAATATGCATCTAACGGATGTCCTGAAAAAGGATTATCGCCCTCTAATTCATAATCAAGACTAACAAAACCGCCCTCTGGCATACGCTTTTGTGTGTGATCTGCTCTATGCTTGCCATAAACCGCACGAGAAAGAACTTTTTCAGCAACCGCATAAAATGGATAGATATGTAATTCCTCTCTGCCGCAATACTTCTTTACTGCATTAAGATAAGGGATAACTAATTCATCATACCAATCTTCTACTGGTAAATGATTCCATCTCATAAACTGATATAAATAGTCGTGATGTTCTTCTGCGAACACTCTTTCTTCTGCTGTTAAAGGTCTATCGGTGTAATCTGCTTTCTGTCCTCTTCTCCATGTTTTTTCTGTCATAATGCTGCCTCCTAAAATATGTATTTTGATTGATTGATTTTGTACGACTACTATTGAGCCGAAAGGCAAGCGGAGAACTGAATCTCCCACGGATGAACCGTCACCGCCTGGAATGTCACTCTGTTACAAGTGTAAAATAATTATCAATTACAACCTCGTCACCTACTTTGATTTCTGATTTACAAGCGGTGTGGCAACCTCTGTCGCTATTGTCTTTTACGCTGTATGTGCTGCATGTAAGATCTTTAATACTGATTGTTCTTGTTTTACTCATATATAAATCACTCCTATTCTTTAGGGTGTCGGGTGGATTCCTCCACCCTTTGCCCTGTTGATTGTTTGTTGTTAGTTGATTCTTAAAGACTGATATTTGCTAACCTTACTAACCTTTGCATAATCATCTTTACTAAGTAATTTCTTTACTTCATCTTTGTTGACTGTTTCACGCTCAACACTTGAAAGTGTAGCTTTGAAAATGTTACCGATAAATCTACGGATTGGCTTGCCCTTGTTATCAACTGCTTCACATTCTTCTGTTTCATTAAGAAATTCCATAATCTTTGAATTTAAAGTTGTGATGTTGTCCTCTGCTTCTTCCTTGATTCTTTTCCACTCTTGAATCTGCTCCATTGCTTCGTTCATTTCTTTAACTGTCATACTCATAATGACTACCTCCTTAAATATGTTTGATTGATTTTGTGTAGGTCTGTTTTGTTTGACCTTGTAACTGTATTGTACACTCGTTAGTGTGCAAAATCTATTGACAGAATGCACAGAATGTACACTTGTTAGTGTCTTTTTGTTGTGTAAGTTCACTACTTAGTGTACATATTGTATAAGATTGTTGTACACTCTTTAGTTAATTTGTATATTGATATTGTACACTCTTTAGTGTATTATAATGGTATCAAATCAATCAACACAATATTTTTAAAGGAGGTTTTCATATGAGTATAAATGTATATGAAATGGTTACAAATCGAATAATAGAACAGTTAGAAAGTGGAGTTATCCCATGGGAAAAGCCTTGGACAGGCGTTAGAGATGGAGCATACAACAGAATAAGTAAAAAACCTTATTCAATATTAAATCAAATGCTTCTTTCTAAATCAGGTGAGTATGCTACATTTTCTCAATGGAAAAATTTAGGAGGTCATATCCGCAAGGGTGAAAAGTCAGAAATAATTGTATTTTGGAAGATATACCCTATTGAAGAAGTACAAGAGGATGGAACAAAGACAATTAAAAATATACCACTATTAAAATATATAAATGTGTTTCATATCTCACAAGTTGACGGAGTAGAACCATTGAAGAAAGAAGAACTTCACGACATAAAGCCAATAGAAAAGGCTGAAAAGGTTTTAACAGACTACTGGAATAGAGAAGATATAACAGTTGAACATATAAAAGGGAATAAGGCTTTTTATAGTCCTATGTTTGACAAAATACAGTTACCATTGTTTGAGCAGTTCAAACAGTCAGAAGAATATTATAGTACAGCTTTTCATGAGTCAGTACATAGCACAATGAAAGAAAGCAGATGCAACAGAGCAGAAGAAAGAAAAAATAAACTTGTGGCTTTTGGCTCTGAAGAATATAGCAAAGAAGAACTTGTTGCAGAAATTGGAAGTGCTAACCTTATGAACATAATAGGAATTGAAACAAAGAAAAGCTTCAGAAATTCAACCGCATATATACAAAGTTGGTTAAGAGTTTTAAGAAATGATAACAAGTTTATTGTATCGGCAAGCAGTAAAGCAGAAAAAGCAGTTGAATATATTTTGAATGAAGCATAACAAACAGAATACAGAAAGACATAATAAAAGGGTGTAGCTGATGAGGTTACACCCTTATTTTTTTATATGCTCTATTGATATTTTTTATTGTTATTATATCCTACTGGTTTAGTATGGATTGTGTAGTCCGGGTATCAAAAACTAAAAAAGGGATCTGTTTTTCTCTACCGCCCTGTAGTTGGTTCTTCTCGACACGGACTTGAAAAATTTACCCCTACGATATTTTCAATCCTAAAATCTGTCGCTTTGAAATGAACGGAAGTATTATTTATAAAACCTCTATTACGGAAGTGGGATTTACAACACTTCTATTCCCACCTAAAGGGAAAATTCCCCTAAGTGAAACTGTTCCACTTAGAAGATAAAATCTTTCGCACACTTGTATGCGAAAGATTTTTATTCTTCAAGGTGTGTCCATTTGAACACAAGGCGTTTAAAGTTTTCGCCACTTCTGGCGGTATCTCATGGGGAACGAAATTTAGTTTCCTTCAACTATTGCAAATATGAAACATCTCTAAACCAACACTATCTGTTTCAGATAACAGCGCAAAATTGCGCTGTACCACTGTGGACTAACCGCTTTTTCGGAATCTGAAATTCCGATTCATTCTTCCCTAGTCCCCACGGAGAACTTACCCTCTATCATTAGTAAAAATCAATCAAAATCGCACCAAATCCGCTTCAAAATACATCATAGGTAAACTTAAACAGCTACGCAATTACAAAGCCAATTTGCCCTCAAAATCACTTATTTTCACAAAGGATAATGGCATATAACAAGGGGGGGGGGTACACTTAAACTATGCCATATTAAGTACCTAACAGCAGCAGACGTACCCATAAAATTACTCTTCCGTTTTCTTAAATGTCCAATATTTATCCTTAATTAAATACTCTCCATCCTCGTAAACAACATTATATCTGGACTTCTTCGTATCGCCTTTATATTCATAATAAAAATATCCCTTTTCTGGAACTAACACTATTTTAGATGGATCATCGACTTTATCTCCATTGCTCAAATATGCACTGTCGTTATCAATGGTGAAAACAAAATCATATTCAGAAGCACCCGTTCTCCATATACCATTTATCACTTCTGACATTTCATCTTTACTCTGGAACTTAGCATTTTTATTGGATATTACCACAATCAAAATACATAGAAATAAGATTAAGGTCATCACAAAAAATGATATAATGATTGCCTTTTTATTTTTCATTCACTGACACCTCCTCTACCATTCACTTCCACACGAATTACAATGCCATTGTTTCTTAATCTTTTGCGAAAATATTCCCCATAATGCTACACTCCCTGCTTTTGTCATAGCAGAAATTTTTTGAATATTTTCACTTTGACATGTAGGACATTTCGGTTTATTAACACTTGCTTCTTTGTTGGTTTTTAAATATGCTTCTGCTTGATGGTTTAGACTATCTCTCCTAGCTTCCCTAATACCAGACAGAAATTCAAAATCCGTCATTTTCTTTCCTGTCTGTTCTTCAATTCGCTTTCTATAATCTGAATATTTATCTAACACTTCTTTATCAGATAACTCATAAATGGATTTTTCGGTTTCAATCTCTTCCATTTCGATAGTACCATCTTGTAAATCTGAACCACAATAAACACATTCATCAAATTCATCTGAGAAATTCATTTTGCAATTAGAACAATACTTGCTCATACATTTCCACCCTTTATACATCTTTCAAATACCATAATATCTTCACACATAGTTGCATTTACACCGGCTATTGCATTTTTACCAATCTCATTTGAATACATAGTAATCAGCCTCCATCCTTGCATTGCATGATTACGGATGATTTTTTCTATCTTCTCTTTATCTGTAGATCCATCTGATTTATTAGGGACAACAATATAATCATATTCATAAAATGGATTCCTTTTATATTGCTCCATTCTCTGATTGTATATATTGGCAATCTCATTATTTTCAAACTCATACCCAGATGAAAAAGAATAACCACAGCCCGAACACACTTCTACATCATAATTCACATTCTTGTTGCATATTGGGCATTTCTTTAATATTGCACCGTCTTCACTAACCTCTGGATCTTTTGCTTTTGAAATTTTATTATCTAAATACTTTGTAACCACATTGATTACATCTTTGTTATAACATCCTAAATTAAGCTGCTCAATTATTTCTTCTTTTATTGTGAGCAGTTCTGATTTTGTCGGATGTATTCTCTTCTGGTATAAATCGTTAAGCACTGAAGGCATTTTTTCAAAGCAATCAGAACATATAACCAAATCTTCATTTTCTAATAAAGGAATGCGTACTGTAAGTAATCCAATATTCTTACCACAACACAAACAATTTTTAGCCATAGAATCTCCTATTCTCCTATTTCAGCTTATTCTTAATATCCTGTAATAACTGTATAATCTCCGCAAACCCAAGAAACATCATACCACTTACAATAGTTCCTATCTCTGGCAGAATAAATCTTACAAATGAAAATTCATATCTATAACCACCTCCACCAGCAATTACAATACTTCCTATTGTACCGATAATCAGTATCAAAATTCCGATAGCCTTTAAAATTCCACCAACAGTATTTTCATTGCTAATTGCATCTGATGTTTGAGTGTTTTTCTTCTCTTCTGGTAACACACTACTGAATGACGCACCGCAGTTAAAACATTTTCCAGATGTCTTTTCATCATTATTTAATAAAGTTTTGCATTTAGGGCAATACATATCTGACATAATATCTACCTCTCTTTCTTACAGCAATCCAATTATTCCAATAATTCCAAGTATAAAACCACACACAAGACCAATGATAATAAGATTTTTTATAAATCTCAAATCTCCTGCTATCTGGTGTATATTATCATATAATGGATCATTTTTCTGTGCTTTAATCTTATTTTCAATTCGCTCTTTTTCCTGTTGCTCCAGAATAATATCTTCTTCCGTCTTTACATTTCTTAAATACGCTGCAACATTTTATCCGTAGCATCGGAAATCACTTCATCAATAGAGATATTTCCCTCTATGTAAGAATTTATTTTACCACGACATTTAGAACATAATCTGTATTCTTCATTGTTAACATTCAACATATCATAGTCAATATCTAAAAATGGTATCTTCTTTCCGCAACAAGTACATATATCAGCCATAATTCTTCCTCCCTTTACATTTACCAACATTATATCCCTTTTATCGAAGATATTCAATTCAAAGAATACAAAGTACACTTGTTTCATAAACTATTGAAACGGAGGTGCCGCGATGATTGATTATTCCCCATTCTGGAATACTCTTGAAAATTCAAGTGAAAACTGGTACACACTTACAAATAAATATCACATGTCACACAGCACACTTCACAGATTAAAGCATAACAAAGATGTATCTACTAAAACACTTAATGATCTGTGTCGCATTCTCGATTGTGATATTTGCGATATTGTAAAATATGTACCATCTGATACAGACCAACCATTATAAAAATGATTCTTCTTTTATTACTTCCATCTTACCGCCCATGCATATAGGCAAACATACAACTTCATCTTCTCTATCAATATAGGCAAGTACATCATCGACTGGTACTTTTACTGTATATACAACGCTTTTGGTCAATGGTAACATATTAAATCTTGTTGCAAAAAACTTAGCCTGTTCATAATCCAATGAATAGCTGACAGACTGTTTATAATCTAAATTTCCTTTATCTTCTATTGCGTATTCACCACGATATGCAATTACAAACCCATCCTGAATATTATCCTTTATCAACTCATGCGTCTTTTTCTGATATTCGGTACAGTATCCTTCATCAATCAACTTCTGCAATAAATCCAAGAAATCTTCGCCTATATTATAATCTGAATACACATCCATGAGCATTTGCATATAATATTCTTCACATGGAAATTCATCTTCTATTAGCACGCTACAGATTGAATAGGGAACACACGATGTATTATCGTAATTTATACACATATCAGAAAATGCTTTATAATAATCTTCTGGTGCTAAATCCCAATCATCCAACATATCTGTAAAAGTTCTCCATTCTTCTTCAAATCTTATTGAATCATCCATTTTATATACCTCCTCAACTCAAAATCATTGTTCGTTTATATCTTTCTCCATTCTACCATATCAGCCTTCAAAAAAGGTAAAAAAATAGGGCATATCAGATAAATCAATATCCAATATACCCTAATTTCAACTCTCATACGGACTATAAGGACGCACCTCATATTTAATCAATGCGTCAAACAGTCTGTCTGGTATCTTATCTCTATATCTCAATGCCAATACCCTAATCTCCGATTCCTTGAATAGCTTATATTCTTGAAACGCTTCTTCCTCTGTGTCCCAATAATGCAGCTTAACTTGTTTATCATGTCCAAATGGAGTAATCCTTGCAAAGAACTTATCTCTTGCTTTGTCATAATCAACACCGATAGCATAAACCTTTGCTGATTTGTAACGACTTCTACGCTTTGTAGCACTTGCCAAGGCAGAATTGATAGTCTCAGGCAATATACAACACTTGTCTGGTGCATACTCTTTATTGCCACGACATAATAAATCTTTATCAACTGCCATGCGTTCTCCGTCACACTCATAATAGTTAGCAGAGTACCATTCAGCAAAAGAATCTCTGCTATTCTTCCACTCGTCACACATATAAGCATCATCGTAGCATTGATTCACATACAACGAACTACCGCCATAACATCTTGCATAAATCCCCTCATAAATTTTATAAGCTGGATTGCCCTTTACCGTATTGTAATCATAATATTCCTGCTCTCTTCCAAGCTCTGCAACTGTTTTAACGTGCTTTCTCAACAACTCATACTCTTCCGCAGTTACATAGATCAGATTCTTGTAGTAATTGTTATTCATATTTTCGTCTATGTGCCATATCTTATTGCATCCTGTCGGCTTGATTAAGAAATACTTTGCTACAAGAATTTCTGGACTTGTCTCTTCATGTAAAGCAGTTCCGTCAATATCATAGGTTACAATCGTCCAATGCACACTTCTTTTTGGATCACCGCTATCCATTTTATGAAAGAAGAATGTTTTATCTTTCCTCATATTGTTTGTAAGTCTGCCATGACTTGAAATCCAATAATGCTGTGTATCTTCCAACTGTACAAATATTTCATCATCACCAAGTAAATCTATATTATTCTTTTTTGTGTCAAGCACTTTATCATCTGATAGCTTTATGTAATCTCTGAACTCTTTTCGTTCAAATCTTCTTCTATCTTTGACCTTTATATAAGCCATATTTCCTTTTTTCTCCTTTATAAACTGCAAAGAGGCAGCAGGGTTAAATCTGCCACCTCCGATTATTAGTCAATTTCAATCTTATAATTCAGCATACCTTCATACACATAATCTGGCACTTTGTCCTTACACTTTTCTGCAAGGTCACAAATATAATCAATCTTGCCATCTATAAATCCAGTATGCGCTTCTTCCTCTGAATCGAATACACCTATATCCATCTTCTTATTAAGAACTATCATTGATACTGAATATGTACCATCATCATTCTGTTTGATATTACTTTCAATTCCTCTATCTTCAAATACTGTATTCAAGAAATGCGTCATAAACGCACACGTTTCTGGACTGTATATATTACCTTCTTTATAGAGTAGGTCTTTGTCCAGATCGACCTTAGTTCCAGGAATATAATGTGCGTCAAACCATATCTTGAAATTCTGGTAGTTTAGCCATTCAATACAAACTTCCTTATCCATATAATAAGGTTTTAATTTATGCACAATATCACTGTAGCACCTCTGGATCATATTCTTCCACTTGATAAATGAGTATGATTCATAATCAATATCTGAAGTATCAGCACCAACATAGCCGACACCTTCATAAGTTCTTTTATTATGCCAAGGTTTCCAATCATCGGGTTTAAACTCCACAGCATTCACAATCTCCATAATCTGCTTATCTGTTCTTGCTCCGTCCTGTTCATGCACTCTCAAAATTTCATTATATTGCTTGTCTGTGACTGGGAATAAATGCTTGTAGTAATTATCCTTTGTATCATTGTTCTTATGCCACACCATAGTATTATTTTTCATGTCATAATTGACAACAAACATCTTAATTACAAGGCTACTGGCAGTTACCTTCTCTTTCCTATATCCCCATCTGTTCTTAGACTTGAAATAAACATTCCTGTCTAATGTATAGGTCAATTCCTTTGTGGCTCTTGAATACACACCTTTTACAAGCTGATATGTGCCATCATCTAACCTCTCAATTATCCTGCCATAATTAGAAGTCCATGCAGATTTATAGTCAAATAAACGCACAAACACTTCATCTTTTGCAATATTCGGAATACCCGATTCCGACCTATACAATATCTGAAAATGGTATGGTTTCTTATATTTCCTCTGTATCTTCATCGACTTATCTTTATGATATGTTTCTATGCTATCTGATAATCTTTGTTGATAACGCTTTTCTCGCATTCCTTCATTGAAACACTCTTTACACATACTTCTTGTATAATTATGGTTTATTCCAAATTCATCTATTGGAAGTTCCCTCCCACATTTCTTACATATTTTTGCTGTATCCATTTATAAAATTTCTCCTTATTCTTCGCATAAAAATAAGACAGCAGAATCAAATTCATACTGTCTTTCAGTCAATCAATATCGAATAGGGGGTAAAAGGGGTGGGTAGTAACATATATATATCTTAGTTACACCCCTACCCTTTTACCTACCCTTACATCTCATCTTCAATTATTATGTAGGGATAGCCGTCTGATTTTATATCAAATTGCTCCTTTAATACCTTATTAGCTTTGACTTTCTTCAATCCATAACAATCCATAATCTCATTTAAACATCGCTTAATCTGTGTCTCTGTGACTTCGTATCTGTACTCATTACCAAGAATATAAACGACTTCTTTCTCGGTACAATATCCTTTTCTTTGAATACAATGCAAAATCACTTCTGAAATCTTCAATGTACGCTCATCACTAGCCTTTGTAGTAGTTCTGTTTACAATCTCACCATATTCATTTTTCTTTTTCTTATACTGGGGATATAATGAGGCAGCTACCTCAAAACCTTCAGAACGATAGAACATATCAAACGATACACCACCAATTCTATAGCCTTTATCTTTCCAACGGATTCCATTATCTTCTATTGTTTTCAACTGTTGTACTACCCATGATGGAATAGCATAGAAATTGACACGATTCTTATTGCCATTCGTATATTTTAATGAGTTTTTCAATAATTCCTTTGGTATCTGGTCATTATCTAATATTCGTATTAAATCGTGATAGATAAGCATTTTCACATACTTATTGATCTTGTCAATCTTCTTCTGGCTATTACCTTTTCCCATGTATTCAGCCAACTTTTTATTGGTAACGTAAAAGATTATTTCTCCATCGTCATTAGAAAACTTCTCGCTATAAATATTGTTTCGTGCAATAGACAGCATCATAAGAAATGTGTCCTTTGCATATTTGATATTTTTATCAGCCTGTGGACATAATTCTTGAAATTTATTCAGAGTGATATTACTTATCATCATGTCTATGTTTTCACGCTGTTCAATGCTCCATTGTGATTCCTTTATGGACAGATTATAAATATCCATTATGAATTGAATTGCTTTAAATTCAGACTTGAAATCTCCTAACATTTCAATCAACTGTTTTATATTAAGAGTAAGATTTTCAGAACAACATCTATACTTTTGAACTCCATTTTTCGTAGTAAAGATGTTTGCAGAAGGGTTATGATCTTCATGCAGAATACAGCAAAAAGACCTCGGATTATCAATATCTATCAGCTCTGCAATATCCAGTTCCGAGTAGATATAATCCCAAAATTCATTCTTTGTATCAAATTCAATCGGTTCATGTGCTAATGCTGTACGCAGATATTCAACATCATGTTCCTTAATTGCTTTGACATTTAAGTTTTCATATACAGGTTTTACCTCTGTATCAGCCTTTTCCTTTTTTTCAGCAGGCTTCTTCTTTGATTTTGGCTGTGCATTTGATATATATTGCTCATATTCATCTTTCCAGTATTTATCAATAACTGCTTCTGCATTGATTCTACTGTCATAAGATGGATATAATACCTCATTCCCCTTACCACGAAAAACAATCTATCTCTATTGAAACATACCTCATCAATTCCACCTACCGCACCCATAAGTGTAGCTTGTAATTTATCTCTGATACTGCCATCTGTAATAACTGTATCATTGCAGAATATCATGCGGAATTTATGATGTTCTTCTTTGTGTGAAAATGTCGTGTACATAAAGCATGGTACAATTCCAAGAGAAATGACCTTGTTATATGCTTCATCAATGCACATTCCATTATCAAAATCCAAACCAAATAACTGTTGCTGTACCCAGTTATCAGCTTTCATACCGCCCTGTAATACTCCTGGCTTAAATGATGCTCCATGACATAAAGCATCTGCCAATTCTTCTATTGTAATATCTGTCTCTGTTAGACCTTTTTGTACCCATCCACATTGTTTTCCTTGTGGTTTCTCCTTGAATCGGTTATTGAAGTACATACATTTAATCTTATTTTCACTATACATGATCCTCCTTTGCTATAAATCAGAGGTCAAGAAATAAAGCTGTGTCGGAAATGACGTTCACTATTTTTTCATTATTGGAAACTGTGCAGAATCGCACTATAGATATTCTTGAACTCTGATACAGGCTTTCTTTTACTTCCTGCCTGTTGGGAAATATCCATCATATTTTTGAATCGGTGCATGTCTGCCGATTATCTGATTGTAAACATAATCTTTCTTATTGGCTGTATAAAATCTCCAAAGCCACCTCTAATTTTAATAAGAGAAGCAATATTACTGTAATCACATTTATTTGGATATAATTCAGTAACAATGCTACGAAGTAACATAGATAATCTATCCAGTTCACTTGCATTTGTAAGTGTCATTGCAATAGTAACTACATACCAAGTTTCATAGGCTGACCTTTCACAAACATAATGTTCATTTTCATCTACCTCAACAGATATAAAATCTGCAAGGTATGATATTTCATGATTGAATATGTAATTTTCCTTTATAAAACTATCACCATATTCCCTTAGACATTTACCCTCATCTTTTGAATATTCATGCTTTCTGAAAATCTCCAATACTTCCTCATTGTTTGAAATCTTGTCAATCAATTCCTTCTTAATGTTTTCAATACTTAATTCTTTTGTCATAATCTTATTTCTCCTTATCTGTTGATATTTTTGATAATTCAGCTTTTATATCTTCTTTTTTCATTCCCCGAATACCGAACAATGGAACTAGCATATCTCCCAAACTTTTTGTTTTCTTTTTATCTTTTTTAGGAATTTCTAATGTTCCAATAAAATTTATTTTCATGTCACCGATATTTTTTACTTTTTTCTTCATTTTACAAATTCTCCTTTACTCGTTTTGGACACCACATAGGACTGACTTCTGGTGGACAATATACACCAAGCAATCCATATATCTGTGTCGCTTCGTTTTCTTCGCAACAATAATAATCATCAAATAAATATTCCATACTTTTACAGCGTTCACATTTACTGCAATCTGGTATTTTATTCATGCTTTGCGTCCTTATTTTGTTATCAATTCATATTCAATGTTACACGTATCATCTTCTGATACATCCCTATTCTGTTGTAAATGTACGCCTAATAAAGTTATCATACAGCCTATATTATCATTGCATTTCTCAGGCAACTCAAAATAAGCATCCTTGATATGTAATATTTGTGCCATTATTTATCCTCATTTCCTATATTCTGTTCTCTGTATCTATCCCTAAGATTGTTACTTGGTGTAATCTTCACAACTTGATATGCCTCATGCTGATACACTTTATCACGCACAATATCATATCTATTTCTAGGTGGTATTGTTACTGGCTCAATCTTTAAAAGATTATTCAAAAGAATGGCATTATCATTGTCCATTTCCTCATATACCAATTCATTTAAAGCAACAAGCATTGCTTTAATATCCTTTTTATACAAGCCTGTCTTTTCAGATAGCTTGTCTATTACTTCTTTCTTGTATAGAATCATTCTGTTTTCCCTCCTTCCTTACACTCTGACTGTATATCCTTGACTTTTCAAATAAGCAACCGCATCTCTTACCAATGCTCCATTATCAACAGTATTTGCCATCGTAGCATCCCATACATGCGGTGTGTTAGTTGCTAAATTCTTTCCACCATGCAGACCTTCATTCGCCCATGTTGCGACCTGTTGACCAGTTACACCATAGTAATTACTCATATAATCAACATCAATATAAACCGATGCTACCGCCTTACCTCTGACAATTCTTGCATCAACCTTAAAACCTGATCTCAAAAAATCATATTGTCTGCGATAGAAAATCGGATCATATGAATCGTAATATCTCTGTAGAAAAAAATTCAATGTCTCATATACTCTATTCGCCATATTGTCAACCATTTTCTTCATTACTGGCTGCAATGCAATAGCCAAATCGTCCATATTATTTATTGCTTTTGCCATGCTGTCTGTCCCTCCTTGTAATTCAATTCTTCCAATGAAATGCGTATTTCTTAATTCGGTCATATAAAGACTCTCTGACGCTCTCTGTGGCTCATATAAGCACTTTACGACCATTAGTGTGTATTTGTGTGTCTTTCGATTTTAAGGCACTAAAATAAGCCCACATACTCATAATAAATACAAGTATATGGACTTATTTAGATGTCCTAATGTTCTATTTTTGTACCAAACTTACTTACACAGTTACTACACAATCACTACACAATTTCGCCATTAAGATACATAAATTTGCATAGAGATATATGTTACTTTCAAATTGCTCAAACACTGATAATATAAGGCTTTATAGGCTTTTATGGAGATATGGAAAGATACATGAAATTGGTACTGAAATTACGATTCCTAGTTTCATATATATCTATCTCCTTTATTTCCTTTTTACGGGCTTTTTGCTACATACCGCTTTGACCGCTGCGCCGTTCTCCCAAAATCCGTCCTGTGCTTCGGCGGGCCAACGCTCCTCGCAGCTGTCTTATGGCGCTATTCTAAGAGCCCCAAATTAGCACGATTATTATACACTAACAGGGGCTCGTTTGCAATGTTATTTCATTTTTCAGAACGCTCAGGCGTATCCATGGAAGAGATTCTTGGCATAGGAACCGCGCTTGCTCCAACCCAGAACCGGAAATATTTCTCACTTTCTCTTTGTAAAATATTATACTGTATCTTACAATCCCCGGATGATGTTCAAATAATCCGGTCTATGGTCTACGACAGCATAAATAATAGCTTCCTGCTTCTCCTCATTTATCTTGTAAAACACAAGATTTTTCTCAAGTACCAGTACTTTATACCCCTGTCTTTTAAGCACCAGATAACGAAGTTCTACACATTTTTGCGGATACTTGCCTAAGTCAAGAAGATTCCGTTCTAATTCTTCAAGTTTTTCAAGTGCAACTTCCCTTCCAAAGTTTTCTGCTACATACAAAATAATCTTTCGGATCTGAGCATCTGCAGTTTCTGTCCGGACAACTTTATAATTCAATATTCTATCCCTCCCGCAGCATCTGCCTCAAATCCTCAAAGGTCTCACCGAGTGGCGCTACTCTTGCGTTCCTCACATCATCTTCTTCCGTATTGTCTCCATAAAATCACCTTTCTCGAATGCATCGAATATACCTCACCTGAAATCCATCTGATACGATGACCTTCAGATACAAAGAAAGACCGCTCACTTTCAATTTTTCTTGAAAATGAACGGTCTTTCATGCCTCTGTTATTTAGTTGAATGATGATGATATTATTTTCTCTTTGATACGTTTCCGAAGCCGCAGTCCAATACGACTGAGACATTCACACCATCTGAAATTACTTTTTTGTATGTTTTTCGGTCACTCTGGTCAAACCTGAAAAACCTCTCAAAGTGTCGGAAGTCGAGAAGTTTTACAAATCTGTCCGATGTAGTACAACTATCGTCTCCACATGAAAGGACTGCTGTCTATGAATTACCATCGTGAAAGGAAACATATCCATGAACCTTTTAACAATAGGTCGAGGCTATCGTTAAAAAGTGTCACCACTGAAAACAATTTTTTAACTGTTCTCTACTTTTGAATTGCTTCTATAATATATGTCTTTCCTTGGAAAGGAACCTCATCTCCAATCCAGCAGCAAGTAATTTTTGTTTCTGTGCAAGCAGCTCTGTATTTCCTGGATCAAGTTTTAATAACTTGTCCACGTCCTTTAGCCGCTGCTGTGTACTTTTTATCTGACCGTTTACACCTTTTAATGCTATTTGTAGTTTGGCGGTATCTCCGCCGATCTCGACAGTAATACCCATAATTCTGTTAGCCACGGCCGATACCTCCTTCCGTAAAA